>Ga0256834_1002054_pt1 | contig 13047 bp, 15 predicted proteins | sample 4281140metaG_FD_190536 | JGI IMG/M metagenome (GOLD analysis project Ga0256834, IMG submission 190536) | Hydrothermal vent microbial communities from East Pacific Rise, Pacific Ocean - 4281-140 | ecosystem: Environmental > Aquatic > Marine > Hydrothermal vents | place: Pacific Ocean: East... | reverse complement strand
GAATATACCCGGGTTGGCATCATGGACACTGCCGCGGATCTTGGCGTGATTGCCGAACTGGTGGTCGATGAAAGAGGCGACCGGGCAGCCACGGCGTTCAATCATGATGTATTTCTTGGCTTGCGCTGGACGGCAAACGACGCCCAGAGCCTGACGGTGCTGGCTGGCGCGGTCGTGGACTGGGAGAACGGCTCCACCTTGTTGAACCTGGAAGCCAGCCGCCGCTTTGGCCAGGCCTATCTGCTTAGCGTACAGCTACGCAGCTGGCTGCATATCGATCCGGAAGATTTGCAATATGTTTTGCGTCAGGACGATTATCTTCAGGTGGAGCTTGCGCGTTATTTCTAGGCCCGGGCTCAACGCTTTTGTTGTTCCGCCAGTTGCGCAAGGGTTTTGTTGGTTTGCGCAAGCTCTTCATTCTTCTGCTTGAGGAGTCTGGCCTCTCTTTCCGCCTGCTCCAGTTGAAAGATGATGCGCAGGCTTTGCATTTTTTGGTCCGATTGCTGGTTGAACAGCAGGTTTTTGATCCGGGCGTATTCCTTGTGGTGCTTCAGGGCGGATTGATAGTCTTCCTTTTGTTCATAAGCCAGGGCCAGTTCCTGGTGCGCTTCATACACACAGCTTTTGTAGTTCTTTTCAAACCGGAAAACCTTTTTCAGCATGCGGATGGCTGTGTCGGGCTGGGCTTTGCGGACATGGGCGCGGCCCAGCAGCAGCTGGTTTTCCGCCTGCAGGGTTTTTTCATTTTTGTCCCTGGCAAGCTTCAGGGCTTCTTCAAAGTAGTAACAGGCTTTGTCCAGCTCTTTCTGTTGCAGATAGATTTCTCCCAGATTGCGAAGCGATCCTATGATGCCGTGAGGATTGTTGATCCTTCGGTAGCCTTCCAGGCAGCGTATTCCAAACTCCAGCGCCTTCTCGGTGTTGCGCGCCTTCTTGTGATATTGCGACAGATTCAGCTGAACGCCTGATACCGCTTCCGGGATGCTGGAAATACATTCCAGGCTGTGGGTAAGGTACTCCAGCGCTTCATCGAGATGCCCCAGTTCCAGATGAATCACGCCGATATTCAGCAGGGCGATACCGGTCTCCTCGGGATCTTGCAGTTCCTGCGTGCATTCGTAGGCGCGCATGAAATACTCCAGGGCGCCGGAGTAGTTCCCTTGATCAAACAGGATGCATGCAATGTTGTTGAGGGACTTTCCCTGCATCCTTGTTTCACCCAGCTCCCTGGCGATTTCCTCGTTGCGCAAGAAGATTTCCAGGGCTTTCTCATACTCCCCGGAGGTATCGTAACTGATGCCAAGGGCGTTGTTCGCATCCAGCAAGCCAAGGTTTTCCCCCAAATGGATGAAGAGCTGAATGGCCTTGTTCGCGGAATGCCGGGCTGCCGTGTAGCGGGACATGCTCAACTGCGCATGACTGAGGGCGGTATAGGCTTTTGCCAGCCCCGGCAGGTGATCGATGGACCGGGCAAGGGCGATGGATTGATCGGCAATGGATACGGCCTGCTCCGGATCGATGCGGAACAGCAGGCGCGCCAGTTTGTTGCTCACGTCGATATATTCCGGCGAGGCATTGTTCAGCCGCAGCCGCATTTCTTCCAGTTCCAGAATTTCCATGTGGCTGCGGTTGCTTTGGGAAGTCTCGGCTGGAGTCAGCTGGGGCGTATCCACAGTTGTCCGTCCTTGATCTTTACGGGATAGGTGCAGATGGGCTTGTCTGCTGGCGCGGTTTCGGCTCGTCCGGTTTTCAAGTCGAAATAACTGCCATGCAAGGAGCATTTGATGCGGCCGTTCTGTATGCAGCCGAGGAACAGGGAATAGTCTTCATGGCTGCACATTTCGTCTACCACATGGAACTGGCCATCCGCATTGCAAAGCAGCAGGCGTTTCCCTCCCGCCTCGATGCGCTTCATCTGGCCGGGCGCAAGTTCATCTTCTGTGGCAACCACGATCCAACCGGCGTCCATTATTTTACCCGGTTGGCGGCCTTGCCGGAGTCCAGGACGGCGCGGACGGCTTCAGCAGCTTGCTTGAGATCGTCATGCTTGCCCATGTGTTTGAGGATCAGCGCGCCGGTGTAAACCAGTGAATCATAGGTTGCGCCCTGTTTTCCGTTGAGCGCTTGCATGCCTGCATCTGCGGCGGCCAGTGCGGCGTCCTTGATGTCCACGGCAATGACGATTTCGTCGCCGGGGCGTGTGGCCTTTGGCAGGTCTTCCGGCAGGGGAACCGCACGCAGGGTTTGTTTGATGCCAACCATGTCCGGGTGAATGTCCACGCCGATTTCCTCTCCGCGGTCGTGGTAGCTGAAGTATTTCCCGTCCTGTCTCAGGGAAGGGATGACGCCCCCTTCGATGCCGCGGATGAGCAGGGCCGAGTCGAAGCCCACATGGCGGGCCAGCATGGCGTAGATGGGCGGGTAGGGTTTGTGCACATAACCGCTGATGAAATGCGTTTGCAGCTTGCCGGCTACAGGTTTTGCCAGCACTTCCACCGTGGTGAGCACCTGGCGTTTGATCATCTGGGTGCGCAGGGGGATCAGATCGTGCAAGGGCTTGCAGAAACTGGCCTGGTCGATATAGGCCCAGCCCGTATCCGTTTCGGTCAGCCGCTTGGCTGCTTGCCGGGAATCCAGATCAACGGCGGCGCCGGCGGCCTGCAGGACATGACGGTGCGTGATGCCGTATTTCGGCCCCACGGCGTCCAGGCCATGGGAAACAGGGTGCAGGCCGCATTCCGCCAGCAAGGGTGGAAGAAAAGGCGCTGCGGGCAGGGTGCGATTGTAACCGTCATAGGGATCGGCAATGTCTAGTACATGGTCAACTGCGGCGGTTACGCCATCCACGACTTCCCGGATCCCGTCCAGCACACCCTTGAATTCGTCATTGCTTTCTCTTTTCATGCGCAGGGCGATGAAAAACAGCGCTGCCTGTACCGGGTCGATTTGGTCATGCAGAATTGCAACGGTTGCATCCCTGGCTTCATCCAGGCTGATGTCCTTGGAAAGTTCCGGCCCGGTGGCGATGCGCTGCAGGATGGAGCGCATGAGCATATGGGCCTGGGTGGTTTTGGTGATGGTCATCCTTACTCCACGAGACGAGACAGGGAACTGGAAGGCAGTATAAGTAACCCGGTAAATCAGTCAACAATGGTTGGTTTGGGGGTTTATGGATCCCCGGCGCTTGATGTGTTGCGCTTCAGCACCGAGGTGATTACGCGGTCATATTCGAAATAGACGGTAAATTTTGCGTAATCCCAGCGGGTAATGGGAGGATCGCCCACGGGCGCATGTTTTGTCATGGGGCTGCCGAAGCGTTTTTCCACTGCACTCATGGTGTCGCCCGGTTGCGGGCGAGGTATGTTCGACTGCTGCTCTTCCTTCACCGCATCGATGAGCAGTACCTGGGAAAGTGCGGTGGCGGGCAGGGACAAAGTGCATGCAAAGAGTAAGATCCATGTGTGTTTCATCATAATTTATCCTGTCTGACAGTACTGCCCCAAAATATAGCATTTGGGCTTGCACAAAGGGAGACGGGTTGCCGGTATTTGTTCAATTTGTTGATCTATGGCAGCTTTTTCTGGGCGCATATGCCTTAGAATTGCAATAGATGTAAGTATTGAACGAGGAACAGTTCCCATGGGCAGAAAAAAGAAAAACAAGGCGACGTTGAAGAAGCTGTTGAATCGCCTCAGCAACCCGCAAAAAGTGCTGGAATCCCCAAAGATCATTTCCGGCAAGAAACTTTTGAAGCTGACCTATGAGCTGGGAGAGTACCCCTATCCGGTAAAGATGGATCTGGAAGAGTACGAACAGGAAAAGCATTTGCTGCAGATCGAATTGCTCAAGGTGCAGGCCTGGGTCAAGGAGGAGAGCAAGAAAATTCTGGCGTTGTTTGAAGGCCGGGATGCTGCGGGCAAGGGCGGCACCATCAAACGTTTCATGGAGCACCTGAATCCGCGCGCCGCCCATGTGGTCGCCCTGGAAAAACCTACGGAGCGGGAGCTGGGACAGTGGTATTTTCAGCGCTATGTGCAGCAACTGCCCACCAAGGGTGAAATCGTGCTGTTTGACCGTTCCTGGTACAACCGCGCCGGTGTGGAGCGGGTCATGGGGTTCTGCACGGATGAAGAGTATCTCGAGTTTCTGCGCCAGGCTCCCCAGCTGGAGCAGATGCTGGTGAATGCAGAAACCATTTTCTACAAGTACTGGTTTTCCGTCAGCCGCCAGGAGCAGTTACGGCGCTTTCATTCCCGCTATCATGATCCGCTGAAACACTGGAAACTCAGCCCCATCGATCTTCAGTCCCTGGAAAAATGGGACGACTACACCAATGCCCGCAAGGCCATGTTCTTTTACACCAATACTGCGGATGCTCCCTGGACAGTGGTGAAATCCGATGACAAGAAAAGAGCGCGCATCAATTGCATGCGTGATTTTCTGCACAAGCTGGATTATCCCAACAAGGATCACAATGTGGCACGGGCGCCGGATCCCTTGATCGTTGGCCCGGTTTCGAAAGCCTATAACCTTTGACGGAGTGTAATCATGGCAAAAAAAGACAAGAAGAATAGGGAGACGGCTGACGCGGAACAGCTCAAGATGCTCAACAAGCTGAAGAAGGCGATCAAGAAAGCCAAAAAGGCTGCTGCTGCAGCCCAGGAGGCGGCGCAGGATGTAAGCAAGGTGTTGAGCAAGGCCCATGCTGCGGCGAAGGATGTACGGGTTCATGCAAAAAAGACCCGCAAGGCCCATGACGCCCTGAAGATGCAGTTGGAGGCCAAGCAGAAGTATTCGGAAAAACAGGCCAAAAAAGCGGCGGCAAAGGCCAAGGCCAGGCGTTCGGCCACGCGCCTGAAAGAAGCGGCGAAACAGGCTGCCAAAGACGCCAGGAAAGCGGAAAAGAAGAAAAAGGCCAAGGCCATGCGAGCGATGGAGAAAAAGGCTTTTTCCGATGCCCGGCCGGTACTGCCCGAAAAGGACAAGCCATCCCTGAAAAAGCGCAAGAGAAAGCAAAAGCGCCGCGGAAAAAAATAGCTGCTGCGCGGAAAGCCTCCGGCTCGCCGGCCCGGCTTCTTTTGGCGGGCCGGTCTTTCCGGGAATGGCTATAATACGCCCATGTTTTATCCTCTATCAGTCTGGATCGGCCTGCGCTATACCCGTGCAGAACGCCGCAACCACTTTATTTCCTTCATCTCGTTTATTTCCACCATGGGGATTACCCTGGGGGTGATTGTCTTGATCACCGTGCTATCGGTGATGAATGGTTTTCACAAAGAGGTTCGCGAGCGTATCCTCGGCATGGCTTCCCATGCGGACATCAATGCCGTGGCCGGTGGCGGCATGAAGAACTGGCGGCAGGCCCTGGAGAAGGCCAGGCAGCACCCCAGAGTGGTGGGGGCGGCGCCCTATGTGGAAGTCATGTCCATGCTGGTGCATGGCAAACAGGTCAGCGGCGCCCTGGTTCGTGGGGTGCTCAAGGATCAGGAGCCGGAAGTGGTGGACGTGGGGCAGCACATGGAGGCGGGCTCTCTGGACGATCTGGTGCCGGGTAGTTTCAATATCATTTTGGGTGGGGAGCTGGCCCGGGCCTTGCGGGTTGGCGTGGGAGACAGGATCACCATGCTGGTGCCCAAATTCACCTCCACTCCCGCGGGAACCATGCCGAGAACCAAACGCTTCGTGGTCAGCGGGATCTTTCGCGTGGGCATGGGGGAGTATGATCGTGGCATCGCCATGGTGAACATGCAGGATCTGGCAAGGCTGCTGCGCATGGGGGATGCGGTATCCGGCATCCGCCTCAAGCTGGATGATCTGTATGCGGCCACCCGGGTTTCCCGGGAGCTGGCGCAACAGTTCCAGGGGCTGTATCGCGTTTCCGACTGGACGCATCAGCACCGGAACTTCTTTTCCGCCCTGAAAATGGAGAAGCGCATGATGGGCCTGCTGCTGTTTTTCATTGTCGTGATTGCGGCCTTCAATATTGTCGCCACCCTGGTGATGGTGGTGGTGGACAAGCGGGCGGATATCGCAATTCTCAAGACTTTTGGCGCCTCGCCGCGGCAGATCATGCACATTTTCATTGTGCAGGGATCGGTAATCGGTTTCGTGGGTACGGTTGTCGGCGTGGTGCTGGGCGTGCTGCTGGCGGTGAATGTCGAGCAAGTGGTGGGATGGATCGAGTCCTTGTTCAACGTGCAGTTTATCGATCCCAGTGTGTATTACATCAGCATGTTGCCTTCCGATTTGCGTTGGGAGGATGTGTTGCTGGTCGGCGTCGGCTCTTTCCTTTGCAGTTTCCTCATGACGCTCTACCCGGCCTGGAATGCATATCGCACCCTGCCGGCGGAGGCGCTGCGCTATGAGTGAGCCGGTGCTGGAAAGTCTGGGGCTGCGCCGCACCTTCACCACCGGGCCGGCGGAAGTGCAAGTGCTGCGGGGGGTGGATCTGGCGGTGCGGCCGGGCGAGCAAATCGGCATTCTGGGCGCTTCCGGCTCGGGCAAGAGCACCTTGCTGCATTGCCTGGGCGGGCTGGATGATCCGGATGAGGGAGAGGTGTTGCTCAACGGCGGGCAGTTCAGCCGCTTGCCGGAGGCCCGGCGCTGCCGCTTGCGCAATCAGCATCTTGGTTTCATTTACCAGTTTCATCACCTGCTGGCGGAGTTTACTGCCTTGGAGAATGTCGCCATGCCCCTCTTGCTTCGCAAAATGCCCATTGCGGAGGCAAAGGCGCTGGCCCGGGAAATGCTGGTGAATGTGGGGCTGGAAAACCGCATCGCCCACAAGCCCTCCGAGCTTTCCGGAGGCGAACGCCAGCGCACCGCCGTCGCCCGGGCCCTGGTTTCAAAACCGGGTTGCGTACTGGCGGATGAACCTACGGGCAATCTGGACCCGAAAACCGCGGCGGGAATCTATGACCTGATGCTGGAGCTGAACCGGGAGCAGGGCACCAGTTTTATCATTGTCACCCATGATCCCGGTCTGGCGCAGTGTATGGATCGTGTATTTCAACTGGAAGACGGTTTGCTACGCTCCTGCTGACGTTTTTTGTATTGCGAAATAATGTGCCAGCGCCAGTAGAAGCGTATGACGGCATATCCCGCCGCCGCCAGCACGACCCCGACGACGACGGAGCCGAGGTACAGGGGTTGCCAGATTTCCCCCATGCTTTTGGTAAACCATTCCAGGGATATTTCCACGTTTCCCAGGGGTTCTTGATGAGGCAGCAGCCAGGTTCCGACCAGATAGTTGAAATAAAAGATTGGCGGTATGGTGAAAGGATTGGTCAGCCACACCAGGGCGACGGAAACCGGCAGGTTCACCCGTGCAAGAATGGCGGTGGCGGCGGCGGCGATCATTTGCAGGGGCATGGGGATCATGGCCCAGAAAAGGCCCACGGCAAAGGCGCCGGATACAGAGCGCCGGTTCAGATGCCACAGGTTCTGATCAAGCAAATACCCGCCAAAGATCCGCATGTGCTTGTGTTCGCACAGCTTTTTTGGATCTGGCGTGTATTGTTTGAATAGTTTTCGTGGCATGGAGAAAGCGCTGTAAAACTCACGCGAGTTGAATGATTCATTCAAGCATGATCTGCATGACTTGACCAGTGTAAATCCATATTGAATGTTTTGGCGCAATGATGTTTGATTCGCTTGTCTGGAAAGCCACCACAACCCAGGGAGAGGGATTGTGTTACTTGCAGCGGCAGGGTTCGCCCTTGGTGTCATCATATTTCAGCAGTTGCCGGCGTTGCCCCATGCCGGCTGGTTGCTTTTTCTGCCCCCTGTTCTATGGTGCTGGCAACATTTTCCGCGGGCGGGATGGCTTTGCGCCGCATTTGCCGGCTTTTTCTGGGGCCAGCTTTCTGCGCTGACGAGCAAGCCGCCCGCCCTGCCGGAGACAGTGCTCGAAGATGTTGTTCTGGCGTCCGGTGTCATTGAAGGCATTCCTGATGCCAATGCCCAACGCAGCCGGTTTTTCTTCCGGGCGAATCATTTGCAACAGGGGGCGCTGCGTCTTTCGGGCAATTGGCGCTTTCGCGTGTCCTGGTACGGGCGTGCGCCCCGGCCGGTTGCCGGAGACAAATGGGTGTTGCCCCTGCGGCTGAAGCGGGTGCATGGTTATCGCAACCCGGGTGGGTTCGACTATGCGGGATGGTTGTATGCCCGGCAAGTGATCTACACAGGCTATGTGAAGGGAGAAGGCGCGCCCGCAGGCAGGCAATGGTGGTCTCTGGATCGCTTGCGGCAAAACGTGGCCGAGGGCATTTCCCGGTCTGGCGTTTCCCATCGTTCCGGGGCGGTGCTCCGGGCCTTGGTGGTGGGAGATCGTTCGATTCTGTCGCAGGAAGACAAGTCGGTGTTTGCGGCCACGGGCACCAGCCATCTGATCGCCATATCCGGTCTGCATATCGGTCTGGTTGCCGCCCTGGTGTATTTTCTGGCGCAACAGGGATGGCGCCGCTTCCCCCGGCTGTGCAGCCGCTGGCCTGCAAAGGTGGCGGCCGCCCCTTTCGCCATGTCCGCCGCCCTGGCCTATGCGGCCATGGCGGGTTTTTCCATACCCACCCAGCGCGCCCTGATCATGTTGCTGGTGGTTATGTCGGGGATGCTGTTTCGCCGCGCCACGGAACCGGCCCGCGTTCTCGGTCTGGCTTTGTTTGCAGTGGTATTGTGGGATCCGCTTGCGCTGATCTCCGCGGGGTTCTGGCTGTCCTTTGGCGCGGTTGCGGCCATCCTGTTTCTTGCCCACAGGGGCAGGGGGCGATTCTTCTGGTTGTGGTTGCAACCAGGCATTTTCCTTGCTTTGGCGCCCCTTCTGGTATGGCTGCAACTGCCCGTGTCCCTGTATTCTCCCCTGGTGAATCTGCTGGCCATCCCGGTATTCGCCATGCTGATTGTCCCTCTGTCCATGGCGGCCGTTGTATTCCAGCTGTTATATCCGGATCTTGGCCGGCTGCTGATGTCGGCCGTGGGCGGGTTGCTGGACGGAGTTTTGCTGGCGCTCGATACCGTGGCCCAGTGGTCGCCAGCGTTGCGTTGGGAGGCGCTTCCCTTGGGGTTGCTGGTGTTGGTTGGTGCGGCGGCGCTGCTTGCATTGCAAAGGGCCAGGAAGCATTCCTGGCATCCGTTATGGCGGTTGTCCCTTTTCTCTACGCTGTTGTTGTGCCTGGTGCTCTATGCCAAGCGAACCCCGGCGCCGTTTCCCAATCAGTTTCGCTTTACCCTTCTGGACGTGGGGCAGGGGCTTTCGGTGGTGGTGCGCACGGCCCGCCATGTGCTGGTCTTTGATACCGGGCCGCGCTTTCCCTCGGGATTCAATACCGGCGCTGCCGTATTGCTCCCGTATTTCGAAAGCCGGGGTATTCGCAATATAGACAGGCTGATCCTCAGTCACAGTGATATCGACCATATCGGCGGTGCGCCGGACTTGCTGCGGAAGCTGTCCGTTGGAGAAGTTTTGTCCGGAGAGCCATCCGGTCTTGGGCTGGAATCTCCTGTTCGCCGTTGCGCCGCTGGTGAAATCTGGTGGTGGGATGGGGTGCGATTTGAAATTCTCCACCCAGCTGTTGATGCCTCTCTGGAAGGCAATGATGCATCCTGCGTATTGAAAGTGAGCGCCGGCGGGGACAGCGCCTTGATCACTGGTGATATCGAGCGTAAGGGGGAAGACTGGCTGCTGGCGTTTGCGCCGGACAAGCTGCAGAGCCAGATCGTGGTGGCGGCCCATCATGGCAGCGCCAGTTCTTCCGGTGAGGGTTTTGTGCATGCCGTCCGGCCCCGTTATGTTCTGTTTGCCACGGGCAGGGCGAACCGCTGGGGCTTCCCCCGTGAAGAAGTCGTGAATCGCTGGCAGGCGGTTGGCGCAGCGGCCCTGAATACCGCCATGGAAGGTGCAATCGAATTCCATCTTGGGGCGGGTAGAGCGGCTGATCCCGTACTCTGGCATCCTTTTTCCCGGCGCTATTGGCACAATTAGCCGGGAAGATTCATGCGTGTTTTAGTATGATTGGCCCTTGGGAAATAAGGAGGATGACTGGCAGTGTTCGAGTTTATCAAAGCAGGCGGATTGTTGATGTGGCCGATCATCGCCTGCTCTGTGATTGCCATGGCAATCACCCTGGAGCGGCTCTGGTCTTATCGGCGCAGGCGCGTGGTGCCGGATCATCTGCTGCCGCAAATCTGGAAGCTGTACAAGAGCAAGGAACTGGATCGGCAGCGTATTCTGGCCATTCGTGAAAGCTCTCCCCTGGGGCGGTTGCTGGCTACCGGGCTGACCAATCTCCATCATTCCCGGGAGGTGATGAAAGAAGCCATCGAGGAAGAAGGGCGGCAGGTGGTTCACGGCCTGGAGCGCTATCTGAATGCGCTGGGAACAATTGCCGCGATAGCGCCATTATTGGGTCTTTTGGGTACGGTTTTTGGCATGATCGAGGTTTTTGCTGCAATTACCAGTGCAGGTGGCGTGGGCAATCCGGCGGTGCTGGCGGGGGGTATATCCAAGGCGTTGATTACCACGGCGGCGGGTTTGTCTGTCGCCATTCCCAGCCTGATCGCCCATCGCTATCTTACCGGGCGCGTGGATGAGCTGGCCATTGCCATGGAGCAGCAGGCCATCAAGATGGTGGAAGTGCTGCATGGCGAGCGGGAGAAATAGTGAATATCCGGCCTTCCCGACGCAGCAGAAACATATTGGTGGACATGACGCCACTGATCGATGTGGTATTCCTGCTGCTGATTTTTTTCATGGTATCCACCACCTTCGACAAGCAAACCCAGCTCAAGGTGGATCTTCCCCAGGCCAGCGCCCGGGCGGAAGAAAGCAAGGAAGCGGAGAGTGTCGCCATCACCATTGATGCCAAGGGAAATTTCTACCTCAACGACCAGGAATTGGTAACCCATGACGTGGACACTCTCAAGCGCGCCCTGAAAAAAGCCGCTGCCGGGCGCGCGGACATTCCTGTAACCGTTACCAGCGACAAGCAGGCGCCTTTCCAGGCGGTGATGATGGTGATGGACGCCGCCGGGCAACTGGGTTTGAGCCGACTCAGCTTCCTTGCCAGAGCCGCGCAAGCCGAGGAATAGACGGAATTGAAAAGCATCTGGTATGGCAACAATCCCCTGTGCTATTTGTTGCTGCCGTTGTCCTTGGTGTTCTGGATGCTTGGCGTGTTCCGCCGCATGCTGTTTTTCGTTCGCCTGAAAAAAACCCACAGATTTTCCGCGCCGGTCATTGTGGTGGGCAATATTACCGTCGGCGGTACGGGCAAGACGCCCCTGGTGATATGGCTCGCCCGGCATCTTGTCTCCCTGGGCTATCAACCAGGGATCGTGGCCCGGGGCTATGGCGGCAAAGCCAGCCACTGGCCCCAGCAGGTCAGGGCGGACAGCGACCCGGTGATGGTGGGCGATGAAGCGGTACTGCTGGCGCGGCTCAGCGGTTGCCCTGTATGTGTGGCGCCAGAGCGTGCACAGGCGGTGCGGGAATTGCTCGAATACACCCCCTGCAATATCGTATTGTCTGATGATGGCCTGCAACACTACGCCATGGGAAGGGATCTGGAAATCGTCGTCATCGACGGGGAAAGAGGGTTTGGCAACGGTTTCCTGCTGCCTGCCGGCCCTCTGCGGGAGCTGCCCGGCCGGTTGCGCCGGGCGGATCTGCTGATCAGCAATGGCCCGTGGCGGGAGGGAATACCGGCCATGACGGTTCGGGAGCCGCAAGTCCTGCCACTGCTGGATTTGTCGGAGCCGCCGCAGCCGCTCTCCCGGGCGTCCGGCGAGACTGTCCATGCCGTGGCGGGGACGGGAAATCCGCAGCGCTTTTTCGCCATGTTGCAACGCTACGGGCTGAAGGTGATTCCCCACGCCTTTCGCGACCATCGCATATACCGGCGTAAGGATTTGCAGTTCGATGATGATCTTCCGGTGCTGATGACGGAAAAAGATGCGGTAAAGTACGCACGCTTCGCCACCAGAAAACACTGGCTGGTGCGCATTGAAATGGCGCCGGATCCGGCTTTCATAAAAGAATTTGACCAACTACTACAGGGTTTGAAACATGGACAAGAAACTGCTTGATATTCTTGTTTGCCCCATTTGCAAGGGCAAGCTGGTGTACCGAAAATCCGAACAAGAGCTTGTCTGCAAGGTGGATCGCCTTGCATTTCCCATCCGCGACGGCATCCCTGTCATGCTGGAACAGGAAGCGCGCGAGCTGGCGGCAGACGAAGAAGTCTGATGCGCATCGTTATTCCGGCGCGTTATGCTTCCACCCGACTTCCCGGCAAGCTGTTGCTGCCTCTGGCCGGCAAGCCCATGTTGCAGCATGTGTACGAGAACGCCTGCCGGAGCCAGGCGCAGGAAGTGGTAATCGCTACCGATGATGAGCGCATCGCCAAGGTTGCCGACAGTTTCAATGCCCGGGTTTGCATGACCGATGTAAAGCACCGCAGCGGCACCATGCGCATTGCCGAAGTGATCGATGTCATGAACTGGAAGGATGAGGAAATCATCGTCAATCTTCAGGGAGATGAGCCTTTGGTGCCGGTGTCCTTGCTGAACCAGGTGGCCCGGGATCTGGAACACCACCAGTATGCGGATACGGCCACCCTGGCCGCGCACCTGGAGCATCCGCAACAGTTGTTTGATACCAATGTCGTGAAAGTGGTGCTGGACAGAAAGGGCTATGCCCTGTATTTCAGTCGCGCGCCCATTCCCTGGAAACGGGATGAGATCGCCTGGGGGCAGACGGTCAATGTGGAAGTGTCCCGGGGCTACTTGCGGCATATCGGCCTGTATGCCTACCGGGCCGCCTTTATCAAGGAGTACGTCAGTTGGCCGGAAGCGCCTATAGAGGCCTATGAATCACTGGAGCAGTTGCGCACCCTGTGGCATGGCAAACGCATTCATGTTTCTCTGGCCGCAGAGATTCCCCCGGCCGGGGTGGATACGGAAGAAGACCTGCGGCGGGTGGAAGCCTTACTCATGGATGCAGCCGGACAATAGCTCCATCACCTCGTCTGAATATTCGTCTGCGTTGTCCTT
>Ga0256834_1002053_pt1 | contig 13062 bp, 13 predicted proteins | sample 4281140metaG_FD_190536 | JGI IMG/M metagenome (GOLD analysis project Ga0256834, IMG submission 190536) | Hydrothermal vent microbial communities from East Pacific Rise, Pacific Ocean - 4281-140 | ecosystem: Environmental > Aquatic > Marine > Hydrothermal vents | place: Pacific Ocean: East... | reverse complement strand
ACTCCATCTACATCTTTAGCTTTATTTTTTGCAGTTTTTGAGTTTACACCAAATCCGATATATATATCCGTGTCGGTTGTACTTCTTATATCAGCTATAATGCGAGACAAATTCTCTTCTTTGCCACTTCCTGTGATTCCTGCATATGCTACAAGATAGACAAATTTTTGAGAATTTTGAAGGATTTTTTCTACTCTCGAAAGAGAGTCTGTTGGTGCTACAAAGTCTATAAGAGAAAGGGAGTTTTCTAAAAAATTCTCTTTGTATTTTAAACTCTCTTCAAATGGAAGGTCTGGGATTATGAAGCCGCTTATGCCTATATCTTTTGCTTCTTTTAAAATTGTCTCTATCCCTCTTTTATAGAAAGGGTTAAAGTATCCCATCCAAAGTGTGTCAATTTCAGGGGCGATTTTTGCTGAAACTTCTAAAAGCTGATTCATCGTGAATCCATTTTGGAGTGATTTTAGGTTTGCTTCTTCTATTATCGGACCATCAGCCACGGGGTCTGAAAAAGGGATACCAAGCTCTAGTGTATCAACTCCTGCCTCTTTTAATGCAAGAGCAACATCTTCTGTAAAGTCGATATCAGGATAGCCAGTTGTAATGTATGCGACAAGTTTTTTCAAATTAAATGCTCCTAAAATTGCAATTATATCAAATTTTAGGTAAAATCGCTCTAGTTTCATATCGGGGGAAATGATGAGTATTCATATAAAAAAGATTAAAAAGAAGGTAACGGTTAGCACTATAAGAAAGATGAAGTCTGTTGAACCTATCACGATGATAACAGCGTACGACACACTTTTCGCAAAACTTTTTAATGATAATGTTGAGATGATTTTGGTAGGGGATTCGCTAAATATGAGTTTTAGTGGAAAACCTGATACACTTTCAGCAAACATGGAGCTTATGATTTACCACACAAGAGCAGTTTGCAATGGAGCAGATGCTCCTTTGATAGTATTTGATATGCCGTTTGGTTCATATACAACCAAAGATAGAGCTTTGAAAAATGCTACTAGGGTTTATAGGGAGAGCGATGCTCAGGCTGTAAAGATTGAGGGCGGAAAAGAGAGAGCAAAGATTATAAAAACTTTGACAAAAAACTCTATTGCTGTTATGGGACATATTGGTTTGATGCCTCAATTTGTCAGAAGTGAGGGTGGTTATAAAGTCAAAGGAAAAGATAAGGAAAATATCCAAAAACTCGTCCAAGATGCAAAAGCGATAGAAAAGGCTGGAGCATTTGCAATAGTAGTGGAGGGCGTAAAATGTGAAGCTGCAAAAGCTATAACAGAAGCTGTATCTATTCCTACTATTGGTATAGGAGCTGGACTTGATGTAGATGGTCAAGTTTTAGTTTGGAGCGATATGTTTGGGTTTTTTGAAGATTTTAAACCTAAGTTTGTTAAGCAGTATTTAGATGGCGGGAAACTTATACGAGATGCACTAGAAGTTTATGTGGATGAGGTAAAAAATAAAAAATTTCCAAGTAGCGAGTATACTTATTGATGGAGAGAATTGTTGAGGTAGAAAAGATTTCATTTGATGAAGAACAAGAAGAGATTACGCTTCGCCCATCTTCATGGAATGAGTATATCGGGCAAAAGCAAATAAAAAAAAATCTTAGAGTTTTTATTGAGGCTGCTAAAAAAAGAGATGAGAGTTTAGACCATGTCTTATTTTTTGGACCTCCTGGACTTGGAAAAACAACTTTAGCAAATTTGATATCAACTGAAATGAATGCAAATATTAAAACAACAGCTGCACCGATGATAGAAAAGAGTGGCGATTTAGCAGCTATTTTGACAAACTTGGATGAAGGCGATATCCTTTTTATCGATGAGATACATAGACTTTCTCCTGCTATTGAAGAGATACTCTATCCTGCTATGGAAGATTTTCGTCTTGATATTATCATAGGAAGTGGTCCTGCTGCTCAAACTATAAAGCTTGATTTACCTCGTTTTACTCTTATTGGTGCTACTACAAGAGCTGGTATGATAAGCTCTCCTCTTAGAGATAGGTTTGGGATGCATTTTCGTCTGAATTTTTACTCTTGTGATGAATTAGCAGAGATAATAAAAAGAGCTTCAGTAAAACTAAACTGTAAATCAAACGAAGAAGCATCTTTTGAAACATCAAAACGAAGCAGAGGTACTCCTAGAATTGCATTAAGACTTTTGAAGCGAATAAGAGATTATGCTGAGGTTGAAAATGAGTCAAAAATTGTACTTGAGCGAGCAAAATATGCACTTGATGAACTTGGTGTTGATGTAGAGGGTTTTGATGAGTTGGATAAACGGTTTTTGGAAATTTTGATACAAGCCAAAGGGCGACCAATGGGACTTGGTACGATTGCTGCGACTCTTAGTGAGGATGAGGGGACTATTGAGGATGTGATTGAGCCTTATTTGATTGCAAATGGATATATTGAAAAAACTGCTCGTGGTCGTGTGGCTACAAATAAAAGTTATGAGCATTTTCGGCTGACACCGAAAGATAAAACATCATTGTTTGATTAAACTGCTATTGCTAATTTATTTGTAGATGCCTCTCCCTCTCTAGGATATGCTCTCTCTTCAATGATGATTTCACCTCTCATAAAAAGTGTTGCCTTTGCTTTTATTGTCACTTTGCCATCCTCTACATTGCAAAAAATTTCACTTCTTCTATTTGATATTTGAACAGCTTTTAACTCATTTTTATCTAAAACTTTTGACCAGTAGGGTGCTAATTGTGAACAGAGTGAGTTTATAATTAAATCTTCGTCAACTCCAAGCTTTGGAGCAAAATATCTAAAAACAAAATCACTATCATCTCCTCTAGCTGCTATGCAAATCCCTCTTAGGTCTAGGCTTTTTAAAACTTCAATCTTTGGTTTTAAATTTTTGATAATTTCTTCATTTTCAAAGATAAGTATATAATCCTTGTCTTTGAGTATTTTTAAAGGTTCAATTCCCATAGCTAGGCTGAAAATAGGGTTGCTTTGTGTATGAAGAGTTGGCATGTTGCAAGTAAAACAAGAAGAGATAAAATCTCCTTCTTTTGAGATTTTGATATCATTACCAAGGGATCTTAAAGTGATATTTGTTTGTTTTTCATCTAAGTAATTGAAGATAACATATGCACTTGCAACCGCTGCATGTTCATAAAGGGTTATTTCGTTTTTTGGTGTAAACCATCTTATCTCATATAGTGACAGCTCTTTTTTTGCTATAAATGCTGTTTTACTAAGGTTGATTTGTTCAGCTATGTTTTGCATCAAATCATCATCTATCCAATTCTCTAATGGACAAACAGCAGAAGTACTTCCACTGAACATTTTATCTGTAAATGCATCTATTTGAAAGATATCGATTTTCACTTATAACCCTAATTTTTTTATTATTCTTATTAGTTTAGCTAAGAAAAGTTTTAGTTTTTATTAAAGATATTTAATTTATTAAATTTTTTAAGGATTTGTCCAAAAAAACTCAATCCACTCTTTAGCTTCCTTTATTTTAAAGTCAGGAGTAAAGATATCATTTTCTTTATAAAATATAACTCCAGCTTTAAAAGTTGTTTTTGGGAACTTCTTTTTTAAAACTTTTACAATCTCTTCTAAGCTTTCACCGCTATCAATTATATCGTCAACAATGAGAACTTTTTTATAGTTAGGGATATTTGGAATGTTAGAAAGTTTGATAGAATCTAATTTTTGTGTATCATCATAATGCACTGAGTTTAGAGTCAAAAGTTCTCTTAATTTATATTTTTCTGCTAAAAAATGACCTAGAGTTACTCCTCCTCTAGCTATTGCTAAAATGATGTCAGGTTCATAACTTTTTGATAGCTTATAAAGCATCTCTACATCTTGGACAAACTCTTTATAATCATAATAATACATTTACACAACAACTCTTGAAATTTTTGGAGACAATCTTGCTAAGACATCATAAGAGATAGTGTTAAAATGTTTTGCAATATAAGATACATCGTTAAAAAGAGATATTTTTTGCTCGGCGGTTTCTATTTCACACGAATCCATGGAAACTCTTCCTAGAAACTCTTTTTTGCCACTTGTTAGTAGTTTGTTTTTTCCATCATATCTGAAAAAGCCATCAGCATAACCGATGTCATAAGTTGAAATAATCATCTTTTTTTGTGCTTCGAATTCCCCACCATATCCAACTCTTTGACCCCTTTTTAAAGTTCTTGTAGAGATTTTTTCAGCCCATAGAGAAAGAACAGGTTTTAAAGGTGCGGTTTTAAAACATTTTGGCATTTGCATATAACCATAAATCGATATTCCACATCTTGCAAAGTCATCTTCATAAGATTTTATTCTAAATACTGTTGCACTATTGGCACTATGAAAAAGAGGCATATTAAAGCCGTACTTATCTGTTAGCTTTAAAACTTTCTCTTTTACATTTTTCCAGATTTTCATCTGCCAAAATAGTTCGGATGAGAGTTCATCTGCTGAGCGAAAATGAGTCATAACTCCATTTAAAATCAAACTCTTTTTTTTAATTTCTTCATATGCTTTTTCAATATCACAAATATCTATGCCATTTCTATGCATCCCAGTATCTACTTTTAAGTGAACACTACAGTTTGTATCTAAGTTAGAAATATCTGAAATATTATTTATTACAAATGAAAATTTCTTATTTGGTTTTGTCGGTTTTTTGGATGAGAGGATTATAATATGTTCAAAATAGGAGTCTATCTCTTTTGCTTCATCAATATTTCTGACAATTGCTCTTTTTATGCCAAACTCAAAAGAGAGTTTAGCCATCTCTCTAAGCCCATGACCGTAAGCATTATCTTTTAAAACAATAGATAATTTTTCACTTGAGCCAAGGTGCTGGCTTAAAACTTCTAAATTGTGAAAATAGTTTTTTTTGCTTATTTCTATAACAGACACATTCTCACTTCATATCTCTTGCTTCAAATAGTAAGCCTCTAAGCTTTCTAGCTTGGTAGTCAAGTTTAAAAAAATTGGCATAAGCCTCTTGTGCATCTAGAGTTGGTGAAGATGAAAAATCAAATTGTCCATTTTCACTTTTTTTGATATTTGCATCTAGAAAATCATAAAAATCATTTCGTATCTTTTCATACTTTTGCATCTCTTTTAGTGTATCATCTATACTTGTCATTTGTAATTCCTTTTAAATATTTGCTGCAACTTTATAAGTTGGATCATCTTCACTAAAGGTGCAAAATGGTCCAGCCTCTTTTAGAAGATTTTTGCAATCTTTACTTATGTGTCTGATAGTTAATGTTTTGCCACTATCTTTATATTTTTTAGTGATTGCATCTATAGCTTCTACTCCAGATATATCCATAACTCTTGCACCTTTAAAATCCAAAATAACTTTTTTAGGGTCCTTTTCGATATCAAACTGTTCATTAAAAGATGTAACAGAACCAAAGAAAAGAGGTCCTTCTATCTCATAAACTTTAGTTTCATCATCTTGCATAATACCAGTTGATCTTATTTTAGCGTGTTGCCATGCAAAAACCAATGCAGATATAATGATACCAGAAATTACAGCTATCGCTAAATCAAAAAGCACAGTGATAATAGTCACAAGAATCAAAACAAATGCATCTGCTTTTGGCATATACTTAATACGATTAACACTAGAAAATTCAAAAGTACCAATACTTACCATAAACATGATACCTATAAGTACAGCGATAGGAATGACTCCTATAAGGTCACTCAAACTCACTACAAACAAAATTAAAAGCACAGATGCAGTAAAAGAGGAAATTCTCCCAAGTCCACCTGAAGTAAAGTTTATGATACTTTGTCCAATCATCGCACATCCAGCCATGCCACCAAAAAATCCACTTGTCATATTTCCAGATCCTAAGGCAATACACTCTTTGTTTCCATTGCCTCTAGTGCCACTCATCTCATCTAAAACTGAAAGTGTTAAAAGTGACTCTATAAGCCCAACAAGTGCAATTAAAATGGCATATGGAAGGATGATTTTTAGACTCTCCCATGAGAGAAGTGAAAGCTGGGGCATTACAAATGTTGGGAAAGTACCTTCAATATCGGCTAAGTCAGAAACAGTTTTTGTGTCAAGATTACCAAAATAAACAATAACAGTAAGAAATACAATAGCCGCTAAAGCAGAAGGAATAACTTTTGTAATTTTTGGCATATAGTACATTATAGCCATTGTGATAACAGTTATAATATACATCCAATAGTTTTCATTGAAACTATGTATCAGTATATCGCTCCAACTCTCTAGTGTGTCATAATCACTTGATTTAAAAAACTTTAATTGTGCAAGGGCTATAACAATCGCTAAACCATTTACAAACCCAAACATGGCAGGTTGAGGAACAAGACGGATAAATTTACCAAGCTTAAAAAGCCCGACCATCACCTGAAAAGCACCAGCAATGATAGTTGTCATGAGAATATAGTGAAGTATGACAATAGACAATGCCTCACCTGAAAGATGAGGATTTAACTTAGCAACTGCCAACCCAAGCCCTACAAATACCACAGCAACAGCACCAGTTGCCCCGCTTATCATTCCAGGTTTTCCACCAAATAGTGATGTTATGAGACCAAGTATAAAAGCTGCATACATTCCAACAAGAGGACTAACTCCTGCGATGAAACTAAAAGCAATAGCTTCAGGAACAAGAGCAACAGCAACAACCATGCCTGAAAGAAGTCCATTTTTTATGTTGAATTTTTCGTAATTTTTAAGATTAATCAATTTTTGCCTTATTTTAGTATAATCAGACTTCTTGTAAAGCTCATAAAGTTTATGAGTTTTACAAGAAGTCTATTAAAGTCGCCGATTATACTGAAATAACAATATAAAGAATATAAAATATGGATATATTAGAGATACTTTATGTAAGAGAGTTTAAAAAAGTAGCATACAATGTTAGAAAAGTGACAATAACTGCTAAAAAAACTCTTCTTTTAGGACCTAAAGGGAGTGGCAAAAGTACACTTATATTTGATTATTTGAGTCATAAGAGTAAAGGGAGTTATCTATACATCGATTTTGATGATTTTAGGTTAAAAGATAAAAATATAGAAGATTTTTTGGAAAGCTTTTTAAACAAACATCACATCTCTTGTTTGGTTTTAGAAAATTTTGATTTTTCATTTAAAATACCTTTAATTGATGAGGTAATAGTCTCTACAAATAAAAAATATTCAATAGATGGATTTGATACTGTAACATTTTTTCCACTTGATTTTGAAGAGTTTATCTCATTTGATAAAAGAGAGTTAAATCTTGAAGCGATTTTTAGTTCATATACAATTCAAGGAACTTTTCCAGCGATGCAAAAAGAGCAAAAAGATAATTTTGTAACTCTGTATCAAAGTTTTTTAAAAAGATTTGTAAAGAGTGAGTTAGAGATGCAGATGCTAAAACTTTTCTCTTCACATCAGGGCAAAACAATTTCTGTACATGGCTTGTTTCTTCTGTTTAAAGAGAGTCAAAAAATTTCCAAAGATACATTTTATGGCTTTGCTAAAAAACTTCAAGATGAATATGTTCTTTTTTTAGTAGAAAAATATAAGTCCAAAAAGAGTTCAAAAAAGCTTTATTTGATAGATTTTTCATTTCGTAGTGTTCTTAGTTTTGAGAAAGATTTCATCAAAAGATTTGAAAATATCGTGTTTTTAGAGCTTTTAAAGAGAGAAAAGAAGTTTTATTATACAGATGTAATTGATTTTTATATACCAGATGAGAGTAGGGCGATTATAACTATTCCCTTTTTGCCTCAAAATCTGATAGAGAGTAAATTGCAAAGACTAAATGAACATTTTGTTTCGTTGGATGTAAAAATAGTTCAGATAGTTACGATGCAAGAGCAGACGCAATATGAGCAAAACGGTATCTCTTATGAGTTATTACCGTTTTGGAGTTTTGCTACTACTATTTGATTATTTTATCAAGCATAACATTTAGACTGTAAATAAGCACACCATTATCGCCATTTGCAACAAATAAAAGTCCTTCATCTTTATTAAGAGATAATCCTTTTACACCGCCTTGAATTTCAAAGTTTACAATCATATTTGGTTGAGTTATTGTTGTGATATCTAGTAAATTTATGCCAGTGTTACCAGCGGCAACAAGTGCTTTTGTATCATTGTCTGCTAAAACAACATCATAAACATTTGATTTGTCAAATTTATGTGCAAGTGTCGGAGATGATGGATTTGAAATATCGTAAATTTCTAGCCCATTTTTGCCTTTTGGTCTAAACTCATAATTTTTATCTTTTGTTGTAGTAAATATTTGAATCTCTTGTTTTGTTGTAACTGACTCTTTTATTGGGTTTGAAAGGTTTGAGATATTGATAACATTTATAAACCCTTGTTCATTTTCAACATAGAGCTTTCGTTCATCTTTACTTAACGATAAACTTTTAGCATTTATTCCATTAATCGCTCCTACGAGTTCAGATGAGATGCTATCTTCATAGCCAATTTTTACGATTTCTACTCCATCTTCTCCTTTTGCAACAAAAAGAGCATCTTTTGATAGAGTGATAGCTTCAGCACTTCCTGAGAGTTTGATTGTTATTATTTTTCCATCTTCATCTGTTATCAAAGATTGTTTTTTATTATCAGATTTGGTTTCTGATTTTGCTTGAGGTTCACTTGAACTACTTCCTCCGCATCCGATTAAAAATATGCCTAATAAAATTGAACTTATTCTTTTTCTCATAATTTTATCTCCTTTAAATGCAAATCGGATTTATATAATTTTGATTTATACAAAAGAAGAATTAGCTATGATAAATCATAAAAATGAGTAAAAAAGGAACATTATGAAAATCTGTGGTATTGATGAAGCAGGAAGAGGATGCTTAGCAGGTCCCTTAGTAGTCGCAGGTGTGATACTTAGTAAAGATATAGATGGATTGACTGACTCTAAAAAACTTAGTGAGAAAAAAAGAGAACTTTTATATGAGCAGATAATACAAAATGCTAAATACGAAATTGTTTTCACAGATAATGAGACAATTGACAAAATTGGTCTTTCACTCAGTATTAAAAATTCTCTCATTAAAATTATGGAAGTTTTAAAACCAGAATATACTATATTTGATGGCAATACAACATTTGGAGTTTTAGGAATCGAAGCCATTATCAAAGCAGATCAAAGTGTGGCAGAGGTAAGTGCTGCTAGTATCTTAGCAAAAGTGAGTCGAGATCGCTATATTGTTGAACAAGCTTCTTTGTATCCTCTTTATCAGTTTGAAAAACATAAAGGATACGGTACTAAACTGCATAGAGAGCTTATAAAAGAGCATGGGTATTGCTCGTTGCATAGGCAATCTTTTAAGATAAAGAATTTTTAATGCTTTTGTACAGACTTGTTTTTTAATGTTACAAAAACTATGTTATACTCCCAAAACCAAAGAAGTAGGAGAATATAATGTCATTTAAAAAATGCTTTTTGCCATTTTTGACTATTTTAATTTTACTCTCTTCTTTTGATATGCATCTGCATTTGCATATAGACAAGCACGATGACCATCACCATGTTAGCTATGATGTTTCCCATGATGAGATTGATTCGTATCTGTTACATACCGATATAGAGACTGATTTAACTGTTGTTGGCAGGCTCTTTTTGCTTTTGTCACTTTTGATGTTGATAGTTGGCTTCTCTCTTTTGACGCAGTTTAGGTATAAAAAAACACTTTTTGCCCCCTTTGTCTATCATCCATACCCCTATCAATTTAATAAGAATAAAACTTTTTTAAAATCCTTACTTTTTCACGCACCTCCAGTTAAATAATCTTATCTACCTAATATTTTACTATATTTTCTAAGGATTATTTATGAAAAAAACTCTATTTTTAGTGGTTTTAATAAGCACAACTCTTTTTGCATCACCACATGCAAAAGATTATAGTGCGAAGGCTTTTATCGAAGAGGCACTTCGTTTATCATTTACACTTAAACATTCGCAGTTAAATGTGCAGCAACACCAAGCGGAATTATCCTACAAAAGTGTGTGGGAAAATCCTAATTTAGAGATAGGGTTTGACGACCGCTTGGGTGACTCAATGGAATTTTCCGAAGTTGAATTTTCCCAAAAAATTCCAACTTTTAATGCATCAGCAAATAAAAAAGGTGAAAACCAAGCCCATTTGGAGCATTCATTGGAGGTTCAAAATCAAAGTAGGCTCAACTTGAAGTATCAAGCAGCAATGCTTTATTATAAACTATATTATGCACAGAGTGCCTTGGAGATTGTTGCAAATCAGATCAAAGAGATTCAAAAGCTATTAGATGTTGCCAATGCTCGTGAAGCCTCTGGTGATATTTCGGGGGTGTTGGGTTCTCGTATAAAGATTACTTATGCACAATTTTTATCAAAAAAACAGCAGTTACAAGAACTTTATGCCAAGCTTCATAAAAGAGCACAGTATCTACTCCAAACACAAGAAGATATTAAACCAGCTCTACTTTTAAAATTGCCTGCGGTATTTGAGTCTATTGATTTAGAGAGTGATGCAAAAATCTTGGCTCTAAGAGCAGAAGTTAAAGCACAAAGATATGTTTTAGCCGATGAAAAATCTAAGCGTTACCCACTACCTGAACTCTTTGTTCGTCTTAACAAGGCAGAAGATTTTTCTGGTGGAGGATTGAGATTTTCACTACCGTTATGGGATCAAAACCGTGCAAAGGTTGAGCGAAATAAAATTAATATACAACAAAGTACTTTATCTCTTAGACAGATGCAACTAGAGATTGAAAACTCTTGGCTTCAACAAAAAGAACTCTATATTAGTGCAAACGATCAAGCAGAGTATTATCAAAAAAGCGTTTTAAAATCTGCCAAAAAGTTTTATAAAACACAAATGCTACTCTTTAAATCAGGAGAAAATAGCCTGCTTGAACTACTCGATGCACAAGAGATTTATTTTGATTCGCAATCTAGCTATAACAAGCTCAAAGAGAGAAGAGATATCTATCTATTGTTAACTATGAAAGCTGCATCTATCAATCTATCAAAGGATACCAAATGAAATTATTAAAAATAACACTATTGTCTATTGCACTTTTAGTATTTAGTGCTTGTACACACGGTCATGACCATGATAATCACGATCACAAAGAGAAGTCAATTCAAACTCCAATACAAGAGGTAGAACTCGAACCTGAAGTAGTAACACACTTTAGTGATGCGATGGAACTTTTTGTAGAGTTTGATCCACTTATACTTAAGCAACCTAGTACCTTTCTAGCACACTTTACAGATTTGAAAAACTTTAAGCCAATTCTAAAAGGTCGTGTGGAAGTGTGTCTAAATTATAATGAGGGAGTAAAAGAGTGTTTTGAGATAGACGCTCCTGCAAGAGCCGGGCTTTTTAAACCTGTTGTGCATCCATCACAAAGTGGTAAAGCAAAATTGGTTCTAAACCTCTATACCAAAGATGGAGAGAGTGTTCATGACTTAGGAGAGTACGATATCGTCTCTTCAAAAGATATGTTAGAGCAGACCGTAGAAGATGAAGCAGCTAAGGGAATTACTTTTTTAAAAGAGCAACAGTGGGAAATTGATTTTGCAACTAAAGCTGTAGCAACAACAAAGCTTCGTTCATCACTTTTGAGTTTTGGACGATTTGAATTTCCACGAAGTTCGCATCAGATATTAACTGCTCCAGTTTCTGGCATTGTTACTCCTGCTCCAAATATTAATGTAGGTACGCAGGTAAAAGTTGGCGAAGTGATTGCTTATATCACTCCCTCATTAGGAGAGAAAGAGGATACTGCAACATTGGGGTTTGAACTACAACGCTCAAATGCCAATCTTTCTCTTGCAAAGTCCCAATATTCACGATTAGAGAAACTAAAAACACTCAATGCTGTCTCTAACAAGCGTCTGCTTGAAGCCAAAAATGCACTCTTTATTGCAAAAGCCCAAGTGACAAAAATTCAAAAACGCTTGCGTCAGATTAATCCCAAAGCCCAAACTAAAAGTGGTGTGGCACTTAGAAGCCGCATAGATGGCATGGTTGTCTCTCAAGTAATTTTTTCAGGTTCTTATGTTGAGACGGGAGAGAAACTTATAACCCTTGCAGATACTAACACTCTTTGGCTAAATATCCAACTCTCACAAGATGATATAGCCAAAGTAAAAGACCCATCAGGTGTCACACTCTATCGTGCAGATAAGGAGTTGACGATAAGTGCTAAAGATATGAAAATGCTCTATCTTTCCCAACTAATCGACCCTAAATCTGCAACAGCATCGCTACTTTATGAGGTCGATAACAGGGAATTTGGTTTTAAAAGCGGGGAGCGTTTCTCTCTTAGACTATACACTCAAGATGCAACAGATTATATCACTATTGCTAAAAGTGCCGTGGTAGATGATAACGGAGTAAAGGTGGTTTTTGTTTTGCTTGATGGTGAACATTATGAGCGTCGTAATGTAGAGCTTGGAATTATTGATGGTTTAAACATCGCTGTTACTAATGGTCTTAAAGTTGGTGAGCGTGTTGTCACTATTGGTGCATACCGTGTCTTACTCTCTTCTCTCTCACCAGCTGCTGCTGGTGCGGGTCATGCACATTAAGGAGCAAAAATGTTACAAACTTTAATTCATTTTTCTTTACAAAAACGCTTATTTGTGTTGCTTATGGGAGTTGTTATACTGGTTTGGGGACTCTTTGAAGTTAAAAAATCTCCAATCGATATCTTTCCAAATCTCACCGCTCCTACGGTAACAATCATCACCGAAGCTTCAGGAATGAGCCCGATAGAGATTGAGAAATTGATCAGTTTTCCACTAGAAAATGTTCTAAATGGCATTGGTGGTATGCGTCGTATACGCTCCAACTCACAAAGTGGTATTTCTATTGTTTATGCCGAATTTGATTGGGGTATGGATATTTATTTTGCACGCCAACTAGTCAATGAAAAACTACAATTGGTTAAAGAGAGCCTTCCAGATCGTGCCAATATGCCCGTCCTTGCACCCATCTCATCAATAATGGGGGAGATTATGTTTGTGGCTCTGCACTCTAAAGAACATGATTTGATGAGGCTAA
>Ga0256834_1002052_pt1 | contig 13069 bp, 9 predicted proteins | sample 4281140metaG_FD_190536 | JGI IMG/M metagenome (GOLD analysis project Ga0256834, IMG submission 190536) | Hydrothermal vent microbial communities from East Pacific Rise, Pacific Ocean - 4281-140 | ecosystem: Environmental > Aquatic > Marine > Hydrothermal vents | place: Pacific Ocean: East Pacific... | reverse complement strand
ATAGTAGTTTTTTCATTTAAATTCCTCCCAAAACGGAAAATTTTGTTCACTAACAGTCAGTACGTTACGCAGGTGTAATGAAAATTGCAACGCAAAGCTGAGTCAATATTGAAATTTTCTTACGGAAGGTCTCATTGATTAAGGGAATACAGCGCAAATAGCTGGTTAGTTAAAAATAACTTAACTAAATAAGGCCAAATTTTTAAAATGAAATGGTACAGTTGGAGGAAGATACGCCGAACTGAGAAGGCTCTCGTCGTTTGCTACGAAACAACTGCCGCAGCAACCCTCAAAAATAAAGCAAACTCTGCAATTTTTCTAGCGAAAAATTTTGGCTCTCGTCGTTTCTGCGAAACAACTGCCGCAGCAACCTTCAAAAATAAAGTAAACTCTGCAATTTTTCTAACGAAAAATTTTGGTACAGCTGGATGGTCTCGAACCATCGACCTCCGGATCCACAATCCGGCGCTCTAACCAACTGAGCTACAGCTGCATACCACAATATTTCGAATATAAAACCAACGGCTTAAAAAGCGCGGTAAAATAATCTCGCGCATCTTTATGCCGTTATTTCTTGCTTTGCAAGACCTGACTTGCTTCTAACGGATAATTTTTGGCAGTGCGTATAAAAATTACCTCATAAAGCCGTTGATAAACTGCCTTCGAGCCGATTTATCAAAAATAATGATGGACGAAGTAGGCAAAAATTAGCTACTTCTTGAATCAAATTGATGCGGCGGCACAAATTTTGGGGATAGGGTATTAAATTGAAAGCCTTGTCAGTGGGAGACTTCAAAGCGTGACAACAACAGTTGCACCCAGTCTTGATCAGCTTTTAGACAGTAGCGAACCTGCATGGTTGTGGGACAGTGCGCGTGCGCGTATCGCTTGGGCTAATGAGGCTGGCACAAAATGGTTTGGTGCCCAAACCTTATTTGATCTCATTGATATGGTGTTTGATGCCAATCATAAAAGCGTTCGTGCCATTCGCAATCTTGGCGCGCGGCTTCCGCGTGGTCAAAGCGATCTCATTGATTTTGATTTGGGCGCAGGCCCCCCTCATCAAAAATCACCAACACTTAAATGCGATTGCTACGTACATGCGCTAGCTGATGGTCGTTCGGGTTTGTTGGTTTGCGCGCAAAAACAAAAGCCAGCGACGCAGGCATTGTCTGGTGCAATGCAAGCAATGGCCCTTGGTGCCTTTCCGATGGCGATGGCCGTTGTTGCGGGCAGTGGCAATGTTGTTTTCTCAAATGAAGCAATGTCTGACTTACTCGCTTTTCCACTTGATTTTGGATTTGCAGAACATTTAATTGCAAAAAGTTACGCAAGTGGCACGACCAGCGCAATTTGCACAACGACCACTCCTCTTGGAAAACGAGATTTACGGGTCATTGTTCGCTTGCTTGAAAATGGGGAACGTCTTGCTGATGCCAGTTTCATTGTTGTTATTGAGGATATAACCGAGCGCCGCGCGCTTGAGAAAACCTTACTGACCAGCAGCCATAAAGCAGACACGTCACAAATTGAGTCTGAAGGTGACACAGGAGCCCCCTCATCGCCGCCACCTCGCGTGAATGTTGCAGAAACACTATCACATTTAAAACGCGAAATTGAGATTCAGACCAGCCTAGCTGAAAACAAACTGGCCCAAAACACCGCTGATATAGCTTCTCATGAGCCAGAACGCAGCGCAATTGAACCTCAAAAACATTCTGAACAAAATGCGCCGTCAAAAACCAATGATCTAGAAGGTCGCGTTCCTGAGATTGTTCAAAAAACCCTCAACGATTTACCGCAACCATTGGTACTGATTTCTCACGAGGGCGAAATTTTATTTGCCAATAATATTACGGTGCAATTGCTAGGGGCTGAGCATTGGCGTGACCTTGATGAAATGACAACTTTAGGCGATGCGCTCACCATCTTGGAAGGTGAAGATGGTGAGATTTCACTGTTTACCCTGCAAGATGAACCGATCAATCTTGATGTTTTCATGACCAGCTTTCCGTGGAAGAACGGAGCCGTTTATCAAGCGACCCTTTCGCCTAATGATGACGGAGAAGGTGCTGACAACCGCCGCAATGACCGCGAGACAAATCGCGATAACCAAGCTGGTCGCTTAAAAAAAAACACTGAAATAACAGATCAAGACGACGATAAAATCGAGCCACGACGAATGGCTCTGGCCGCTTCTCTTGATAATGTTGTTTCGCTACACCCCAACAAAGATGGCCCGAGTACAAAAGAAAATTGCAACCCTGATGATGAAGACCTTCGGGCAATTTTAGACACCGCAACAGATGGTATTATTACGCTCGATAGCAAGGGTAAAATTTGCAGCTTTAGCGCAGGCGCTGAGGCCTTATTTGGTTATGATGCCAGCGAGGTTGCTGGCACTGCCTTTAAAAAACTATTGGTTCGTGGTAGTCGCAAAACTTTAACCCAATATATTGCAGCGCTAAACGGCGATGGCTTAGCCACTGTTTTCAATGATGGTCGCGAAGTGAACGCGCAAGTTAAACAAGGCGGTGAAATATCTTTGTTTATCACCATCGGGAAAATGGCCAACAAGCGTTTAGACGCTGGTATTAGCAATGACGGTACGGCGGCATTTTGCGCTGTGGTCCGTGATATTACTCAATGGAAAAAAACCGAGGCCGACTTGCGCGATGCCAAAGAACGGGCCGAGCAATCAAGCGAGCGAAAGTCCAGTTTTCTAGCCAATATCAGCCATGAATTACGCACACCACTCAACGCTATTATGGGTTTTTCAGAAGTTATGCTTTCAGAGCGATTTGGTGAAATTGCTAATGAAAAATATCTTTCATATGCCAATGATATTCACACCAGCGGTGAACACCTTTTATCACTCATCAACGACTTGCTTGACCTCTCAAAGGTTGAGTCTGGTAAACTTGAATTGAATTTCACTTCGGTCAATTTACTCAACGAAGTTGACGAAGCTATTCACACCTTACAAAGTCAAGCCGATAAAAAGCGCGTGTTGTTAAGCAAAGCGTTGAAGGGCGGTTTACCCAATGTGGTGGCAGATTTGCGCTCAATAAAGCAAGTGCTGCTGAACCTTTTATCGAACTCAATCAAGTTCACGGGATCGGGCGGACAAGTGGTTGTTTCGGTAAAACTTGATGATACGGGCGAGATGATTTTATCGATCAAAGATACTGGCTGTGGCATGACTCGCAGCGAACTTAAACGAGCGCTTGAACCTTTTCAGCAAATTGAAGGTGCCAATGAAGGCACAAGCCCTGGAACGGGCCTTGGCCTACCGCTCACTAAAGCACTGGTTGAAGCAAACCGCGCCAAGTTCTCCATTATCAGCGCACCTAAAAAAGGCACATTGGTTGAGATTGTATTTCCAACAACACGGGTTCTGGCTGAATAGGCCCGTTTGCCTATGCGCTCAATAAATTTTTCTGGCCAAGTTCTTCTCAATAAATTTTTGCTGCAATAATTCCTAGATAAGTTATACATCGACACAATCTTATTATCCCTTTTGGAAAAACTTATTGTGACTTACGATATCCGCCGAACTTTTGCGATTATTTCTCACCCTGATGCAGGTAAGACAACTTTGACTGAGCGCTTGTTGTTTGCGGGTGGAGCGGTGCATTTGGCTGGCGATGTAAAAGCGCGCGGTGATCGCCGTCGAGCAAAGTCTGACTGGATGAAGATCGAACAAGAGCGCGGTATTTCTGTGACCTCATCGGTCATGACGTTTCATCATGGCGGTGTGGTTTTCAACTTGCTTGATACACCGGGCCACGAAGACTTTTCAGAAGACACCTACCGAACCCTCACCGCTGTTGATAGCGCCATCATGGTGATTGATGCTGCTAAAGGCATTGAAGCACAAACCCTCAAACTTTTTGAAGTGTGCCGTCTGCGTGACATTCCGATTATCTTGCTGGTCAACAAAGTTGATCGCGAAGGTGTGGACCCATTTGGCTTGCTTGATGATGTGGCGACAACACTACAGCTTGATCTATCGCCAATGGTTTGGCCAGTTGGTATGGGTTCTGACTTTTACGGTGTTTACGATTTGCAAAAGAATGAGTTTCACACCTCAAGCGTTAAACGCGGCGCTGCTTTTGATACAGTGATAAAGTGCGATGATGTTCATGATAAAAAGCTTGATGACTTGGTGCCAGAGCACGTTCTAACGCCTGCGCGTGAAGAGCTTGAGTTGGCTGCTGAAGGTTATCCTCCATTTGATCGCGAGCAGTATCGCGCTGGCAACCTTGCCCCTGTGATCTTTGGTAGTGCGCTGCGCGATTATAGCGTTCAGCGTTTGATTGATCTGGTAGCTGAACACGCCCCAGAACCACAACCGCGCAAGGCTGATATTCGGATGGTTGATCCGAGTGAAAAGCCCGTGACTGGTTTTGTGTTTAAAGTGCAAGCCAATATGGATAAGAACCACCGCGATCGCGTGGCGTTTGTGCGGCTGTGTTCGGGGCACTTTAAACGGTCAATGAAATTGCGCCAGGTCCGCACGGGCAAAGACCATATCATTCATTCACCAATGCTCTTTTTGGCCCAAGACCGTGAAGTGGCCGATGATGCATTTGCTGGCGATGTGATTGGCATTCCTAACCACGGCACCATGCAGGTGGGCGATACCTTCACTGAAGGCGAAGTATTACGCTTTACGGGCCTTCCAGCTTTTGCCCCTGAAATTTTGCGCCGTGTTACCCTTGGCGATATGACCAAGGTAAAACAATTACGCGCGGCTTTAAAAGACCTTTCCGAAGAAGGGCTTATTCAGGCCTTTAAACCCTCGCTTGGCTCGCATTGGATTATTGGTGTGATTGGTGTGTTGCAACTTGATGTTTTGAAAGATCGCGCCAAACAAGAATACCGTATTGATCTTAATTTTGAAACTGTGCCTTACGACACAGCCCGCTGGCTCAAATGCGACGATGAAAAAACGCTTGAAACGTTTATCTCGCGCAATTCGACTTCCATCGTGACAGACCGCGATGAAAGCCCCGTATTCTTGGCAAAAAGCGAGTGGGAAGCCAACTACGCCGTTGACAAAAACCCTGATATTAGGTTTTTGAAAACCAAAGAATTAGAGTAGCCGCTAAGCTCATTTTATAGGTTTTCCATTACGATTCTGCAGGTTTTTTACTCACTAGGTACAGCCAGGTTACACCAGAAACACCTGCAAGCAACGATGCAAAAAGTATGCCTGTCTTTGCCATTAGCAACAAATCTTCACGCTCTGCAAACCCAAGCTGGGCAACGAAAATGGACATTGTAAACCCAATCCCAGCCAGCAATGAAACACCCGCAATTTGAGTGAAACGGGTGTCCTTTGGTAAATCGGCAATGCCAAACTTAATCACCAGCCAGCTTGCGCCCGTGATACCGATAAACTTACCCAAGATTAAGCCCAAGGAAACGCCCATTACAACGGGATGGGATAACGTTGTGGTCAATGACCCAAACTCTAATGGAATACCTGCATTAACCAGTGCAAAAATTGGAATGACCAAATATGCTACTGGCATATGCCAGCCATGTTCCAGCCGCTGTAACGGAGATTGAACACTTTGAACTTTATTGGCCAATGTTTGAACAACCGCGCGAAGTTCGGCATTGGTCATGACCTTTTTATCTGTGTTGCTTTCGTAACTCGCGCGAAAACGTGCCATTAAATCTTTAACATCACGGCTAAAGCGAGCAGGATTGTATTTAGGTAATGCTGGCACTGTTAAGGCGCCTAAGACCCCTGCTATCGTTGCGTGTACACCAGACAGCAACATAAAGTACCATAGAAAAATAGATATTATGAAGTATGGAACAGCGTTACGAATACCACTCATATTCAATATAATTAAGGCTCCAAACAATCCACCAGCAATTGCCAATGGACCAAACGCGATGGTTTCAGTATAAAATACCGCGATAACCAATACCGCACCCAAATCGTCAACGATTGCTAAGGCCACAAGAAATGTAATCAAGGCTTTTGGCACTCGACTTGCCAACAAAGCAAGCGCGCCAATGGCAAATGCAATATCGGTTGCCATCGGAATACCCCAGCCAATCGCAGTATCACCTGTCGGGTTTATGGCAAAGTAAATAAGTGCTGGAACAACCATGCCGCCAACAGCAGCAGCGATGGGCAAAATTGCGTTACGTGGTTTGGCTAACTCACCAACCAGAAGCTCGCGTTTTAACTCCAAACCAACAACAAAGAAAAACAAAACCATCAAACCATCATTGACCCAATGATGCAGGCTCATCTTTAGTTTCCAGTCACCAAAAGTGATCCCAATATAGGTTTTAATGATGTCTTGATAGGTCTGAGCAAATGGGCCATTAGCCAAAAACAATGCGATAATGGCGCAAATCATGAGCAACAAACCAGAGGTGGTCTGGCGATGAATGAACTCTTCAAATGGCGTTAATACCTTATCAAAAACTCTTTCCCAAGGCGCGTAGTTAATGTCCTTTTTTTGAGAATGTTCAGTCATAGTTTTGTTTTTTCCTAATATTTAAATGCAGCACCAACTAGATAGGCATTGTGGGAGGCAATTTCTATGGTTTTAGTACTTTAACTGCTGGTATTAAACAAATTAACATTTCGTTGGCAAATGATTTTACCTGATTTAAAAAAATCATTGTCATTTACGGTAATAGGAAAGTATCCCACAAAAAACTCTGCAATCGTATCTGCCATATTATGGTTCTTTGGCTAGAGCGTTTCAGTGCTTTTGAGATCAACTCAAATCCAACGCCCTTAACCTGTCGCGTAAAAAATCCATAGCAATACGAATGCGAGCGTTGGTTTTGAGTTCGGCATGCGAAGTTAGCCACATGGGTAATGGTTGCAAAATTAAATCAGGTACGAGGCGCACCAGATTTGGTGATTTGTTGGCGACATAATTATTCCCAAAACCAATGCCAGCACCAGCCTTTACCAATTCCCAATACGCCACCTGGTCATCGGTGCGAAAACTAAACAGAGTTCGGTCAGCTTTTATGCCGAGGTGTTCCATTTGCTTGAGCATTAAGTCTTGGCGGTCATAACCGATGATTTGATGGTCAAACATTTGCTCAATACTGGTTGGTGTGCCATGCTTTTCCAAATAACTCTTAGCTGCCCATGTGCCAATGTTCATGTCATTGACCTTTATGGCAATCAAATCATTTTGGCTTGGCCGCACCATACGCACAGCAATATCAGCATCACGAGATAAAAGGTTTTGAATTTGGTTGCTTGGCACCAGCTCAATATCAATTTCAGGATACTGAGTTTTAAGATCGACCAAAATAGATGGCAATAAATATGTTGCAACGACATCACTTGCGGTAATGCGCACGGTGCCAGAGATGGTGGTTTCTTGTCCAACAGCTTTAAGTGAAAACCGATCAGCTTGCGTTTGCATGGCTTTAGCATCATCGACCAAGTTTAAACCGATTTGCGTTAATTCCATGCCGGAACGACTACGCGTAAATAAAGGCTCGCCAATTTTGTCTTCTAAGCGAGAAATATAGCGGCCAAGTGTTGGCTGGCTGACATTTAAACGCGTTGAAGCATGAGACAGGCTTCCCGTTTGCGCCACGGCGAGAAATGCGCGTATGCTATTCCAATCATTCAAAAACGAATACCAACTACCAAATATTTTGTATTTATCATTCAATATTGTTATTTCATAACATCTCCTACCACAAGCTAAAAATGAGGAGAAAACTTATGAAAACAGTATCTATTCTAGGTGCGAAGGGGCGTGTTTCAGCCGCCGTTGCAAAGGCATTTTATCATGCAGGTTGGCAGGTTATTGCGATTTCACGTTCAGGTCATGTTGATGGTTTACCTGCTGGCATTGAACAGCGCGGCGCTGATGCGATGAACTCACAACAACTAACCAAGGCTTGTCTGGGTAGTGATTTTATTTTTAATGGCCTTAATCCACCTTACCCTGATTGGCCAAAATATTGCCTACCAATGGCTAAAAACGTCATTGAAGCGGCAAAGGTGACGGGGGCCACTCATTTGTTCATTGGCAATGTTTATAATTTTGGCAGCGCCATCACCTTACAAACAAATGAAAAAGCGGTTCAAAACCCAGACACAAAAAAGGGCAAAATTCGCGTTGAAATGGAACAATTGTTTCAACGAGCCAGCAAAGACGGTGTGCAAACCTTGAATATCCGTAGTGGTGATTTTTTTGGTGGTGTCAACAAAGGTTCGTGGTTTGACTTAGTCATCACATCAAAACTCCATAAAAACACCTTTAGTTATCCTGGACCAAGCAACCTGCCCCACGCATGGGCTTATTTGCCAGATTTAGCCACCGCATTTGTACGTGTTGCTGAAAAATCTAAAAACTTGCCGATGTATGACTGTTTTCATTTTTCAGGCTTAACGATAAGCGGTGATGAATTGCATGGGCTTTTTGAAAAAAGCTTGGGCGCAAAGCTTAAACGGGCTGGCGTTCCTTGGTTTATCCTTAAACTTGGCGCATTAGTGGTCCCCATGCTGCGCGAAGTAGTTGAAATGTCTTATCTTTGGCATACACCGCACAGCCTTGATGGCGCAAAGCTTAAGCAATTGATCGGCGATGACTATATCACCCCTGCTCTACAAGCTGTTCATCAATCCCTTGTCGGATTGGATTTTATCAACCAGACAAAAGCTGAAAACGCCGCTTAACATAAAGACTTTAAGTTGAGGCTAGAAAAGGGTCATGGTTTAGCGTAAATAGGGAAACCGAAAATAACAAGCAGTCCTTAAACATGGTTCAGACCTTTGACCCGACCAGCCCTTCAAGGCAACGCCGTAAAGCTCCAGTTGTGGACTTTCATCGGGTTTCATTCGTTATTGGCATGATGTTGCTGGTCATGACGATGTTTATGATCCCACCTGCTCTCGTCGATATTGTTGTTGGAAACCCCGATTTTTGGGTTTTTGTTGGTTCAGCTTTCATTACTGGTTTTTTAGGCTTGATGATGGTGATGTCGTCACGCGGCAGCTGGTCTGATGAAATTTATCTTAAAGAAGGTTTTGTTTTAACTGTGACCAGTTGGGTGGTTTTGTGCATGGTTGCAACAATTCCATTTTTATTCTTTGGCCGCGGGCTAAGCCTTGCTGATGCGTGGTTTGAAGCGGTATCGGGCTTAACCACCACAGGCGCGACGATCCTCAACAACCTTGATGATTTGCCCCCTGGCATTTTGTTATGGCGTTCAATCATTCAATGGATCGGTGGTATCGGTATTGTTTTGATGGCGTTGATTATGCTGCCGTTTTTGAAAGTTGGCGGTATGCAGCTCTTTCAAACCGAGAACTCTGATCGCTCAGACAAGATCGTTGCCAAATCAAGCGAGTTGGTACGCCTTATTGCCATCACTTATTTTTCTATGACTGCGCTATGTGCCATGGCGTATTCCATAGCTGGGATGTCGTCATTTGATGCGCTAAATCACGCTATGACGACCATTGCCACGGGTGGGTTTTCTACCCATGATTTGTCTTTCGGACACTTTGAATCACCAGCTATTCACTGGGTGGGTTTCTTCTTTTTAACAGCTGCAAGCTTGCCATTGGTGCTGTACGTGAAGTTTGTGCGCACTGGTAATTGGAACGTTTGGTCCGACATGCAAGTAAAAGGGTTTTTAAAACTCTTATTGTTTGCCATCACGTCTCTTACAACGTGGTATTATCTAACACGTGAAGTGGATTTTTTGGATGCTTTGAGAATTGTCGCGTTTAATACAATCTCCATTATTTCCACCGCTGGCTTCGCTATTGGTGATTACACCGCCTGGGGGCATGGGGCCATTGGCGTTTTCTTTTTGTTTATGTTTCTTGGCGGCTGCACAGGCTCGACAACAGGTGGCATTAAAACATTTCGCTTACAGGTCATGCTCATTTCTGCCCGCAACTATTTGCGCAAACTCGTTAGCCCCAACCGCGTAGTGGTGAATGTATATAATGGCAAAAAACTCACACCTGATATTTCAACTGCTGTTCTCGCCTATTTGTCCGTCATGTTTCTAAGCATTATGGCTTTCACTTTAGTTCTATCGTTTTTTGGCCTCGACTTTATTGATAGTGTCAGCGCATCGGTTTCAGCCCTTGCCAATGTTGGTCCAGCGCTTGGACCAGAAATTGGCCCAGCAGGGACTTTTAAAAACCTTGCATGGGAATCTAAACTTCTCCTTACCTTTGGCATGTTGCTTGGGCGGTTGGAGTTTTTCACCGTACTCGTGGTTTTCTCACGGGATTTTTGGAGATAAAAATGGCCCGACTAAAGCTCATGTTTTCACATTTATCCGTGCAGGTGTTGTTTGGATTGTGGATCATTGGCTGGGGCATCGTTATCTATTTTGGCGCGTTTCATTTGCTGTGGCTGGTGCCGCTTGGCATGGCATCACAATTGCTCAACGAGTACTCATTGCACCGCTATATTTTCCACTTACCGGCACCCAAAAGCCAGTTTTGGTTTGATGTGCTTTATCAGGCCCATTATGGCCATCATGACTTTCCCAATAACCAACCGCTATTTTTTGTGCCCATCTGGATAGCCGTGCCAATTGCCCTTATTAGCTTTGGTGTGATTTATTTGGTGCTAAACCTGTTTGGGCTTGCCACACCATTGGCTGGCGCTAGCGCCTTCACCTTCATTGGCGGCGTAACAACGTTTTTATTTTATGAATGGTTCCATATGAGTGCGCATTGGACGGGCAAGAAAAACGCCGTTGAAAAGTATGTCACCAAACTACATGGGCAACATCACTACCGCGATTATTCACGATGGTTTCATGTCAGTCCAGGTGGCGAGATTATTGACCGTTTAATGGGCACAGCGATTGATCGCGAAACCTTAAAGTCTCAAAGCCGTGTGCAACACCTTACCACCATGGGCCTTAGCCCTGATGATCCGCGCTTGGTTTCTGCGCGCGCCCGCTTTGCGACCAAATATGGCTTACAAGTTGATGAAGTTTCACGTGCAGCGCGTATTTAACAATCTACTCATCACCAATCAATCATCAGTCGCCTCACCTGCCGTCAATCAACCACGATCTTTTGTGCGCTCGTACATTTGAGCAATGAGCTTGCTGGCGGTTTTTTCAAACATGCCAGGAATAACGGCGTGTACCATTGCCGCCAAACCTGCCAGCAATAGTGAAGCAGCGAACTTACCAGCAAACAACAGGTGCTCGAAATAGGTTTCATCAACAGATTGTGGATGCTCAAAGAGCCAACGGTTTAAAAGTTTTGACATAATATTCCCTCATCAGATCAACTACAGGGATGATACCTAGCTTTTCTCAGCAAATTATCTCATTTAATTCCGATTAAGCGCGTATTATTAGGACTGTATCCCATAAATTAGTCAAAACAGGTTATCAACACTCATAAAGACTTCAAAAAAGGGTCAAGCCCGAAGCTGTAAGTAATCGGCGGGTGTTATAGTTCATGCTGAGCCAAGGTTTGTCTCAATTTTTCTTTGTTTTTACAGCTTTTTGAGATACTCATCCTTGCATGACACACACACTAGATAGCTTTGATCGTAAAATCCTCAACCTGCTTCAGGTCGATGGGACTTTGTCGGTCGACAAAATTTCAGAGCGGGTGGGATTATCACGCAACGCCTGTTGGAGGCGGGTAAAATGGCTGGAAGATAACAGCATCATAAAAAGCCGCGTGGCTCTTATAGATCCTGAAAAAGTGGGTTTGCCGCTGCTGGTTTATGTGCTCGTGCGAACCGATGACCATACACCCACATGGATTAAAAAATTCCGTGATGCCATCTCAGCCAGTCCTGAAATTATTTCAACCCAACGCATGACCGGTGATCTCGATTATATATTGCGGGTGCGGGTTGCCGATGTAAAAGCTTATGACAGCTTTTATCAACGCTTGATCGCCAAAGTTCCGATCGCAGATGTATCTGCCAGCTTTGTCATGGAAGATATAAAAGAAACGACCGCCTTTCTGGTTTGATCCGTTGACGCATCGAGCGTTTGAGGTTTTGGCACATTGTGGTTACTATCAAAACCGCACCAAACAAATGACGAGCAGCCATGAGCATTTTTGAACACGTCCCTAACCCATTTCCTCTTGATGTTAAAATAGACCAGCGACCAGTGACCTATCAGTTAAAAGCTGATGTTGTATCCTCATATGTCGCTATAATTCTAAACTTCTTTTGGGCTGGCCTTATTGGATTTGTTATTTGGTTGAGCACGCACCCAGCTAATATTTATTATCAAAATCAATTTGATTCCCTATCAGCATTCGGTGCTGGTGCCATTGGACTGACGTTTGTTTTTTTTGGGCGCAGAATATGGCGCGAAGTTAAATTACTCCGCATCAACATTGAAGTTTCGATTTCGCAGGACTTGGTAACAGCAACAGGCAGCGGCTTGCGTGAAAACAACTACTGTATTGCTCTGTCAGACTATGCGGGCCTAATCAAGGAAAGCTGGGGATCTCAGCAAGTTAATGGTGACAAAACCCAAGTTGTTGCCCTTATTTTAAAACATAAAAACCCTAACAAAAGCGTACCTCTGATTATTACATCCGCCAAAAAACTTGGCCGTGGTCGCATTGATCGATATGCAAAAAGCCTTGGCCTCGAAGTATTGTCCTATGACCATGCCGTCGGCCTTAACGCTGATATGCCGCAAGGCACCATCTACGCCAATGCATTTCAATCAATGAAAGTTAAATACGTTTCATGGTTTCTTATGTTGATCGGTGCGGCCATCATTTTCGTTGCTGGCGCATTGCTTCTTTCGATAGGTGTATTTTCTCTTGAAGCAGGGTTTGAGCAACCGCTTTTAAACAGGGCCTTGATTTCAATGGGTATGGCAGTGGTGGGCGGCGGGCTGATTTGGGGCATGATGTTTTATATGGGACGCTACATTTACTTGTTGCAAATCATCGATGATGAGGTTCATTTAAAAACCGCGCGCGGTAAAACCTTTGTTTTCAAAGCGGATCAGGTCGATTCATTATCGCACAAAAGCGGCAAACTATTTACTGGTCGCCAAGCCATTGATACGCCTTATGCTTGGCTAA
>Ga0256834_1002051_pt1 | contig 13075 bp, 12 predicted proteins | sample 4281140metaG_FD_190536 | JGI IMG/M metagenome (GOLD analysis project Ga0256834, IMG submission 190536) | Hydrothermal vent microbial communities from East Pacific Rise, Pacific Ocean - 4281-140 | ecosystem: Environmental > Aquatic > Marine > Hydrothermal vents | place: Pacific Ocean: East... | reverse complement strand
ATACTGAAAAATTTCAGTATTTTTTATTTTTTTTCTGATTTCATTTTTTTCACTCTTTTATTTAATTCATCTTGCATAACTTCAAAAATTATCAAAGTTCTTTGTTGTTTTCAATATTCAATATCATAATTTTTTAAAAAATTCTTTTTTCTTTCATTTATTTTTTCAAGAAATGTTTCATATAAGAATATTTTTCTTTTAGTAGCCAAATTTTTGAAACTTTTAGTTTTTTCTATAGCATCAATTTTTTCTACAATTTTTTTAGATATAACATTTTTTAATAAAATATTTGTTTTTTTCTCATATTTTTTCTTTAAATTAGAATATTTTTCTACTCTTTTTTCTAAAACTTCTTTTTGTTTAGTTATTTTTTCTTTAATATTATTTTTTTCATCAAGTTTTTTTATTTCTTCTTTTATATATTCAAAAAATTTTGCTTTTTTTTCTTTACTTACAAAAGTAAATAATTTTTTATAAAATTCTATTTTTTTCCTTCTATTATCAGAATTTCCAACTTTTTTAGATAAAAATAAAATTTCTGCTGTATCTTCTTTTTTTAAATCTTTTTTCAAAAAATCTTTTATTTCTCAATTATTTTTTAAAAAATCTTCCCAAGAATTATTTACTTCTTCTTTTTCTTTATTTAATTTTTTAATATTTGTTTTTATTTCTCAAATACTTAAATTTTTTTTCTCTAATTTTTCTACTTTTTTTATTTTTTTTACCTTTTCAATTTTTTTTACTTTCTCTATTTTTTCATATTTTTTTTCTATTTTATCAACTTTTTTATCTAATTCATCAGAAAAAACCTCTACTTTAAAAAAGCTAAGGATAAATAAAACAATCAAAAAATATTTTAAAATTCTTAAAATAAACATTATTTATTTTTATAAAAACTAAAGAAATTTATAAACACATAATATATATTTTCTAAAAAATAGCAAATTTTAAATTTTTCCTTGTAACTTTTAAATTTTTCTCTTTTTTTTGTAGCCCCTTTCTCCACATCGGGGAGAGAGGATTCAGGAGAGAGGGCTTTAAATTTTTACTTAATAACTCCTGCTATCACTTTAGCTACATTTTTATCAAGAGGACTTGGAATTATTTCACTGGCTGTAGGATTTTTTACATAATTAGCCAAAGCTTCTGCTGCTTTTATTTTATGTTCATCAGTAATTTTTACAACTCTATTTTCTAAAGCTCATTTAAAAATTCAAGGAAAAACTAAAACATTATTTAGTTGATTTGGGAAATCAGATCTTCCTGTTGCAATTATTTTTGCCCCAGCTTTTTTAGCTAAATCTGGCATTATTTCTGGAACAGGATTTGCCATTGCAAAAATTATTGGATCTTTTGCCATTGTTTTTACCATATTTTCAGTTAAAACTTCAGGAGCAGAAACTCAAATAAATAAATCTCTATCTTTTACAGCATCTTCCAATTTTCAAGAAATATTTTCCTTGTTTGTAATTTTTAAAATTTTTAATTTTTCTGCATTCAAATCATTTCTATTTTTTGAAACAATTCCTTTAGAATCACAAACAATTATATCTTCAATTCAATATAATTTTAATAATTTTATAATTGCAGTTCCAGCAGCTCAAAGTCCATTTACAACTATTTTTAAATTTTCTTTTTTCTTATCTACAATTTTTAAAGAATTAATTAATCAAGCCAAACAAACAATTGCTGTTCAATGTTGGTCATCGTGAAAAACAGGAATATCAAGTTCTTTTTTCAAAGTTTCCTCTATTTCAAAACATCTAGGAGCAGAAAAATCTTCCAAATTTATTCAACCAAAAGTTATACTTATATCTTTAATTGTCTTAATAATTTCATCAGTATTTTGAGTATCTAAAACTATAGGAAAGGCATTAATACCAGCAAATTCTTTGAATAAAGCACATTTTCATTCCATAACTGGTAAAGAAGCTAAAGCTCAAATATTTCAAAGTCACAAAACTGCACTTCAATCAGAAATAACAGCAACAGTATTTGCTTTTAAAGTATATTTATAAGCATTTTCTGCATCTTTTGCAATTTCCTTACAAGGTTCAGCAACTCAAGGAGTATAAGCCAAACTTAAGTCATTTTTTGTTTTTAATTCCAATTTTAACTCTGTAGAAATTTTTCCCACAATTTTTTCATGTAATTTCAAACTTTCTTTAAAATAATCCATATTTTTTTTGTTAATAAATAATTTTTTTCAATTTTAATTTTAATTTTTTTTGTAGCTACTCCTTTCTCCTGTAGGGGGAGAGGCTGGGAGAGGGGTTCTAAAATAAACAATCTCTAAACTATCTCCCACAAATTCAAAAATATCACTAGATTTTTGTTTAGAATTTATAGAAAAATCTTTTTCTGCCAAAACTTTTATTCAAAAGTTTTTTATTTCTTTTTCAAATTCTTTTTCAATTTTTTCACAAGAAAATATTTCAGGATTTCCTGATTTATTTGCACTTGTCAGAAATAAAGCTTTTCATCATTTAGTTAATTTTTTTTGTTCAAAATCATGAGCAACTCTAAAAGCAATTTTTTCATATTTTTGACTGTTAGGTAATTTTTTTATAGTTTTTAAAATTTTTTTTAAAACAGATTTTTTTTTGCCAATTTTTTTTAATTTTTCTGTACTAACTAAAATAGTAAAAGGATTTTTATAATTTTTTAAAAAATCTATTTGTTTTTTTGATAAAATTTTATTTTTTTCAAAAAAATTAAAATCATCTATTAAAATAGCCATAGGTTTAGAAAAGTCTCTATTTTTTATTTCATAAATTCCTTTATAATTTTTTAAATCTTCTATAAAACAAGCTAATCAAAAACAGGTATTTGTTGCTAATATAAAAATATTTTGCATTTTTTTTTGTAAAATAATATATTTCTTTATTTTTATTGTAGCCTCTTTCTCCCCACAAGGGAAAGAGAATTCAAGAGAGAGGGCTTATATTATAAGGTTAATTCTTTATTTTTCCTGAAAACATTATACACAAAAAAAACCTTTTTCAAGGTTTTTTTATTTTATTTTTAAAAAATTTTTATTTTATTAAAGGTTTATCATTATCTTGAACCATTCCTCCTCACATAAGTGCTCACATAGCTTCTTTTATATTTTTTGCATTTTCTGGTTCTTTTATTGTTACAGATTTTTCAATTGTTGAGTTTGTAAAAAAGAAATTAAAAGTAGCATCTTCTTCATCTGCTTTTCATTTTAAATCTATAGTATATTTTTCTGCTTCTTTTTTTAATAAAAGATTTCAAGAAAATTTTGTTTTAGAACCTTCTTTTACTAAAATTTTTCCATCTATACTATTATCAGTTTTTTTTCAATTATATGAAACTTCTCATCAAGATTTTTCAATTGAATTAATTACAAATTTATTTTTTGTATTTTCCAATTTAAAATTAATTTCATCATTTTCTATATTTAAAATAAAAAATTTCAAATCTTTTTTATCAATTTTTATATTTCCTTTAAAACCTTTGTTAAATTCATCTATATTATTTTCTAATATTTTTAATTCATCTGCTGAAATTTCTTCTTTTCCTTCTTTTGCAAATTCTTTAGCTATTTCTTTTACAATTTTTACAGCATTTTCTTTATTTAATTCTATATCATTATCATAATAATCACTACTTTTATTTTCTTTTATAGATTTAAAAATAGGATATTTTTTCAAAATAGCAAGAACTTTCTTTTTCTTTGTTAAAAAATCACCTTTAGAAAAATCAATCGAATTATTTTCTGGAATTTCAGCAAAAAACCATTTTCCAAGATAAGCTTGAGCCATTCCATTTGCCATTGCTATTTCTTGAGAACTTTCAGAACTATTTAAATTAATTTTTGCTAATTTAAAATATATTTTTTCCTTAAAAGCAGATAATTGAGCTGAAATATTTCAATCAACTTTCATTTTTTGTCATTCTTTTATATCAGCATCAAAAACTATATCAAAAGTTCAATCACTAGATTCTGTTTTTTGGTCAAATTTAAAATCATATTTTAATTTTCCTTTAATCAAAGCTTCTTTAGCACTTATATCAAATTTTAATTCTCAATTAGTTATTCCTGATTTTTTATAAACAACTAATGAATCAAGCTTTTCAATAAAAGAAATTTGATTTGCTTTCAAAGCATCAATTGGTTGTTCTACTTTTATATTTGTTGTTTTAGTAGTTTCAACTTCTGATTCTTTTTTTTGTCCACAACTAGCTAAACTAACTGTTAATAAAGCTAAAACAGACACTTTTTTTAACACACTAATATTTTTTTTATTTTCTAATTTCATAGATTTTATATTAAGTAAATAAATTTTAACTGGAATATTATATACTTTTTTATTATAAAGCAAAATTTTTTTTCTATTTTTTTACAATTATTAAATTGATATATTATATTTTTTTCAAAAAAAAAAATAACTATTTTGTTATTTCTTTTTATATTATTAAATAAAAAATTATTTAAAAATAACTTTTTTTACTTCAGGAAAAAATTTTGCTGTTTTTTCTAGAGAATTTTTTATTTTAATTAAGTCTTTATTTTTATTTAAAGGAATATATAAAGTTCCTTTTTTCAAATTTATAGAAGAGATTTTATTTTCTTCTTTTTTTATTATTGAATTCAAAGTTTCTTTTATTGGAGATTTTGAATTATACAAAAATTTTGTTTCTATTTTTCAATCTCTATATAAAAATACTTTTGTTTTTGCTCAAGTTTTTTTTCAAGAAATATAATTTTTATTTTCATCTTTTACACTTTCTTCTTTTTTTATAGTTTCTCCCTCTCATATAGAAGAAGGTTCAGCTAAAGTTTCCTCCAATTTTCTTCTATTATATTCTCTTATTTTTTCCTCAATTCTTTTACTTTCTAATTGTTTTTCAGCATTTATTTTTTTCAAAAGTTTGTCTTTTTCTTCCTTTAATTTTTTATTATTTTCTTCTTCTAACTCTGATAATTTTTCTTCTTGTAATTTTCTTAAAAATTCTTGTTCTTTCTTAAGTTTATTTTCAGCTTTTTTTAATTCTTCAGTTTTTTCTTCTAAAAGTCTATTTTTTTCAATGTTTTCTTGTTCTAAATCTGTAGCTTCTTTCAATTTCTTTCTTTCTTCTAATATTTTAAGTTGAGCTTTTGCTTTTTCTAAGTTTTCCAAGTTTCTAGATTTAACTAATTCTTTTTTTTCAATTTCTATTTTATCTTTTCTTTCCTTAGCAAATTCTTTTAAATTTTTAGTTTCTTCTTCTGAAATTTTATCTCAATTTTCTTTTTGCATTTCTACATTATCATTATTTCATTCATCTAAAATAACCTTTTTATCTGAAGAAATGAATAAAAAAAATATACTAAGCAATACTATAAATACACCTGATAAAAATTCTAACATAGTTTTATAATTAAAAAATAACTTTTGTAAATATACAATAATGATTTTTCCTTAAAACGCAAATGTTTTTTTCTTTAAAACAAAAAAATAGAAACAACTATTTTTTTTAGTTATTTCTATTTATACAGTTTATTACACAATTTTCATTTTTATAATTTATTCAATTGTAGTCCCTTCATCTTCTCATAAACAAGCTCTTAACATAGCTCAAGGTTTGTATAAATTTACAACTTTCATTGTCAAATTCCCTTCTTTTGCAAGAGTTATTGCAGTATGGTCCATAACTCTTATATCTTCATTTATTACTTTTGAATAAGAAGTATTTTTTATAAGTTCAGCATCATCAAATTTGTTTGGGTCTTTATTATAAACTCAATCTACTTTTGTTGCTTTTATCATCAAATCACACTCTAATTCTAAAGCTCTTAAAACTCCAGAAGTATCAGTTGTAAAAAATGGATTTCCTGTTCAACCAACAGTTATTACAATTCTTTCTTTTTCAATATGTCTAGTTCATCTTCTAATAATATATTTTTCTCAAACTTCAGGAATATCAAGTGCTGTTAAAAGTCTTGTTTCAACTCATACACTTTCAAGAGCATCTTGCATAGCAATTCAATTCATAATTGTTGCAAGCATTCCCATATAATCAGCAGGAGTTCTGTCCATTCCATTTTCAGCAGCTGCCATTCATCTAAAAATATTTCATCATCATAAAACTAGAACAAGTCAAATATTATTTTCAGAAATTTCTTTTAATTGTATAGCTAATTTTTTTAAAAACTTTGGTTCTATTCCATGACTTCTTTCTCATTGCAAAGCTTCTCAAGAAATTTTTATTAATACTCTTTTTCTATGTTTCATAATATTTTAAAATTAAAAATAAAATTTTTTCTGTCAGTATTGTACTTAAAAAAAATATTATGCAAGCAAAAAGACAAGAGTTTTAACCTTCTTTAAAAGATTTTTTATTTTTTTCTATTTAATATTTCTAAGCACAAGTGAACAAGCACTATTAATTCCTGAATTTATAAGCTTTTTTCCTTACATTTTTTCTTTTTCTTGAACTTGATATTTTTCTTCTCTATCAATTCTTAAATAAAATAAATAAGTAAAAATAAATATAAAAACTGTTCAAATTGTATTTAAAATAATACTAAATAAATTTCAAATAATATCATAAAAAACTGACCTATTATTCATATAATTTTCAAGTGTTTGTTCAATTCCTTCTGGATTTCATCAAGAAAATACTTCACTAATTCAATTATATAAATTTCAAATTCATCCTGAAACTCAAAAAATAGTAAATCAAACTAAATATTCTATTGAAGAAATTCAAATAGAAACAATTAATCATAATAAAAATATATTTCAAAATACTCTCCACCAAATATTTTTTGTAATTTTAATTGAATAATTAAAATCTTTTTTATCAAAAGAATTTTTATCAGTGGCAGAATATAATGCAAAAGTAACTCTTGTTCATCTATAAACTAAAAAAATTATAAATAATAAAATACTAAATAACATTATATATAATCAAAATACAAAATTTGTAGCTAATGAATAATTTGAAGCATTAAAAAATTCTCACATTTCCCATATAGGGTGAAAATTTTCAGCTCATATCCAATTATTTCAAATCATATTTAAAAAAAATATTAGTCCTCAGATAATAAAAATAATTGCTGGTATTAATGCAACATAAACAAAAATATACCAATAAGTTTTCATAGAATTTAAAAATTTTGAAAATCAATATTTTAAATTACCTAATATATTAATTTTTTTTCAATATACTGAATCTTTTACTGATTTTAATATTCAAAGAAAAATAACTATATAAAATAATATATTTATCAAAAATAAAAATATTCATATTCAAAAAATAGTATACATTACAAATCAAAGACTAAAATCATTTATATTTCCTAATAAATATAATGATCCAAAAATAAAAACAATAAATATTATAAAACAATAAATATTATATAAAAAAATTGTAAGAAAAAATCATAAAAAATTTTTTCTTAATAATTGAAAAGATTGATCAAATCTATCAAAAAATAGTGCTTTAATTTTTAACATAAAATTATAGAAATTAAATTTGTAAAATAAGATATAAAGATTATACTATAAATACTTTTAAAAGTAAACTTTATTATTTAAAATTAACAAGTATGTGAAATATTTTAAAAGAATTCAATAATCAAAAAGGAAGATTTAATAGATTCAAATTTTGGGTTTATGCTATAATTCTTCAAGTTATTTTTATTCTTATATCTACCATAGTTACATATATATGAGAATCTAATAATATTCTTTTTCTAACACAAGTAGGTCCATTATTATGAATGTTATGAGTTTTATATATTACTTTTACAGCTTATATAAAAAGATTACATGATTTAGATAAAAGTGGTTGGATGTCATTATTAATTTTAATACCTTTTGCAAATATATATTTATTTGTTATTTGTGGTTTTTTCAAATGAACTGTATGAGAAAATAAATATTGACCAGATCCTTTAGGTTGAATAAATAATAATAATAAAAATAAGATTCCTGATGAATTATAAAAAATCTGAGTCTTGAGTTTATAAAATTTTATTACAAAAATCCCAAGAATTTTATCATAATTTATAAAAGAAGCAAAAAATTTTTTGCTTCTTTTTCTTTTTTTACTCAACTTCAACTCCTCACCATTCAATAACTGCAAAACCTTTTCTCTCAAAACTTTCCAATTTTTGTTTTTTAATTTTTATTTTTTTATCAAGTTTTTTGAAAACCATAAAAACTCTTAGCATAGAATCTGGTTTTGGAGTGATTTCAAGTGGTGCTGAATCTGTATATTTTTTTGTTGCAAAATGAACTAAATTATATTTATTATCCATCATTTCTGGATACCAATAAACAATAAATTCATTATATTCTTTTGGAGTTAATCACAATTTTTCAAGTTTTTCTCTTAAAAATTCTCTAACATTTTTTCATTCAACAACAAAACCTCTATCCAAATCCCAATCAATTTTATTTTCTGGTTTTCATTCCCAAAATATATATGAATATTCTCTTTTATCTTTCAAATCTATAACTTTACTATCAGGATAAGCCAAAACTTCCCAACCTTTTATTTTTTCATCATATTCAGGATAATCTGCTATTATTTTTCATTTATAATCTAGTTTTATTTTTATTTTTTGTGTTTTTTGAGGATATAAGTAAATTATGGGTTTTTTTATAGTATAATTCCTAAATGGATTATTATTTTCTTTTTTTTCACAAACTATATGAGAACTTAATTTTTCAGGAATTTCCCAATTTTTATCTTTTCCATATCCATTACTACAATATTCTAATGCAATTCTTTTATTAGAATTTCTAACTTTTTCAATAAATTCTAAACATTTTTTTTCTTCTTTACATATTTTTTTTAATCTTGAATAACTGTCATTTTTTAAAATTATAATGTCATTTTCTAAACTTTCAATTTTATTATTTGTTTTATAAGAAATATTTTCATTAAGTTTATAAATTTCTACTAAAGAAAAAATAGTTATAAAAATCAAAAAAAGGATTCAAAAAAAATTTTCTTTAAAATTAAATTTTTTTCAAAAAGTTAAATAAAGTACAATATAAAGAATCGGAAATAATATAAATCATGAAAATTCACTAATTAAACCTAATTTTTCTAATATAAATAAAAGTCAAAAAGATAAAAATAATGATAATAAACTTATTAATTTATTTTTTGAATAAGTTATTTTTTCTTTTTCTATAGCTATTTTTTTCTTTTTAATAAAAGAAGATTGGTGTGATATATTTTCTTCTTGGACTTTTTTTTCTGTATTTTCCATATTTTTTTTATTAAAAATTAAAAATTTATTTTAAATTATTTTTCAAATTTTCCTTAATATAATTATAATACTTTAAATTAAAAAAAGCAAAAAAAATTTTTACTTTTTAATTTCAACTTTATAAAATTTATTTTCAGCAAAATTTTTTTCCAATTTTTCAAATTTTTCTAAAAATTTTGTTTGTGGTTTATATTTTAAAAATTTATATCATTTTATTCATTTTATTAAAAAAACATAAATAGTGGAATATAAGAATATAAAAGGAAATATTAATAAAAGTATTGGTAGAAAAAGTATTGATAAAAATTTTATTTTTGCAATATTAAATCTTTTTAATTTATAATAAAATAAAAATCATAGAAGAATAGATAAAAATGAAAATCATGTTCTTAATAGATCATTTTCCGAAAAAAAATCAAGAAAAGATATAATATATATACTTATAAAAAAAATAGGAAAATATATATTATTTTCTTTTGTAAAAAAATAATCCTTAATATTTAATATTTTATATTGTTTTTTATTATATTTTTTTATTATACATATTTTTTTAAAATAATATAATCAATATAGTAAAAAAAATGAAGTTAACATAAGCCAATTATAAAACAATACTTGAAGACTATCATTATCATTAATAATATAAAAAGGTATAATATTTACAATTATATAGATAAATAATAATATAAAAATTCAAATATATTCATTAAAATAAAAACTTAATTTAGCTAAAAAATCATAAAAAATCTTCAAAAATTTTTCCACAAAAAACTTACTCAAAAGTTTTTTCTTTTCAGTTTTTCATAAAATATAATTTTGTGCATTTAAAAAATTTTTTTTCATATTTTTTTTATTAAAAATTAATTAATTTTTCAGATTTTTTAGATAAATTTTTCTATTTTTCCACTTAAAAAATATGGTAAAAATAAATATTTTTTTCATTCAAATTCTATTAATTCAAATCTTTTTTTATTAATTATTATTCAAAAATCAAGATTATTATTTTTCATAAAATTTCTTAGATTTAAAGGTGGTTTTTTATTATAATTTCAGGCTTTTATTTCTATAGGAATAATTTTATTTTCATTTTTTAAAACTAAATCAACCTCTAATCATTTTGTATCTCTGAAAAAATATATTTCAGTTAAATTAGATTTATTTTTTTTAATTTCTAAATAAACAATATTTTCTACCAAAATTCATTTATCTATTCTAAATTCTGTTTCAGAAAAATTTTTTAAAATATAATTATAAAATCAAGTATCACTAAAAAATAACTCAGAAGTTTTTGTAATTGTTTTTATATTATTTGTATAAAATGGCTTTAACTCATCAATAATATAAGTTCAATTTATTATACTCAAATACTTTTTTAAATTATAATTTGAAATTCATAAATCATTTGAAATAGTATTAATTTTTAAAAAATTTGTATTTATTGAAGTTAAATAAATAAATAATCTTTTAATATCATTATAATGTTCTAAACTGAAAAAATCCTTTATATCTTTTTGTAAATAAGAACTATAAATTTCTTTCAAAGTGTCTATTTTATCATCTTTAATATCAGATAAAACTACATTTGGATATCCTCAAAATCTCAAAAATTCTTCAAAGGCTAGTGAAAAATCTTTTTCATACAAACTAATATTCAAAACAGAATTTATATTTTTATAAATTTCAAGTAAATTTTTATTATTTTTAAATTCTAAAAATTCTTCAAAATCCAATTTATCAAGAAAAAAAGTTTTTTTTCTACCAAGCATACTATCTCAAAAAACTTTATTTATTAAAATAGAACTAGAACCTGAAAGAAAAAATTTTATATTTTTATGAGTATCATAAATACCTTTTATAATTGTTCAAATATTTTTAATTTTTTGAAATTCATCAATAAATACATAAAATTTTTCATCACTTTCTTTTTTATAACCTTTTAAAAATAAATTATTTAAAAGATTTTTTGAGGAAGTTAAATTCAAAACAGAATCATCAAAATCAGCATTAATAAAAATACTTTTTCATTTTATATATTTATTATGAATTTCCTCCAAAATAGTACTTTTTCCAACTTGTCTAGAACCAATTATTAAAACTATTTCTCTAGTATTTAGTTGTCTTAAAATATTATCAAAAATTTTTCTTTTGTACATATTTATAGAATTATTAAAATATTTTTTATAAAAAAGCCTGTTTTTTTGTAAAAGTTTTTATAAAATACTTAATTATATTATCATAATAAATAAAAAAAGCAAAAAAAATTTCTACTTTTTAATTTCAAATTTATAGAATTTATTTTCAGCAAAATATTTTTCCATAATTTTTTTCCTTACATTTTTTCTTTTTCTTGAACTTGATATTTTTCTTCTCTATCAATTTTTAAATAAAATAAATAAGTAAAAATAAATATAAAAACTGTTCAAATTGTATTTAAAATAATACTAAATAAATTTCAAATAATATCATAAAAAACTAACCTATTATTTGTAAAGTCTAAAGACATTATTTAACAAAATAGTAAAAGTAAGTATACTGTAAAATAACTTAACAGATTATTTAATAATTGTAAAGTCTAAAGACATTATATAATATTTAAAATTTTTTTCTTTGTCATTTTTTTTCTTTTTTTATTATAATAAAGATATTATATATAAAAAAAATTAATATTATTTTATTCTTCTATTTACTTTTTTTATGCAAATTTTAATAAAAATTTTAATACTTTTTTTATTTTTTACACTTCCTTTAATTTTTTCTCATATTTCTAGTTTTTTTGTAGATGAAAAAAATATTTTTTTAATAAATCCAAATTATGAATTTTCAAAAGTTATGTTTTTTAATATTTTTTCTAGTTTAATAATTATTTTATTTTTTATACAAAAAATATTGACAAAAAATTGAAAAATTATTTTAGCAAACAATATTTATTTTTATCTATTTTATTTTTTTATTTTACTTTCAACTTATTTTTCAGTTTCTCCTTATATATCTTTTTTTTGAAATAATAGCAAAGCACATTCTTTTTTAATGATAAATAATTTGTTTTGAATTTTTATAGTTTTATCTAATTTATCAAAAAATTTTAGAAAAAAAATTCTTTTTACAATTCTTTTTTCCTCATTTTTTGTTTCAATTTTTGCCATACAACAATATTTTTTTCCTTCATTTGATTATTCAGATTTATCAAATAGAGCTGTTTGAAGTTTTTGACACCCTAATTATTTAGCACTTTTTTTACTTTTAATTATTCCTTTTTTATATGAAAAAATTTTCACAAAAAATTATTTTTCTTTTAAAAAAATAAAATTAACTAATTTTTTTATTTCAATTATTTTAGTTGTTTTAATTATTTTTACTTTATTTTTAACTAAATCAGCTTGGTGAATAATTATTTTTATTTTTTATAATTTTTTCTTTTTTAATAAAAAAAAATTTTATAACTTTAATTTTTATTTTTTTATTTTAAGTTTTATAAGTTTTGCTTCAATATTAATTTATAATATTTATCCAGAAAAATTATCTAGTTTTATTTCCAGATTTTTTATTTGGGAAACAGTTTTAAAAATAATTTTTTCTGATTTTAAAATAATATTAATTTGAGCTTGACCTGAAACATTGCAATATTTTTTCCCTAATTTTAAAAATATTTATTTATATATTTTTGAAAATTTTTGATTTTCTGCTGATAGACCACACAATTTATTTTTGAACTTTTTTTATCATTTTTGAATTTTTTGACTATTTTTTTTAATTTATTTTTTATATTTTCTAAAATCTTTTTTTTCACTTTTAAATAAAAATTCTATAGAAAAAATTTATTTTCAAGCAATAATAATA
>Ga0256834_1002050_pt1 | contig 13078 bp, 10 predicted proteins | sample 4281140metaG_FD_190536 | JGI IMG/M metagenome (GOLD analysis project Ga0256834, IMG submission 190536) | Hydrothermal vent microbial communities from East Pacific Rise, Pacific Ocean - 4281-140 | ecosystem: Environmental > Aquatic > Marine > Hydrothermal vents | place: Pacific Ocean: East... | reverse complement strand
GAAAACTTTCTTATACTTTCATAATTCTTTCTTGTTTTCCTCAAATAAATTCAAATCAAGCATACTTTCAAGGAATATATTAAGTTTATCCTTTTCTAGTTCATCAGAAATAACTTCCTTATACGTTTGATTCAAAATATCTGTTATGATATTACTTTCCCTTAATTCCTCAATCTCCTTATTATACCAAGAAAAAAATAAAAAAATATTTAACACCACAAGTAGTACAACAATTATAAAAAAATTAAATATTGAAAATATTATTGAAATTCTTGTACTTGTTTTAAATTTCATAATTCCTATTTATAGAATAACCAAATCACTTAATCGTCTTTATTATGTGCTTTCATAGCTTCTTTCTTAGGCTATAAATATAGACATCAAGTTTATTATCATCTGAGAATAAATCTCACTCTCACCATATATTGGTAATAATATCTGCTCTGGAAATTGTTTTTCTTCTGTAAATAATTTCTAAAATTTGGAATTCTTTTAATTTTAGATTAATACTTTTTCAAGATTTTTTTATAGTTTTATCTAGAAAATTTATTTCTACATCTCAAAATTTCTCTATTTGGTTAATATGAATTTTTTTTAAGATATTCTGAATTCTTAAAAATAATTCCTCGATTTTAAAAGGTTTTACAATATAATCATCTGCCCCTTTTTCTAATCCTAGTATTTTATCATCATCTTGTCATCTTGCAGTCATTATGATAATTGGGATTTTTGATTTTAATCTTATTCGCTCACATAGAGTAATACCATCAATTTTTGGAAGCATCAAATCAAGCAATATAAAATCAAAACTTTCAAGTAAAAATCTTTTTATAGCCTCTTCTCCATCAAAGACCTGAGTAATTTTATAATCACGGTCTTTAATTCTTAGTATTTTAGAAATATTATCAGATATTTCTTTATTATCTTCTATTAAAAGAATCTTCATAATTATTTTTTACATTCTGAACTATACATTCTCACCCCGCTACAGGTGCTTGCTTCTGAAAGAATAGTCATAAAATAGATAAATAAAAGTAGAAATACTACTATAATAATAGCAATTATTCCTTTATTTCTTAGTGTTTTTTTCAAAAAAATATTATTATCTTATATAAATCATAAATATTTAGGTTTAATATTCATTATTATCTTCCACCTTTTTATAAAGTGATATATGGAATATAACTAATTTTTTTCTTCAGTCGAGTTTAATATTGTAATTATATGCTTTTAAATCAAGGGAAGAAGGGGGGAATTCTTTGTTATCACTTTTTTTCTGTAATCCTTCATATATATGGTATACAGTTATAGTTTTAAAATCTTTCAAAATAAATATCCTTATATCACTTCTCCTCTAGAAATTCAACATTTGATTCAACCATAGATGAGCTACCACAAATGTAGAATTCTGTATCTTTTGAAAAATTAAATGTTGATAAATCTATTCTTCAATATCTATATTCAAAATCTTCTTCTCTTGATAGAAAGATCTCAGAATTTAAGTTCTTTATCTTTTGTATTTGATCTACATAAAATAAATCTTTTTTATACGATACTCCAAAAAATAAATAATTTTTCCTTCCTCCTGTATTTCTTATCATACTCATAATAGGTGAAATCCCTGTTCAAGTAGCAATAAACACTCTTGGGTTATCTGTATCTTGTAAAGTAAACTTTCCAAAGATTCATGTAAAGATTAGAGCATCTCAGATATTGAGTTTTCTCAGGATACTACTTCATCTTCAGTTTGGCTTGAGTTTTATACAAAAAATTAAAATATTTTCTGTTATCTCCACTACCGAATACGACCTAAAGAATCATCAATTCTCATCCTTATAGTAAATATTTGCAAACTGCCCTGGTTTCACTTGTATATTTTCTCATCCCCTCACTTCTATTTTTAACTCTAAAACATCTTTTGTCAGCATAGTATATCAGATAATTTTTGAATCTAAATGGATTTCTTCTCATTCATATATTGGCTCAAAATCATCTTTTGTAACTCCACAAACCGGACAACTCCAAGTATCTGGGATGTCCTCAAATTTTGTTCCAGGAATAATTCCTGAGTCTAAGTCTCCTATCTTTTCATTATAAATATAGCCGCAAGGAGTACATCTATATCAGATAATTTTTCATGAACTTCTTCTTTGCTTCCTATTTAAATATCAAGCAAGCCTCATTATTACAACAAAAGAAATTAAAAAAACATAGAATCACTCAAATCTTGAAGCAAAAGCTATATGAACAGCTGAGATTAAAAAAGCAGGAAAAACTAATAACTGTAGAATCTTCCATTTTTTTCATAAAAATCTTACACTAAATTTATTAGAAGTGAGTCATAGAACAAGCATTAGTATTCAAGCAACACTTCAACTTAAAGCGTCATACCTCACAAGAAGATTCTCCAAAACATAATCCAAATATGGGGTTTCCATATAATATTGTTCATGGTATATATACTCTAAGGAAAAGTACTCCAATCAATGTTTTAAGAAAAAAATAAAGGACAAAATTCATAATATTTTTCTTGAAAAAATAATATATTCTCTCCATATAGTCTTTTTAACATATTGTAAGACTGGGGAAACAACTAAAGCCATAGCGAAGTACCACATTGCTACCTTTCCATATGCTCTTAAATATAGATTACTTTCTCATAAATGTTCTACCAAAAAATTGTGATTTATAAATATTCAGGGAAGTAGCAAACTAGAGAACAGTAAGATAAATCTCATGATATAAAGTATCTCTCTCGAAAAAGGTTTTCTCATCATTCTTGACAAAATAATTATTGATATGGCTACTAAAATATAAAGAAATAGTAAAACCGTATATATATTAGGAAGATCTAGGTGGACTATCTTTTCTATATTAACAAGACTCACTATAAATAAGAGTCCTCCTATTAAAATATATCACAATATATTCATAAATTTTTTCATCTCTTGATGTTAAAATACTAACTAGCTCTCGTTCTTGTTCTCGCTTTTTTCATTGCTTCTTCCTGCCTCCTTTTTTTCTCCTCGTTCAATTTTTTGAGTATTCTTTCAGCCTCTACTTTCTTTGCTATCTCCACTTGTCTCTCTTGTTCTTTCTTTCTTGCAAGCGCTTCTTCTCTTACTTTTTGTTTTGCAATCCTTGCATCCTTTACAGATTGTACTTGTGCTGCAAGTCTATCTTTTTGGGTCTTTTCAGCTGCAAGCCTATTTTGTTCATTTTGAATTGCTTGAGCTTTTTGGGCTTGATCTGCCTGTTTTTTTCTTTCTGCTTCTCTTTGCTTATTTATTTGTGCTTGCGCATTTGCTTTCCTTGTAAGTTCTGCTTGCTTTTGTTTTTCTTGTTGTCTTTTCATTTCAGCATTCCTCGTAGATTCTATCTGTCTTTGTTTTTCAGCAGCTTCTAATCGCTTTTGCTCTTCTTGATTTGCCAAAAATTCTTTTTTCTTCTTCTCTTCTGCAAGCTGAAGTATCTCTTCTTTTCTTGCTTGATTTTGCTTTTGTTGGAGTATTTCTTCACCAAGAAAATCCATTTTTTGAGAAGAGATCACCATCTCTTGCTTATCAAGAATACTGCCTTCTTTCAAGCTTCATTCCTTTATATCCTCTTGAGAGTTCTCTCACAAGAAAATCTCTTTCTGTCAAAAGTCTTCTTCTCCTTCAGTGCCTGAGATAGAAGCGACAAATGCCGTTTCAAGAGCCCTATCAAGAGACTGTTCTCCTATTTGTTCAATAACATTTTGCCCAATTCCCTTCTCTTTATTATCTTCGTCGAATCAACAAGAAGAAACAAAAAATAAGAGAAAAATTATATATACATATTTCATAAGAAATAGGTAAGTAAAATAAATCTCTTATATAATACAAGTCTCTCCTGAACTAAAAATGAATTTTTGATGTACTACAAGTCCAAATACTGATCCATACGTATCTGCCAAACAAATTCATCAACATGAGAAACAAGAATCATTCCTCCTTCGAAACTATTGAGCGCTTCAGCAATAATTGGGATATGTCTAAAGTTTATATGGTTCGTCGGTTCATCAAGGATAAGTATCCCTGGCTCAAGAAATACGAGTCTACAAAAAGCAACGAGTCATTTTTGTCATTCTGAGAGACTCCCTATCGTTGATTTCATAATATCTCATGTGATAAGGAAACCTGCAGCTGTTGCCCTCATCTTTTGTTCTGGCATTTCCTGAGAAGCTACTTCTCTGAGACAATCATATACTGTTTGATTAAAATCAAGATTAGAAAAGTCTTGTCTATAGTATCCTATCTTCACTCCTTCACCGACAATACAACCATCTTCATCACCATTTACTATTTTTTCTAAGAGTGTTGTTTTTCCAACTCCATTGGGTCCAGCGACTTGGAGATGGTCATCTTTTCTCAGTTGTACATCTACTGGTTTTACCGTTACTTCATCATCTTTGATGATATGTACAGACTTGATATCAAGAAGTACTCCTCCTATACCTTCTTGAAGAGGAATTGTAAAACTCTTGATAGCCTTATCTTCTTTTCTATTATCTACCATATCGTCTTCCATCTCTGCTGCTGCTTCTTTCATTTTCTTGGCTACAGCTCTGAGTTTTCCTCATTTATGAGCAAAGACATTTGCTTGATCTTTTTTGGCTTGTGCTTCTTTTTTGAGTCTCGCATTTGCCATATTATCTTTCTCTATTTTCTTCTTTATTTGTTCTACTACATCATGATAATCCCCTACAAATTGTTCTACTCTCTTTGTGTGAACATCGAGATATAGCACTCCATCAGTAAAACTATTGAGGAAGTCGGCGTCATGGGAGATAACCAAAACAGTGTTTGTATAATTTTTTAAAAACTCCGTCAAATGGTAAATTCCATCTGAATCAAGATTATTAGTTGGTTCATCCAAAAGAAGTATATCAGGATTTTGTATCAGTGCAGCAGCAAGAAGTAGTCTCGCTTGTTGTCCTCCAGAAAAGTCTTCGACTTTCTTATCGAGTTTTGCTTTTAGATTTACTGCGTCCAAAACCTCTGCTATCTTTCTATCTGTATTACGAATAGAATCATCATTCAGGTATTTGATAAAAAACTGCTCTACCGTAAGGCTTTTATCCTCAGCAAGAACGACCTGATATCCTGTTGCAATAGTAAACTTCTTGTCCACATGTACATTCCCTATATTTGGTTGTATTTCTCCATTTATCAATTTAAAAATTGTGGATTTCCCTGCTCCGTTTTGTCCCATAAGTGTTATCTTTGAGCCCTTTCTTACATTGAACCCCACTTCTTCGAGAATAGGTCTCTTGAGGTCATAGTAAAAATCTACTCACTTGAAACTGATAACGGTTTCTTTTACACTACTCATACATTCTGATAATTATATATAAATTCTGACGCATTATATAGAAAGGCTCTCATAAAGCTACTTTTCTTTTGTTTCGTACTCCTTGACATCTCTGATATGATTAAATCGCTGTATCGTATCTCATCAACACAAAACCCCAAATCGTCTTCTACAATTTGGGGTTTTCCTTTTTTCTATTTTTTTAGATATTTCTTATTTTCTATATCCATAACTACTTCCACTAGAACTACTTGATGATCCTCTCGAACCACCTGAGCTTCTAGAACCTCCTCCTCTATATCATCCTCAACCTCCTGAAAATCCTCTTCCACCACCACTTCCTCTTCATCCAGAGAAGCCTCTTGAACCTCAACCTCCTTTATATCAACCACCTCCACTTCTTCAACCTCCTCCAGATTTTGCTTTTGCCTGAACTACAAGAGGCATTCTTGTATTTTCTCTTTTGAAATGATCAAGTATCGCTGCAGCCTCTTGCACCTGTACGTTCATATATGAGAATTTCTCGAGAACATCTATCTTTCCAACATCTCCTATGTTCATCCCTACTTCTTTCTCTATAAACTGAATCAGTGTTCCTGGTGTCATTCCTGCTGATTTCCCCTTTGCTATAAAGAGCCTTTGTTCTCCTGAAGGAGCTCAAGATGACTGAGAAGAACTTGCAGCAATAGATGTGTATGATTTCTCATCAAATCTATCTTTGTGTGCGTCTCTCAGAAGCGCTGAGATAACTACTTTTGGATCGCCCAGAGCCATAAGATGATCTGCCATTTCTGCAAAATCATGTATTTTCTCGTCACTCATAAGTGTTCCTATACTTTCTATAAGTCTCTTTTTCTGTATTTCTACGACTTCTTTTGCATTTGGAACCGTTCCCTTTGTGATTTTCTGTTTGATAACTCTCTCTACTGCAAAGAGCTTCCTCTGATCTGATCTCGAGATAAAACTGATAGCTGTACCTGTTTTCCCAGCTCTTGCTGTTCTCCCGATTCTATGAGTATATGTTTCTGGACTATCAGGAAGTGCGTAGTTAATAACATGTGTGAGGTCATTGATATCGATTCCACGAGCAGCAACATCGGTTGCTACAAGGATGTGAATCTTCTTTGCTTTAAATCTAGCAAGGACTTTTTCTCTGGTTTTTTGTTCTATATCTCCATGAATTCCTTCTGCCCTCATCCCTCTTGCCATAAGTTTTGAGGCAACATCATCTACGTCCATTCTCGTTTTACAAAATACGATCCCATAAAACTCTTCTGTCATATCTATAACCCTACAAAGCGCCTCAAATTTATTTCTTGGAGCTACTTCATAATATGTTTGAGTAATTTTATCACTAATAGTATTCTTTGAAGTGATCTTTACTGTATCATAGTCTCCCATGTATTTCTTGGCAATAGAGAGTATCTCTCTTGGCATAGTTGCAGAAAACAAAAGTGTTTTCTTATTGTCAGGAGTATGCTCCATTATCTCTTCTATTTCTTCTCTGAAACCAATGTTCAGCATTTCATCAGCCTCATCAAGTATGAAGTAATCAATAGTTGATAGATCCAGAGTTCTCTTTTTAATAAGGTGGTCCTTTACTCTTCCTGGAGTTCCTACAACAATTTGTGGTCCATTTCTCAAAGCTCTGAGCTCATTACTTATGTTTTGTCCTCCATACAAAAGAATTACTTTTACATCTCTATCTGCAAATGATTCTATTTCTTTTGCTACTTGGATTGCAAGTTCACGAGTTGGAGCGAGTATCATGGCTTGTACTCCTTTCTTCTTACTATCTATTCTTTCTAGGAGTGGAAGACCAAAACTGGCTGTTTTCCCTGTTCCTGTTTGAGCTTGTCCTACTATATCTTTATCTCATTTGAGAAGAAGTGGTATAACTCCTGCCTGGATATCCGAAGGGAACTCATATCCTTTCTTTTCTATTTTCTCGAGTATTTTTTCTGAGAGTCCGAGATCTCTAAATGTTGTCTTTGTTTCTGTCATAGTAACGTGTGTGTTATGTGGCTTGTTTTGAAGAAAACTCTTTTCATAACCTATCAATTTTTATATAGATAAGATTATCTAAGAATTTTTCCATCAAAAAAGACCTAAAATAGGACATATCTCTGAGAATCTCTCAGGGAACCTGTATATACAATAATGTGTAGAAAATCTCTTCTCTTCGTCATTCTCCGATGTACTCGGGGATTTAGTATTGAAGAGATGTTCCAGACATGTGCAATATAGGAATGTCTCTTCTAGGTCTTTCGTTCTCATGAAACAACAAGAACTGTATGTCGGCAGGACTATACAAAGAAAATTTTAAAAAGCAAATTTTACTCTACCGTTACACTTTTTGCTAAGTTCTTTGGTTTATCAACATCTCTTTCAAGTTCTTCTGCGATATAGAGTGCAAAGAGGTAACTGGCTGTAAGTGAAGTGAATATCGAGAGTATCTCGCTGGTGTTTGGTATCTCGATGATATCATCATAGAGATCTCCTAACTCTTCTCACTTGGTGACGTACCCGAGAACCGTTCCTTCTCTGGCACGTATTTCTTGGATATTTGAAACCGTTTTGGTATAGAACTTTCCTGCTGGATTAAAAACAATACAGGGGAAATCTGGTTGTACAAGAGCCAGTGGTCCATGTTTGAGTTCTCCCATAGAATAAGCTTCCGTGTGGATATAGCTCAGTTCTTTACATTTGAGACTTGCTTCTCCTGCAACGGGAAAAAACATATTTCTCCCCAGCACAAACATACTTTTATGTTTTGCATATTTCTTTGCTATCTCACGTATCTTTGGAGCATTTAAAAGTACTTCGCTTATATTGTCTCCAAGTCATTCAAGTTCTTCTATAAGCGTCCTTGCCTTACTGTGTTGGAGATTTCTTTTTTGTCCAAGAGAGACAGCCATCATGAGAAGAACAGCTATCTGAGCAATCACGTTTTTAGTAGAAGCAACACCCACTTCTACTCCCGCATGAGAATAAAGTCACATATCAGCCAAACGAGAAATAGTACTTCCTACAACGTTTACTATACCAAAAGTGAGGCATCACTTTTCTTTAACTATTTTCAAGCTCTCGCGTGTATCTGCTGTTTCTCCTGATTGTGAGAGAAATACATAGAGTGTTTTAGTATCAGGAAGGAGCTCGTCAGCGAGAAATTCACTACCACTCGTCACTTGTACTGAGATACCCGCAAGGCTTTTGAAAAAATAACTTCCTATCATTCCTGCATAATAACTTGAGCCTGAAGAAATGATTTCTATTCTCTCTATTTCGTGTTCTGCAAGTTCTTCAAGAGTCTCGTTATAAATAGTTTTCTCTCCGAAATTTACTCTTCCTGAAAATACATTCTCGAGAACAGTCGGGATGTCATGTATTTCTTTTTCTGTATGACTAGAAAATATTCCCATATCGTCGATTCCGTATTCTATATCCATTTCTTGGCTTTCTCTTTCTATCAGATTCCCTGCTGTATATATCTGGTATTTTTTATCTTGTATAATTACCATTTCATCATCTTCCAACATAACATAGTTTGAAGCAACTTTTGAAAGAGCATTAACATCACTCGATATAAAAACTCCATCTTCAGATGCTCCAACAACAAGAGGACTTCAGAGTTTAATTCCAAGAATCGTTCCTGGATTTTCTCTGTCTATAACAGCTACTGAGTAGGCTCCTGTAAGGAATTTCGTAACTTTCTCAAGAGTTTTCTTAAGGTCTTCTTCATAGTGCTCTTCTATCAGTTTTACGATAACTTCTGTATCTGTATCTGAGTAAAATGTGTATTTTTTCTCAAGCTCTTTTTTGAGTTCTTTGTAGTTTTCAATAATACCATTATGCACGACATAAAACCTCTCTTTAGAAGAACTATGAGGGTGAGTATTGAGTTCAGTGACTGTTCCATGTGTTGCCCATCTTGTATGAGCTATTCCTGTTGTATATACTTTTGAGTTACCCAGGCTCCCATCTACTTTTGTTGCTAGATTCGAGACCTTTCCAACAGCTTTTTGTACAAATATCTCTCCAGTGTCGTTTATTCCTACTACTCCAGCACTATCATATCCCCTATATTCAAGAGTTCTGAGTCCATCTACCAAAAGAGGAATAGAGTTCTTTGTTCCGTTGTACGCAAAAATTCCACACATAGTTTTATTTTTAAAGAGTATTTTTTACTTGGATTACAAGATACTCTCAAGACGATTCTTTGTCAAAGTATATATCTCGCGACTGTTATCTAGATCATCCTGAGTAAATCTGCTATTATCACCTACAAATACAACACAGCGAGACTCTAGAAAAACGTGAAAGATTCTATTATATTCTGGTGAGTTTTTGATATAAGTGTGAAACTTATGGAGTCAGATATGACTGACTCCAGATTGTAACGCTATTTGTCTCCATGATTTTTTCTGAAGTTCATGAGAGATAAGAGATTTTGCGTAAACGATAGGAGCGATTCGACGCGTTACAAATCCTGACTTTTTGAGAAGTCTGGATATCTTGTTATAGTCCTTTGTTTGGAGTTTTCCGAAACGAATAATCCACAAAATTCTCTCTTTAATGAAGTAAATCCTCTATAGCAGTTTCAAATGTCTCATATGGATATGCTCCTGGTATAATTTTGTATTCTCAGGTAGCATTGTTGATAATGATACTACTCGGAGTTCCTGTCACATTAAATAATTTCTGTCACTGTTGTAATTGTTTTTCAATTTTGTCTGTATGCCTAGATTCATCGAGACAAGCATCGAGTTTCTCTCTATCCACTCAGATATTATCAGTCACTTCATATATTCACTCAAGTGAAAGTCTCTCTGTCTCCTGAAGTTTATAAAGAGAGGAAAGTGTCTTATAATATATTTTTTCTCATTTTATCTCCCCTACACATTCTAATGTTTCTGCTGAAGTTTGAGCATATTTATGAAAGGAAAGTGGGAAGTTTTGGAATACATAGTTCATATCTGAACCGTATTTTTTTTGGAGTCTCTCAAGTGTTCAGGAATTATGAAGCCTTGCACAAAAAGGACATTCTATATCACTATACTCTAGCCATGTAATCTCAGCTCATATATTTCCAAGAGTATATGATACTTCTTTTATGTCCGATATTATCTCCATATCGATAAAATCCCCTGCTTCTTCTCTTCGTTTTGGTTCCTCTATAACAAGATCCTCAGCATCATTTCAAGGTTCTAGAATGATGCTTTCTTCTATAAGTTCCTGAAAAGCAATCAGCATACTGACAATAGAAATCTTTTTTTTATTTGAAATATTCTTGTTCTCATATATCCCTAGAAGTTTTTCTACTTTGAGAAGAAGATCCATTCGTGATTCTAGTGATTTTTTATGAATTTTTGTACCTATTCTATCTTCTATATAGTTTTTATAGTAAGTGACCTTTCCATTATTTCTATATTGTTCATAAGAGAAAAGCGAACCAAAACTCAGAAAAAATACTACAACTCCTACAACTATTTTTTTAAACATATGCCTTTTAGATAAAAAATAAATAACACTCTTATATTATGACTCTCTTCCTTATATTATGACTCTCTTCCTTATTTCAAACTATTTTGTCAGAACATGTATCGTCTTTTTATTTTTCTTTTCATGGTTCTTGATATTTCCTTCTATATCTTTAAATGAAAATACATAAGAAATAAGCTTCGTTCATTTCTTCGCTTCTTTCCAAAATTTTGGAAGGATTTTTTTTGCAATAGCATCCGGCATTCCATACATATATATAATATCAAAATCTCAGAAATCTTTCTTGAAACCACTTCCAAGTTCTATTTTGAGATTTGGAAGAGGATGGAGTAGTTGCTTCAATTTTGCTATGAAGTATATAGGATAGGCTAACTCTACTCCCACTACTTCTATTTTAGGATTGTGCTTCGCAATAGAATGACACACACGCGCATCTCCACAACCAAACTCAAGGAATCTTTGTCATTTCTTACACTTCAATATCTTCTGAAGTCGCTTGATGTCAGAGTAATGAGTTGGAGACCAAGGAGCAAAAGAAAGTCCTCAAATAGCTAAAGGAATGAGAATGATCAGGAAAAAAATTGCCCACATAAAAAGTTTTTGAGAAAATACATTTTTACTATACTAGAAAGAGATTATTTCACAAAAAAGAGTATGAATATTATTTTACAGTACTTTAGAAAATATGGTTCATACTTGGCTCTTAGTTCACTTCTTGTCTTCTTATTTCCAAATGAATACAAAATATTCTGAGAAAATGGTTGGAAGCTTCTTATGCTTATAATGTTCTTGAGTCCTGTACATTCCCTCTTTCCAAAGCTCCCTTGGATCTGAAAAATACTTCCACTAAGAAGACAACTTGGAATTATCTGTGGAAGTCTCATTCTTGCTCATGGGGTTGGTGCTTATATGGTTTGATGGGATATCAGTCTCATGTCCTTTACGAAGCCAAATACTTTTATATTTTGGTGATTACTAGGAGGACTAACGAGTATTCCTCTCTTACTAACTTCAAATAATCTCGCAATAAAACTCCTCAAAAAACGTTGGAAACTTATTCAAAGACTATCATATTTTATGTTTGTATTCTGAGGAGTACATATCTATTTTATAAACAAAGAAGAAAACCTATGAGCTCTTATACTTATAGGTCTATGGATGGTAATGAAAGTCCTTGTTGTGAAGAAGATTGTTCTCTGGAAAAAATAACTAATCTTCTACTTTGAGTAGTAAAAGCTTCTTGAGGTTATACCTCTCTTTTTGACCAGAAAGACCCAAACGAGCAACTTTCTTATCATGAGTTTCATACGTTTTAAATACATAATCCCAAACAGAAAGAAAGAAACCATAATTTGATTGTGAGTCTTTCATAATCTGTGAGTGATGTATTTCGTGAAATTTTGGAGTCACGATAATCTTTGATATCAATCTATCCCATTTTTTGGGGAGATTGAAATTACTATGATTAAACATCGCTGAAAAATTGAGGATAATCTCAAATAAAATAACACTGAGAACTGGAGCTCAAAGCACAAGTATTACAATTATCTTGGTAATAACTGAGAAAATACTCTCAAAAAGGTGAAACCTCAGAGCTGTTGAGAAATCCATATCGAGATCACTATGATGTACCTTGTGGATTTTCCAGAGGAATGGAACCTTGTGAAAAAGTACATGTTCTCCATAGACAATCATCTCTAGAAGAAAAAATGCAATAACTCCTCCTATTATTCCTGGGATTCCAAGTATGTGAAATATACCTATGGAGTGTTCTTGCACGTAAAACGCTACCGATAAAGGTGTAACAATGAAGAAAATTCGAATAATAAGAGTGTTGAGGAAAGTAAGAAACATGTTTTCTCACCATCTTTGTATTTTCTTGTCAGTATATCTACGAAAAGCAAAGAAGTACTCTAAAATCGAAAAAAGAATTATTCCTCCAAGGAAAATAATCAAGTTAAGCGTGTAGATTTTTTCTAACATAGAAAAACGGTAAAAAGATTAATCCATATAAAAGAAATATACTTTATTATGTACTTTTTTCTTCACCTGTACTTTCTTTGTGTTCTTGAGTGAATCAAAATACTTATTGACTCTTTTTACTTCTCTTCCTCTTTCCAGTTGATCTTGGTAAAATTCTTGCTCTTTTCTTTCGAACTCATTCCAATCAAAGCTATTAGCTGCTTTGTTATAGCTATCTCTTTTTTTATTTTCAGCTTTATTAAACGCTTGGACTCTTTTC
>Ga0256834_1002049_pt1 | contig 13080 bp, 5 predicted proteins | sample 4281140metaG_FD_190536 | JGI IMG/M metagenome (GOLD analysis project Ga0256834, IMG submission 190536) | Hydrothermal vent microbial communities from East Pacific Rise, Pacific Ocean - 4281-140 | ecosystem: Environmental > Aquatic > Marine > Hydrothermal vents | place: Pacific Ocean: East Pacific... | reverse complement strand
GGAGAAATCTGGGAGATCACTGGCGAAAACAGCGGCACGGTGGGTGGCCTAGAATTTATTGGTTTCAACAACCTGCAAGGCGACAGTGGTGTGGATACCTTCAATATCAATGCGGTGATTGGCAATATCAATGCTGGCAATGGCGCCAACATCATCAACGTTAATAGCGATGGTAGTGTCACTGGTGCCATTTTGAGCGGTATGGATGGCGACACCATCATGATCACTGGTAGCGCCAACAGCATCAATAGTGGTGCTGGTGATGATGTGATCACCGTATCGGGCAGTGTAAGCGGTGTGATTGATGGCGGTGGCGATAATGACACCTTGACCATCAACGTGATGGGGAATCAGATCGTCCAGCTGGGCGATGTGGTTTTAAACAATGGTGAAGATTTCACTGTTGATAATATCGAAACGATCAATGCTGATGGCACTACCGGCAACACCCTGCGTGCTGATGCCGGTGACAACATCTGGACAGTGAGCGATCTGAATGATGGCATGGTTTCCGGTGTGACCTTCAACAACTTTGCCAACCTTGAAGGCAACAGTGATATCGATACCTTCAACATCACTGCGGCGATTGGCAATATCAATGCCGGTGATGGTGCCAATATCATCAACATCACTGCCGATGGCCGTGTCAGTGGGAGCATTCTTGGCGGTGTTGATAGTGACACCATCACGGTTGATGGTACTGTTGCCGCGATCAATGCCGGTGATGGTGGCAATACCGTCACTATCAATAGCTTGGGTAATGTTGCCGGAGCTGTGATAACCGGTATGGGTAGCGACACGATTACCGTTGCAGGCAGTGCCGCTTCAATCAACGCTGGAGGTGGTGATGACCTGATTGAGCTCTCTGGCGCGGTCAGTGGTTTGATTAATGGTGGGGCGGGTAGTGACCAGCTTATCCTGACAGGGCCTGATGATCAGATCATTGAGCTGGGCAATCGCAGTAATGAAAATTTGAATGTTCTCTTTATCGAAACCCTCACCGCTAATGCGGGTAGTACCAATACCCTGCTTGGCGATAGTGATGCAGCGATCAACGACTGGGATATTACCGGTGTCCGCAGCGGCAGTGTCAATGATCGAACCACCATCACGGTGTTTAATAACATCGACAACCTGGTCGGTGGCGCATTGGTTGATAATTTTGACCACAACCTGAGCAGTGGCCAGTTTGCGGGTCTGATTAATGGTGGCGGCGGCAACGATACACTGGATATTTTGACGGTGGGTGACCGCACCATTGAGTTGGGCATGAACGGTGATACCGCCAACCTAAATGTTGCCTTTATCGAAACCCTCGCCGCCAATGCCGACAGTGTCAATACGCTGATGGGTGACAGTGATGCCACGACCAATGATTGGACCCTCAGCGGTACTCGCAACGGCAATATCAATGATCAAACCAGGACTACCACATTTAGCAATATTGATAATGTCACCGGGGGAGCATTGACCGATAATTTTGATCTGGCAACAGGTGGCTTTGCCGGTTTGATTAACGGTGGTGCAGGTAATGACAGCCTGACCATTACTGCCGCCGGCAATCAGATTATTGAAATTGGTAATCGGGTGAACGGTAATTTGAACGTCTATCAACTGGAGACCCTGACCGCGAACGAAACCGCCGCAAGTAGCCAATTGATTGGTGACCTTGACCGGGCCGCCTTTATCACCAGCTGGACTATCGATGGTGCCAACAGCGGCACACTGAATGATGGATCAAACGATATTAGCTTTATTAACTTTACCGATCTGACCGGCACCAGCGGTACCGACAATATCACCATCGTGGGTGCTGCTGCATCCGGTGTATCTGGTTTGATCAACGGCATGGGTGGTGATGACAGCCTGACTATTACCGCTGCAGGTGATCGCACCATCGAATTGGGTATGAACGGTGCTGCTGCTAACCTGAATGTCGTCCTTATCGAAACCCTCACTGCCAATGCCGATAGTACAAATGTCCTGATCGGTGATAGCGATGCTGCTATTAATGACTGGGAGATCAGCGGTGTTCGTAGCGGTAGTGTCAATGACCAAATTACCACCACAACTTTTAGCAATATCGACCACCTGACTGGCGGTGCACAGGTTGACAACATTGATCACAACCTCGCCAGTGGCCAGTTTGCGGGTCTGATTAATGGTGGTGGCGGCAATGATACACTGGATATTTTGACCATAGGTGACCGTACCATTGAGCTGGGCATGAGCGGTGATGCTGCCAACCTGAATGTCGCCTTTATCGAAACCCTCACTGCCAATGCTGATGGCGTCAATACACTGATCAGTGATAGCGATGCCAGCCCTAACAACTGGACGATTACCGGTACTCGCAGCGGTAATGTGAATGATCAAACCACGGTGACGGCGTTTGACAACATTGACACCCTCACTGGTGGTAGAAGTAGCGATAATTTTGATCTCGCCACCACTGACTTTGCCGGTTTGATTAATGGTGGTGCCGGTGCTGACAGCCTAACCATTACGGTTGCGGGTAACCAGATTGTTGAGATTGGTAATCGGGTGAACGGTAACCTGAATGTCTATCAACTGGAAACCCTGACCGCTAGCAGTGCGGTTGAACGTAACGAGTTGATTGGCGACCTTGATCGAATCGCCTTTACTACAAATTGGACCATCGATGGTGTCAATACCGGTACCTTGAGAGATGGATCAAACACGGTTCGCTTTAATAATTTTACCGATCTGACTGGGGCCAGTGGCAGTGATGGCTTTACCGTTTTGGGTGATGCGTCATCGGGCGTGTCCGGGCTGATTAACGGCATGGGCGGCAACGACCGGCTGGTCATTACGGCGACCGGTGACCGGGTTGTTGAACTGGGTGAGCGCAGCAGTGCCAATTTGAACCTGTTCCAGGTTGAAAATATTACCGCGAATGCAGATACCAACAATGAACTGTTGAGTGACAGCAATGCGACCACCAATAGCTGGATTATTGATGTGCTGAATGGTAATACAGTCTCTGATGGTACCAATAGCAGCGCATTCAGCAACTTCTCGACCCTCTCCGGTGGTACGACTATTGATGAATTTACTGTCAACTCCGGGGCGAGCGCCAACAATCTGAATGGCGGCGGTGGCGATGACAGCTTTGTGATTGCCGGTGGGGTAACCACGATCAATGGTGGTGACGGCACTGATACAGTGATACTCGATGCAGGCAGTGCGGTGGAGGGAGTCAATCTGGGTGATGACGGTGACTTTTTCACTATCAACGATGGTGCAACGGTTAGTGGTGAAGTCAGTGGCGGTTCCGGTCGTGATGTTATTACCATCAATGGCGGTACGGTGGGAGACGTTTGGCTGGGTGCCGGGGATGACCGGTTCGTGATTAATGGCGGCGAGGTAAATAGCGGTGAGGTAAACAGCGGTGTTTATGGTGAAGAGGGTAATGACACCTTCGTCTCCAACGGTGGCAGTGTGGATCTGTTTGATGGTGGTGGCGGCAGCAATGACCGCGTACGTTACGTGGGAGCTGTAATCATCGCACTGGGTGATTCGGTTGGCCTGGAGGGTGTTGTCATCCGTAATATCGAAGGTATCGAAGCCGATGACGGCATTATCAATGCACGACAAAATGTGGTTACCACCACCACATGGACTATCGATGGTTTCAATGAAGGGCAGGTTTATGACGCGACAGACCCTGGGCAGATATTGTCTTTCAGTGGTTTTTCCACCCTTAACGGCGGTAGTGGTGAGGATAACTTCAATGTCAATGGAAATGGCTCGATATCCGGCAGTGTCAATGGTAATGGTGGCAATGACAGCCTAAATATTGAACTGGATGCCGGTCGAACGCTGGCGGGAGAGATCAACTTCGACGGCGGGTTGATGAATGACATTGTCACTATTACCGGAGTGGCCGATAGCTATGCCGAAACCTATAACCCGGCTCAAGGCCCCGAAGGGGAAACCTATGACCAGTTGTCCTACGACAATGGTAGTGGTGCCACCCTTGATGTTAACTACCGGGGAACAGAAACCGTTAATGACAATATAGAGACAACCCGCCTCACCATCAACAGCGTGGGCAACGATGATGTTATTGAATTAGGCAACACCGTTTTTGGCACGCTCACCGGTGCGGTAAATATCAATTATACGGCTGGCAGTAAAAACAGTATTTCCCTTCTGGCGCTCAATGGCAGCGATGTCAATCTCACCAGTGATATGATGATTGATGGTGAGTTGCGGATTACTGCCGACGAGATCATTCAGACCGACTCGCCTCTTATCACCGCTAACCGCCTGACGCTGGCGAGTGTGAGCCGGGTCGGAACAGCTGAAAATGCCTTAACCACCAACGTCAACGAACTGGCCATCATTGACCACAGTGGCTCACTCTTTATCGATGAACAAAACGGTATCATGCTGAGCGAAATCTCCGACAGCGCCGGCAGCATAGTCATTACAGCAGCTGGTTCGATTGTTAGCACTGCTGACCTGCAAAGTGGTGGAACACTTCGCCTTGATACGACAGACAGTATTGATTTGTCTGGCGATAACCAGTTTTCTGGGGACACGGTATTCAATGCGGCAGACCATATTGTGTTGAGTGGTGCCAATATTTTTTCTGACATCGTGGAGATGAGCGCAACCAGTAATATCACCTTTGCAGGCAATGTTACCTCCTCCTCACCAATGACATTAAATGCAGGAAATGATATTGATTTATCCGGTACTGATAACCAGCTGAACGGCGAACTCACGCTATCAGGCGCTACGATCAACATCAATAATAATACTACCACTACATTGGCGAGTGTGGCCGCCCAGAACCTGACGATAGTCTCAACCGGTGATATCACGAGCACCGGTGCCGTTGTGGTGCAGGATGGCAGCATGAGTGGCGTGACAAGGTTAACTTCAACAGAAGGCAGTATTATTTTAGAGAATGAAAACAACAATTTTGAGCAGGTCGTCAACCTGACAGCTGCCAATGATGCCACCTTGATTGAATCCGATGGTATTACCCTTGTGGATGTTAGTGTTGGTGGCGCATTAAATGTCACCACCAACAATGGACTGTCAGCTAATGATATTGCCATTGGCGAGATGGGTGTTGGCAGCATAACCGCGACCACCATCAACCTGAATGCCAGCGAAGGGGCTATCGTCAATCGCTCCAGCAATCTGGAGGCAGGCGCCATCACCTTGGCTGCTGCCACCGGTATTGGTCAGGGTGGCATTAACAACGGACTTGAAGTGGATAGGGCAGGAGCTATTAACACAATCACATCCAACTTAAGCGTCATTAATGCCTCATTTGATGAGAGCGGTAGCGTCTCCACAGAGACCACATCAGGAACTGTCAATATCAATAATACCGGCAATGTTATCGTTAACGATCTTCGCAATTATGGTGACATTATTTTGGGCAATACGGGGGGCAACATTACCCTGGCTGTGACGGGAAATGGAGGCGCAATTAACGCCAACTACGGTGGTGACATGTCAGATACAAGCTATGCCGGCAGCGTTGCTATACTCAATGACGGTACAAATAGTCTCTCAACTGCAGGCATTGGTTTTAATGAAGCTGATATTATTGCTGAAAACCTCTTGGTGAATAGTGTTACAAGGTTTGGTGATCAGGCAAGACCTGTCAGATTAAGAGTGAATAACCAATTTGAGCTGTACGCCGGCCAGGGAGCTGTATTCTACTTTGGTGGCAGGCCGACCAGTGTCATCACCAGTGCTGATTTAGTGCTGCAGGTTATTCAGGGTTTTAGCGGGTTATCGAGTCAGCAACTGGTTAATATAGAGAGCCTGAGTGAAATTGACCCGGCGATCTTTACTGAAGTTAGAAACTATAACCACGACGACATTGCTCTACTGTTACCTGCTGATCAGCGTTATAGGTATGGCGATGAGGAAGAAGAGGAAGATGGATTGAATGAGAGCAGCGATGGATAAGGACTCCACTGGCAGCAGTGACACCCCCAAAGCCTATATCGCTGGTATCAGCATGATCAACCTTCCCGAGACCTGAAAATATTAGAATATGTCACCATTCACCTCAGTGTTTTTTTGATGGTACCCTCAATAACCGTATCAACATCGACCACTACGTTGCCGACATGGCGGTGTATCAAGGGTGAGGAGTGAAAATAGGCCAATGGTGGCCGATAAGCACATCCCGCTGGAACGTGGAAGTGCCAAATGAGTCATGTGTGGTAGGCTTGTACGTTCTGCTTACACCTGTAAATGCGCTCCCTCTCAGTCTTGGATCGCTGTATATATATTAGCAAGAACACCGCTATGCCCCAGTTAAACCCCAAGCGTTTGATCAATTTTCCGAGAATGTTGCTGGTGTTGTCTATTTTGGTTTTGGCGGGTTGTTTCTTCAGTGAGAATGATGGTTAGTGTGATAATTAAAAAAATCAATGCGTTACTGTTTATTGTCGTGGCCGTTTACGCCTCGGCAGCAATGGCAGAGTTTTTGGAAATGCCGGAGATTGAACACTTCGGGGATGCGGAAAAGAAAACGCTGCTCCAGGATCTGGATGTGCCTGCAGTACGCGACCGTTCGCCTGATCCAACGGCGGGACCAAGGCTTGCGGTCTCGGAGTTCAGAATACAGGGGCTGGTCGAGTTTCCAGAGTTGGGTATTACCCGTGAAACGTTAACTCAAATGGTTGAGGGTATTCGTTTTGACATTATGGGCGAAGGCAAGCTTCTTGAATCAGGTTATACCATTGATGAATTAGGCGAGATATCGGATCTTCTTGTTGAGATTGAGGAGGAGACTGTAGAGCGACACGTTTCCCCGCTTGAAGTCCAAAAACTGGTTTGGCTAGTCCGAGAGCAACGTGGCAAACGTGGTGTTACCCTGGGTCAAATTGAAGCGGTCGCAAATGAAATTACCCGCTTTTATCGAGAGCGTGGTTTTGTTCTTGCCAAGGCATTTATTCCAAAGCAACACGTCAGGGACGGGATAGTCAGCCTTACCTTATTGCTCGGGGTGTTGGGGGAAGTCTCGGTAAAAAATAACACGATGTATGATACCGAGTTATTGGATTCAGTTTTTGATGATCTGTTAACAAAACCCGTTACCAACAAGATAGTTGAAGAGAATCTGTTTATTATCAACAATTTTCCGGGTATCAAAGTGGATGGTTATTTTGAGCCGGGTTATCAGGTAGGTGATACACGATTAAACATTAATGTTAAAAGCGAGGCTCGTTACAACGTCAATTTTAGAGTAGACAATCATGGTACAGATGAGTCTGGTTTATACCGGTTTTATTCGGATTTTCAGGTTAACAATCTGCTGGGCATAGCTGATTACATAAAAATTGGCCTGTTACAGGCAAAGTTACCGGATAACACAACATATGGGCAGTTATCATTTGAAAGTAACTTTTTTAGCCCCCGCTTTCGAACAGGTATTGAGTTATCACGCAATCAGTTCATCGTGGATCAATCAGAAAGTAATACTAGTATTGAGTTGAATGGTGAAGTTGATGTTTTGAGTCTATATGGCCGGTACATAAAAGAGCGTGGACGTACAAGAAACAGTAGTTATGAATTTCGAACCGAAGTGTTCACCTCTGACCTGCAAATTGGCAATTTGCCTGATATAAACGATGCACTGGATGAAGAGTTAAGGCATTTTTCGATAAAATATGAGCTGGATTATCTGGACGATACGAACAAGCGCCTGCATAAAGGGAGTGTTAAATATACGCGGGGTAGATTTGAATTTGGAAAGAATGAAGAGCAAGATGAAGATTACAATATTTTATCGGCTGACTATACGCTGTTAACTTTTTTACAGGTTCCGTTTACAGAAAGTATCTCTCGGCTTATTTTTCGTTCCAGTCTTCAATATTCTGGAACCAACCTCTCACCAATTGCACGATTCTCTGTAGCTGGTTCAACGCGAGTGAGAGGGTTTTCACCTAACTTTTTTACCGCAGATGATGCACTGTATCTCGGAATTGATTGGGTGTTTGATAGCCCCGATATATTTGATGTTCAAGTGGGGTCGGTTAACTTGGTAAAATTTGTCAAACCTTTTCTGTTTTTCGACTATGGTTATGGAAAACAGCATACGCTTGCTTCAGGGGAGAAAAATACCACAGGGCAACTGGCCAGTGTCGGTATCGGGTTGCAGTTTTCGCACGGCTATAATTTTAGCGGCAATCTACTATTGGGTTACAAAGTGCTCAATCAATTCACTGGCATTGCCGAACCAGAAGCAGATAGCAAAAGGTTGTTATTTGACATGCAGTACAGTTTTTGACAGCTGGTAATGTTGCGTTCAACGCTCCTGTGGTGTCTCGCAGTTGCGTTGTAGTACTTGAAGCAAGGGAATTGCCTGCGCACTATGCTTTACCATGGGTGCTGACAGACCAACTAAACATAACATTATCAGCTTGATGATGTACTAGTTTCATTACGTCATCGTGATGAAATCGAAAAAAATTTGGTTTTGAGTGGATATGTTTGAATGTACGGGTTGTTCATTGTTAACAATTTCCCTACTATAATGAGCCAAGTTATGGGTGTTTTTTTTGTTTAAACAATATGGAAGAGAGGAACGTTAGTATGGCTATATATCTTGATTATGATGGAATAAAAGGAAACGTAACCGCTGAAGGTTTCGAAGAGTGTGTCAAAATCAGCTCGGTAAGTTTTGGTGTGTCACGCCCGATCACGATGGAAGCAGGTAAAATGGCTAACCGTGAAGTGGGTAAGCCCAATATTTCTGAGGTGACGTTAACCAAAGAAGCTGACAACTCTGTTGCGGCGCTGTTTAAAGAGTCTGTTTCTGGCTCTTCAGGCAAAAATGCAATTCTTAAATTCACTCGTACTGGCAGCGACAGTGTTGAGGAATTTATGGAATATTCACTGGAAAATTGCTTGGTTAGCAGCTACCAAATCTCTGCTGCAGGCGATGCCGAGCCAGAAGAGATGATCACTCTGAGCTTCTCTAAGTGTGAAATCAACTACAAAGACCACGATGCAACCAACAAGACGGGTAATCCGCAACGTGCAGGTTACGATCTGGCAAAAGCTGTACCGTTATAAAGCAAAATGAGATTGATGCTGTCTGTTCAGACAGCATTGATCTCTTTATTTCTGCGACAAACATGACGGTATGCCCTGGAGTTGGGGGTATGACTGCCACAAAAAATACTTGGGCTAAGGAGTTCAGTGAATGAGTGACTTTACTCAGGATCACCGTCTTATTTCTGTTGAAACACCTTTGGGTAAGGATGTTCTTTTACTTACTTCATTTGATGGTGTTGAGTCTATCTCATCCCCTTTTCAATTTAAGTTGACCACACTCTCTTTAGATCTTGAAATTAAGCCTGAAGAGCTTATAGGCAAACAAGTTACTGTTAAAATACAGAACGAACATGGTCGTGTTTTTAATGGTTTTGTTCATGAATTTGCATTTGGTGAAATAAAATCCAGCAGTTTTCGTGAGTATCATCTGGTTGTGATGCCGTGGTTCGAATTTCTTTCCCACACTGAAAATCGTCGTATTTTTCAAAATAAAAATACAAAAGAAATTGTCACTCAGGTGTTTTCTGATTTTGGGTTTAGTGATTTTAATTTCAGGGCTGAAGGTGGTACACCGAGGGAATATTGCGTTCAATATGGTGAAAGTGATCTGCAATTTGTCTCACGGTTACTGGAAGAGGAAGGCTACGCCTATTATTTCACCCATGAAGAGAGTAAACATACACTCATCATTGTTGATAAAGCGAATGCTTATAATGAATGTGCTGAAACGAATTTGGTCTATTCAAAAGGTTCAACACCAGATTCTGAGATACAGAGCTGGGAACATCATTATGAGTTCAAGAAAGGTGGCTGGACTTTAAGTGATTTTAATTTTAAAGAGCCGAATAAAAACCAGCAAGTAGAAGCAAAATCAAAAAGTAAATTTGCTAATAATAGTAAATTCAAACATTACGAATACCCTGATTTGTATGATGTTGGACTGGGGGTGGATCTGGTCAAAATTCGTATGGATGCAGAAGAAGCACAGATGAATACTATTGCTGGATCCAGTAACTGTAGTACTTTCTATGCTGGCGGATTTTTTAAACTGGATAAACATGATGCGAGGAGTGAGCAGGGCAGCTATATCTTGCTGAAGGTTGTTCATCACGCTTCTGATTCCAGTTATTATGCGGGTGAAAGTGGCGAATCGAGCTATGCTAACCAGTTTTACTGTATCCCATCTGACGTACACTTTCGGCCTGCCCGGAAACATCACCGCCCCGCAATGAAAGGGCCGCAGTCGGCAATAGTGACAGGCCCGGCTGGCGAAGAGATTTATATTGATGAGTTTGGCCGAATAAAAGTCCAATTTATCTGGGATCGGGAAGGCGGGAATGATGAAAATAGCTCCTGCTTCCTGCGTGTGATGCAGACCTGGGCAGGTAATGGATGGGGAACATCATTTATCCCCCGTATTGGCCATGAGGTTATTGTTACCTTTCTTGATGGTGACCCTGATCGACCGATTGTGACCGGAGCGGTTTATAACGGCGTTAACAAACCGCCTTACAGCTCAAAAACGCAAAGTGGCATCAAAACGCACTCCACTAAGAGTGGTACGGCAGCAAACTATAATGAGCTGCGTTTTGAAGATAAAAAAAATTCGGAACAAATCTATATCCATGCTGAAAAAAACCTGGATACAATGGTTGAGAATGACGAGACCCTGACTGTCGATAATGACCGCACCAAAATCATCAAGAATGATGAAAATTCCACAATCGAAAATGATCGCAACAAAACGGTTAATAACGACCAGACGGAAACCATAAAAAACAATAAAACCATTGAGGTTGGTAAGGATCACAAAGAAAGCATTCAGGCTAATATGACGATCAACATTGATGAAGATCTTAAAGAGTCTGTTCGTGGTAAATACCTGGAAAATGTGACAAAAGAGTATGGTTTGCGTGCAAAAGAGATCACCATGGATGCAGATGACAAAATTACCATTCAGACAGGGTCAGCAAAGATCGTGATGAAAAGCAATGGTGATATCACTCTCAGTGGCAAAACAATTAACATCAAAGGGTCGGGGAATGTGGTGATTAATGGCAGCAAAGTCATTACCAACTGATTGTGGTGGGTCACCGTGAAATATAGCGAATCGGACACAGCTCAAACACAGCAAGAAACCCAAGCGCCATTTTCCACTATATCACCGGGTGAAATTATCATCGGTACCCTGGTGGAAGTTGATGAACAGGGGCAGCCCCTCGTGAATTTCTCAGGAAATCCATCTGATCAACCATCAAAAGCAATGACAACACTTGTGCTGACTCAAACACATATTGGCAGGCAGGTTGCACTCTTGTTCGCAAACGGAAACATGAAAAACCCAGTGATAATGGGGATGATCCATAGCCCTCTGCAAGCTATGCTGGAAAATTTTGACCAGGCTAAAGATGAGGCTGAAAGTGATGTGCCGAATGAGACTGAGCAAGAGAGTGGCCTTGAAATAGATGATGTTTTGATCGATGGTAAAAAAATTGTTTTTGAAGCCAAAGAACAAATCGTTCTGAAATGTGGTGAATCAAGCATTACCTTAACTCATTCTGGAAAGATCTCGATACGTGGGAAATATTTGCTAAACCGCTCAACCGGTGTGAATCGGATCATGGGTGGTTCAGTGAAGGTTAATTAGGTTTGGGTTTAGCGCCAATATTGCATTATGTTACAACTTCAAAACAACACTCCTTTTGCCGTCAGTACGTCTCTGTTTCCGAATGAAGAGGCGATTGATACGCTCTATGTTCTGGTCAAAGGCACGTTTAATATCGGTAAACAATGGACACTGGCCGATGAGCAGTTACCGCCACTGGAAGGTGATGAATACTGGGGTGAGCCAGGTGAGTCCAGCATCAAATATGCGTCGGATTATCACACCGGTAAACCGGGTAGCGACATTGTTATGCTCGGCCATGCTTTCGCCCCTGATGGAAAAAAAGTTCACCAACTGGATGTCAGTCTGACACTGGGTCAGGTACATAAAGCAGTTCGTGTCTTCGGTGATCGTTATTGGCAAGATGGGCGAATTTCGGTACCACAACCTTTTAGCACCATGGCGATGACTTATGAGAAAGCCTATGGTGGTGCCTATATTGTGAATGGGGAAACGGTTACCGTAGAAGAGCGAAACCCCGTTGGTTGCGGCTACGCAGGCCAGCATACAACGGAAGAGATGAATGGCACGCCACTGCCTAACCTGGAAGACCCCAACGATCTGATTAGTGATCTAAAGCATCAGCCGGTTCCCGCTTGTTTTGGTGTGAGTGCACCCCATTGGCGGCCTCGATCTGCTTATGCTGGCACCTATGATGAAGCCTGGAAAACCAGCCGTCTGCCCTATTTGCCAGAAGATTTTGACCGGCGATTTTTTAATATGGCGCATCCTGATCTGGTCTACCCTGGATTCCTTCAGGGGGGAGAGTCCGTGGCTGTTACCAACATGCACATCGGCGGTCCCCTTCATTTTCAAGTGCCCCATGTTAAGTTAAGCGCCAATGTGCTTGTTGCCGGAAACTCGGTTCACCCCCCATTCAATTTGGAAACACTGATCATAGAGCCGAATAAATTGAAGCTAGGCATGGTGTGGCGTGCGGCGATACAGTGCAACAAACAAGCATTAAAAATTAGCGATATAAAAGTGAGCATGGCACGATAGCCAAAGGAAAAACCATGGGACAAACAACATTTGCAAACGGGCGGGGAATCTCACATCAGGGTAGCGGTGGTAAGAGTATCGTCTTCCCTGATGTGTGCCTCACGAAAGTAGGCAAGCCGGTGGTGCCGATTCCTTATCCAAACATCGGCCAATCCTCAGATACCATTGATGGCCCTAAAACTATCACCACAGACGGAAAAATGCCGATGGTAAAAGGGGCAAAATATTCGAAAAGCACCGGTGATGAGCCCGGTACAAAAAAGGGAATCATCAGCGGTACGATTACTGATGTTTGTGAGTTCATGATGTACTCCTTTGATGTGAAATTTGAAGGAAAAAATGTTTGTCGT
>Ga0256834_1002048_pt1 | contig 13088 bp, 8 predicted proteins | sample 4281140metaG_FD_190536 | JGI IMG/M metagenome (GOLD analysis project Ga0256834, IMG submission 190536) | Hydrothermal vent microbial communities from East Pacific Rise, Pacific Ocean - 4281-140 | ecosystem: Environmental > Aquatic > Marine > Hydrothermal vents | place: Pacific Ocean: East Pacific... | reverse complement strand
ACCTATGAAAATTCCCTGTTTTCGCCATAGGGGGGCTTGAAATTAAAAAAATGAAAAATGATTATTGATTTTCAATCATTTATGAATAAAAAAGAACGGCTAAAAAGTTTTATCGGACAACAGTGAAAAATATTATAAAATTATCGACATTTCGAAGTAGAAGAAAATACGAAAAACTTATAAAAGATCAATCCAAATCCTCTTGTTTGATTATTCCTTTATCCGCCATTTCCCGCCCTGCTAATTTATTATACATTATTGTATATAAAAAGTCCCGCAAATCTTGCCAATCTTCATATTGCAAGTTTCGTGTTTCTACAACGGGTAAAAATTCCACACGTAATTTTCCGGGGCCACCCGTAAAGAAATCGTAGGGCAAACGTTTTTTATCATCATATAAAATTAAAGGTAAAATAGGCAATCGATGCGCAATGGCCATACGAAAAGCTCCCGCCTTAAAAGGATCCAGAATGATACGCGTATCATCCGGAACTCGACCTTCGGGAAATATAACTATGCTAATACCTTTGTCGATAAATTTTTGAGTTTTCACATAAACTTTTTTCCGGCTTTCCAAAGAACTTCTATCGACCAAAATATTGGTTTTCCGGTATAAATAGCCGAAAACAGGGTAGCGTGATAATTCTTTTTTACCTACAAAACTAACCGGAATGTTCAAAGCACTCAACACCACCGGAATATCAATCATGGAAGTATGATTGGCAATCACCATATATTGACGCTTAGGGTCATAATCGGGACGGGAAGGGATTTTTTCCAAACGAAATCCAAGCAGAAACAAAACCGTTTTACCCCAAAATCTTTCTATATACCAAAAACATCGATAGGGACAAAAAAGGATAGTAAAAATGACAATAGGCGAAAGCACGACAACCGGAATATAAGCGGCTATTAAACCGTATATTTTCCATATCGCCACTAAAAAAGATTTCACCGGTTTCCACATGTTCAAAAACCCTTATCTTTGCTCACAAAAATAAGGAAAAATATGGCACGCATTCTGACGGGTATTCAAAGCACGGGACGACCGCATCTGGGCAATATTCTGGGCGCCATTATTCCCGCCATAGAAAAATCCAAAGCACCCGGCAACGAATCTTATCTTTTCATCGCCGACATGCATTCGCTAACACAAATCAAAAACGGTGAACAATTGCATGAAAACACCATGAATACCGCCGCCGCTTGGCTGGCTTTCGGCTTAGACCCGGAAAAAACCGTTTTCTACCGTCAATCCGACGTGCCCGAAGTAACGGAATTGGCGTGGTATCTCTCCACTTTCTTTCCTTATCAAAGATTAACACTGGCACATTCGTTCAAAGACAAAGCCGGCCGTCTTCAAGACGTCAACGTAGGACTTTTCACCTACCCTATGCTTATGGCCGCCGATATATTACTCTACGACGCCGACATCGTGCCCGTTGGAAAAGACCAAAAACAACACTTGGAAATGACCCGCGACGTGGCACAAAAATTCAACCGGCAAATGGGCGAAACCTTCGTTATTCCCGATATCGATTTGCAAGAAAAAACCATGTATGTTCCCGGAATCGACGGCCAAAAAATGAGTAAATCGCGCGATAATGTCATCGATATTTTCCTTCCCGAAAAGAAATTACGCAAGCAAGTTATGAAAATCATCACCGACAGCACCCCGCTGGAAGAACCCAAAAATCCCGAAACTTGCAATGTTTTTGCCTTATACAGCCTACTAGCCGACGATATGCAAATCGAAGAAATGCGGCAAAAATACTTGAATGGTGGCTTCGGTTACGGCCATGCCAAACAAGCATTATTTGAACTGATATTGGAGAAATTCCAAAAACCCCGCGAACGGTTCGAATACTATATCAATCAACCCGGCGAAATTGAAAACATCCTACGGAAAGGCGCCGCCCGAGCACGGGAAACGGCTAATGAAGTGTTGAACCGCATCAGAAAAAAATTCCGATACACCGAACATCATTTATGTTAATCGTCACGTTTCAACGCGCTAAATGTATCGGTTGTAATTATTGCGAGGAATCCGCTCCGGAATTATTTCGTATGTCCGTCAAGGACGGAAAAGCCGTATTGCTACATGCTACGGAAAAACGAGGATTTTACACCTTAAAAACCCATCGCACGGATTTAATTCGGCAAGCGCTGAATGCCGAACAAGTGTGCCCCGCCAAAATCATTAAAGTAAAAAAATAAACCGGATTTTTTACCGCACTAAATAAACTTTTTCCTTCCTGAGCTTTGAAAAATCAGGCACAATACGAAGCCCGATAGAAAATTTTACGCACCGAAAATACCGGAAAACGAATACATTTTTATCCAAAAAATGACAAATTGCAGAAACAATAAAAAGGGAATTGTTACATTTAGCATTTGAAAAAACCACGAATGTTATGAAAGATAAGAGAGTTTATGTTTTTACAGCCGCACGAGTTGACGGCAATGCAAGCATGAGAAATCTATTGGGCGGAAAAGGTGCCAATTTGGCCGAAATGCGTAAAATAGGCGTGCCCGTGCCCCCGGGCTTTACGATTACCACCAATGTAAGCACGGAATATGAAAAATCGGGAAAAGAAAAAATTATCGAATTACTCAAACCGGAAGTGGAAGAAGCCGTTTCATTAATTGAAAAAGAAATGGGCGCTAAGTTCGGAGATCCAGAAAACCCCTTGCTGGTATCGGTTCGTTCCGGCGCTCGTGTTTCCATGCCCGGTATGATGGATACGGTTCTTAATTTGGGCCTCAACGACGAAACCGTTAAAGGACTCGCCAAAAAAACCGGAAACGAACGCTTCGCATGGGATTCCTACCGGCGCTTTGTTCAAATGTTCGGTGACGTGGTATTGGGAATGAAACCCGAATCGAAGGAAGATATCGACCCCTTTGAGGAAATCATGGATAAACTTAAAGAAGAAAAAGGCTACACTTCCGATACCGACATGACCGCTGATGATCTTAAATATCTTGTCAAGGAATTTAAAAAAGCCATCAAAGAAAAAACGGGAAAAGATTTCCCCACCGACCCTTGGGAACAATTGTGGGAAGCTATTTTAGCCGTATTCAGAAGTTGGAATAACGACCGCGCCATTACCTACAGGGAATTGAACGGCATTCCGCACGATTGGGGAACGGCCGTCAATGTTCAAGCCATGGTGTTCGGAAACATGGGCGATAATTCCGCCACCGGCGTGGCTTTTACTCGCGACGCAGCCACCGGAGAAAAAATCTTTAACGGCGAATACTTGATCAATGCACAAGGGGAAGACGTAGTGGCCGGGGTAAGAACACCGCAACAAATCACTTTGGAAGGTTCGAGACGTTGGGCTAAACTACAAGGAATATCCGAAGAAGAACGAAAAAATCGCTACCCTTCATTGGAAGAAACCATGCCGGATGTTTACAAGCAATTATTCGATATCCAACAAAAATTGGAAAATCACTACCGCGACATGCAAGACCTTGAATTTACCATTCAAGACGGCAAACTCTGGATCTTGCAAACCCGAAACGGAAAACGAACCGGTATGGCCATGGTGAAAATCGCAATGGACATGCTCGACGAAGGATTAATCAACGAAGAAGAAGCAATCATGCGCGTAGACCCCGAAAAATTAAACGAATTGCTTCATCCCGTTTTCAATAAAAACGAAATGGGAAAAGCGCAAGTAATCACCAAAGGGCTTCCTGCTTCTCCCGGCGCCGCCACCGGAAAAATCATTTTCTTCGCCGACGAAGCGGAAAAATTAGCCGCCCAAGGTGAAGACGTTATACTCGTCCGGATCGAAACTTCACCCGAAGATCTGGCAGGTATGCATGCCGCCAAAGGTATTTTAACCGCTCGAGGCGGTATGACCTCCCACGCAGCCGTTGTAGCACGCGGTATGGGCAAAACCTGCGTGGCCGGAGCCGGCGAACTCAATATCGACTACAAAAGCCGCACCATCAAAGTTGGCGATATAACCCTCAAAGAAAGCGATTGGATATCGCTAAACGGTTCCACCGGCGAAGTGTTTGCCGGCAAAATCGACACAGTCGATCCCGAATTAAGCGACGCTTTCGGCCGCCTGATGGAATTAGCCGATAAGCATGCCAAATTGTATGTTCGAACCAATGCCGACACACCGCACGACGCAACCGTTGCGCGAAAATTCGGTGCTAAAGGAATCGGACTATGCCGAACGGAACATATGTTTTTCGAAGGCGACAAAATCATTGCCATGCGCGAAATGATCCTCGCTGACAATGAAGATGGAAGGCGTAAAGCATTGGACAAACTCCTCCCCATTCAACGAAAAGATTTTGAAGGTATTTTTGAAGCCATGCAAGGACTTCCCGTAACGGTTCGTCTTCTTGATCCACCATTGCACGAATTCGTCCCCCACGACGAAGCGGGACAAAAAGAAATGGCCGAAGCAATGGGAGTGTCAGTGGAAAAAATCAAAGAAAAAGTCGAAGAACTTTCGGAATTCAACCCTATGCTAGGACATCGCGGATGTCGTCTGGGTAATACCTATCCCGAAATCACTGAAATGCAAACCCAGGCTATCTTGGAAGCCGCCCTGAACTTGAAAAAGCGCGGTATCGAAGCCAAACCGGAAATCATGGTTCCGCTCGTGGGAATGAAAAGCGAAATGGAAATGCAAAAGGAAATTATCCGAAAAACCGCCGAAAAAGTATTCGAAGAATACGGCGACCGTATCGACTATAAAATCGGAACAATGATTGAAATCCCGCGCGCAGCGCTCACCGCCGACGAAATTGCGGAACCCGCCGAATTTTTCTCCTTCGGCACCAATGACCTGACGCAAATGACCTATGGCTATTCGCGCGACGACGCCGGTAAATTCCTGAAAATCTACAAAGAAAAAGGCTTGCTCAAAAATGACCCCTTCGAAAAATTAGACCAAGAAGGTGTCGGTCAATTAGTGAAAATGGCAGTGAAAAAGGGACGCCAAACCCGGCCGGATATTTCCTTGGGAATTTGCGGCGAACACGGCGGTGAACCCACTTCCATAGACTTTTTCCATCGTGCCGATTTGCATTATGTAAGCTGTTCGCCTTTCCGCGTTCCCATAGCTCGTTTGGCTGCCGCTCAAGCCGCTATCAGAAACAAAGCATAAGTCTTTCTTCTTCATTGATTTTTAAACCGGTAAAGAGATCGTCCAAGGACGGTCTCTTTTTCTTTACCCGGAAGAGTAATGAGCACATGAGACTTCTCTCAAAAACCGGGCTGCTATATCACAATGCTCCTAAAAATCTTATAACTTGAATATACCTTCATATAAGGAATAATAAATAGAACAATAGCTCATTTATTGATAATTTGATCGGCAATACTACCCCTGTGCAACATACAATAAGAGAAACGACCAATTCATTGAATTAGGATAAAACATAATATTAAGCCATTTTTTCCATCACACATGACGAATTGCCTGATTTTACGCCGTTTTGACATAAAAAAATCGAAGGAATAATCTTTGATGCCTACCTAACGAACCTAAAAAATGATAATGATATGAACTTCGATAAATTCACCATAAAATCGCAAGAAGCTATCCAAAAAGCCATACAGATAGCCCAAGCCTTGAATCATCCGCAAATCGAGAACATCCATATATTGAAGGCTATTCTCGAAGTGGACGAAAACGTTACGCCCCACCTTTTACGTAAGGCCGGCGCCGATCCGTCCGTGATCAAACAACGGGTGGACCGTGCCGTTCAGTCCTTACCCAAGGTGAGCGGCGGAAGTGTAAACCTGTCGCGCACGGCATCGCAAACCTTGAGCAAAGCTCAACATTTGGCCGAACAAATGAAGGACGAATACGTGTCCGTGGAACATTTATTATTGTCCCTTATGAACGCCGGCGACGAAGCATCGCGAATCCTCAAAGAAGCGGGCATAACCAAAGATGCCCTCAAAAAAGCTATCGAAGACCTGCGCAAAGGACAACGCGTAACTTCACAAAGCCAGGAAGATACCTATCAGGCTTTGGAAAAATACGCCGTGAACCTGACGCGCTTGGCCCGCGAAGGAAAATTAGACCCGGTGATCGGCCGTGACGAGGAAATTCGTCGCGTGTTGCAAATCCTCTCGCGCCGAACCAAAAACAATCCCATCCTTGTGGGTGAGCCCGGAACGGGTAAAACGGCCATCGTGGAAGGATTAGCACACCGTATCGCCAAAGGCGACGTGCCCGAAAACCTCAAAGACAAGGAAATCTATGCCTTGGACATGGGGGCATTGATGGCCGGCGCCAAATATAAAGGCGAATTCGAGGAACGCCTCAAGTCCGTCATCAACGAAGTAAAAAATTCCGACGGACGTATCATCCTCTTTATCGACGAAATCCACACCTTGGTGGGTGCCGGCGGCGGACAAGGTGCCATGGATGCGGCCAACCTGTTGAAACCCGCTTTGGCGCGCGGCGAACTGCGTACCATCGGTGCCACTACCTTGGATGAATATCAAAAACACTTCGAAAAAGATAAAGCCCTCGAACGACGTTTTCAAAAAGTGATGGTGGACGAACCGGACCAAGAAAGCGCCATTTCCATCCTGCGCGGTATTAAGGACAAATACGAACAACACCACAAAGTGCGTATCTTGGACGATGCCGTGATTAGCGCCGTAGAATTGTCCTCCCGCTACATTACCGACCGTTTCTTGCCTGACAAAGCCATCGACTTGATGGATGAAGCGGCTTCCAAACTCCGTATGGAAATTAACTCCAAGCCGGAAGAATTGGATAAACTCGACCGCCAAATTCTGCAATTGGAAATCGAATTGGCCGCCATTAAACGCGAAGGCGACAAAAAGAAAATCGAGGAATTGGAAAAAGAATTGCGCGAACTCAAAGAAAAACGTAAGGAAATTTACGCCAAATGGAAGGAAGAAAAAGATTTGGTGGACAAAATTCAGGACATTAAAAAACAAATAGAAGAAGTCAAATTCCAAGCCGAACAAGCCGAACGCGAAGGAGACTACGGCAAAGTGGCCGAATTGCGCTACGGCAAGATTAAGGATTTGGAAAAACAATTGGAAGAAGCGCAAAAAGAATTGCGCGAAAAACAAAAAGACAGCTCACTCATCAAAGAAGAAGTAACCGCCGAAGACGTGGCCGAAGTAGTGGCCAAATGGACGGGCATTCCGGTGCAAAAAATGTTGCAAAGCGAACGCGAAAAACTCCTTCGCCTCGAAGATGAATTGCACAAGCGCGTGGTAGGCCAGGAAGAAGCCATCAAAGCCGTGGCCGACGCCGTGCGCCGTAGCCGCGCCGGATTGAAAGACCCGAAAAAGCCCATCGGTTCGTTCCTGTTCCTCGGTACCACGGGGGTAGGTAAAACCGAATTGGCCAAAGCCCTGGCCGAATACCTCTTTAACGACGAAAAGGCCATGACGCGTATCGACATGAGCGAGTATCAGGAGAAACACGCGGTTAGCCGTCTCGTGGGCGCGCCTCCGGGATATGTGGGTTACGAAGAAGGCGGACAACTCACCGAAGCCGTACGCCGCAAGCCTTATTCCGTAATCCTTTTGGACGAAATCGAAAAGGCGCATCCCGATACCTTCAACATCCTATTGCAAATGCTGGACGAAGGCCGCCTGACCGACAACAAAGGCCGCACCGCCGACTTCAAGAACACCATTATCATCATGACATCCAACATGGGTGCGGACAAAATCCAAGAGGCCTTCGAAAACGCCAAAACACCCGAAGAACGTAAGCAGGCCGCCGAAAAGGCCAAGGACCAAGTGGTTCAGGAATTGAAAAAACGGGTGCGTCCCGAGTTCCTCAACCGTATTGACGAAATCGTGATGTTCGAACCGCTGACGGAAGAAAACATCCGCGAAATCGTCAAAATCCAACTCAACAACGTGGCCAAAATCCTCAAAGAACAAAACATCGACGTGGAATACACCGACCGTGTGGTGGATTACCTGGCCCGAAAAGGTTTCGATCCGGAATTCGGCGCCCGTCCCGTGAAGCGCGTCATCCAACGCGACATCCTCAACGAATTGTCCAAGAAAATCCTTAGCGGCGACGTCCGCTCCGACAGCACCATCATCATCGACGTGCAAGACGGCAAAATCGTTTTCCGCAACAAGGAACAGAAGGATAATAAAGAGGAGAATAAGGAGAACGCCTAGCGGAAACGTTTAACGCATAAAGAAAAACCACCTCCGGTTTGGGGGTGGTTTTTTATTATTGAAAATACGATATCAGCAATTTTTATCGATCCATTCCCAAAACTTTACTTCATCAATTTCCAGTGTTTTTAAATTTGTTTTTATGTGAAAAGCGGGGATTTCTTTTTCCTCACCTCTAAAAACGACACTTCTTTTTGTTCCCGGACAATACCAAACATGATGAGAAGATTTTTGTCTTTTAAAATGACAGTCTAAAGATTTTAAAAATTTTATCCAACATTTAGTTGAAACGGGACGGTAAAACTTACTCATCAGACGGCAATGGGAATTTGTTGGATAGGCGTATTTTTAGGTAAATGGTATTGTTTTTTTAATATATCCGGTGAAACTTCCGAATAGCGTTCCAATTTTTTATGAAAAACAGGATGAGGTTTCCATCCTAATTTTTCCAGGTATTTTTGACCTTCCTGTGGTCCCATTTCAAAAAGGTCATCAGAAAAAGCATCCAATGAAATTTTTATCATTTCCAAGGCTTCCTCTTTGTTTTTGCCGTATCCGGAAATATTCAGACTGGGAAGGTAAATAATAAAGTTGTCATCTTCCTTAAATCCGAAGCCTAAAACATTTATTTTGAAGTCTTTTTTGTTGAAATCGATTTTTATGGTTTCCTTTTTCATAAGGAATAAAGCTGTTTTACATACAAAATTATAAAATTTTAAATATATCCGCTCCGACAGCACCATCATCATCGACGTGGAAGACGGTAAAATCGTTTTCCGCAACAAGGAACAAAAGGACAATCAAGAGGAAAACAAGGAAAACGCCTAGCGGAAACGCTTAACCGATAAAAGAAAACCACCTCCGGTTTGGGGGTGGTTTTTTTGTTTATGCTTCTCCCAAAATAGGACCGACAATATCGGGTAATTCTTCATGCATACGCCGGATTTGGCGATTGACTTCATGATCCGGATTAGAAAGTTTTTGGTAAACTTCCCGGATAACAGCGGCTTTTTCCTTATCCGATTGTAAATGTTCAATGGGTTTGATCTCTTTTTCTATATGAGAAAGGATATGAATGTCTTTTGCGTGAAATTCTTCTTCGAAATATAGTTCCAAAACCATAAAATCCAATAAATTTTCAAAAAATTGAGCATTCAAATTATATGAGGTTGTATAAATAAAACTCATATAATCATAATAATTATCAAAGAAAAGTTTATCGAAAACATTTTCAGTTATAGGAAACTGTTCTATTTCATATCCCATGACATTATTATTTGTCGAGGTTTTTCTAAAAATCCAATCAAGAAATTTTGAATTTATAATTAAAACAAATAATTTGATGTATTTATTATATTGTTTTTTTAAAAGAGTTTTATTTATACTATGTCCAAATACTATATTTGAAGGAGTATTTAAGAGAACACAAAAATGCAACCTCCTTTTATCGGTGGTGCCTGTAATTTCTTGAGATAATATAAAATCCTTGTTCTTATTATAAAGGATTTTTTTTTCTAATTTAGGAAAATATCTTACAAATTCATTTGTATCATTATCAATATAAAACCTATGAATGTGCCTTCCTCTATATAATTTAATATTAGTGTTTTCATTTGTTATATATTCCTTATATGTTGACAAATTAATATCCCCTTGTTGTATGTTTTCTACATAATGTATAAAAGATCTGGTTCTTTTAGATATTTTTAGAATGATTGGTATTTCTCCTTTTTTTACTAAGGGTATATAAAAAGTATTCGGATAAAGCTTGAAAATAAGTTGTGTTGGTATGGTTTCGAAAGAAAGATTTTTTAATGAATATAAATCATTGGTTATGGAGATTTCAAATGAATAATCAGGCAATAAAGTTCTTTCCGCTATTACAATACATGTTCCCTGTAATACAGATTTAAAAACTTTTCCTTTTTTTGAAGGTGGGTTTTTAGGGAACTCAACTATTTTTACGATTCTATTCTTTTTTAGAAGAAATTCACGTGTGTGTTTAGCGGAAAGATCTCCTAATAAACTACTTTGAACGATCAATGAAATCAAACCTTGTGGGTCTTTTGATAAATTAACAGACCTTTCTATAAAAACTTTATATAAATTTTGTTTTCCCGGATCTTTTCCTTCCGAATAAGGATAATCTTCTTTTTTTAGGATGCCTTTTTTTATTTGTCTATACGGCGGATTTCCCAATACAATATCAAAAGCCGGCACACCGAACATCCATTCCGGGTCGAACCAGGGGGTGGATTTATGACTAAACGGATCCCAAGTGCTTAGTTGGTAAACCATACTATCGGGATCTAAACTTTGTTTTTCCCTATAATTTTTTACTAACTTTTTGAATAAGATATTTGTTAAGTCTTTGAATCGATCTCGTAACTTTTCTTTTTCCTTACCATAAGCCAAAAAATAATCGTCACGCAATTTTTTTAATTCTTTTAGTTCCTCATCAAAATTTTCAAAAAGATTTCCTTCTTTATTTAATTTAATCAGGGTATTGGCTGTAACATAGTTAAATTCCAAGTTGGGCAAAGGTTCAATGCCGCGGTTTGTCGCGCTGTCGTCAATATTTTCGTCCACCACCAAGGTAAGGAAGGTTCGCAAACGGGAAATTTCGGTGGCAATGGGTTGGATATCCACACCGTAGAGATTATTACGAATTACACCTAATTTTTGGGCGTATTCCACGGTGGCGTTTTTCAGTTTTTCCTCCACTTGCCGGCGGAAAGCCGGATTGGGAATTTTTTCGATTTGCCGTTTTTTCCACCATTCCGCCTCCGGGTCCAATTTTTGGAGCGCCGTTACGATTTTGTGCAACGCTCCCATGGGAAAAGCACCGGAGCCACAAGCGGGATCCAAAATCTTTACCTCATCCAGTGCTTTAAGGATTTGTTCTTTTTCGTGGTCTTTAAAGCTTTGCCTTTGTTCATCGTGCTCATTGTCTTCCAATTTAAAAAGCGGCAAAATGCGCTCGGTTTCAATACCGGTGCGGTTATGAATGTATTGGCTGAGGCTTTCTTCCACCATATAATCCACAATTTCGCGGGGTGTATAATAACTTCCGGTGGCTTTGCGGGCGCTCTCGCCGGTGTCGGGATCCAATTCAGCCAAGAGATTTTCGAAAATGCGGCCTAACATTTCGGGGTCCACGCTTACTTCCACATCCACGGTGGAGTTTTCGTCAATAGTGAAATTGTATTTTTCCAAATCATTAAAAAGATGTTCGAACCATTCGTCGGGTATTTGCACTGTGTTGATATACTTAGACAGGCCCGTTGCCCGATTAAATTTGTAATAATCTTCCGGAATAGCTTCGAACAAACCACCATTGAGGAAGGGAATGTCCTTATGATTTTCGGGTAAGGTGTCAGGGCGTTGGTCGGGATGCGTATTCAAAATTTGGAAAAACAATTTTTCCAATACATTATGGTAGTAACCGGGATTATTTTTAACGGCTTCCGTCGAAAGCCACCGTTCGGGAAGCAAGGGTTTACCGGCATCGGATTTTTTGACTTTGAGGAACCATGAGAAGATGATCCGTCCCAATAAACGGACGGCAAATTCACGGTATATCAATTCATTGCCTTCTTTGGGGACGGGTAAACGGAGCATACCGTCTCCATAATCAAAAGGTTGGCGATTGCGTCTAACTCTTCCACCGATAAGCCGGTAAAAAGATTCGGCAATCATTTTATAAAATTCCTCATTGAGAGCCTCCACGCTGAACGCCTCCAAAATGTCATGAAGCGAAAGTGGATTGTTTTGTCTTTTTTGTTGGAGGTCAAATAAACGCCGGACGGGTGTCAGCACCTTTTCATCTTTGCCGAGGAGATAGGTATAACGTTTGGGCTCGGTGATTTGTTGGCGAGCAGAGCCTTCCTCATCAATTACTCGGATTTCCGAAACAAAAGATAAACGCCATTTATCATCTTGTTCGAATACGATTAAGGCACCGTCCACCTCGTATTTATATACGTTGCGCAATAGTTTACGCAAGCTTACTTTGTTGCGTTCTATGCGCACATTCGGTTTGAGTTGGATATGATACAAACCGACGATATAACCTTCGGACGTTTCGAACCGGCCGATTTCATAGGCTTTTTCGGCCAATTGGTTGGCAGGCAAGGGAATTTCCCGGGGAATCCGGTAAAATTCGGTGGTTCCGAAAATATCGGTTACCGATCTTCGCCATTCGTCCATTTGAAAGGGACGGCTAAAAATGCTTTCTAACTCTTTTATATTCATAATTCGTTGTTATCCAAGATTTGCCAATATCCGCCGCGGGCGGGGCCTACACGCCTTATAAGGTTTTGTTGTTTAAGGCGTTTTAGATATTTGTCCACCGTAGTGGTGCTTACGTTTAGTTCCCGTGCCAACCGGCTTTTGGATATGGCGGGGTTTTCGGCCATTAAAAGTAATATTTTTCTACCAACCTGATCTACCAACTTTCCACCAACCTTTTTTACCAATGCGGAAGTAGGAATAAGGTCCGGTTCCGGTGCTGAGGAGACGATAATTTGCCAATAGCCGCCACGGTCGGGACCTATGCGCCGGAGGATATTCCATTCTTTTAATTTGTTGATATTCTTGTCGATAGAAGTGGTGCTTACGCCGAGTTGTTTGGCCATTTTTTGTTTGGAAATAGCGGGTTTTTCCTTAATCAAGTGTATGATGCCTTGTTGGGTGGCATTCATTTTTTCTACCAACTTTCTACCAACCTTTTCTACCAACGAGTCGATTTTTCCGGGCGAATATAAGCCGGTAGAAACCGTTTGCCGTTGCATGTGGGAAAACGGGAAAACTATACGCAAAAAATTATCTCCGAACACAAAAACACTTTTCGGATAAAGTCTTAAAATCCGCGGAATGCCCGAGCCGAGTTGCTCCACCATATCCAAATCTTTAA
>Ga0256834_1002047_pt1 | contig 13090 bp, 13 predicted proteins | sample 4281140metaG_FD_190536 | JGI IMG/M metagenome (GOLD analysis project Ga0256834, IMG submission 190536) | Hydrothermal vent microbial communities from East Pacific Rise, Pacific Ocean - 4281-140 | ecosystem: Environmental > Aquatic > Marine > Hydrothermal vents | place: Pacific Ocean: East... | reverse complement strand
ACTTGACACTATAATTGACCCACAGTATAACAGGATAATATTTGTCGTAGACAAAGGCTTTGCACCACTAGCAGTAGGCAGAGGTGGTGTTAACATAAAGAGGCTAAAGGAACTTATTGGAAAGGATGTTGAAGTAGTCGAGAAGGGCGACACTCCTGAGGAACTTATAAGGAACTGTCTGTACCCTGCGCGGGTTCTTGCAGTTAAGATAACGAAGTTGCCCTCTTCTGGATATGTCGCTATTGCTACAGTCCATCCTGACGATAAGGCAATAGCAATAGGTAAGCAGGGCAGAAACATAAACAGAGCAAAGCTACTAGCCAAGAGATACTTCGACATTGAGAAGGTAATACTCTCGTAAAAAGAATGACTTATTAAACGAGCCCTATCCTTGAGGCTGAGGTAACATGCCCGGCAAGAAGAGTCCTGTAGGTCTCTTTGCAGCACGAAAGCTTAGGCTAAAGAGGAAGAAGTTCAGGTGGAGTGACCTACACTACAAGAGGAGAGTATTGAGATTTGCCAAGAAGTATGACCCACTCGAAGGAGCGCCAATGGCTAGAGGAATAGTACTCGAGAAAGTTGGTGTAGAGGCAAGAAAGCCAAATGCAGCAGTCAGAAAGTGTGTTAGAGTACAACTCGTAAAGAATGGTAAGATAGTCACAGCATTCGTCCCATACGACGGCGGTCTAAACGTCATAAACGAGCATGACGAAGTCATAATCGAGAGAATCGGAGGACCTGAAGGAAGAGCATACGGAGACCTGCCCGGAGTCAGATTTAGAGTAGTAATGGTGAATGGTGTAAGTCTCAAAGCAATACTCGAAGGAAAGAAGCAGAAACCAATGAGATAACCGTAGAATCCTCCCTAAAATAAAATTGAGAAAAACGAAAGAAGTTATCTAACCTTAGATTTCCTATAAATTGGCAGGTTCATTAACGCTATGTGTGTTCTTCCTGAGTAGAATTTTGTCGTTACCTTTCTTTCATTTAATCTCCTGTCTACCTCCTGAACTGTTAGCTCTTCAGGATTGTATTTCTTACTTCCGATTATGAAATTACATGCGTATCCGAATGATGGTACCCAGACATTGTACTCTTTCACTATTGGAAATACTTCTTTAACAGACTCCAGTACTCTATCATAAACTTCTTCGTAATAGAATGATGAGCCAGCTTGTGTAACCATTATACCGTCTTCAGCTAGTCTTTCATATACTTTTCTATAGAACTTTGCAGTATATAGTTCCTGAGCTATTTCTGAGGCGTAAGGATCTGTGAGATCCAGTATTATAACGTCGAAAATTTCGTTCGTTTTTTCTATGTATTCCTTGCCGTCGGCTATTATTACCTTTGCACGTGGGTTTTCGAATGCGCCTGCATGTAGTGTCTCTAGATACTTTTTACAAAGTTCTACGACATCGCCATCTATGTCGACCATTATTGCTTCCTGAACTGTGCTGTGTTTCAGCACTTCGCGCAGCGTGGCACCTTCTCCACCGCCAACTATGAGTACTTTCTTAGGATTTGGATGTGTTATCATTGCAGGATGTACGAGCGACTCGTGGTATATGTACTCGTCAACTTCTGTTGATTGCACAAGGCCATCAAGTACTAGTGCTTTCCCGTATTCTGACAGTTCAACAATCTCGATGTTCTGGTACTTGCTTCTCTTCTGAGCAAGAACAGTCTTCAGCTTCATGATCATGTAGCTCTCGTAGGATATTGGCTGCATGACGACGATGCCGATCACAGGTGGGGGATTTGTCATCGCGACCTGAGCCGTAATCTAGGTTTTAAATGGTAACCTCTACTCTTGTCCTCACAATGCTGAGAATATATGCTGAGACCTACGGATGCTGGCTAAATAAGGCAGACACGGACATACTTCTGCAAGCATTTCTGAGCTCAGGCTTCGTACTTGTTGATCGTCCTGATGATGCAGACGTTATTTTAATAAATACCTGCGCGGTTCGAGGAGACTCCGAGATTAGGCAGTTAAAGAGAATGCGAGAACTTTACTCTAAGTTTGGTGATAGTAAAATATACGTAATTGCTGGCTGTCTAGCAAAAGTTAGAATAGCAGAAATACGTAAGATATTTAATCAAAAATGTATCATAGTCGATCCTAATAGCATTGAATATACAGAAGATATTGTTCAAGCTGTTGCAAAACGAGAATATAGGATATTCATATCAGATGATAGACCGATGAAAATTCTACCACAGTACATGCCAGAAATCCATGGTCACATATACATAGTGCCTGTCCAAGTAGGCTGCTTATGTTCCTGTACCTTCTGTGTGACAAGATTTGCACGAGAAGTTAAGGGGAAAGTGAAGAGTTATCCTATAGACATCATTGTAGAACACGTAAAGAGAGCTGTGCAGAGGGGTGCACGAGAAATATATTTAACAGGACAGGATGTTGCAACATATGGTTTTGATAAAGGTTACACACTTGTTGAATTACTTGAGAGAATTCTAAAAGAAGTTGAAGGCATATACTTCATAAGAATAGGCATGTCAGAACCGGAGGCATTTATGAAAATTGCTGATCAGATTATAGATATTGTGAAGAGAGATGAGAGGGTTTACAAGTATTTTCATCTTCCTGTTCAGTCAGGGAGCGATAAAGTGCTTCAACTAATGCGCAGAAAGTACACGGTAAGCGAATATATTGAACTTATACAGAAGATTAGGAAGGAAATTCCAGAGTGTAGTATTGTTACAGATATGATTGTTGGTTTTCCTGGAGAGACTGAGGAAGATTTTCAATTATCGCTTAAATTAATAGAACTTCTAAAGTTTGACAAAGTTCACGTGGCTAGGTTTAGCCCAAGGCCATATACTGAGGCTGCTGTTATGGATAATCAAGTGCCTGATTCTGAGAAAAAGAGAAGGAGTAAAATAATGGCAGATGTTGCTAACAAGGTTGCTCTAGAGAGAAATCAAATGTTTGTAGGTAAAGTATTGAAAGGGATAGTTAGTACTCCTGAACCTAAAGGTGAGGGGTGTGTTGTTAGAGTTGTAAATTATAAACCTGTCATAGTGAAATCTATGAGTAGGGAGTTCCTTAGTTCTGTTGTGAAAGTTTCCATAGTATCTGCTTCACATACCTCACTTTTCGCCGATAACTACGAAATTATAGTGGGTCCCTCACTTAGGCCATCACGTGAGCTTGCTGCGTTGTTAGAAGAGGACACTAGCTAAGTTCATAGTATCTTTAATAGATCTCTCTGCTGGAGTATTGTATCAATAGCCGAGTATGCCGCCATTAGGCTTGTTCTAGGATTTATTTCACTTGTCACATTCTTCACTTCTACTATAGCCTCACCAATTCTCGATCTTACATATATTCTATGGATATTCCCCTCGGCAGATGGATCTGCAATAACTCTACAACGTATCTTCTCATATTGTAGACCTGTAGCAAGTAGTACGGTCATGTACACGTTCAAGTTGCGTGGATATCTCTTGATGGCGTCTAAGATATTTCCCTCATAAACAACTTGCACTAAGCTTACAGATAGTCCGAGTGCTTCTGGCTTTTTCCTTGTTTCTAGAACAATCTCTTGTAGTCCTGCTTTCGCATGTGCTCTCACTATGTCTATGCCTCCTATTGCCCCACTAGGAACTAGGAGACGGGCTCCAGATCTTTCACATATTTTACGCAATCTTGTGATAAGCTCAAAATCTACAAGCGCACTTACGCTAAGTATTACAACGTCTATTCCTCGTGCAAGTATTGTAGGAACATATACACGAACAGCCTCTGGAGAAGCAGCCTCAAGGACAATACTTGGCTTCTCTGCTAACAACTCGTTAAGGTTCCTAACTATTGTAGGTCTCTGGTTTCGAAGCTTTTCAACTATTTTTCGAACTTTTTCCAAATCTCGATCTAGTACTGCAACTACAGTAGCCTCTTCAGGATGCTCGTCGAGGTACTTGAGGACTTCCTGACCTATAGCACCGCAGCCAATTAATGCAAGACGCACAGTCCTCAATGTACGATCTGACATGTGTCACATGTAGTTGGTCTCTCGAGCTTATACGTAGTTACGACATGTTCTCGCAAGTCAACATACGTCAGGACAGGATCGTAATTGTTCTCTAGTATCTTTATGAGCTCCATTACTTGAAAAGCTGCAACAACAGCACAGGTGGAAGCTATCACGTTTACTCTTCTAGTACCTCCAAACCTGAAGACACATCGCAGACAGGGTGATACGTCAGGCACATACGACATTATTACTCCTCGAAGATCTTCCACACCTCCATAGATCATGATTTTGCGATATCGCACGCACACATCATTAATGATAAGCCTAGCTTCAGGATTATCTAAGCAATTAAACACGATACTGACCTTCTCGACAACACGCTCTACTCCAGATCTTGCACGCACATCAAGTACAACACCCTCCACCTGTACATCAGGTGCAAATTCCCTAAGCCTCTTCACCGCAGGTATACACTTGTAGCGTCCAACGTCAAGAATAGTGTAGAGTATCTGCCTATTTAGGTCAGATATTGCCACTTTATCACGATCAACAAGAATAAGCTCACCCACTCCCAGACATGCTAGTAGCGTTGAGACAAACGATCCAAGGCCACCTACGCCAAAGATAGCAGCACGAACATTTCTTAGCTTGTTCTGAAGCTCATTACCGAGAAGTGGCAGTTGTCTATCGAGTCTAGCCACCCACAAGTGATTGCACAATTTCGAGTTCACAGTCCTCGCATATTGTTGCAGATAGCGGAATAATCTTGCCTTCGCGAATAATCATTAGAGACTCTTCTCGAAGAACTGGAGCCTTCTCGAATAGTGCCTCTAGTACATCGCGTACACTGACACAATCTCTATCAAAACAGAGAACAGTCTCACTAAACCCAGTCTTATCGCTGAGATACTTGCTTAGCTTAACAACAATCCTTCTAGACATATCTAAAAGAGATTTCATAAGTAATTTAAAATAATTTTGCGAAAATACAGACATGAGCAACATAATCACAGTAAAATGCCCAAGATGCGGAACAAGCTTCAGAGTAGTACTACCTGAATCAGGATGCCTAACATGCCCAATGTCAAGTATCTTAGGATGTTCTACGCCAAGCATAGTAAGATGCCCAAAATGCGGTCTCGAAATAGATCTGTACAGTATACAGCCTCCTTACTGAACTAAAACAAGAGAGTTAAAAGTATAGTCAAATTTTTATTTAACCATCTATATAAAGCTCTGGTAGTTTTTATGATGTTACTTTCAAGGGGCTTGCTGTAGTTTCCTCTTCGCAAATTTCTACACTTGCAATGTTCTGCAGCGCAGTGTCAATATCGACAAGATCCCTTATTGATATAACTCCAATAGGCTTACCTTCACTATTTACAACAACAAGATGTCTGATACCATACTTCTTCATTAGAAGAGCTGCCTTTGCAACGCTTTCGTCTTCTCTTATCGTTACAACTTCCCTCTTCACAACCTCCTTTACTGGAGTCTTGTCGAGATCTACGCCTTCTGCTACTAGTCTTGCTATATCGCGCTCTGAGATTACACCGATCATCTTGCCGTCTTTGTCAACTACGACTAGTAGTCCTACGTTGTGCTTCTCCATTACTCTTGCTGCATCTCTAATGCTTGCACAGTCTTCGACAGTTACTAGGCTTCTCTTTATCAGTTGACGAATTTCCATATTGAGCATCTATGCGTTTCTGAGGTCTTAAAAGCGTTGCATCGGTGTCGACGATGCACCTAATGTTAGGAATAGGTATAGAGGACGGAAAGAGAATGAGCCGAGCGGGTTAGGTGTCAGAACCCCCAACCTTCATCAAAAATCAGCAATTAGTCCCTCATCATCAAATTACCTGACTAGAGATTTCTCTTTAGCAATATTTAGAAGACGAGCCAGATAGTACGCAAGCTCGCCTTTCGATAATTTACGTGTAACTATGAGAGTGTGCTGCTGACCCATGCCCCATTTTCTCCATGTAACACCTGCAACACCCATTTCCTCTATTACTCTAATAACACGAATAAGATCAACACATGCACGTGCACGCAACTTTGCACGATGTCTAATATGGTCAAACCACTGACCCTGACTTATGGACGATAACAGTCTAAGGTAGTGTCTACACCTCGAAATTATGTTCGCATCAGGAGAGGGCTGATGTTTACGCAGCGAAATCTCGCCTAAAGGAGAAATCTCTCCTATAAAGCATTCAGATATTCCAAGGACGTGAACTATTGAGTCGAGTATAGTCAATACATTAGAATCGAGCTCTCTATCACGTGGTCTTGCATATATGACGACATATTCTAAACCTCTTCTAAAAGAGAGGAATGCACCACCCGTTACAGGAAATGCAACATCCTTAACGTACCCAGAATGTGATAGTTTACGTTCAACCTTCCTGAATATTCTCTCAACATCTATTTCAATGCTCATAGACTCTCCATCATACATAATATCGATGTCAGCGTCTCAATCATCGCTTCAGGAGTGTACCCAGACTTAGATCTTCTAAATCGTTTGACTTGTTCTCCTGCAACTATTGATATTGCTCTAGTATCTATCTTTATAGTTATCTTCTTCATAAGATCAACGTAAGGCTCATACTTGAACCTTTTCTTATTGAAATTTAGCTTAAATTCTCCCAGAAATGTATAGTATCTTGAGTTAGTCATATTTGCAGCAATGTTTATTATTGATACAAAAGCTCGCAGAAGTGTTGTGTATCTTTCTAGAGAATCTGTGAGTGGTATAGTTTTGCCTTCTCTAACTATCGCAGAGTACTCAACATTAGCTATGGATTGTACTGTGAACAGAGCATTCTTATACACTATGCTAAGTGAGCGCACTCCGTGATCTCTAGTTATTGCTAATAGCCCACGACCAACCACAGGCACGGGACCTCGCTAAAGTGTTTTAAATTTAAATTAAAAACCCTCGCTACCTTGGCTCAAGTGGCGTCTGATCGCAGGGACACTTACCAAAGGTCTTCTTATGACAAGTAGGACAGTACAAGGCACCACATTTTGGACATACGTAGTACTCGTCGTACCTGTATATTCTCTTTCCACACCTCCAACATCTACCTATCATTAATGTCTTGGGTATGTACATGCACGTCGTAGAGCATTTAGGGGCTTTATCTATTTTTCTTAGATGGACTACGACGCTATACTACTAATCGAGACGCCAGAAATTGTACACAAGTTCTACCCTATCTCGCTAACACAACCTGTCTCACTTCTCATAGCTGGGGGATTTCGGCTCGTAGAACATGTTGTGACAAGCCTGTCTAGAGAGTATAGTACTAATATCATAATATGCACAAGGGATTACATATGTTCTTCAAATTTGCAGAAGAACTTTGCAAAACTACTCATAGAGGAAATAAGTGATAGAAAAATAGAGCTTAAATTCGCATACCTTAGATGGAATGTCTTGAGAGAAAACCTCTCGAAATATGATAAAGTAATACCATTACCAGCAAACACATTGAAAGTAGACAACATCTCAAGCATTGAGATAATTAACACGAAAAACATCGACTCTCTATCACAACTACTAAATACTATGTATAAGAATGAGGAAAAAGTAACTAAGCTAGACTACGTGTACGATATAATTAGACTTAACACTGAGCTTATGAGAGAAATGTTCCGAAGACTAGACATTAAGGATGACAAGCTAATAATAGAGGCCGACATAGATTCTAGTGCAAAAATAGAGAAGTTATGTGTATTGTATAGATGTAAGGTACAGCCATTCTCTCATATAAGATCTGGAACTGTTGTGTATCCTGAATCGATTGTTGGGGGAGAGGTAAAGAACACTATTGTAAGTGAATTTACACATAAAGAACACTATGGATATGTAGGAGACTCATATATTGGACGTTTTGTTAATCTTGGAGCGGGTACAACTTTTTCAAATCTTAAAAATACTAGAGGAGTAATTAAGTTCTTAGGAAAACATTCAGGAATGACTAAACTGGGAGCAGTCATTGGTGATCATGTTAAGACTGCTATTGGTACGTTAGTATACTCTGGAAAGTCTATAGGTCCCTACTCTCATGTGTATAATGTTGTTGATTCGGATGTCCCGCCATTTGTAATATATAGAGGGGATAGTTATGAAATTATGGATATTGAAAGGCTCGTAGATCAGATAAGAAGGTGGTGTCATAAGTATTGTATAGATATTGAGACAGAAATTACAATAGCAACTCGCTTGTACAAGTTTTTCAGAGAACTACTTAACGAAGTACGACTTTACAAATTCTCGCTCAGCTTCAAATAACTTCTGTATAAAGGTTTCTAACTGTGTTGCCTCTTTACATAGTCTCTCAAGAACATTTTCAAGTAGTTCTAGGGGTATTCTCGTACACATTGCCATTATTGCAAATTTTCCGTATTTTGACACAAGCTTAGACGATATCTCGAGTAGTGACTGTACTTTTCTTATTTCTTCACGTTTTGAACCTTGTCTAAGTTCTTCAATTATTTTGTGCACTTTCTCTTCTGGTAATTTTAGTATACCGATGCGTTTACTTCCGCATTTTTCACATTTAATTTCTTCTGGAACTTCTCTAACTACAGTGGTTGTGGACCAGAGACAGTCAAGACAGACAAGTGTTACAAGTTCATTAAGTACTCTTGACCTAAAGCTTAGGTTCATTATCATTTTATGACCTTCAGGTCCAGCAAGCTCGACCTTACCACTTAATCTATCGAGAATCTCGCGCGCAAGAGGTGAAGGTTCACTACGCTTCACCACTACTATACTTATCTTAGAATCTCTAATCATTCTCAGTATATGAACTGTTGTCTGAAAGTCAACATCCTTGTCGAGATATTCTTTAATAGCTTCTTCAAGCACTGGCGTACCTTTGAACGCATCTATTATTGATGCTAGTGATATAGATGATAGATCAGCGTCCTTGGGAATTGCGTTGAATCTTCTCGCAACATGTATGAACCTTCTCTTAAAAGTTCCTGACTTGAAAATAGTCTCAGCAAGTAGCTGCTCAAGTTCATTGTCGCTCATTGTTGCAAGCTTTATAAGAATGTCGCGTACTTCCTCTCCATTTAGCTCTACTCCGGCCTCTAGAACTATAGCATACGGATCACTGTACTCTCTGATACTTGTGCTATAGTTCTTCGTTATGTACTCGGCTAAAAGTCTACTTAGAGTTCTATTAACGAGTGTGCCAAATGTTGCATGTATTATATTTAAGTTCCCGATATTTTCTATAACTATCCTATCGTTGGCTGGCACAGGTACGCCTGTCTTTAGGTGCTCGAGCACTCGCTTGACTACTATGCTAATGGTCTCCTTACTTATCTTCAAGAGCTGTGCTAGATCTTGGACAATATCCTCGAACGTTGCTCCGTTATTGTACAGTTCTTCGATTATTTTGAGTATCTTACCAACTTCTATAGCTATCTCAAAGGGTACAGGAATCTCCTCGCCGATCCATGCAGGAATTGCGCCAATTACATCTCGTGCCTCTTCGACGAGTATCTTGTCTCTAGTGACGTCGACTATCGTCCAGACCTTTCCTCTAAATACGAACTTTACTCCAGGTTGAGCATACTCTGCAACAAATGCCTCGTCTAGTACTCCGATGTACTCTCCAGTTCTAACATTGATTACAGCATACTGCTTTTCTTCAGGAATCATTGATAAGTTAGATGTAAAGTATCGATACACTTCCTTCCTGGCTCGCCTAGCTCTTGGTCTCTCCACAATCTTTCTCTCTTTTCCATAGAACACGAGCGGTGGATACAGCTCATCGCTCATGTACTCGAGCACTTTCTCGAGTTCTTCCTTTGTCAGGAAGCGGTACGGGTATGCCTTAGAAAAGACTTCGTATAACTCATCAACACTCCATCTCGGTTTTGTTAAGACACACGCCACTATCTGATTACACATAACGTCGTACGGCTTTTCAGGAATCTTAACGGGCTCAAGATAGCCTTGACGAGCCTTGTTCACTATTACCGCGGCCTCTAGCGCATCATATACATCATGTACAACTATGATGCCTCTCGGAACCTTGTCAGGTCTATGACCACTTCGACCTACTCGCTGTACAAGTCTAGTAACCTGGTGAGGACTAGTGTACTGTATGACTATGTTTATGTGACCAATATCTATGCCAAGCTCGAGGCTTGAGGTCGCTATTACTGCCTTAAGCTTGCCCTCACGAAGCATTTTCTCAATACCTTCTCTCACGGTCTTCGAAAGAGAGCCATGGTGAACAGCTATTGGATAATCAGGAAGCCAAGCATTGAATCGTGCCGCCAAGTTCTCTGCCATTGAGCGAGTATTTACGAAAATTATAGCAGGACCCTCGCGATCCACAAGCTGGAGAATATACCTTAGTCTTGCAGCAACGTCAGGTGTTGCACAGATCTTTCTAGCAATCTCTATATCCTCATCCTCAGGCTGTGGAAAGACTACATCAAGCACCATCTCGCGAACATGACTAACCTGAACTATCTCACAGCTACGCGTGTGACCGACAAGAAATTTTGCAACTTTCTCAGGCTCTCCAACTGTCGCTGATAGGCCAATAATTTGAAAGTCCCTACCGAGAAGATTACGAATTCTCTCTAACGTTACTACAAGCTGAACACCACGTTTATCTTCAACTAGCTCATGAACCTCATCAACAATTACAAAACAGAGTTTTGATAAGTGTTCTCTCAGTCTTCTGCCAAGTAAGATTGCTTGAAGCATTTCAGGAGTTGTTATTAAAATATGTGGAGGATCTCTACTCTGACGTGCTCTATCTCTTATATCAGTATCGCCATGTCTTACATCTATCTTCAATTCTAAGTTCTCACACCACCACCTGAGTCTCTCAAGTAAGTCTCTGTTAAGTGCTCGTAGAGGAGATATATACAACACATATATGCCTCTCTCAAGCTTTCCCTCATCTTTCAGCTGTCTAAGTATGGATAATATTGGCAGAAGAGCAGCCTCTGTCTTGCCACTACCTGTAGGAGCTATTATCAGGACATTCTTGCCCTCAAGTATCTTTGGAATAGCAGGACGCTGAACTGGAGTAAGCTGCCTAAATCCGCGCTTATGCATTAACTCCACGACCTTCTCATGAAGCAGCTTGACAACATCCTCCATTTCACTGAAATGCCTCAATGATAGTTCGCCAACATCTAAAATACCTAACGACGTTATTAAGTCCTTAGACGTACATAAGTCTGGAGAAGCATGTCAGAGCAAAAGAAGAGATGCGTGGTTTGCGGATCTACGAAAGTTCAGGCAATAATTAACGGTCAGCCATACTGCCTCAAATGCGGCTCAAAACTAGTTAGAGCACACATAGTGAAGTTCCTACATAACCTGAAGCGCGAAAAGTTAATACCTTCAACACTTGAGATACCTGAACCTTAATGAGACGACTTGTTCTACTAATACCAATAATACTTCTCACAATACTTCTAACAACTCACATACCGATACTACACGGTAGCAATCTCGCACAACAATTCTACAACTATCTGAAAACAATAATAGCAAAAAACTGTAGAATAACGAAAATAGAGACGAAAACCTTAGCAACAAATGTAACGACGTACGGGTATGAGATTACGATAATAGCAAAAGAGTGTTCGGAGATACCTCCAGTATGTGCCAAGATTTATATAGGGAACAGATCTATGATACTCTGTACTTTCAGAATAAAGCAGAATATAGAGCCTATAGTTACAAATATTTCAAATAGCATATTTGTTTTATCATTTGTAGGTATAAATCCTGCTACACCACCTGTTCAGTATGTCTACAAGCCTCACTTATCGAAAAACATTCTAAAACTATATACTGTGAAAAACTTGAACTTTTTAATAATACTACTACCATCAAACTACTCTTTGTACTACTGTACAGGACTTAGAATAGTTCAGTCAGGAGAGTACGGGAGATATAGCATGTACATGCTTAGGCCATATACTACACTAGGAAAAGTCATAACGTGCGGCTTGATTAGTAAATATTCTCCAACTTACGAAGCAATGTTACTGCTAGAGTATGTTAAGCTTGCTCTTGTGTGTGGACTCGCGGTAATGTGTATATGTGCAGTACTTATTTTAAGACGCCGTTAATTATCGCCTCGGCAAGTCTCCTAAAAGCACGCGCTCTATGAGAAACTCTGCACTTCTCCTCTATACTCATTTCTGCAAATGTTCTATCCTGTCCCTCTGGAATAAATATTGGATCGTATCCGAAGCCACCTGTTCCTCTCTTCTCCTTCGCAATGTAGCCATCTACCTGACCCTGCACTATCCCTATTTTACCACTTGGCGTAAGTACACCTAACACTGAGCGGAAAGTTGCTCTCCTATCCTCTATACCTTCCATTAGCTTCAGTATACCGTCAAGTCCAATTGTCTCGTACACATATGCTGAGTATGGTCCAGGAAATCCTCGTAGAGCATGTATGAAAAGTCCGTCATCCTCTACAACAATGTACGTGTTTTCCATAGGTTTAACTGCTCTAGCAATGTTCTCTATTGCTACTCTAGCAATTTCCTCAAGGTCGTCTGCCTGTATCTCAAGCTTCTTCAGGAACGGTGCTTTCTCAACTACGAAAATATCGTACTCGGACAGGATCTTCTCCACTTCTCGTCTCTTGTTCTCGTTTCCTGTTACTAGCAGTATCCTGATCTTCATCGTCCAAGCTTGAGATGCTCTTCAACACGTTCGAGCAGGTCAGTCTCGGAAGGAACTCCAATAAACTCTAGTCGTCCCTTGTTTCCTTCAAAGCCCATTATTATGGCAGGTACCATCGTTATACCGTACTCCTCTGCTAGCTCTGGGTCTAGTGACGCATCATATATTATGGACACAATTTTACCACCTGACTCGATCGCGAAGCTATTTGCGAGTGCTGCAGCGTAAGGACAGTATGGACACATCTGAGTAACTAACGTAACGATGTATAGTCTCTTAGGAAGCTTCTCTGCGAGTTCTTTTATTGCGCGTTTGGTATCTGGTCTGAGGCTTGTCTGTTTCTTAGATGCTAGTAATAGTGCGTCGAGGAATGTTCTAACTTCTT
>Ga0256834_1002046_pt1 | contig 13093 bp, 12 predicted proteins | sample 4281140metaG_FD_190536 | JGI IMG/M metagenome (GOLD analysis project Ga0256834, IMG submission 190536) | Hydrothermal vent microbial communities from East Pacific Rise, Pacific Ocean - 4281-140 | ecosystem: Environmental > Aquatic > Marine > Hydrothermal vents | place: Pacific Ocean: East... | reverse complement strand
AACAGTCAATGATTAGACACAACAAAAAAACCCAGGCGGTAGCATCTTTAATCTCTCCTCACAGAGAGACGCTACCGACTGGGTTTTTAGAAAGTGATTGTCTCTACCTCACTACAGAGGAAAGACTCCAAATACAAATGCGGCCAGTGAAGTGAGTATAAATGCAAACACTCCCCAGATCGCATTATTAACTAAATACTTCCACATTATGTGAAAATATGGAGTCTGAGTATTGTGTATCCTGTACACAGGATACACAAGCCAATTCCCAAGAACAGTGCTAGGAATTTCTTCCCATGTATGGAACCAAGCCTTAACCTAGGCTCTGGCAGCTTGCCCGTAAGCAAGCCTGTTGATACCAATTTCATAACCTTTCTCCTTTTCTTTTTATTTAAAACTCAAAAAACCAACCGTTAAAATAGCTCTAAAATAACCAGTTGTCAATACATATTCTATATAAAGATACACTACCTTATGCTTGACAACGACTCTAATATATGGTAATAATTCAGTTACATATAGGCCTTTAGGGCTTATAGCGCATGACAATTATAAATTATAAATATTTAATAGGCAAAATTATGAACAATCAAGAGACTAACTACGAGCAAGACACTCACAGCGAGGAGAGCCGCGGAGTGGCTATGAACATCTTCGCTATACTAGGATTTATAGCAATACTCTTAGCTGGGCTATGGGCAACTGTACAATTAGTAAAGCAAGTGTCTAACATGTCGTTCGACTTCGTAAGGCCAAACATCACCATGAATATATTCGGTGATAGTGACGAGCTTACTGTAGTACCAAGCAGTAAGGTAGCCAACTCTGCCGAGCCAACGCTTATAAAGTGGACACTTGGTGAAGATGCACAGACTGTAGAAGGTGCTACCCTGTCATTCTCTTACGGTTGTAAGCGCGGACTATACGCTAAGATAAAGGATTTTAATACAAATTCATATCGTGCTATACCCTGCAACGCACCATATAAGATGCCAGCTACAGACACTGAGTTATCTATAATACCAATGCTTACCGATGCTAACACTGATGAGCTAAAGTACTCGATAACATACACACCAGCTGAAAGCTCTGAGATAAAAGAACAAGTGGCACAAGGCCAACTACAGGTAACAAACATAAAGGTTGCCGTGTCTACTCCCAAGCCATCTACTACAGACTCTGCAGTAGAGACCCCTACAGTTGCTAAGGCAGTGGTCAGCAAGACTGCTCCTAAGGTTACTAATACTAATGTAGCAAAAACTAACAAGGTAGTACGTACAGTCGTACCGGTACGCAAATCTGACCCTAACGGACTACCAGACCTAACTGTAAAGGTGTTAGGAGTTAGCGCACCAGACTCTACAGGTACAATATCTGTAAGGTTTGAGGTTGCAAACATAGGTACAAAGATGGTGGGCGTGTGGGCACTATCTGCAGCTCTACCTACTGAGCCCGCGTTTGTATATACTTCAAAGCCTCAGCAAGCACTATACGCTGGTGAGCGTGCAGAGATACTACTTACATTTAATAAGCTCAAGGTTGGTAGCAACCCACTGCTTATAACTATAGACCCACTAGGCTTAGTGGTAGAGTCTCTAGAGACTAATAACTCTGTAATCCAGAACATAGTAAGATAACTAAACAAGTTACTCTCAATAAAAACACCCTACACTAGGAAATCCTGGTGTAGGGTGTTTTTACTTGAAATATGCCGGAAAATCTGTATAATCTGCGCATTACTTAAGGCTTTATCTTAGTAATATTATTAGCAACGGAGGTCGCTTAAAACTCTCACCGAGTTGATGAAAAGGCACGATGGTGAAAGAGGCAACCTCTGAAAAACAATTATGACTGAAATTAATAAAGGGAACAGTGCAATGAATGCACTTATAAATGACTCTCCTGAGCCACTAAACTTAGGAGACACAGTAGAAGGTTCAATAGTAAACATCGACCGCGGTCGTATCTATATAGATATACATCCACATGGTACTGCTGTTATCTATGGTCGCGAGTATCTATCTGCCAGAGACATGCTTAAGAACCTTGGCATGGGTGACACCATCGAGGCTAAGATTATAGAAGTAGAGAACAAAGACGGCTACATAGAAGTGTCTCTACGTGAGGCAAGGCAAAAGCAAATCTGGAGCGACGCCGCAAAAGCACTAGAGGAGAAGACGCCACTAGAGCTACCAGTAAAAGATGCAAACAAGGGTGGTCTTATAGTAGAGTGGCAAGGCATGACAGGCTTCCTCCCTGCATCACAACTCTCAGCAGAGAACTATCCTAAGGTCCCAGATGGAGATAAAGACAAGATCTTTATAGAGCTTAAGAGCCTAATAGGCACAACTCTTACATTGACAATGATCACTGCAGACCCTAAGGAGGGCAAGATCATATTCTCTGAGAAGGGCACAGACATGGTAGCTAAGAGTGATACCGGACCAGCTAAAACTATAGAGGAGTATAAAGTTGGTGACGACTTAGACGGAGACATCACAGGTGTTACCGACTTCGGGGCCTTTGTAAGGGTTGAGGGTGGCATGGAGGGCTTGGTACACATCTCAGAGATGGACTGGGGCTTAGTAGACAACCCTAAGGAGCTATATAAACCAGGAGACAAAACTCGCGTAAAGGTTATAGAGGTTAAAGACGGTAAGATATCCCTATCTATTAAGGCTCTTAAAGAGAATCCTTGGACAGCAGCTACAAGCAAGTACAAGCAAGGTGATAAGGTAAATGCTGTTATAATCAAATATAATCAGCATGGTGCACTAGCCTCTATAGAGGAGGGTGTAGCTGGTCTTGTACACATATCGGAGTTTGGAGACGAGGAGACACTCAAAGCAGAGCTAAAGCTGGGCACTCCTTACGAGTTTACTATCTCAGTATTCGAGCCAGAAAATCGCAAGATGACACTGGTATACAAGAAGTCAGAGTAATATTTACTCGCTTACATATAAAAACACCGTGGCCTGTAGGCCACGGTGTTTTTATATTGTCTTAATTAAACTTATTCATAGCGCTGTCTGTGCCATTTTTTATTATTTCTATTATTGCGTTGCTGGCCCTATTTAATATCTCTGGTAGCTTGCCACGCTCAGTTATGCCAAATTTCTTAAGTACAAACCTACTCACAGCCTCCCCACCCTTAGGCTTGCGCGGTTTACCAAAGAACACAGGCACAATACCTATACGCACACGGGTGAACTCTTTAGTGCCTACAGCCTTTATAATGTCTTCTACTCCCTTCTGTCCTCCTGAGCCTCTTGCTACACTCACCTTCACCTCACCGTATGGCAAGTCTATATCGTCATGTACTATTACTAACTCACTGCCAGGATTCTTCTGCAGTGCCTTGGCCACTGGCCCACCAGAGAGATTCATATAAGTGTCCGGCAGCAAGACCTCCACACTACCTCCAAATGCTCCAAGGGACTCCTGAAATAGCTCTACAGCCATACGCCCTACATTATGCCGTGTACCCTTATACTTACCACCAGGATTACCTAGGCCTACTACTAGCTTATCTAAATTTCTGCTCATTTTATAAGATTATCACATCAGCACACACAAACAAGTTTGGTGTCAAGCGATGCATGTAGTATACTACCTTGCAATGAGTACTACTCCACCTAACCTAGCCGAAAACAGCACAAAAAAGGAGAGTACCGCATCTATAGTATCGTTAATAATCACCGGTATAGTGATGCTCTCTGCCGTATTCTTGCTACGAGCCTACATAGTAAAGCCATTTATAGTAAGTGGTGTATCTATGTACCCCACGTTCAACTCTTGGAATTATCTTATTATTGACGAGGCAACATATAATTTTAATAGAGAGCCATTGAGAGGAGAGGTACTCGTATTTCACTACCCTGGTGACACAAGTCGATTTTTTATAAAAAGGGCTATAGGGCTACCAGGCGAGACTGTTACACTCAAGGATTACTCAGTAACAATAACTACCAACGACGGTAGTGGCTCGACATTTACACTAAACGAGCCCTATATAATAGACTCTAAGCGCAAAACCGCTGACTTAAAGATGGTGTTAGGTGATGATGAATACTTCATGCTTGGAGACAACAGACAAGAAAGTGCGGACTCTCGGTATTGGGGAGCACTTAAAAGAGAGTACATAGTAGGCAGGCCAATCTTAAGATTATTCCCATTAAACCAAATAGATTGGATGCCTGGAGCAACAGATTATAACAACTAGATAGTACTATAATGTTAAACATAAAAGACACCCCTGTTAAAAATACCGCCGAGTTCCTAGAGCAGGCTGTTAAAGTGGCACGAGCGTTTGGCTTTACAGATATCGATACTGCCCTGCAAGACTTCCCATCTAAACGACTAAAGGCAGCGCACAAAGTTATACATACTCACAACAGAGACAAGAGCCTGATACCTACAATGCGAAAGCTTGCTACTAAAAATGTACAAGAGTCTACAGAACACATACTAGGCTATGAGCTAGACACCAGCCTAGAGTCCAAAAATAGCTTCTCATTAAATATAGCAAACACAGAGAACCCTATAGCTGAGGCAACCTTAATAGCCACAGCATATACACTACTAGACAGTCTTGGAGTAAAGGACACAGTGGTACACATAAATTCATTTGGTACATCCGAATCATTTACAAGATACCTGCGAGACCTTACCAAATACTTTAAAAAGATATCTGCTGATACTACACTACAAGTGAAGTCAGACTTGGCAATATCCCCTGTACGAGCATATGCAAGATTGTGCAAGATTGACAAAACTTTAGCCGATAACAGCCCGCTTGCAGTAGATTATCTTAATGATGATGGTCGTTCACACTTATGGGGGTTACTAGAGTACTTAGAGGGTGCCAACATACCATTTGTACTAGACAACTCTGTAGTAGGTGGCACAGACTACTTCGAGCAAACTATGTTTGAAATTAAATCTAAAAACAAAGGTAAGTTACTAGCCTATGGTGGTAGGTACAGCCTACTAGGCCGCAGAGCATTTAAAAAGCATGTACCAGCAACAGGCCTAACAATAGATATACAGGGCACCGGCGCTAAGTGCCCCAAGCCACATACAAAGAACAAACCTAAATTCTATTTTGCTCAACTTGGTAACAATGCTAAAAAAGCAGGCCTCAAGGTCTTGAGGATGTTGCACAACGCAGGTATAGATGTAGGCCACTCTATAACACAAGAGGGGCTAACCAAGCAGATGAGCTACCCTATAGTAGGAGATGTACCATACATAATAATCATAGGCCAGAAGGAGGCCATAGAGGGTAATGTAATAGTACGCGATGCGGCCACTCACAAGCAGAAGATTGTATCAATGGATAATCTAGTAAAACACTTGAAAAAGTTGCAAGGTTAAGGTAAGATACTGAACATTATGACATTAAATGTAGAAATAAAACCAGACAGTGCAAAGAGTACTCCACGAATATTAAGTGAGTTCTCTCGTGCGATGTTTAGTACTGGCATAGTACGCCACATAAAGATGAAGAAGCGATACTTCTCTCGCAATATGTCTCCGCTACATAACAAGCAAGACAAGCTACGCAAGATAGCTCGTAAGGCAGAGTTAGAGCAAGACATAAAAGACGGTAAGGTACTTCTAAATGCACGTGGACGTATAATAAAGCGCTAACAGAACTTGCTATATGGCAAGTACTACTATACGCAAAACTGTATACAGCAAGGCACCATCGGTGCCTTTTGTTAATATTGCAAAGGCTATACTGCCAAATAACTATGAACTATCATTAGTACTCATAGGAGACTCTCTAGGCAAGCGCTTAAACCAAGAGCACAAAGGTAGAGATTACGCAACTAATGTTCTATCGTTTCCACTAGATTCATTAGCAGGAGAAATCTTTATAAATGTACGCAAGGCAGAGAGAGAATCTAAGAAGTTTAACCACTCTCCTACTACACATATAATGTATCTTTTTATACACGGATGTTTACATTTAACTGGGTATAAGCACGGTGCAGACATGGAGTTGTTAGAGTATAAATACCTGAAAAAGTTTTCTAATTAGGTTATACTTACGACATGAGTGAGAACATTATTACAGGCATAGACATAGGTACAAATACCATTAAGGTCATTGTCTCTGATGCAACACAACAGTCAGCACCCACAATACTCGGTATAGGTACCAGTAAGTCTAACGGACTACGTAATGGCTATATAGTAGACTTGCCACAGGTGGTAAAGAGCGTTAGTAAGGCACTAGACAATGCCGTTAAAAGCTCTCGTATACGACCTTGTCATGCTTATCTCTCTATAGGAGGTGTCAGTCTAGGTGGCTTAGTCACAACTGGTACTACCTTCGTACGCAACAGCGACTCTACAATAACTGAGAGAGATTTTGACAAGACCCTTGAAGACGCTTCTGCTAATGCAGAAGTAGCCCTGGTAAATAAAAAGACAATACATGACATACCCCTATATAGCATAATAGATGGAGAGCCTGCACTATGCGACCCCGTAGGCATGCATGCCACAAAGCTAGATACTCAAGTCATGCTAGTGCACGCACTAGAGAGCCACATAGACGACTTCGTCTCTGCCGTAGAGGATGCAGGTGTAGAGGTCATAGACGTCACAGCTGGCCCTCTAGCTGCCAGCTTCGCTGCTGTAGGCACCCCACAGAAGATGCAGGGGTGCATAATGCTAGACATAGGTGCAGAGAGTACAGACATTATAGTATTTGAGAATAATACACCAATCGCCATGAATATAATACCTTATGGTTCTAACGATGTTACAAACGCAATAGCACTAGAGTTAAAGGTACCAACAACCGAAGCCAACCAAATCAAAAAAGGTTCACTAGTGGGCTCAAAATATAATCAAACAAAAGTAGACAAGATAGTAGAAAAAACTATGAAGAAGATGTTCACAGAAGTGAAAAATCTTTTAAAGGAGCTTGGGCCCGAAGTAATCCTGCCAGCTGGTGTACTTATAACGGGTGGTGGTGCACGCCTAAACAATATAGAGACACTCACTAGAGACGCCCTCAAGCTACCTGTAAAGACAGTGTACTCAGACGCAAATAAGATTGCAGGTAACCCAGAGTTTACCGTGGCATATGGCCTATGCATATGGGGAGCCAACAACGAGGGTGAGCACAGCGTGCTTAGTAACCTAAAAGCCACTTCCAAAAAGGCCGCATCCTGGTTCAAACAATTTTTACCATAGAGTCGTTAATACTATTTGCCAGTCTTATAAAACTTGATTGCCCTATCTAATATTGGGTCTTCATCTTCATTAAACTTTTTAACTCCCCTGTCTTCTAATATCTTTTTAAGGTCAACCTCAATGTCTGGCTCTATGCCATCTTTATTTATATGCACTCCACCTGGAAGCAACCACCGTGCCACGGTAACCTTTAGAGAAGTGTCTTTAGTGATCTCTACCAACTCTTGTACGGACCCCTTACCAAAAGAATTAGTACCTATGAGTGTTGCAATCCCATGTTCTTTTAGTGCACCTGCTAATATCTCTGATGCTGATGCTGAGCCTTTATCTATCAATATTACTAGCTCTAGATTGTCTGTAAAAACATCCATACCCTGACTCCTGTGTTCTATTTTTTTACCTCCAGCACCATAATCTTCGGTAACTACAATATCTCCTTTAGGTAAGAACCAGCTTGCCATATTTACTGAGGCCCCCAAGTACCCTCCGGGGTTGCCACGTAGGTCTATTATTAATTTGTTACTACCAGAATTTTGAAACTCTATAAGAGCCTTGCGAAATAGTTCTGATGACGTAGCAGAGAAGTGGAATAGCTCTATAACAAACTCCCCTGTTGCTAACTTTTTAGTTTTTATAGTTGGTATGTTTATAACTCCACGAGTTACTTCTATATCTAATACACCAGTACCCTCTCTTAGGATTTCAAATTTAACCACTGTACCCTCTGGCCCACGTATCTTCTTTACTGCATTGCGTATATTTATACCCTTGGTGTCTGTGTTGTCTATTTTTATTATCCTGTCTTTGGCTTGCAGACCAGAATCAAACGCTGGAGTACCCTTAAGCGGTGACACTACAGTGAGTAATCCGTCTCTGATACCTATCTCCATACCCACGCCTTCAAACTCTCCACTAATATCATCTGAGAAAATCTCTGCGTCACTTGGTGGTAAGAAAACTGTGTACGGATCCTCCACACTGGCTGCAAGCCCTTGAGCAAGGCCCCATATCTTTTTTTGCATCTCCTCTTGTTTACTTGGCACACCCTCATCTGACGATTCAGCATATTGTGCATCTACAAACCTTTCATCTAAGATGTGCCACACTTTCCATATAGGCCCTAAGTCTATACCTTCTGGGGCATCAGCATATATAGCCGCACTCATACTACCTGGTAATAACCGTGAACCTATTTGCTTACCACCCACGACTACTCCTAATATAAATACAGCGAGCAAGATTGGAACCATCATTAAGATAAATGGTGACAACACTTTATTAACAGTACCGACTGCTTGATTCTTTTTTATAGAGGAATCTACCATAGTGGAGAAATTATACCATATTAATCATTACGCAAAACTTTTATAAAAGTATCGTGTGGTATATGTACAGAGCCTGTTCCTCGAGCTAGTGCCGCTTTTTTACCTTTCTTTTGTTTGTCTAAGAGCTTATTCTTACGGCTTACATCACCACCATATAGCTTAGCTGTAACGTCTTTACGCATGGCGCTCTTTTTACGACTGGCTATTATGCTGCCACCTGCCTTTGCCTGTATCTTAAGTACGAATTGCTGCTTTGGTAACACCTTCTCTAGTTTCTCTACCATCTTATCACCTTCCTCACGGATACGGTTACGCGAGACTATCCTGGTAAATGCAGGACTAACCTCTTCGGCTATCAATATATCTAGACGTGTGACATTAGCCTCCCTCATCCCTATCTGCTTATATGATAATGAAGCAAAGCCTGACGATACATTTTTAAGCTTATCAAAAAAGTTACGCATCATCTCACGCAGTGCCATGTGCGCTATAAGCTCTGTGCGACCGTCTGGCATTGTGTTAGTGTCTACCACCTCCGCTTCGTGCTCATGCAGTAGTTGCATTACGCCACTTATTCTATCACTTGGTACCAATATACTTAGGCTTGCCCACGGCTCTCGTACGCTTTCATACTGGTTGTCGTCGGGGAATCTTATGGGTGAGTACACTTCGTCTATCTTGCCATTTTTCTGAGTTATCTCATATACTGTAGTAGGCATTGTCACTATAAGCTCTAAGCTAAACTCACGCCGCAAGCGCTCTGTGATAATCTCCATATGGAGCATCCCTAAGAAGCCACAACGAAAGCCACGCCCAAGTGTACCGCTGGCCTCTTCTTCATATGAAAGTGAAGAATCCATAAGACGCAACCTCTCTAGTGCCTGCCTTAATTTAGCCAAGTCGTCTTGACTCTCTGGGTATACACTCGCCCATATTACTGGTGATGGCTCGCTATAGCCTCCAAGTGCCTCGGTGCTAGAGCGTGCGCTTAGTACAGTGTCTCCTACTGCTACTACGCCTGGCTTCTTGATACCAGTCACTATGTAGCCTATCTCCCCTGCACCTATAGCTTTTTTAGGTGTTTCCTTAGGAGTAAATATACCTACCTCATTAGCTTTAAAACTTTCTTTTGAGACGCCAAATTTAAGGGAGTCCGTGGTGCTTATCTCTCCATCTGTAACACGCACAAACAGCACAATACCTTTGTGGTCTGAGTATTTAAAGTCAAATATCAGAGCCCTAGATTCATTAACCTCTGTTGTCGGTGCTGGTACCTGTTCAATGACTTTATCAAGAAGCTCTCGCACACCCTCACCTGTCTTACCAGATGCAAGCAGTATCTCCTCCTCGTCTATATTAAGAGTGAGCGCCACCTCCATGGCCACCTCTTCTACACGGGCAAGCGGTGAGTCTACTTTAGATAAAACAGGGATTATCTTAAGCCCGAGCTCGCGAGCAACAGCCAGTGTGCTCATGGTCTGCGCCTCTATGCCTTGAGTAGCGTCTACTAGTAGTATTGCACCCTCTATGGCACTTAGGGCCCTAGAGACCTCATATGCGAAATCTATGTGTCCTGGAGTGTCTATTAGGTTAAGTATATGCCCATTGTACTCCATACGTACAGGCTGCATCTTTATAGTAATGCCGCGCTCTCTCTCTAGCTCCATAGAGTCTAAGACCTGGTCTTGCATGTGTCTTGGCTCTACGGTACCAGTAACCTCTAGCATCCTGTCAGAGAGGGTACTCTTGCCATGGTCAATGTGTGCAATAATTGCAAAATTCCGTATCTTCTCTAAGTTCATGGTGTATTGAGTATATTAGTTAACCTGCCAATACGCAACCACAATTAGTTAACCTCCGTACTAGTAACCACCTTATCACCTTTCCAAAACTTGTGGTGCAATACTCTCCATACAGTGTTTATCTCTCGGTTACCAATGAGCTTTAGTACTATTGCTCCTGCTATTATGCCAAGTAGTCCTGATATAGCACCTTGTAAGAATATACCGATTATTGTATCAGTCTCTACCATTACACTAAGCATATTTAAGGCTGCGTAAGATACTGCCGCAATAGAGAAAGCACCTACCATAGACTCTAGCACACTACGTATTAATTGCCTGACGTTACCACCAAAGTCATACGCAAAAGATACAATAAGCATCACTGTAGTAATAACACTTGAGATACTGTATGCCAGAGGCAACATCAATACGGTGGTGCTACCAGCTTCTGTAGTACGTGTAAATGCTTCTAAAAAGTCTCTCCAGCTCTCAATAGTTGTATGAGCATTAATAAGTACTAGTGCTAATATCACAGTCATGGCAGCAGATATTATACTAAACACCAGTGGCTTTAGTGTCTTAGATGCTGCATAGTACCCTCTAACAAATAAGAGCATAAGACCTTGTGATACCAAGCTAACTATAAATAGTGCTAGGGCTGCGGCAGTGAGTCGTGTATCACTCCAATCAAACGCACCAGAGCCATATACTACACGCACTATTTGTGCACGCAACACTATTACAAGAGCCATTATTGGAAATGACCAAAAAATTATATGCCTGGCTGCAGAGGTTATCTGCTCTACAAACTTCTTAGACTCACCAGCCGAGAAGAGCTTAGACAGAGTTGGGAAAGCGGCCGTGGAGTAGCTCGCACCTATCACAGAGATAGGTGCTGCTTGTAAATTAAGAGCAAGTATGAACACGGCTATAGACCCTACAGGAAGTTTACCCGCCAATGCTATCAGTACAAATAAAGTAAGGTGATTGGCAGAGAGAGCAAGCGTACGAGGTAGCGATACAACCATAACCTTTAACACCTCTCTAAAGCTTACAAAGTCCAGCTTTTTACCAAATCCGAGCTGAAAGAATGTAGGGAGTTGTACAAGTAAGTGCAGCAACGCCCCTAACACCACACCGTAGCCTAGGCCGTCTAACCCAAACTTAGGTACTAAAAATACGATACCGATTATAATACCTATGTTGTACATTAGTGCAGTAACAGCATAAACGAAGTACTTACGATAATACTGTACGACACTAGCCACTATACTAGACAGACCTAAGATTATAGGTTGTAACAAAAGTATCCTGGTAAGTGACACTAATTCATCACTGTAGCCACGCACTGTTAACTCTGCAAATAGGCTGTGTATTATAGTCGGCGTAAGTGTGTATATAATAGTACTAACTATCATAAGCAATGCACCGAATACCAATAACAGAGTATGTATGAATGCGTGCCTATTCTTACGACTGCTCTTAGCTGAGAGAAACGGAATGAGTACGAACACTGACATCATTGACGCCACGAGTGCATATACTAAGTCCGGTGTGCGAAAAGCTGCATAATATATATCAAGCTCTACTCCTGCGCCAAAACTGTGTGCCAGCATTTTATCTCGTAAAAGTGCTAAGACTGTAGAGAGAGCTGCAAATCCAGCCAAAAGGTAAGCAGCATCGTGGATACTCTTTACCTCTCTATTGAGTCTTGCAAAAGCTCTCTTAATCATTATGGCGCAGTATAGCTGTTTTACTCAATATTTTCCAGTGTTTACTCTTTACTAGAGTCTGCTAGCTTAGCCTGCATACCTTCTATCAGTTTAACTACAGACTCATTCTCTGGGTTAAGTGCTCGTACTCTCTCCATTGCTACTATAGCTTCCTTTAGATTACCGGACTCAGCCAATATAGCAGAGACGTAATAAAGAGCATTTGCATGACTATTGTCTATCTGCACAACTAAGCTAAATGTCTTAAGTGCTGCCTCTGTATCCTCCTCTAACAACTTTATAACTCCATACTGGTATAAGGCAGGCACGTAGTTGCCTTTTATACCTATCGCTCTCTCTAGTTGTTTCGTTGCCTTATCAAAATCCTTAGACGCCATATACACACGTGCGAGTGCAAATGGTATTGATGGATTAAGTGGGTCTATTATAGCCGCCTGCTGGTACGAAGCTATTGCGCTTTCATCTGAGCCCTCAACACCCAAGCCTATAAGTTGCTCACTTATATTACCAAGTGCTATATAGTTGAGTGGGTCACTTGGGTCCTTCTCTATGGCCCTCCTAGCATGCGCAAGCACATTTGACAAAGCACTCTGTATAGCCTCTTTATCAACCTCTACTCCTTCTACTTCAGCTGCTTTTAGTGTCTCATTTAGACGCGTTAATGCTATACGCGTATAACCCTGCTCAACAACAGCGACATCAGCTATACTTTTAGCTCTATTGAGAGTTAACTCTGCATCATTATAGTTACCAATTATCATAGAATTAGATGCACTAACTAAGTAAGCACTCATAAGTGCCCTGTGTCCCACTGTCGCTAAGACTCCAATGCTTGCAACAATGATAACGGGTATCACCATGTACATCACCACTTTATTTGTACCATCGCCCCTGAGTTTATATTTAGTTATTGTAGTTGTTCTGCTTTTTATAGTCTCTAGCATAAATAAACCTGTTACAACAAATGTAATTACGAGTAGTAGTATGTCTACAGGATTAAATAACATAAATAGCCATATAAATGCAGTAGCGCCTGCCA
>Ga0256834_1002045_pt1 | contig 13093 bp, 13 predicted proteins | sample 4281140metaG_FD_190536 | JGI IMG/M metagenome (GOLD analysis project Ga0256834, IMG submission 190536) | Hydrothermal vent microbial communities from East Pacific Rise, Pacific Ocean - 4281-140 | ecosystem: Environmental > Aquatic > Marine > Hydrothermal vents | place: Pacific Ocean: East... | reverse complement strand
ACAGCGGCGGCAAATATGGAGAGAACATCATCTCCCTGTTCAGTTCCTATCTCCATTAGCAGAGAAGCACCAGGTAAAAGAACAGGCAGAAGCTGTCTGGATATTTTTTTTACCGTCTCCAGTCCTTTTTCTCCACCGTCCAGGGCAAGATGTGGTTCATAGCGATCCACTTCCGGCTGCAACCCCGCAGCCATCTCTGAACTGCTGATATATGGAGGATTGGACACTGCCAGGGAAAAACAGGGACGACAACGGATGGCAGAGAGCAGGTCCGAGCGGACAAATGTAACAAGTTTGTCAACACCATGGAGCTTTGCGTTCTGCCGGGCCACCAGGAGAGCTTCCATGGAAAGATCAATTGCTATTACCGGTCGGCCAAGCTCCTTTGCAAGCACAATTGCTATAATTCCGCTCCCTGTACACAAATCAAGTATCAGTCCGCGGGGACTGGACTGTTTTTTCCAGACCGAGAGTGCCTTTTCCACCAGCAGTTCCGTCTCCGGACGGGGAATGAGAACATCGGGGCCGACCAGAAAGTCCATTGACCAGAATTCACGGCTGCCGGTAATATAGGCAAGGGGCTGACGCTGTTCGCGGAGGCGGAGTAATTCAAGGTACTCAAGCTCTTTGCACGATTCGATCTCATCCCCTGCCATGAGGTAGAGCTCCGTCTGGGATTTCCCGAGACAGTGGCAGAGAAGAAGCCTGGCATCAAGTTCCGCTGTGTCAACACCGGCTGCTTCCAGTCTCTGTGCCGAAGCATGAAGAAGCGTGTGGATCCGCACTACTGTTCCCAGGGGGAAGACGTGTCAGCTGAATCTGCAATCACACAGTGCCTGTTCATTGGATCTGTTTCAGTTTTTCTTCCTGATCGTGGGTGATAAGCGGGTTAAGAACCTCTTCAAGCTTTCCTGCCATGATGGCGTCAAGTTTGTAGAGAGTAAGATTAATGCGATGGTCGGTCATACGACCCTGAGGAAAGTTATAGGTTCGGATTCGTTCACTTCTGTCTCCACTGCCGACCTGGCTTTTACGCTCTTCAGAGATCTTATCGTGATGCTCCTGTTCCATTTTATCGAGCAGACGGGCACGGAGTACGGTAAGAGCCTTGGCCTTGTTCTTGTGCTGTGACTTCTCATCCTGACAGGTGACCACAAGTCCTGTGGGAAGATGGGTGATACGTACAGCAGAGTCTGTGGTATTCACCGACTGACCACCGGGACCTGATGCCCGATACACATCAAATTTCAATTCACTGGGGTTGATGTTCAGTTCAACTTCATCTGCCTCAGGGAGGATGGCAACGGTGACGGCAGAGGTGTGGATACGCCCCTGAGTCTCTGTTTCAGGAACCCGCTGAACACGGTGGACACCACTTTCATATTTGAGTCGTGAGTAGACGGAATCCCCGGTGATAAGCGCTATAATTTCCTTGAAACCGCCGATCCCCAGTGGACTGGAGCTCATGATTTCAACCTTCCAGCCCATGGATTCTGCATAACGGGAGTACATGCGAAAGAGATCGGCCACAAAAAGGGCTGCCTCATCACCACCTGTCCCGGCTCTGATTTCAAGAAAGGTGTTACGCTCATCGTTTGGATCTTTGGGGAGAAGCAGCAGCATAATCTCCTGCTCAAGTTTTTTTTCTCTTTCAAGGAGCTCCTCAATCTCCTCTTTTGCCAGCTCAAGCAGCTCCTGATCCTCATCAGTATCCTGCAGCAGTTCCCGGTTCTCAGCAATATCCGCCACAACCTCGTCAAGTTCATTATAGAGCAGCTGAAGTTTGCTGAGATGAGCATGTTCCTGAGCCACACTCTGATACGCCTTCTGATCATTGATCAGAGAGGGATCAGAAAGCCTTCCTTCAAGGTGAGATATTTTTTCATCAAGGTCTGTGAGTTTATCAAGCATGAAGGAGTACCGGGCTAAGAATGGTCAGGACCATAAAACAGAAAAGATCCACAACCTGCGGGCAGGCTGTGGATCAGCAGAAAACGAAAACAGAGAAACGACAAAAGACTGCTGTCTGAGAAAAACACAGCAGAACAGTTTGTTATTTTTTGTTTTTCTCGAAATGTTTTGCGTAACGTTTCTTGAACTTCTCAATTCGTCCCGCGGTATCAATCAGTTTCTGTTTTCCTGTGAAAAATGGATGACAGGCAGAACAGATCTCAACATTCATCTCCGGATTCACTGATCCGATTTCAACTTCATTACCACAACCGCATTTAGCTGTAATCTTATGATATTCTGGATGTATATCGCTTCTCATAATCTTTATTCCTTAAAAAGAGGAGTGATCTCACAATCACGTTTTATATTTTACTATATCAAAAGAGTGAAAATATAATAAAAGCGGGTGATAATTTCAACCAAAAACCCTCACCGGCACAAAATACTTGCCCATGGCCCGGCATCAACTGTTCATGGAATCAAAAAACTCTTCGTTGGTTTCATACTGCTTCAACTTATCAAGGATAAACTCCATGCCGTTGGCAGGATTCATGGAGGCAAGAAGCTTGCGGAGAATCCAGACACGGTTCAAGACCACGGGATCAAGGAGCAGATCTTCTTTTCTGGTACCGGATTTTTTAACATCTATGGCCGGATAAATCCGTCTGTCTGACATCTTCCTGTCCAGAACAACCTCCATATTACCAGTTCCCTTAAACTCTTCAAAAATAACTTCATCCATACGGCTGCCGGTCTCGACAAGGGCAGAGGCGATAATGGTAAGACTGCCACCCTCCTCAATATTTCTGGCGGCACCAAAAAACCGTTTGGGACGATGCAGAGCATTTGCCTCAACACCACCGGAAAGGATCTTTCCACTGGCAGGAGTCACCGTATTATACGCCCTGGCGAGTCGAGTGATACTATCGAGAAGAATCACCACGTCCTTTTTATGCTCAACCAGTCGTTTGGCTTTTTCAATAACCATCTCTGCAACCTGAATATGACGCTGTGGCGGTTCATCAAAGGTGGAACTGACCACTTCGGCCGTCTTGACAGTACGCTTCATCTCAGTCACCTCTTCAGGGCGCTCATCAATAAGCAGTACGATGAGGTACACTTCCTTGTGGTTCCTGGCAATGGCATTGGCAAGTTTCTGGATAAGTACCGTTTTACCGGTTCGTGGCGGGGCAACGATTAATCCGCGCTGTCCTTTCCCAAGGGGACACATCATCTCCATAAGACGCATGGAATAATTGTCCGGCTCGCATTCAAGCTTGAATTTTTCTTCAGGATGGAGCGGGGTTAGGTTTCCAAAAACAGTCTTCTTTTTGGCTGCTTCCGGTGAATCAAAGTTGATGGCCTCCACCTTGAGCAGTGCAAAATAGCGTTCTCCATCCTTGGGGGCACGGACAAGGCCTTCAATGGTATCCCCGGTCCTCAGGCCCAGCCGCCTGATCTGTGAGGGAGAGACATAGATATCATCAGGACCCGGAAGATAGTTGTAATCCGGAGCCCTCAAAAAACCAAAGCCATCGGGAAGAATCTCAAGAACACCGTTACCCCGCATTTTCCCGTCTTTATCAGCCTGAGCCTGAAGAATGGCAAAGATCAGTTCCTGCTTACGCAGAGTGTTAACACTTTCCACCTTGAGCTTTCGCCCGAGTTTTACCAGGTCAACGATTTTCTTGAGTTTTAAGTCAGCCAGATTCATTAATTCATTTCTCCTTTATAGAGGCTGTTTGGCGAGGTGATTTGCATTCTTCTATGGTTCCCTGACATACCGCAGAGACTTCTTTTATAAATTAGTCGATTGTAATCAGGATAGTATGGTCACTATTTGAACAATTAGCTTCAGACATCTCTGTCCGTAAAAAGACCGGATACAGGAATTTGACAACTATGTCAGCAAATAAATAGCGTGTAGTTTGTAGATAGGATTATATGGAAATAATTGAATAGTATATTGAATTGCACACAAGTGATATATTGCGCAACTTCGTTTACATCATACAGCGTCGTTCTTTGGAACCGGAGTAACGATAATTGGTTTACTGAATTCTCTATTTCGAGCAGAATCTCAGGCAGGACTAGCGTTTGATTAGTGGTATAGTAAGGTTTCAGGAAATAGCTGTCAAGCCTTTTTCATCCTCTTTGACAAATTCATCCTAAAAAAGGAACATTCAGCTCAGTTCTGCGGCAAGTGCCTGCAGCAAGCGCATGGTTTCCTTAAAGGTTCCAGAGTTATCAATGACTCTATCCCCCAGGTGACATTTTTCCTCAAGGGACATCTGGGCTGAGATAGCCTTCAGCGCATCATCTGCAGACACTGTATCTCTGACGACAATCCTGCTGACACACGTATCGGTATCTGCAAAGACCACCAGATCCGTGTCAAAATCATCCTTCCATCCGCTTTCAAAGAGCAGCGGTATCTCAACCACCAGATGCTCGCCAGATTCTTTTGCCGAGTGGCACTCCTGCAGTATCTCACTGCGTACAAGGGGATGAAGAAGAGAATCGAGTCTCTTCCGGAGCCCCCTGTCTGAGAATATCCCACTGCGCAATGCACTGCGATCAATGCTTCCGTCAGGCAGAAAAAAATCATCAGAAAATTCCCTGCGCACCTTATTGTACCCGGAACCTCCCGGCTCCAGAAGAATCCGGCAAATGGCATCCGCGCTGATATATCTACAACCGAGTTCAGCTGCCAGGGCCTTGGCGACAAAACTCTTTCCGGTTCCAATCCCACCAGTCACCGCAATGTTCATGACACCTTCACCAGGATTTCATGCTCCCCCATTCGCAACTGATCAACAATTTCCTGAAAATCAGACCACAGTGGAGCTGTATAATCCAGGGATTCACCACTCATGGGATGCGACAGCTGAAGACGATGGGCATGAAGCATCTGCCGGGGATACTCTCTGGTGTTTCTGGCCCTGCCATACAGTGTGTCACCGGCAACAGGATGCCCGATTGAGGCCATGTGGACCCGGATCTGATGTGTCCGTCCAGTCTCAATCCTGATGCGGAGCAGGCTGCAGTTTTCAGCATATTCCTCAAGCACCTCCCAGGAACTGGCGGCATGGCGGCCATGATGTTCTTCACATACCGCCATCTTCTGTCTCTGTACCGGATGTCTGCCAATGGGAGCGACAATACGGCCCTGTTTCTCGCGCAGGAATCCGTGAACGAGGGCCAGATATTCCTTGTCAACTGCCCTTTCCTTGAACGCATCCACCAGCAGCTGGTGACAACGGGATGTCTTGGCAACCAGCATGATCCCGGAAGTATCCTTGTCAAGTCGGTGCACAATTCCAGGCCTGACTTCATCACCGACACCTGCGATCTCCATACAGTGGTACAAAAGCCCGTTCACAAGGGTTTGATCAGGATTACCGCTTGCGGGATGAACCACGATTCCGGGAGGTTTTGAGATAAGAAGAAGGGAATCATCCTCAAAGAGGATGTCAAAAGGGATTTTCTGGGGAAGCAGCTGCGGAGCAGGAGCCTCAAAGATACTCCCCTGTACCCGTTCTCCGGTCTTGAGACGGTAACTGCTCTTTTTCCTGTTGCCGTCAACTCGAAGAAGGCCCATTCGGATGGATTGAATCAGAGTACTTCTGGAAACATCAGGAACAAGCTGAACAAGAACGTGATCAAAACGGAGACCGGAAAGCGCATCTGACACCTGGTGGTCGACTTTCACTGTGCCTTCTGCTGGAGATATTCTATCTGAAGGAGAGGTCATGACCAGGTGCCATGGTCTGAGAAATTACTGCGAAATGTGTCAGAAATGGTTGGAATCAATTAAACATGTCATCAATGAGGGTTTCGATTTTGGATTCATCCACCTTTCGCGCAAGTGAAATCTCGGTCACCAGCAGATTTTTGGCAGTATCCATCATCTTTCTCTCACCATACGACAGGTCCTTATCCACACTCAGGAGATACAGATCACGAAGAACAGCAGCCACCTCATGAATGGATCCGGTCTTAATCTTCTCCATATAGTCACGATAGCGCCGATTCCAGGTCTGTGATCCTATCTCGGAATCACGATCCCGCAAAATTTCAAGAACCGCCTCAACTTCCTTTTTACTGATAATCGCACGAAGCCCTACATTATCACTGCTGGCAGTGGGAATCATGATTTTCATGTCATTGTCCAATATTTTCATGACATAAAATGCCTGATCAATACCAGCAACAGTTTGACTCTCAATAGCTTCTATAACACCTACACCATGGGCCGGATAAACGGCCATATCACCTTGAACAAACAAAGTATCCTCCTGGAATAACTTCGGGATTCAGGCATACACTCTCAGAGGGACTGAAAATGTCCAACATGTAATTATCACCTGTATGTTGAAAATGCCACGCTACGATAGCAAACGGCCCACCACATCCTGTCTCAACAGGACACAATTTGACCAAATAATTATTATACCACACTTTTAAAGAGTTTGCTTTTAAAAAAAAACTGTCCCTCAGCATCAAAAAGAACTCCCTCCTGATCCAACAGGTCATCCGTCCTTCACTTGATACTGTTCAACAGGTTCATGGCCCGTTGACTGCCGTTCTCCACAAACTCCCGTACCCCCTCAATGATTGAGGTCTTCCGTTCTTCGAGAAGTTCCCTCTCCGGCTGATCAAGCGAGGCAAGCACATAGCGTTCAACGGGGATATCAGCATGGACGCCATCCCGACCCGGTCTGCCGACCCCGTATTTGAGACGATGGAACTCCCTGCTGCCAAGACACTGAATAAGGGAACGGATACCGTTGTGCCCGCCGGGTCCGCCACCGGAAACAAGTTTAATCCGACCGGGATGCATATCAATGTCATCATGGATGACCAGGATATTGTTCTTATTAATATGGAAAAATTCAGCGAACCTCGCCACAGGCCGGCCGGACAGGTTCATAAAGGTCTGCGGTTTGACAAAAAACACCTTTGCCCCCCAGATCACAGCTTTGCAGTACCGTGCATCCCATTTACTGAGTTCAAGACTTGCACCTTCACTGTGCGCCAGTGCATCCACGAGATGAAAACCGACGTTATGCCGGGTATTTTCATATCTGGCACCAGGGTTTCCAAGGCCAGCAATCAGGTAAGTGTCCTCAGCCACAGCATCTATCCTTGACAGCTCCAGGCGCTCTGTTCATTGATCCGGAGCTGTGATGAATTTTCATTTCAAAAAAAAATCCGGAAAAGACCATGAAAGGTCTTTTCCGGACAAAAAACAAACCGATTTTACAACTAGGATGCTAAGGCAATAACCTCAACACAAAGTTCCGAGCCATCTGTAATCATTGTCAGACCGGCTCCAAGTTCAACATCAGAAACGGAAATGGCATCCCCGATTCCAATATTTGTAATATCAATGGTCACAGAATCCGGAACCTCAAGGGGAATTCCTTCAACCACAACAGAGGATTTATGAACCACAAGCTCACCACCAAGATCAACACCTTTTGCAACACCGGAAAACTCTACCGGCACGGTGAAACGGGTCGGTTTATCAAGATCAATCTCAAAAAAATCGGCATGTATCAGACTATCGGTAACAGGATCAGTCTGAATCTCACGCATCATCACGTGGCGGGTCTCATCGCCATTGATGGCAAGATTCACAACAGCATTCTTCCGGCTGATCTGAAAGAGGCTCTTCAAAAAAGCGATGGTCTCAAGCTGCAGTGCCATGACATCTTTATTATTTCCATACAGTACTGCAGGGGTATTTCCACTGCCACGCAGACGACGCATGGCACATTTACCAAATGTATCTCTTTTTGCGGCAGACATGTCTATTTGAAGCATATGTTCCTCCTTAGCCCTGATTTCATCGCCTGTTGCGATCTGTCAGGTTTTATCTCAAAATTATTTTCTTTTCTAAGTAATTTATATCCACGAGCTAGACAAACAGTGAGCTGATGGATCCTTCGTTATGAATACGGTCAATGGCCTGTGCCAGAAGTTTTGACACGGACAGGACCTTAATCTTATCACATTTCAGTGCATCCCCGCGCAGAGGAATGGAATTGGTCACCACAAGTGAGCTGATCACAGATTTTGTCAGACGCTCAACTGCCGGTCCGGAAAGAACCGGATGGGAACAGCAGGCATGAACCTCTTTGGCACCATGTTTCATCAGCGTTGCAGCACCACTGCAGAGCGTTCCCGCAGTATCCACCATATCATCAAGCAGTATGGCGGTTTTTCCCTTTACATCACCAATAACATGCATTGCCTCACACTCATTGGGACGATCTCTTCGTTTATCAATGATTGCAAGTCCGGCATCAAGACGTTTGGCAAAAGCACGTGTCCGCTCAACACCTCCTGCATCAGGAGAGACCATAACCACATCGGTAAATCTATCCTTTATATAATCAAGTATAACCGGTGCAGCGTAGAGATGATCCACTGGAATATTGAAAAACCCCTGAATCTGCCCGGCATGAAGATCCATACAGAGTACCCTGCGCACCCCAACCGCCATAAACATCTCCGCAACAACTTTTGCGGAAATCGGGACACGCGGTGCCACCTTTCTGTCCTGTCTGGCATACCCGTAATAAGGAACAACGGCAGTGATTCTCCGTGCGGAGGCCCGTCGCAGGGCATCCACCATAATCACCAGTTCCATGAGGTTATCATTCACCGGGGTACAGGTGGGCTGTACTATAAATACATCGGTACCGCGGACATTCTCTTTAATCTCAACGAAAATCTCACCATCGCTGAATTGCTTCACTTCTGCTGCAGAAAGGGGCAGTTTCAGATAGTCAGCAATTTCCTGAGCCATAACAGGGTTGGCGTTCCCGGAAAAAACCTTAATAATGTTTGGCATAATCTCTTTTCTCAGTACGATGGATTTAAAAAAAATCGTTTTCTCTCACAAATCTGGCTGGGGCGGGAGGACTCGAACCTCCGAATGCCGGGATCAAAACCCGGTGCCTTAACCGCTTGGCTACGCCCCATCACCACAATATAACTTACGAATACGACTCAACAGCAGGACGAGTTACAATAACACCCTGATCATATTTTTCCGCAAAACTGCGCGCGCAATCTGCTGCAGCATTTTCATTGCTGCCGGGTTGATCAGGAAAAACCCCAAAGACCGTCGGTCCACTCCCCGACATCAGGACACCAGACGCACCACAATCAAGCATTTGCTGTTTTATCCCCTCAAGTTCGGGATATTTCGCAATTGTTACGGTTTCAAGATCGTTAAACAGAGGACAATATCCTGCTGTATCAGTCTCATTTTTACGAGAATCAGACAGCTTAGAATCTTTATCCACCCTTGTCAACGTAAAATTTTTATATACCCAGGCTGTGGACACGGAAAAGCCCGGATTCACCAGAAGCAGAGAACATCCCGCAAGACCCGGCCAGGACTGCATCCTGTCACCAATCCCCTTTGCCCGAACGGCGGGTTCTGCAACCACAAAGAACGGGACATCAGCTCCGAGCGGCCTGGCAAGTGCCAGCAGGGTATCTTCGGAAAGACCTGTTTCCAGAAGAGTGTTTAAGCCGTTGAGTACACTTGCGGCATCACTGCTTCCCCCGCCAAGTCCTGCGGCAACGGGAATTCTTTTTTCAAGGATAATGGAAAGCCCGCACAGCCCGGCAAGCCCGGTTCGGGTCAAAAAGGCATCGGCCGCCTGCCAGACGAGATTTGAATCATCTTCCGGCAGATCAGCACCAGAACAGGACAATCGTATCCCGGGCTCGTCAGTACGTGACAGCGTTACAGTATCGCTCAAATCCAGTTTCTGCATCACTGTATCCAGGTCATGGTAGCCGTCGGAACGCTTCCCGACAATCCTGAGATACAGATTCACCTTGGCCGGTGCCTGGACAACAAGTGACGCCACATCATTAGCCATTTTCAGTCACACCTTTTCCGCCAAAGGAGCAGAACAGAGTCTTACGAATCGTTGTTGCTCCCTTCAACCGCCTTTACAAAGCGAATTTTCACATCATAAAGGATATTTTTCAGCATCTCGGATTCGTCAGAATCCAGATTACCCTTTGTCTTTTCCTGGAGCAGCACCAGGGTATCAATGGCATGACGGGCCAGTGAAAAATCCACAACCCTCTCTCCGGTCTCCGGATCTGCAATTTCCCCCAGATGAAAGAGTGCAGATGTATTCAGGGACATGATAAAGGCCATGAAAGTGACCTCGGGCATCACGCATTTTCCATCCTGATCCGGTACCTTTCCATCACCACAGGGGCAACCCTGTTCATATTCAGAAACCATACTCTTTCCTTTCCAGTAAATGTTCCGTAAAAAAGCCGGGAAACCTGCAGCTACCCGGCTTTTTATTCTTTTAGAACTGTCGCTTTCTCATGTCAGCTGAGTTCAAGGGAGACTGCATCATCAATATTTTCAAGTTTCTTCACCTCTTCCAGCAACTCTTTTGAGATAACTGAATCGGTACTGAGCAGGATGATGTTCTGGCTTGAGGCCTCTTCACGGCCAACGGTCATTCGTGAGATATTGACCCCGTTTTTGCCTAGGGTTGTACCCAGTGCCCCGATAACTCCGGGAACATCGTTGTTGTAAACAAGGAGCATGGGACCTTCAGCCTGTGCCTCCAGGCGGAAAGTGTTCATGCGTACCAGGCGCGGCTCATTTTTGCCGAACACAGTTCCCACCAGTTCATTTTCACCCTCATTGGTGGTGACTTTGATCCTGAGCACATTCACAAAGTCATTTGACCTGTCACTCCTGGACTCAATCACCCGAATGCCACGATCTTTTGCAATAACAGGGGCATTGACATAGTTCACGGCATCTTTCAGGATGGGAGTAAACAGACCTTTCAAAAAGGCAACGGTCACTGGACTGGTGTTCAGTTCTGCAAGCTCTCCTGAATACTCAAGGGAAACTTCCTGTACTCCGCCTTTTGCAATCTGCATATGGAGAGAACCGAGCATTTCACCGAGATTAACGTAAGGTCCGACCTGGGCCAGCACGTCATCACTTACAGAGGGAACATTCACGGCGTTGGTCACAACACCCTTGTTCAGATAATCAGCCACCTGTTCTGCAATGGCAGTGGCAACATTTTCCTGGGCCTCACTGGTGGATGCTCCAAGGTGCGGCGTACAGATAAAGTTTTTCAGGCCAAGCAGGGGACAGTTTTCCTTCGTGGTCGGCTCCTTGGCAAAAACATCCAGTGCAGCTCCTGCAATCTCACCATCAACCAGCGCCTTATAGAGTGCCTCTTCATCACAGACACCGCCACGGGCGCAGTCGATGAACATGGCATCTTTCTTCATGTTGCTGAAAAATTCGGTGGAAAGAACATTGGCGGTTTCCTTGGTGAGCGGCACATGGACGGTTATGTAATCCGCCCTTTTAGCAAGCTCTTCCACACTGACCAGCTCAACACCAAGTTTTTTAACCAGCTCTTCAGGCATATGGGGATCGTAGGCAATAACCTTCATTTTGAGTCCCTGAGCACGATTCGCTGCAATGGCACCGATACGTCCGATACCAAAGATACCAAGAGTCTTACCGGTGAGCTCACGCCCCATAAAACTTTTTTTCTCCCATTTTCCCTCTTTCATGGAAGCGGTTGCCTGGGGGATGTTCCGCGACAGAGACATCATCATGCCGATTGCATGCTCTGCGGCTGTGGTTGCATTGCCGTCCGGTGCATTCATGACCACAATACCCTTCTGACTTGCAGCAGGAATATCCACATTATCCAGACCGATTCCGGCACGCCCGATAACTTTCAGATTCTCAGCAGCATCAATTATCTCTGCAGTTGCCTTGGTGGCGCTGCGCACAACCAGACCATCATACTCACCGATGATCTCTTTGAGTTCTTCCGGTGCCAGCCCTGTCTTCACATCAACATCAAGCCCGGCGTCTGCCAGAATTTTCTCCCCCAAGGGAGACATATTGTCACTGATCAATACTTTCATCTTCACTCCTTCCCTACCCTGAAATTCTCTCTTTCCTGAATCCGTGACGGCCTTGTGAATTTCCCCTTTCAAAATCCTGTCTTATCAGACATACAAGTACAAAGACTCGATACGGAGAAATCATTTACCTCCCCACGGGGATACTTACAAATTCAGATCTTTTATTATATGACACATGGACTGTCCAATGTGCTGTTCTCCCTGCAAGAAAAAAACTCTACACAAAAACAGCTAAAAAGAACGAACTATAACGAGTTCCAGCAAAGAGAACAACTAAAAATATTGAACTTTTTCTGCAATCCACCAATATCAAATCGTTCTTTTGCATTCAATAGCTATTGAACAAAGTGATTGAAAACGATATACATCAGGCATAATATGCAGGCTTCAGGCTGACAATCCACTCTTTTAAAATATAAACAAGGCTTTTCCCATGACTGAAACACGCTTACGTTTTCCACCAAGTCCCACCGGGTACCTCCACATTGGCGGGGCCAGAACAGCACTGTACAACTGGCTTTACGCAAAAAAAACAGGTGGCAAGCTTATCTTGCGCATTGAAGACACCGACGCCGAACGATCCACTGAAGAATCCATCAAAGGGATCATTGAGGGAATGGAGTGGCTCGGCATCGACTGGGATGAAGGGCCCTATTTCCAGACAGACTTCGACGCAGACCATGTGGCTTCCGCCCAGAGACTGCTCAAGGAAAAAAAAGCCTACAAATGTTTCTGCACAAAAGATGAGCTCGATGCAAAACGTCAGGCTGCCCAGGCAAATAAAAGCAGTTACGGCTATGACGGTACCTGCCGCAATCTCAGTGATGAGCAGGTTGCCGAAAAAGAGGCGGCAGGTCTGCCCTATGTCATCCGTTTCAAGGTGCCTGAGCGGGAAGGAATCCTCTCCTATGATGACAAAGTACTCGGCCAGATAAAGGCTGCCTATAATGAAATTGAGGACTTTGTCATTGTCCGCTCAACCGGAAAGCCGCTCTACCTGCTCTGCAATGTGGTGGATGATATCCGCGACCGGATCTCCCATATCATTCGCGGCCAGGATCACATGACCAATACCCTGCGTCAGGTCCTCCTCTATGAGGCACTTGAGGCGCCGGTTCCTGTTTTTGCACACATGCCTTTGACCCTTGATCTCAAAAAGGCCAAGATTTCAAAGCGC
>Ga0256834_1002044_pt1 | contig 13095 bp, 11 predicted proteins | sample 4281140metaG_FD_190536 | JGI IMG/M metagenome (GOLD analysis project Ga0256834, IMG submission 190536) | Hydrothermal vent microbial communities from East Pacific Rise, Pacific Ocean - 4281-140 | ecosystem: Environmental > Aquatic > Marine > Hydrothermal vents | place: Pacific Ocean: East... | reverse complement strand
CAATTTACCAATAGTTGGTAAAATCGCTTTGAAATAGAAATTATAAATTTGCTTAATAGGAAACCTGCTTGGTTTAGAAAACTCAATAATTACCACGTGCCCACCTGGTTTCATTACTCTAAACATCTCTGATAATCCTAGTTTTAAGTTTTCGTAGTTACGTACACCAAAAGCAACGGTAACGGCATCAAAAAAATTGTCTTTAAAGACCAAATTTTCAGAATCTCCCAACTGCATTTCAATTACATCTTCTAGTTTCTTTGCTTTTATTTTTTTTCTACCCACTTCTAACATCCCTTCCGAAATATCAACGCCATAAATCTTGGTAGGTTTCAATCGGGATGATTCTATCGCAAAATCGCCTGTGCCTGTGGCAATATCCAATATTATTTTAGGTCCAAAAGGCTTAAGCATTCTCACTGCTTTTTTTCGCCATAAAATATCAATACCCATGCTAAGTACATGGTTTAGCAAATCGTAGCGCTTACTAATGTTGTTAAACATTTGGGCAACTTGCTCTTTTTTACCTTGGTCTTTTTCTTTATAGGGAACTACCTCCATTGAAGCTTATTGATTTAGCGCCCAAAATTGACACAAAGTTTTAGGATTAAAAAGAAACGCCTCCTTATTTAACGAATCTAAATTCTACTCGCCTGTTCAGCTCCCGACCTTCTTTTTCCTGGTCGTTTGTGGCTAAAGGCTTATCAGACCCAAACCCTTTAATGCTTATTCTGCCAGCATCTATCCCGGCTTTTACCATGGCGGTTTTTACTCTTTGGGCTCTATTAATAGAAAGTGATTTATTATACTTCTCCATCCCAACAAAATCGGAGTGCCCGTAAAGCTCAAGCATTATTGAAGCATTTTGTTTCATAAGCCCAACTGCTTGTTCAATATAAGGTAAGTCCTCTTTATGATAATAGCTGCTTCCAAAATCGAAATAAACATTTCTCACCTTATCTCCTGAAACCTTTCGAACTACACGTTCTGGAATTTCAACAATAGGAGCAGTTTCTTTTGCCTTTACCATTACAACTGATTGACTAAAACTAATAGGTTCATTGCCTGCTGCAGGATAATTAATTGTAATCAACTGTGATTCATAACCAGATTGAGAAACACTCAACGCATATTCTTTACTTTTTCCTTCGGTTGATGAAAATTCATAAACACCCATAGAGGTTTTATTAGCACCTAAACCTCCTGTGCCTAACACACCACGTAAGCTAACTACAGCATCCATTATTCCATCTGGCCCGGTGATGGTCACAGTTAAAGTAACTGGAGCCAATACAACCTCAGCAACTACTTTCACTGGCTCGGCTTTAGGATCATCATGTTTCATTTCGTCTGGCACTTTAAGCATATACAGATCGGTAAAACCCAAGCCATCTTCTTTTACAGATGCATAATAGGCGCGTTTACCATCTTTTGAAGGTGTAAAATAAATATCATCATCAGGTGTATTAATAGGGTAGCCCATATTGGTGGGTGTGCTCCACACTTGGCTTGCACTATCATACTCAACTCGGTAAATATCATAGCCCCCCATTCCATTTCCTCCACGGCTACTGAAGTACATTGTTTTACCATCGAACCCAATAAAAGGACCATCTTCATCATAAGGGGTATTTATCGGAGCTCCAAGATTCGTAGCTTTTTGCCATGAGCCTTTGGCATTTCGTTGAGAAACCCAAATATCTATTCCTCCCTCACCACCTGGTTTATCACTGGCAAAAAACATAGTGTTGCCATCTGGCGATAAGGTTACAGATGTCTCTGAAAAATCTGTATTTATATGTCTATCCAAAGGTTCAGGATACGACCATTCTCCATTTTCATCGATCATAGAAACATAAATATCTCCATTATTTTCATCTTTATAAATATAAAGTTCTTTACCATCTTTGGATAAACCCACATTGGAATCGTGGTACATGGTATTTACTACATTGCCAATGTTATCTGGAAAATCCCATACTCCATTTACTTTTTTAGAGATAAAAATATCTTCAAACGGAATGTTATCTTCAGACACATCTTGATTCAAATTCTGCTGTTTTCTACGTGAGGTAAATATCATTATGTTTTCATCTGCATCTACCACTGGTGCATAATCGTAAAACGGAGAATTAATATCAGATCCTAAATTTACAATTTCAACATCCTCAGGAAATTCCATTAGTATTTTACCCTGCTCACATTCAAATATTTTTCTTTCCACTACCGAATTTTCCACCATATCATTTCCTAAATAATCTGGATTAGCCGCTAGTTTTTCTATATATCGATCATAGTATTGGGTGGCTTCATCAAACTTATACCCGTAATGAAGGCTTTGCCCAATTTTATACAATAAATCAAACGTGTATTCAGGATCCTTTTCATACACTTTCATAAAATACTGAGTAGCCTCTCCCTTAGTTACAGACTCTAAAAGAGATATACCTGACATATAATTTGCTCTTATATTATTAGGATCCATCAAAGCAGCCGTCATATAAATATCCTTTATATCTGCATAGGCTTTTGTCTCTCTATAAAGCTGATCTGCGAGTTCAACATATTCTTGAGCCGCATCTTCGTTTGATTGCTCTTGACCAAAGGATGGTAGCACAGCCATCACTAAAAATGAGGCGAATAAATACCTGATAACTTGTGTTTTAAATTGCATGCTTAAAGCAATAGGTTAGTTAGTAAAAATCTAAGATAATAAATTGATTCTAACATGTTGAATAATATGAGGTGTTTTTCTTACACATTATAAAACTATGGATATTCGAAGAATCCAATTAAACTTGCAGTCTCAAAGTAAATACCATGAAAATTAAGACGGCAGAGTTTGTAATTAGTAATACGGATGTACAAAAATGCCCGAATACCATCATCCCAGAATTTGCTTTTATTGGCCGTTCGAATGTTGGCAAATCTTCTTTAATTAATATGCTTACCAGCCGAAAAAAGTTGGCAAAAACATCGGGTAGACCAGGAAAAACGCAATTAATTAATCATTTTATTGTAAACAACGAATGGCATTTGGTTGATTTACCGGGCTACGGTTGGGCACGTGTAAGCAAAACAGATAGAGGTAAATTTGGTGACATTATAGCTAGCTATTTACTGGACAGGCAACCCTTGGTGTGTACGTTTATTTTAATTGATATCCGCCTAAAACCGCAACCCATAGATTTGGAATTTATTAATTGGATGGGAGAAAACAATTTGCCTTTTGTTCTCATTTTTACCAAAGCGGATAAAATCTCTAAGAATAAGGTAGAATCTCACCGGGCAGCTTTTAACCGAGTACTCAAAGCCGACTGGGCAGAATTACCAGTTTCGTTTATTACTTCTTCGTTAGCAAAACAAGGCCGAGAGGAAGTGTTAGATTATATTGAGGATGTGATGAATAGTTTGGAGTAAAACAAGACATAAGACAAGCTATCTTCATCTTATGTCTAACATTCTTGAGTCTTATTTTTTAGTTCCTGCGCTAAACAGTTTTTGCTTTTCGTCTTTGGTTAGGCTTTCGTACCCGTGCTGAGATATTTTATCTAAGATGGCATCAATTTCTTCTTGAGAAACATTGGCATTGGTAGTACCAAATGATTTTGATGAAGATGCTTTAGGTTTACTAGAAGTTTTTGCTGAGGCAGACTTTTTATAGGACACACGTACTTTGGGCTGTCTCACAAAAAAGCTTTTTATAAAAGCAATAAACCAATGAACAGGTTTTCCTAAATCTGTTCCGCTTTGTAACTGCTTAATAAAGATAAAGCCTAAAGCAGCACCACCTAAGTGAGCAAGGTTACCTCCGGCATTCGCTCCAGTGGTGTTAACCAGAGAAATAAACACATATACTATAGCAATGTATTTAATGCGCACAGGGCCAAAAAACATAAGGTGCATGCTATAATTTGGCATCAAGGTAGCTGCCCCAACAACTACAGCATACACTCCACCAGATGCCCCTAGCATCATGGATATATTTACATTATTTGTAAAAGGTGGAACCAGATTATACATTAGTAAGTAGAGTAATCCTCCAGCAATTCCGCCCAAAACATATAAACTTACCACTTTACCTCCACCCAAAAATTCCTTTATAATTAACCCAAACCAATACAAAAAAAGCATATTAAATATAATGTGCATAAACCCGCCATGCATAAAAAAGTAGGTAATTAAGGTCCAAGGCCTGGTAATAAATGTACTAAACGAAGCAGGAATTAAGAAGTAACTTTCAATTACTTCGTACACAGAAGTAGCTTGCAGAAAAAATAATATAACATGCAATAAACTGAATATAACAAACACAGCTACATTAATAAAAATAAGCTGCATCAATCCGTTATCAGGCAATTTAAAAGCATTTTTAAACTCCTCCATAATGCCAGATCCAAATCCTCCTCTTCCGTATGATGGTCTTCCGTATTGCATATTAATAGAAATTGTTTCTGTCCTTATCCCATAACTTAATCATGATAAATCCGAATATCATACCGGTAAGATGAGCCAAATGTGCTACTTGGTCTCCCGAACTATTTTTGAAAAGGGAGTAAACTGCGTATGCGCCAAATCCTAAAACCAAATATTTTGCTTTTATAGGTATCGGAAATGGGAAAATCATCATCTGTGTGTTAGGAAATAATAATCCAAATGCCATAAGAATAGCATAAATCGCACCTGAAGCCCCTAGCATCAATCCAGTAGATTTGTGTAAATATGAGTTCTTAATAATGCTCTTACTATCCTCTTTAACATTTTCCGAATCATTTGCAGAATAATAATCAATAAACCGTTCTTGCCTTGAAAATTCTTCCAAATCATATTTACTCAAATAAATATAAAAATCATCAGGGTTTGGGTTTGCAACATACTCCTGCATGGCTTTTTTCATGGGTATATTGCTGATATACTTTATACCAGCATATAATATACCCGCACCAATTCCTGTAACCATGTAAAATATCAAAAATCTTTTTGATCCCCAAAATTGTTCAAGAGTTGTACCTAAAAAATACAAACCCAGCATGTTCCCAAACAAATGCCAAAAACCGGCATGAGCAAACATGTAAGTAAAAAACTGGTATGGCATAAAGAATGGAGAAGCAATGCTCCATAAGCCAAGAAATCGACCGAGGTCTCCAATTCCTAAGAGTTGAGGTATATAATACGCTGCCACCGTAATGATGAGCAGATTTTTAACCATTGGTGTTAATCGTTGAAACATATTCTACTAAAAAAAGTCTTTAATTCGATTCAAATCTAATACAAAATAGGTCGAACGGCCATCGGGCGCAAAACTGGGCACTTCACATCCAAATAATTCATCAATCATTGCATTTATTTCTTCTTGCTGTAACACTTGCCCTGCTTTAATGCACGAACGTTTTGCCAACGACCTACTCAAGTTCTCTTTAGTACTAATCGTTAAGCTCGACTTATTTATTTTAAACTGGTCTATTAACCCTTCAAAAACAGTCTTTTCTTGCCCAGCCACTACCGTTAACGGTGCTCCGTTTATAACAATTGAACTTTGGCCAAACTCTTCAAAAGCAAACCCCAAACTTGCCAACTCTTCTTTCATTTCCAATACGAGGGCATGGTCAGCAGGGTTTAGCTCTACATTAATAGGAAATAGTAATTGTTGTGTTTGCCCTTTGCTTCCTTGTAAAAAGGCTTGGTATTTTTCGAATAAAATTCGTTCATGAGCCGCTTCCTGGTCGATTAATAGCACACCCGACTTTATCTGCGAAAAAATATACTGGTTATGCAACTGAAATTTTAGGCCGGAATTGCCAATTTCCTTATTATCAGAGTCATTTAAGGCACTTTCAACTGTAAAAGATTCTGACGGAGCAGTAAAATTAAGCTTCGATTGCTTTATTTCTTCAGTGTAAAGGTTTTCCCAATTTTTTAAATTAGGGTCTTTTTCAATATTTCTAAATTGTGTATAAGCCGTATCTTTACTGCTTGTGCCAGACTGCCCAATGTTCATCGGTTGTAGCTGGGCAAAATTTACATTAGAATCAAAATCAATGGCAGACCCCAAATTATGCGTACCCAGTGCTTGCCTTATGGCTGCTAATAGAACTCCATAAACCGTGCGTTCATCATCAAATTTAATTTCGGTTTTAGTGGGGTGCACGTTTACATCTATGCGTGCAGGATCCATTTCTATAAACAGCACATAAAATGGGTGTGTATCTTGTTGCAGCAACCCCTGATAGGCATGTAAAATGGCATGATGCAGGTAAGGGCTTTTAATAAACCGATTGTTTACAAAAAAGAATTGCTCCCCTCTCGATTTTTTAGCAAACTCAGGCTTTCCTATATACCCTTTTATGGTAATTGAATCAGTTTCTTCGTTACAGGTTGCCAATTGCTCTTTATAATTTTGGCCGAACAACCCCACAATCCGTTGGCTAAGCTTGCCTGCAGGCAAATTATAGGTTTCCAAATCGTTTTGATAAAACTCAAATTCAATGCTTGAATTTGCCAGTGCAATTCGTTGAAATTCATCTACCAAATGGCGGGTTTCCACTCCATTTGATTTTAGAAAATTTCTACGAGCTGGAATATTATAAAACAAATTTTTAACCGTAATGCATGTTCCCTTTGCGCAAGAAACAGGCTGCTGATTTGTAATTTCAGAGGCTGCTACTTCTAGGGATGTGCCTAGCTCCTGATCTTCCATCCTTGTTTTAAGTTCGAACTGAGAAACTGCTGCAATAGAAGCAATGGCTTCTCCGCGAAAGCCCATAGTTGTAAGGGCAAATAAATCTTCTGCAGTACGAATTTTGGAAGTGGCATGACGTTCTAAGCTCATTCGGGCATCGGTTTCATTCATACCACTACCATTATCAATTACCTGAATGAGTGATTTGCCTGCCTCCTTAATAATAACTTTTATATGAGTTGCCCCAGCATCTACTGCATTTTCCAGTAGCTCTTTTAAGGCAGATGAAGGTCTTTGAACTACCTCTCCTGCTGCAATTTGGTTTGCAATTGCATCGGGCAATAATTGAATAATACTTGGCATATAAAAACTACGAGCGCTTTAATCGAGAAAAAAGAATGGCTAAAGCACCTACTCCGAAAACAGCGTAAATGGCAATCATCCCTACATATAAATATCCCATTGTTCCTCCAAAAAGAAGGATGACAAACAATAACCGAAGTATGCTGCTATTATCTTTTTTTCTCATATTTCTATCAAAGGCAGAAGCCATGCGAGTCCCGGGCACATAAGAACCCTTCTTTTTCTCAGCATTTATTTCTGCAATAATGAGCCTTTCCCTATTTTCAACATCTTCTTTTACAGGGTCGTAATACCGTGGCTTAATGTAAAACCGCTGGTGGTTAGGAATTTTTATTAAAGAAGGAATTTTCATATTTGAAATCGACTTTTTAAATGATAGCTTGAGATTACATCATTAATACAAATTTAAAGGTTTATTTTGTTTTATAATGCAGTAAACTTTTATGCAACTGAAAATAATACATTTTTTTTTATTCTTACTTACGCTTCAGTTTAATCTGTTGTTTGCCTATCAAACCCCTTCTAAACAGGCAACCAAATGGGCTACTAATCAGGTTAACAAACTAAATTTCGAAGAGCAATTGGCTCAACTTATATGGTCGGACGACTCAACCGTTTTTAAAAAGTACGGAGGAGGCATTACGCATAATACAAAGTTGCTCAACGCACTAAGTAAAACAAATACTACTTACAGTATCCTTAATATTTATGAAGGTGTAGAGGATGAAGAACAACAAACCATTCCATTTCCCTCCTTTGGGGTGCGCAAAAAACAATCGGAAGAATCAACCGGTTTTGCAAATAAGTTGTACAAACCAGATTTTGTGATTGATCTAAAGCCCAATAATTCGATAATTTTTTACGGTATTCAACTACATAATAATAAGGCAGAATTTACCCCTCATTTTCAGAAGGATAGTCTTGAAATCGGGTTATCAATCTATGACCAAATTTGGTGGTTAAGCACCAAAATATCTGTAGAAGAAACCTTAGCTAAAGGAAAGAAAATTTCGAAGAAAATAAAAAAGAGGGTTAAGAATTTAGCCATAAAAGCCCTCGCAAAAAAATATGATATTAAACAGGCAAAGAAGATAGAAAACAGGCTCATTAATACTGATAATTATACCAGATGGGCTTGGGAAGCCTATAGTAAGGGTATTTCTTTAATTAACAACCCTGCCAAACTACCAATTAGAATTTTGGACACAGCCTACTTTTGCACCACAACTTTAGGCAACGACAATTTTTATGCGTTTAGAAGGCATTTAGGGTTTTACGACACCCATGCCTTCTACCCTCGTGCTTTAGATTTTGACACTCCCTATAACCTTAAACGGCTAGCGAGTTACGATTACTTAATGGTGCCTGCTACTAAACTAAACCGCCAGCAACTTATTAACTTAAATAAACTTGCAGGTAAAATGGAAGTTATTTTAGTGTGGTTCTCGAATAGTTCTCCACCTAGCGAACTATCTTCAGAAATAACACAAATAAGAGTACCTCAATTAAATGGAGTTACCGAGGCATTGGTTCCCCAACTCATATTTGGTGCCCTTGGTTTTGTTTCCAACAAAAGTTCTATAGCCTATGCCCCCCCTACAGTTTCTACTCTACCTTTAGGAAGGCTTCAGTTTGCGCCTCCGGCTTTGGCATATTTAGATTCTAACATATTGAGCCAGGTTAATGAAGTGGTAGAAGAAGGCATCCGTGAACAGGCTATGCCAGGCACCCAGTTATTGGTAGCTAAAAATGGAATTGTGGTATATTATCAGAATTTTGGCTATAAAACATATACAAATTTGGATGCCATTAAGGATAAAGATTTATATGATTTAGCTTCGTTAACAAAAGTAATGGCTACTACCCAAGCCATCATGTTTTTATCTGAAAGAGGGTTATTAGATTTAGACAGACCCATTGCCCATTATTTGCCCGAAATGTGGGGCACTGATAAGGAATTTATTCCTGTAAGAGAAATAATGGCACACCAGGCTGGGCTATACCCTTACATTCCGTTTTGGAAACAAGTGCTACCTAAGCACGATTTGGCGAGTGCATTATCTACAAAAAAATCTAAAGATGCTTTTCAAATTGGGCAAGGAACCTACATTGCCCCTTATCTCCAAGATTCCCTCTTAAGTTGGTCAATTCATTCTAAACGTTTACGAAAACCAAAAAATGAGCAACCTTATGGATACCGATATAGCGATATCGGCTTTATAATTTTAAAAACGCTGGTTGAACGTATTGTTAACCAACCTTTGGATGAGTTTCTAGCCCAAAACCTCTATGCACCCTTAGGAATGAATCGTACAACCTATACACCTCTATGTAAGTTTCCTGAAGAAGATATTGTACCAACCGAGGGTAATGGAAAGTTTAGAGTGGGCGAACTTACTGGTTTTGTAAATGACCAAAATGCGGCTCTTATTGGAGGCGTATCGGGACATGCAGGTTTATTTAGCACCGCCTTAGACCTGGCTAAACTTATGCAAATGCAATTGCAGTTAGGTAGCTACGGTGGTACAACTTTTTTATATCCTGAAACAATATTGAACTTTACTAAACGACAATATGTTGGAAACCGTAGAGGATTAGGATGGGATAAACCGAGTAGAGGCTCTAACGGCCCTACAACTGATTTGGCATCGCAAAAAACGTTTGGGCATACAGGTTTTACAGGAACGGCAGCCTGGGCAGACCCGGAACACCAATTAATTTTTATATTTTTATCGAACCGAGTATATCCAGACCCTGAAAACTTTAAATTAATTAGACTAAACATTAGAACCAGAATTCAAGGCTTACTTTACGAAGCTATTGATTTTAACAACTGATATAAAAAATGAAAATAGGAATTGTTTGTTATCCAACTTTTGGAGGTAGTGGTGTAGTTGCCACAGAGTTAGGAAAAGCCTTAGGTAAAAAAGGGCACGAAATTCATTTCATTACCTATTCACAACCTATGCGTCTCGATTTTTTCAGTCAAAATATAATTTATCACGAAGTAAGTTTTAATTCCTACCCCCTTTTTAAGTACCCTCCGTATGAAATGGCACTTGCCAGTAAAATGGTTGATATTGCCAAATTTGCCAAACTGGATTTACTTCATGTTCACTATGCAATTCCGCATGCTTCTGCAGCATACCAAGCCAAACAAATTTTAGCAGAAGAAGGCATTAACCTTCCTTTTATAACCACTCTACACGGCACCGATATAACCTTGGTTGGCAAGGATCCTTCGTACGAACCTGTTGTGGCCTATTCTATTAATAAATCTGACGGGGTAACATCCGTTTCGGAAAACCTAAAAGAAGATACACTTAACCACTTTAATATTACCAACCACATAAAAGTAATTCCAAATTTTATCGACTTAGAACGCTTTAAAAAGCACAAGAAAGACCATTTTAAAACTGCGATTTGCCCTAATGGAGAAAAATTAATTGTGCACACCTCCAACTTTAGACTGGTAAAAAGAGTGGAAGATGCCATTAAGATTTTTAAGAATATTTCTGATAAAATACCTGCAAAATTACTTTTAGTGGGAGATGGCCCAGAACGAATAAATATGGAAGCCATTTGCAGGGAACTAAATGTGTGTGATGATGTTCGATTTTTAGGCAAATTAGATGTGGTTGAAGAAGTGCTTTCAGTAGCCGATTTGTTTTTAATGCCCTCAGAAAAAGAAAGTTTTGGATTGGCAGCCTTAGAAGCTATGGCATGCGAAGTGCCGGTTATTTCCACCAATGCAGGAGGAATACCTGAACTAAACATTCATGGAAAAACAGGCTTTGTTAGTGAGATTGGAGATGTTGAAGATATGAGCAAAAATGCACTATTTATACTGCAAGATGAAAACTTAGCTACATTTAAAGCAGCTGCTTTAGCTAGAGCCAATGAGCTTGATATTAATAAAATTGTACCTCAATACGAAGCCTATTATAATGAGGTATTAGCCAAACAGTAAGGTGCTTGCTCGCTATTAAAATATGACAAATGTCATATTTTGCTTCTTGATTTTATCGGAGTACCAAAAAATCCTGTTATTTTTGCAGAAATAACCGCTAGTATGTCAGTAGAAGTAACACCAAAAACAAAAGGGCGAAAGCAACTTTTTCAAAATGAATTTCTTGAGAGGCTTACAAGAACTCATATCGCTATTCCGATAAGTATTTTTGTGATTTACTCCATTTCATTATTGGCCTATAGCCTTTATGCTGTACAAACATTAACCCTAGGCCAAACAGCAATGTTCTTTTTTATTGGCCTGTTCGTTTTCACTTTTGTAGAATATGTAATGCATAGGTATTTATTTCATATAGGCACAAGCACACCTAGAAGAGAAAAGTTTCAATATACCTTACATGGTGTACACCATGAATACCCAAAAGATAAAGAACGGTTGGCAATGCCTCCAGTTATGAGTATTACTATTTCAACGGCTTTACTTTTTATTTTTAAATTTTTTATTGGCGATATTGTTTTTGCTTTTTTACCTGGTTTTTTAGTTGGGTATGCTGGCTATTTAGTAATGCATTATATTCAGCATATTTTTAAAGCACCCAAAGGCTTCTTTAACTCCTGGTGGGCAAACCATGCGGTACATCATTATAAAGATCAAACCAAAGCTTATGGAGTTTCTTCTCCTTTTTGGGATTACGTGTTTGGTACCATGCCTACGAAGAAAGTAGATACCATTACAGGCAATATTGATAAGTAAATTAGTAATCGATTTTGCAATCGTTTAACTATTCTTACTAGTGTTAATATTCTAACATCAAATCTTCAATTTTTTAATTCTTGGAATTGGGCCAGGGCAAAAGGTTTTATGGCAGTCGATACATTTATTTACCAAATTATTAAATCCTTCAACTTTACCTTCCGTCTGAGACTTTAGGGTTTTAGCTTCAGCAATAAGTAGCTCATTAAAAGCGGTAAAGGTTGAATTATTAAGCTTTGGGTCACTAGGATTAGCGGTATGAACTAATTCAAGTTCGGCTATAAGCTCCTCTGTTATAGTGCCTGTATTATTCTTTATGCTTTGTTTAATAGAATCTGCATCCTCATACATTTTCCTCATTAACAAAGTTAATTCACTATCTATATTGGGGTTATTAACAACCACATCCAACTCTTCAGAACCAATACCTGCCTTATCTGATCCAGAGCAGCCTATAAAAAAGGGCACCAACAGGCACCCAATTAAAACTCTTAGCATGTTTTACTTATTAAATGGAAGCCGATTTATCTTCTTTAATAATTACTCCTACCGCTTCAAAAGCATAATTAATTTCAGGCTCAGTAATGGCATCGATTTCTTCTTGAGAAGCGTCTGCATCTTCGGCATAATGCTTTAAGGTAGCAACATCAACTGTATCAATTTTTGCTACTCCTTGAATAATAGCCGTTCTTCCTGCAGCATCTTTAGGTACAAAAAAACCATAATCTTTAAATGTAACTCGCATGGTTTTACCATTGTCCATATCCAGTTTCATCCAGCAACCTTTCTTAGAACATACTTCTGTAATATTTGCAGTTAGCTTTACTTCTAATGAATCCTTACTTTCAAATTTAGATAGAAAATCAGCAGAGGAAATAGCTCCCTCTTCGGTAATGGCTTCACCATGTTTAGTAATTGCAATGGAATCTGTCTCCACATTTTCAGTTGATTGGTTTGAATTGCCACAACTGGCTAGAAATACAATGCTTGTAATAAATAAAATTCTTTTCATTAGGTTATTTTAAATTGGTTTAAGCAAAAATAGACACAAGAAACTGTTAAATACCAATTTAGCATCAAAATATCGTATATAATCCGTTTCTTTTTCATCCATATTTTTTACAAAAATAAACTGGTATAACCAGTAATTACTCTCCCTGCATTACAAAAGCACCCCAATAATAAGGTTCTGAATATTTTGCTTTTAATGCCTTTTGTGCTTTTCTAAACGACTCTAGTTTACTCTTAGAAACTACCCAGTTTTTATAAAAACTGGTCATTAATAATTGTGTGGCCTCATCATCCACCTTCCATAAGCTCATTATCACTG
>Ga0256834_1002043_pt1 | contig 13096 bp, 3 predicted proteins | sample 4281140metaG_FD_190536 | JGI IMG/M metagenome (GOLD analysis project Ga0256834, IMG submission 190536) | Hydrothermal vent microbial communities from East Pacific Rise, Pacific Ocean - 4281-140 | ecosystem: Environmental > Aquatic > Marine > Hydrothermal vents | place: Pacific Ocean: East Pacific... | reverse complement strand
TGTTGAATTCGGGTAAAGGTTGCAGTTATGGTTTTATCGCTGTCCATGGTAATGGTTGCGGGGTTTGTTGTTCCTGACAAGTCGCCGCTCCAACCTGCAAATTCCCAACCCGTGTCGGGTGTTGCGGTCAGTGTAACGTTTGTGCCGTCAACATAAGTTCCGTTAGAAGGTGTTACACTGCCGTTTCCTACAACATTTACGGTCAAATCGTAATAAACGATGGAACAATCATCGCTGTAATTAGCCGTGTTGTCTTTTAGCCAATTTGATAAGTATGAGGCATTGGGATCATCGACTTGAATACAGGTTAAATTCGGATTATTTTGTGCGTTGAAGAAAGTAACGTTGGCATTATTTCCGTTTTGAACGTTTAGGTCGGTCAATTGATTGTTACTACAATCCAACCAAACAAGAGCAGTAAGCATGGCGGCATCGATACTTGTAAGCAGGTTTCCGTGCGTTTTTAAGGTTGTAAGTGCCGTATTGTTGCTTAAATCTATGCTCGAAATATTATTGCCTCCCATATCCAAATAAGTTAAAGCGGTATTTTGACTGAGGTTTAAAGCCGATAATTGATTGTTGTGAATTTCCAAATGAGAAAGTAAAGTGTTATGGCTTATATCGATGTTTGTCAAATGGTTGTTATATGCTTTTAATTGGCTTAGGGCGGCAAAATCTTCAATACCTGTTAAATCCGATATGTTTAGGTTGTGTATATCAAGGTTGGTTACATTTTCGATATTGGCAGTGCTGACATGGTCGTCGTTGGCTATGCCGTTACCCATTCCGTTGGCTTCGAGATATGTTTCAAAATTGTCGTCGGGGACGTAAGTCAATCGGGTCTGCAAGTCGCATTCGGTGGCATTTGCCGTAAAAATGGTTGCTACATCTTTTTGCCAATAACTGTAATCGCCGGTTCCGTTGTTGGCATCGGTTGGATTATCGACGTAGATACAAGATAAATCGGGGTTTCCGGTTGCTCTGAATTTGGCTTGGGTTACACCGTCAACAACTACGGTTCCGTTTAAGTTACCGTTATTACTGTTTCTTACATCTAAACTTGTCAATTGATTGTTATGCACCCAAAGATATGCCAGGTTGTGATTTTGCGATACATCTATGTTTGTTATTTGGTTGTCGTTACAAATCAGTGCAGTCAAATCGGGCAAGTTGCTGACATCTAAGCTTGAAAGTTGATTGTTGAAACACATTAGATATGACAATTGTGTATTTTGACTTACATCAATTGATGATATATTGTTGTGGTCAAAATTTAAGGAAACCAACAATGTGTTGTGACTGACATCCAAATCGGTCAATTGGTTGTGATTACAATCCAAGATTTGCAAATGTGTATTGTTGATAACCGATAAGGCAGTCAATTGATTGGTTGCCACAGACAAATTGCTTAGTTGGGTGTTGTTTGAAACATCAATGGCGGTTAAATTGTTTTCATCCAAACTAAGTATTTGCAAATTGGTATTGCCGCTAAAATCGGCTTGTGTCAATTGATTGTTATTGGCATTAAGTTGTTGCAAAGCCGCAAAATCTTCAATACCGGTTAGATTGGATATATTTTGCCCTGAAATATCCAAATTGGTTACGTTTGAGATGTTTGCCGTTGTAACATGGTCGTCGTTGGCTATACCGTTGCCCATTCCGTTGGCTTCGAGGTATGCTTCAAAGTTATCGTCGGGGACGTAAGTTTGTGGCATTTGCGTAAAGGTTGCGGTTATGGTTTTGTCGCTGTCCATAACAATAGTGGCGGGGTTGCTTGTGCCGGACAAATCGCCGCTCCAACCAGCAAACTCCCATGTTGTGTCGGGTGTTGCGGTCAGTGTAACCGTTGTTCCTTCGTCATAAGTTCCGCCAGCGGGCGAGAGATTTACACTACCGTTTCCGGTGGTATTTACCGTAAGCGTATGTTGAATTCGGGTAAAGGTTGCGGTTACGGTTTTGTCGCTGTCCATGGTAATGGTTGCGGGGTTTGTTGTTCCTGACAAGTCGCCGCTCCAACCTGCAAATTCCCAACCGGCGTCGGGTGTTGCGGTCAGTGTAACGTCGGTTCCTTCTTGATAATTACCTCCTGCGGGGTTGCGTGTTACGCTGCCGTTTCCGGTGGTATTTACGGTTAAATCATAGTAAACTATGGAGCAATCAATACGGTATTGTGCCGTATTGTCTTTATTCCAATTTGACAAATACGAGGCGTTGGGATCATCTACTTGAATACAAGTTAAGTCGGGATTGTTTCTTACGTCAAAATAGGTAACATTGGCATTATTTCCGTTTTGAATATTCAAATCTGTTAATTGGTTATTATAAGCAACCAAATAGTCTAATCGAGTTTGTGCACTTAAATCCAATGTTGTTAATTGATTGCCGGGGCAGAATAAATTATCAAGATATATTAGGTTACTAACATCAAGACTAGATAACTGATTGTTATGACAAGACAAACCTGCCAAATAAGGCAGCCCGTTAACTTCAAGATTTGTTAGTTGATTGTTTCCACAATTAATTGATAATAAATTGCTTAATCCGGTAGTATTGAGAGAAGTTAAATTATTTCCTGAACAATTCAAATTGTGTAAATTTGTAATGCCGGTAATGTCTAAAGTGCTAAGTTGATTAGACGAACAAGATAAAGTAGATATATTATGATTATTTGTAAAGTTTAAACTAGTGATATTGTTATAATTACATCTAAAATTTACTAAGTCTGTTAAAGCTGATATATCAATACTTGTTAATTGGTTTCTTGAGCAATCTAAATCCGTTAAAGCATTATTTAAAGTAAGTTGTGTAAGATTGTTAAAACTACAATCCAAAACAGTTAAGTCTGCATTTTGGCTTAAATCTAAACTTGACAAATCATTAATCTGACAATATAATTCTTGTAGTGCCGAAAAATCTTCTATACCTGTAAGATCGGCTATATGTTGTCTTTCTATATGAAGTATAATAATATGTTCGATATTGGCTGTGCTGACATAATTGTCATTAGCAATTCCGTTTCCTCTACCAACTGCTTCGAGGAAAGCTTCAAAATTGTCGTCGGGGACATAGGTCAAACGGGTTGCCAAATCGCAAGCAACGGCATCGGATACGTAGGTTGCCGTATCATCTTTTTCCCAGTCTTGATAATCGCCGGTTCCGTTGTTGGCATCGGTGGGATTATCGACATAAATACAGGTTAAATCGGGATTGCCGGTTGCCTTGAAGCGGGCAATATTGTTGCCGCCGAGTGTATAGGTGCCGGACAGCAGATTGTTGGCTCCGTTTTTAACGGACAGTTCGGTTAGATTGTTGTTTGTAACGTCCAATCTTTCCAAGTGATTGTTGCTGTCTAAAACAAGACTTGCTATTTGGTTGTTTTTAAGGTTTAGATGTTTTAGCTGCAAGTTTTGTGTTACATCAATACTCGTCAAGGCGTCGTTGCCGGCATATAAATATTGCAACTGTAAATTGTGCGAAACATCTAAACTACTGATAGCGGAATTTAATTGCACGTCGAGGAAACGCAAATTGGTATTGTTAGATACATCAATATTGTTTAGTCCGGCATTGTAAGCAATAAGATATTGTAAACTTGACAGTGCGGATACATCAATATTGCCTAAATTGTTGCCACTAATGTATAGGTAGGTCAAAGCGGTATTGTGCGACACGTCGATGGAAGTTAGTTGGTTATTGGCTACTTCCAAGTGGGTTAAGCTTACAAAATCTTCAATGCCCGTTAAATCGGCAATATTTTGATTGTTGATGTTTAAAGTGGTTACATTTTCGATATTTGCCGTGCTTACATAATCATCATTGGCAATACCGTTACCCATTCCGTTGGTTTCGAGATAAGCTTCAAAATTGTCGTCGGGAATATAGGTTAAACGGGTTGCCAAATCGCAACCGGTTGCATCGGTAACAAAATGTATTTGGCTATCGACATGCGACCAATTGCTTTGGCTCCAGGCAGCGTCATCTACATATACACAAGTCAGGTTGGGGTCGTTGGTTGTGTAGTATTTGTTATCGGCTATGGCGGTGTTGTTTCCGTTGCGTAAGTCTAAAAACGACAGTTGCGGCATATCGTTTGCCACGATTTTTGTCAAAGCGGTATTTTGACTTAAATCCAAAGCGGTAATCGGGTTATTGCTAACGGTTATTTCTCTTAAATCGGTATTTTGCGAAACATCAATTTGGCTTATTTGATTGTTATAAATCGATAAATATCTCAAATTGGTTAGATGTCCAACATGTAATACACTGATTTGATTGTTTGAACAATTGACGGAAACCAATTGTAAATTGTTGGATAAATCCAAATGAGTAAGTTGGTTGTTATTAACCAACAAATATTGCAGATTTGTAAAATCTTCCAAACCGGTTAAATCGGCAATATTATGATTTCCGATGTATAATTGTCCTGCCGTTTCAATTTTATGAGTAGGCACATAGTCGTCCATAACGCCGTTGCCCATGCTGTTGGCATCGCCCATACTTACGGCAGTTCCGTAAATATTGTGGGTTTCGAGGTATTGTTCAAAATTGTCATCGGGCACATAAGTGGTTTGTGTAAGTGCATCGCACTCGGTTTGATTATTGACAAAATGTGCGGTGGCATCAATATTTGTCCAATTGGTTTGTGCCCATGTAGCATCATCGACAAAAATACAAGTCAGGTTAGGATTGTTTACGGCATACATTTCGCTCATTGAAGTATTGACCCCGTTTTGCACACTCAGGTTGCTCAAATGGTTGTTATCGACAAATAATTCATCCAATTGGGTTTGTGCATCAAAATTTAAATCGACCAAACGATTGTTTGACAGATAAATATTGGTAAAATCGTTGAGTGTTCCGAAATTAATATCAGCCAGCAAATTGTTGTTGGCATATAATTCAGCCAGGTTTACATTATGCGATAAATCTAAGTTTACTATTTGATTATTAGAAATATTTAACGATGTAAGATAGCCACAGCCCGAAATGTCCAAAGAGGCAATTTGGTTATAAGATAAAATTAATTGGATTAAATCGTGGTAATTTGAAAAATCGACACTGCCGCTAAACTGATTGTGGCTCAAAATAAGATTTTGAATAGAAGTATTGAGAGTGATGCCGCTTAATTGATTATATGAAGCCAATAATTGTTGTAAATTGGTATTGGCAGATAAGTCCAGTTGCGAAATTTGATTATTTTGAATATTGAGAATTTGAAGTGTGGCAAAATCTTCTATACCGGTTAAGTCGGAAATATTTTTATTGGGCATACTTAAATTTGTAACATTTTCTATATTACCTGTACTTACATAATCGTCATTGGCTATACCGTTTCCCATATTATGTGCTTCTAAGTATGCTTCAAAATTATCGTCGGGCACATAAGTCCATCGGGTTGCCAAATCGCAACCGGTGGCGTCGGCGACAAAGTGTGAAGTAGCATCTACATTAGTCCAATTTGTTTGGCTCCAAGAGGGATTATCTACATAAATGCAACTTAAATCGGGGTTGTTTTGACTTTGAAAATTCACGGTGCTTATGTTGGAATTATTACCGTTTCTTACGTCAAGTGAGGTTAATTGGTTGTTGTTGCAAATGATTTTGGTCAATTGATTTTGGTGGCTCAAATCGAGTGTGGTCAATTGGTTGTTTGAACACATCAATTCGGTTAATTGGGTATTTTGTGTAAGAACCAAATTTTGCAATAAGTTGTATGAGCACGAAAGCACGCTCAAGTTGGAAGCGGTTACCAAATCGAGACTTTGTATCATATTGTAATCGCAAGTCAAAAAGGTCAGATTACTGAAATCATTGGCATAAATTTGCGAAATTTGATTGTGTTCGCAGCGCAAAGTTTGAATAATATTGTGTGAAATATCCAAGCTATACAGATGATTATAAGAAACTTCAAGTCCGTGTAAAACAGGATTGTGAGACAAATCTATGCTGTATAAATTGTTATGGCTTAAAAATAAATTTTGTAAGCTTGAGTTTTGAGAAATATCAATTGAAGTAATTTGATTGTATTTTAAATTTAGGGAAGTTAGTGATGTATTTTGACTAAAATCGGCACTTGTAATTTGGTTGTTATTTGCCGTCAATATAAATAGAGCTTCAAAATCTTCAATACCGGTCAAGTCGGCGATATTTTGATTTGAAATATTTAAGTTGGCTACGTTTTTGATACGGGCGGTCAATACCAGATGGTCGCCGTCGGTTCCGTTGCCCATGCTGTTGGCACTGCCTATGCTAACGGTGTTTCCATTGGCATCGTGTGTTTCCAAATAATGTTCAAAATTGGCATCGGCTATATAAGTTGTGGCGTAATTGTCACATTCGGATTGGTTGGCTACAAAATGAGCCGTGGGGTCTTTTTGCCAATTGATCAACTCCGGTGCCGAAGTATCGTCCACGAAAATACAAGTCAGTTCGGGACAAGTGCGGGCGTCAAAATCGGTAATATGGTTGGCGCCGTTTCGCATATCGATACTTTTTAAATCGGGGTTGTTTCTACAAATGACAGACATGTTTGAAGTCAATCCGAAGCCGGACATCATGGTTAAGTCTAAATTTTGTAAATTATTGTTAAAACAGTAAACTGTTTGGAGCAAGGTGGCATTAGGCGAAAAAGTCAGTGTTTGCAATCCATTGCCCGAAGCCTGTAACTCTTTGAGGTTGTCAAACTGTGTTAAATCCAAATCGGCTAAAGGGTTGTTACTGACAACCAATCTTTCTATTTGTTGAATATTTCCAAAGTTGATTTGCGATATTTGATTATTGCTGACATCTAATTTTATAAGGTTTGAATTGGTCGAAATATTCAAACTTGTCAAGTTATTATCGGGCATATAAACCTCTTCGAGGAGCGGATTGTGCGAAAGGTCTATTTGATTTAGATTACAGTGCCATATCCTCAGGTTTTTTAGTGCGGGCAGTTTGGACAAATCTACACTGCTCAATTGATTATTACCACTCATGTCTATTCGTTGCAAATTCGGGTTGTCCAAATTGGTCAATGACAAAAGGTTGTTGCCGTATATATCAAGCGCTTCCATATCTTTGATGTCTTCCAGTCCAATGGCAGATACGATATTCAAATTTTGTAAAAACATCAGGAAAGCATGATTTAAACGGCGTGTAAAAATATAATGGTCACCGTCAATACCGTTACCCATACTGTTCGGATCGCCTACGGGTACAACTTGCCGGTTTACTTTGTGCGTTTCAAAATAATGTTCCAAGTTGGGGTCGGGAACCCAAGTCATGTGTTTGAATTGATAGGAGACACCTTCACCCGGATATTCATTGGAGTGGATATTGTTGTTTGCCGATGCGGCACTGACCGTTGCATAATCGGTATCGGGTGTTACGCTCAAAAACATGGTATTGTCGTTATTGACACCGCTTATTTTTTGGTTCAATCCGATAGAAGCGGTTCGGTTACCTTCGGTAGAATTGTTGGGTCCGTATTGAAATTCGATATTGTTGGTTCCTTCGTATAAAATCAATTTAAAACTGACGGTTTGTCCTTGACTTCTCCACGAAACATTTTGCCATTCGATAACAAATTTTCGTTGTCCGCTTTGACCCAGAGTTGCATATATCACTTTGCCGTTGTCGGCACTTCTGATATAGAGGTTATCCCATAGCGGTGCAATCATATTTACTTCGTTATTGCTTGCCAAATCATTGTTGTAGTAAACGGCTTGGTAAGTTCCGAAGCGGGCGGCACCGTCTATACCTATATTTATGGTAGTATAGTTTACACCATTATAATTAAAGGTAAACCCCAAAGGTACATCGGTTACGGTTTGGTTATCTTTATCCATACCGGCAAACAGTTCTTGTCCGGTAGTCAGGTGGGTATAATTACAGTCTCTTTGGAAGAAAACGTAATACTGATGCAATAGTTGTCCGTATCCCAAAAAGGAGAACAACATAAGTGAAAGAGTTAAGATGATTTTTTTCATGATAAATTAAGTTTTAGGTTACAGTAAATAATTGAGTTAGATAGGTTTCAATATTTTTTATTAAATTTGATACAACAAAAATATATCATACGTATTCTCTTAGCTGAATATTACGGTAATCAAACAGTACTCATACAAGTACTTTTGGGGTAACTATTTAATATTTGAAATTTTTTATATGAAACGGTTTAGTTTATTATTATTGATATTTTTATCGGTGAACAGTCAAACATTTGCACAAGATTCGAGTCAAGAAAATTTTGAAAAAATTTATGATTTGGAACAAAAAATCAGACAAGTTTCAAAGAGTGAAAAGGCGAAATATTATTTGCAGTTGAGTAAATTGTATTGGCGTTCAAATACTTCAAAATCAATAATATACGGTCAAAAAGCTCTAAGCTTATATCGCGACAAGGAGCCTGTAAAACAAGCTGCCGCTTATCAAAATTTGGCAGTGGCTTACTATTATGCCGGAAAAGCCGATTCAACTATTTATTATGCCGGTAAAATCTTACAAATGGCAGATTCGGAGCAGCTATTACATCAAAAAGGCAATGCCAATAATTTAATAGGTGTGGCATATCAAAAATTGGGAGATTATGACAAATCATTGATTTATAAAAATAAGGCACTGACCATACGCATTCAATTAAAAGACAGTGTAAACATAGCCGGTTCGTTGGACAATATCGCATCGGTTTACAAACACAGAGGCGAATACGATAAGGCGATAGCCCTGTCGCAAAAAGCCGCCGATATTTATAAAGCACAAAATGATCTTTTAAACCTCTCGGGCGTTTATTACAATATAGCCGATTTGTATGTCAAACTAAAACAATACAACGATGCCGTATATTACTACAAACAAGCCTTAGATGCTGTTGGCAATAAAGATTTTTTGTTTTTGACCGATATTCAAAACAGTATGGGGACCGTGTTCTTATATGAAAAAAAATTAGATTCGGCACTGTTGTATTTTGAAAAAGCCTTAAAAGGTTATCAAAAAACAGGAATTCAAGAAGGGGTAGCCATTGCTTACGAAAATTTGGGCGAGACATTTATTGAAAAAAAATTATATTCAAAAGGATTTAAATATTTGTATGATGCTTTGCAAATTTATAAGCGCTTAGGCTATAAAACAGATATTTTGAGTGTAAATGAAACCTTGGCCAAGTCATTTGCAATAATTAATCAAAAAGATTCGACACTTTATTATTACCATCAAACCTATAACTTGGCGCGCGGAATGAGTATGCCCAAATTTATTACCAAGTCATTGGACGGACTATATCGTTTTTATCTGAAAAACAAAGACACGGTAAAGGCTTACAAATATTACAACCGATTGGTTCAATATAAAGACAGTTTAAAACTTGCCGATACGCAATTGAGAGTAAAGGAGTTGGAAGAAAAATATCAAAATGAAAAAAAACAACAAGAGATTGAACGTTTGCAACACAAAAGAAAATTGGATAAAGCTAATTTCAAAATACTTTTGATTAGTTCCGTAAGTTTATTGTTGTTTATTTTGGCAGGTGCTTATATGATTGTTCAAAAACGTCGCAAACAAAAAGAAATAGCCGAATTGGAATTGGAAAAATCACGACTGAAAAGACAAAGTTTAACACGTGAAATTGAGTTAAAAAACAGACAACTTACCACGCATGCACTCAATATGCTTCAAAAAAACAAATTGTTATTGAGTTTTAGCAACAGCATAGCCGAAGTTTTAAAACAGGTTGAAGGTGAAACCAAAAAAAATTTGTTGCATCTCAAACGTGAAATCAATCATTTGTTGCACTCCGAGCGCGATTGGGAAACTTTTAAAGTTTATTTTGAACAAGTAAACAAAGATTTTATAAAAAACTTAAAAAAAGTCAATTCGTCCTTAACCTCCAATGATATAAGGCTGGCAACACTTATCAAATTAAATATGAGCAATAAAGAAATTGCAAGCATATTGAATATTACCCATCAAAGCGTCAAAAACGCCCGATATCGATTAAAAAATAAACTTTTTTTAAAACCCGAACAAGATTTGAAAGAATTTATTGAAACAATTTGATATTTTCATAAATTTGCAACTTGCTTATTATCAATTATTTTTTTATGATAAAAAAAATTTTTCTAATAGTTGTCCTGATATTTTATTCTTGCCATAAAAAAGACACCTCCGAATCTTATCACCGCTTCAAAAAGGTAGAAAAGCAAATCATTTCTTTGCCATTGCATGAAAGATTGTCAAAATGGGACAGCTTGTTGAATATAAAATCTGCTGATGAGGTATTTAAAGCCTACGTTTATTTTGATAAATCAAACGATGTTTCGTTACTTAACAAAGATAAAGAAGCAATAGAGTTAAATAAAAAAGCATTAAATATTTTTGAGAAATATAATATTTCCAAAATGGAAGCCAAAACCCATATTAATTTGGGTGTTTCGTATGCCTTTCTCAACAAAAAAGCTACGGCAACCGATCATTTGTTCAAAGGATTGTCGATAGCACGTGATTTAAAAGACAAAAAAACCATAAGTAGAGCATATAGCGAATTGGCACATATCTACTATTTGTATGGCGATAAACAAAAAGCCGTAGAATATCTTATAAAAACCGGAAAAATTCAAAAAAAATTGAACGATTCTATTGGAATGTCCGCTACCTATACCAATTTGGGAGTCATTGCCAAAGAAGAAGGAAACCTCGGAAAAGCTTATGAATACACCAATAAAGCTATTGAGATTGATGAAAAAATGAAAAATGAAATTTACTTAATCAATTCATATAATAGTATAGGTGTTTTGACGTATTTATACAAAAAAAGTAAGGAGGAAGCACTTGAATATTATAACAAATCCTTGTTTTTGGCTCAAAAAAATCATATTAAAGATCCGTTTGTATTTGAAAATCTAAGTAATTTATATGAAAGTGAAAAAAAATTGGATTCTGCCATTTATTTCATGCAAAAAGCTATTGCCATAGGTTCGGAAAACATAAGTGATAATATCAGACTTTATAACAAATTATTGTATTTAACTCTTGAAAATAAGGGGGAGAGAGAGGCTCTGCAATTGTTAAAAATGAAAGATTCGCTAACCAAAAAACAACGTATATTGGAACAGGAAGAAAACAAAAAAAATATTGAAAGTAATATCATTTTGTTAAACAAACAAAAACAATTGGCACAAGCAAAACAAATCAATAAGAAAAATCGTATTATATTTATCTTCATTATCTTAACTTTTATTTTGGGGATTTTAATATCCTATCAATTAAATCGTTTTGACAAACTCAAATACAAACAAGAAAAATATATTTTGGAACAAAAAGTATTGCGTTCGCAAATGAACCCCCACTTTATTTTTAACGTTTTGTCTTCCATTCAAAATTCCTTAATAGAAAATAACCCGATTAAATCAGCAACTTATTTATCCAAATTTGCCCAACTTATCAGACAAAATTTTGATTATGTCCAACGAGACCACATTAGTATCAGCAAAGAAATAGAAGTACTAAAAAATTATTTGGATACTCAAAAGTTCAGATACAAAGATAAATTTGAATATAATATTTCGATTGATGATAATATTGATCAAAACTTTATACAAATTCCCCCCATGATATTGCAACCTTTTGTCGAAAATGCCATTGAACACGGTTTTAAAAATATCGATTATAAAGGCAAACTCAATATACACATTTATAAAAAAGCCGGAAAAATATGCTTTGAAATAACCGATAACGGAACCGGATATTTTCCTAAACCTTCCGACAAGGAACATGCCCTTGATATATTTAAACGTCGATTGGAAATAATGGGAAAAGAAGAATTGGACAGCTATAAAATAACCAACCTGCCACAAGGCACCAAAGTCGAATTTTGCTTTGCCATAAAAGAATAGCTTTTGTGTCAATAAAATGTTTTTTTAATTTGTCATTAAAAGTGTCTTTTGTATTTGTTAAAATTGTAACTTGCAACCAAACAATGAAATTTAACAATGAAAGTCTTAATAGTTGAAGACGAAATAGATGCCCGAAAGGTCTTACAATACCTTATCAACGAACTTTTTCCTTCCTTACAAATTGTCGGACAAACCGGTAGCGTAAGTGAAGCCAAACAATTGATTCTGACTTCACACCCCGACTTGGTTTTCTTAGATGTGCAACTCGAAGACGGCACCGGATTTGATCTGTTGAATGATTGTTCGGCACTTGGTTTTCAGGTTATTTTTACAACGGCTTACAGCAATTTTGCCCTCAATGCCATTAAATACAGTGCCATAGACTATATTTTAAAACCCGTCAATCCCGATGAACTCAAAAGAGCTGTTGAAAAAGTTATAAAAATAAAAGAAAAAGAAGTAGAATATGAGATGTTGAAAACCGTTGTTAAAAAACAACAAAATACCGCCAAGATATCGATAAATACCGCCGAACAAACCTATATGTTGCCCATTGATGATATTATACGTTTGGAAGCCGACGGAGCTTACACAACTATCATAACCCGCGACAAACGAGTAGTAGCTTCCAAAAATATCAAGTATTTTGAAAATATTTTACCCGCCAATTTGTTTGTCAGACCGCATCAATCACATTTGGTAAACAAAAGCTTTATTGCCGAAATAAACAGACGAGGCAAACTCTTATTGCTAAACAACGAAGAAGTACCCATATCTTTTAGAAAAAAATCCATGATTAGAAACCTGCTAAAAAACAAACTTTAACTGCACTTATCAATTAATTTCTTACGTTTATTAATTGAGTTTGTCAATATAACTATTTTGAATGTATATTTGCATTGTAAATTTATTATGTTTGTTTGTGTGATAAATTTGTTTGTGTAAATACGCCGTTGAAAGACGGCGTATTTTTTTTATGTTTATATCTACTTTTTCAATCCCAAACCAAAAAATACAACTTTTTAGGACATAAAAAAAGAAACAAATTTTTGTGTTAAATTATAGCTTCATTTGATATTACCTACGGCAATTTTTTCTTAAATTTGTGAAAATTCAAAAAAACAGAAAATTATGGCTACAGGATTTTTTAAAACAGATAAAGTTCAAAACGAACCCGTATTGTCTTATGCCCCCGGCACACCGGAGCGCGAAGAAGTGCTAAAAAC
>Ga0256834_1002042_pt1 | contig 13098 bp, 7 predicted proteins | sample 4281140metaG_FD_190536 | JGI IMG/M metagenome (GOLD analysis project Ga0256834, IMG submission 190536) | Hydrothermal vent microbial communities from East Pacific Rise, Pacific Ocean - 4281-140 | ecosystem: Environmental > Aquatic > Marine > Hydrothermal vents | place: Pacific Ocean: East Pacific... | reverse complement strand
GGCATTATCTATTGCCTTGTCAGTTTGAGAAATTTCGGACAAATTGGTCAATTTTTTTATAATGTTCCAAAACTCATTCAAAAGCGGTTCTTTTTCGAGCACTTTTATAACGAGCGCTTGTTTTTGTGGTATGTTTTTTTCTTTGCGAACTTTTCTAATATTAGAAATTACTTCTTTCATCTGTTCGGCTTGTTTTAAGTAGTCCGCATCAAAATTTTGAGGCTCGGGATATGAAGCAATTATTATGGCTTCGTCGGGTTGTCGTTGTTTGATATATTGCCAAATTTCTTCGGTTATAAACGGCATAAACGGATGCAATAACTTCATATTGTCTTCTAATACGGCAAGTGTATCGGCATAAGTTTGCTTATCGATTTTTTCACCAAAAGGCGGTTTAATCATTTCGAGATACCACGAGCTGTAATCGTCCCACAATAATTTGTATATCCGCATTAAGGCATTTGAAATTCGATATTTGCTAAAATCATCTTCAATATCGTGCAATACTTGATTAAATCTGTTACGATACCATTTTACGGCTGTTTGGGCATATTCGGGTTGTTTTTTTTCCGTATCTGCTTCCAGAGATTTGATTAAACGAAATCCGTTCCAAATTTTATTGGCAAAATTTCGTCCTTGCAAAACCAAATCCATATCAAAAGGCAAATCGTTACCGGCAGGAGAGGTTAAAAGCATACCTACTCTAACGGCATCGGCGCCGTGTTCTTGCATCATTTTTATAGGGTCGGGAGAATTGCCTAATGATTTGGACATTTTTCTACCCAATTTATCTCGCACAATACCGGTTAAATAAACATTTTCAAAAGGTTTTTTACCGGCAAATTCGTAACCGGCTATAATCATACGGGCTACCCAAAAGAAAAGAATTTCGGGTGCCGTAACCAAGTCATTGGTCGGATAATAATATTTAAAATCGGGATTGTCGGGATTTCGAATTCCGTCAAAAACACTTATAGGCCACAACCAAGAAGAAAACCAGGTATCCAAAGCATCTTCATCTTGTTTCAAATCGGTCAATTGCAAGTCGGGATTACCCGATTTTTTTTGTGCCAACGGCAAAGCGGCTTCTATACTTTCGGCAACAACAAAATCGTTTTCTCCTTCGCCGAAATAATAAGCGGGAATACGATGTCCCCACCACAATTGACGCGAAATATTCCAATCGCGAACATTTTCCATCCAGTGAAAATAAGTATTTTCAAATTTTTTGGGAATAAGCTTAACCGAACTGTTTCGAACGGCATCAATAGCCGGTTGTGCCAATTCTTTCATTTTCAAAAACCATTGACGCGACAAACGGGGCTCAATAACAGCATGCGTTCGTTCGCTCCGCCCTACCCTGTGCATGTGTTTTTCAATATGGTCTAAATAGCCTTTTTCTTTGAGTTCCGTTACTATTTCCTTTTTAACCACATCACGGTCTTTGCCTTCGTAGTGCAACCCGTAATTGTTTAATGTAGCATCATCGTTAAATATATCAATGATTTCCAACCCGTGACGTTCGCCTATTTCTTTGTCATTGGGGTCGTGGGCGGGTGTTATTTTAAGAGCTCCGGTTCCAAACTCCGGATCGACATAATCGTCGGCAATAATCGGTATCTCCCGATTGGCAATAGGAACCAAAGCTTTTTTGCCTATGTATTTGGCATATTTTTCATTTTGAGGACTTACGGCAATGGCTGTATCGCCCAAAATGGTTTCGGGTCGTGTAGTTGCTATTTGAATAAATTCGCCGTCGCTGTCCACAACCGGATAATTGATATAATACAAATGTCCTTGTTCGTCGGTATAAATAACCTCTTCGTCGGACAGGGTTGTTTTGGCTTCGGGATCCCAATTGACCATACGAAAACCCCTATAAATTTTTCCTTTGTTATACAAATCGACAAAAACCTTGATAACGCTTTCATACATATCGTCATCTAAGGTAAACTTGGTACGTTCCCAATCACACGAAGCACCGAGTTTTTTGAGTTGTTCCAAAATTATTCCACCGTGTTTATGCGTCCAATCCCAAGCATGTTTGAGAAATTCTTCACGGGTTAAATCTTCCTTTCTTATACCTTCTTTTTTTAATTTATCAACAACTTTGGCTTCGGTAGCAATTGATGCATGGTCGGTTCCGGGTACCCAGCAAGCATTTTTGCCTTGCATACGCGCACGACGAATCAAAACATCTTGCAAAGTATTGTTGAGCATGTGCCCCATGTGCAAAACACCGGTTACATTGGGAGGAGGAATAACTATTGTATAAGGTTCTCTTTCATCGGGCTCGGAATGAAAATAACCGTTTTTCATCCAGTAATCATACCATTTGTCTTCTATTTGAGACGGATCATATTTGGTTGGAATATTCATGAACAACTGCATTTTTAATTAAGCTACAAAAATACAATTTATTCTTGATTTGTAACGAAAAGCTTTTTCAAAATTTTGCCGGTTTCGACAAGCCCTGACATCTTATTATAAATGAATAAACTGACAATCAAAAATATCTCCTTTAATTTGAAATCAAACCGGTTATGACACCCACCCCATTCTTTATTTTTATCAAAGCATAGGTGCTGCGAGTATTCATTGTCAATTGTTTTTCGGTCGTTCGAGTTTTAAATTCATTCATATAATACCGGTCAAAAGGATAATACAAAGCTATTTTTCCTTCATATTTCATCACATAATTTACATAAGCATTGACATACAAATGGCGGTCGGGCAACAATCCTTGCGAAACCGTATCAAGGTGTGCAAAACCATCGTTATCGGATTTCAAATAAACATATACTTTTTCGTTGGGTTTCAAATTTTGTCGGGTTTCATAAAATACCAATTCATCGGCATAACGCAATTTGACATATCTACCTTTAAACGGATCAACCGGATCGACCGGAGCGGTTTTAAATTTTAACAAAATACCGTTTTGCAAGACATTTTCGCGTTGCCAAATCATGTATAAAGGTACTGACAATTGCAATACTACCAATACGACAAAAGCCTGTAAATATTTATTTTTATTCATATTTTCTTTTTTTAACAAGTAAATAATTGACACCAAAAAACGCCAAACCCAAAACAATAAAAATAATTCCTTTTAAAATAAAGGATAAATCGGTGTCAAAAAATCTGAATAGAATTAACATGGAAACAAGCAACATACCAAAATTCATATTTATCAGACTGTTTTTTTTATTTCCTGTTACAATAAAATAAACACCCCATATCAAAATCAACAAATTTGCCAAATAATTGGCTTCATGCAACCAATGACTCAAAAAATAGATTACAATTATACTCGGAGCAATATATAAAGTTAAGTCTAAAACCTCAATTGCTTTTTGGTGTAACAAATACAAAAACAAAGCTAACCAACTGACAAACAGCACTATAAATATATAAAAGAAAATTTGCGACAAACTTTCAGTCCAAATAAGACTTTCGTTATGCAGCCAAAAGACATCAAAACTAAAAAAGAGCAACAAGCCCGACAATCCGATTATACCGGTTAGAAAGTAAGCATTTTTATACCAAGGCAATTGTTTAAAAAAAGATAAGTAACCCGTCAGCAACAATATCCCCAACAACAATACATAAGCCAACAAGTGCCAATCGGCGCCTCCCGACGGATACGAACCGAAAGCTATTAACAACGAAGCAACCACAAACCAGTGATGAAAAGCCGTAAAATTAGTAGCAGCATATTTTTTAATCAGCTTGACATAATAAGGCAACCATACAACCAACAAACCCCAATAAAGCCATGGGCGAATAGGTTCGCTGTAATTCCAATGGTTTGCCGAAACAACAAAAGCCGTCAGCAAAACCAAATAGAGCAATGAAACAAAATACGAACGAAAAATATATACCAAAGACAAAGCCAGAAGCAGCCAAGTTAACAAAAACTTAGGTGTATCGCCGGCAATATGATATATTTGTCCTATCAAACTTATAACCGTTGCAATGGCAAAGAAAAGCAAAACGGCACCGGTTTCACACCATATTTTCGATTGACTTTTTTGCCATAAAATATAAAATCCTAGAGCTTGAGCCGACAACAAAGGAAAAAAAGCCCAAAAAATTTTGATTGATCGAGAAAAATTATCCCAATTATGAGCCAAAATTAATATAATACCCAAACCGAGCAAAACGGCGCCCAAAACACCAAACACCAACAATATACGATTTGAATCGCGATCAGGGGTGGTTTGATAGTAATTTTTTATTTTTAAAGCGGTTGCTTCCGAAATCACGCCCTTATCGACAAGTTCCTGCAAATTGATTTTCATAGTGGTAAAATTACAATGGCTAAATATACAAAAATGAAAGCAGAATGTTGTAATTTTGCGTTTTATTGCGAGCAAAATTTTATAAAAAGCCGAAAATTTTTTATCAATGAATTTGAAAACCTTTAATCCCGATCGGCACATTTTGATTGAAGAAGCCGCCGAAAACAATTTGAAAAACATCAATTTGTTAATACCACGCAATCAACTGGTAGTCATAACCGGTGTGTCGGGAAGCGGAAAATCAAGTTTGGCTTATGACACCCTTTATGCCGAAGGTCAACGCCGGTATATTGAAAGTTTGTCGTCTTACGCCCGTCAATTTTTGGGAAAAATACAAAAACCCAGAGTAAAAAATATTAAAGGTATAGCACCGGCCATAGCCATTAAACAAAAAGTAAACACCTCCAATCCTCGTTCAACCGTGGGAACGGCTACCGAAATATACGACTATCTCAAACTATTGTATGCCCGTATCGGCAAAACCGTTTCGCCGGTTTCGGGACGCGAAGTCAAAAAACATACAGTCGATGACGTATTGAATTTTTTACAAAAACAAACCGAAAAAAGTCGTTGGATTTTGTCCGTCCCTTTGCATGCACATCACGGCAAAGATATCAAAACCATAATTCGTATATTGGAACAACAAGGTTATGCCCGTCTCAAAATAAAAAATGAAATAATACATATTTCGGACGCACTGCAACTCAAACAATTGCCTGCCGGCTTGGAACTGGTCATAGACCGAATTCAAATCAAAAACGACAAAAGTTATTGGAACCGACTCGCCGATTCCATACAAAAAGCTTTTTTTGAAGGGCACGGCGAACTGATTCTAACCGATTGGCAAAGTTTTGAACCTTACCGTTTCAATACCCGTTTTGCCTTGGACGATATGGATTTTATAGAACCCGATGTGCACTTGTTCAGTTTTAACACACCTTATGGAGCCTGTCCTTCGTGTGACGGATTTGGAAGTGTATTGGGAATTGACCCTCAAAAAGTTATACCCAACACCACACTTTCAATTTACGAAGGGGCTATAGCCTGCTGGAAAGGAAATAGTTTGAGTTCTTACAAAAATCAACTGATAAAAAATGCTCACAAATTTGATTTTCCGTTGCACACCCCTTGGTTTGAACTTACTCCCGAACAACAAGAGTTGGTATGGAACGGCAACGAATATTTTACGGGTATTCATGATTTTTTCAAAGAAATTGAAGAAAAATCTTACAAAATTCAAAATCGGGTTTTATTAGCTCGTTACCGCGGCAAAACCACCTGTCCGGTTTGTTACGGCAAACGCTTACGTCCCGAAGCCTTTTATGTGCAAGTAGGCGGCAAAAACATAGGTGAACTTATCGACTTGCCCATTGACCGTTTAAAAGATTTTTTTGATGGTTTAAAATTGAATAAAACCGAACAACAAATTGCCCGACGTATCTTACACGAAATCAACAGCCGTTTATCGTTTTTGATAGATGTCGGATTGGGATATTTGACTTTAAACAGAGCTTCCAATACCCTTTCGGGCGGTGAAACCCAACGCATCAATTTGGCAACCTCGCTGGGTAGCAGCCTGGTAGGCAGTATTTATGTATTGGACGAACCCAGTATAGGTTTACACCCCAAAGATACCGAACGCTTGATAAGGGTTTTACACAATTTGCGTGATTTGGGCAATACGGTAGTTGTAGTCGAACACGATGAAGATATCATGAAAGCCGCCGACCATATTATTGACATGGGACCCGAAGCCGGAAGTTTCGGCGGTGAAATTGTAGCCGAAGGAAGACTTACAACTATCTTAAAATCAAATAGTTTAACCGCTCAATATCTAAACGGCAAACGAAAAATAAAAGTGCCTGCCATCAGACGAAAAGCCAAAGATTTTATCTATATATCCGGTGCCCGTCAGCACAATTTAAAAAATATCGATGTCAAATTTCCCCTTCATGCCCTTACTGCAATTACAGGTGTATCGGGTAGTGGCAAAAGCACCTTGGCATCCGAAATAATCTATCCCGCCATACACAAACATTTGTTTAATCACGGTCCGCAAATCGGCGATTTTACAGCTATAACAGGTGCTTTAAAACAATTGGAACACATCGAATACATTGACCAAAATCCCATAGGACGCAGCAGCCGTTCCAATCCGGTAACTTACATTAAAGCCTATGATGACATCAGGGCTCTTTTTGCACGTCAACCTTTGTCCAAAATAAAAAAATTACAAGCCAAACATTTTAGTTTCAATATCGAAGGCGGTCGTTGCGAACATTGCAAAGGAGAAGGTGTTATTACCATTGAAATGCAGTTTATGGCTGATGTGCAACTCACTTGTGAAGTATGTAACGGCAAACGTTTTAAAGACGAAATATTGGAAGTCAAATTTCAAGATAAAAATATTTCGGACATACTAAATATGAGTGTCGATGAAGCCTTGTCTTTTTTTGACACATATCAACAAGATAAAATTGTTGAAAAACTAAAACCTTTGCAAGACGTAGGTTTGGGATATGTAAGTTTAGGTCAATCTTCATCGAGTTTGTCCGGTGGAGAAGCCCAACGTATCAAACTCGCTTCCTTTTTGGTCAAAGGAACACGCCAACCCAAAACCTTATTTATATTTGACGAACCTACAACCGGCTTACACTTTCATGATATACAAAAACTTTTAGGTTCGTTTGAAGCACTGATTGAAAACGGACACAGTATATTGGTAATTGAACACAACTTGGAAATAATCAAAGCAGCCGACTGGATTATCGATTTAGGTCCCGAAGGAGGAGATAAAGGCGGCTATTTGGTTTTTGAAGGAACACCCGAAAATTTGATTACAAGTTCTTCGGTTTTAGCCCCTTATTTAAAAGAAAAATTAACATGATTTTCGATTGTTACTAAAATCATAAAGAAAAAAAGTCTATCTCAAATTACTAAATTACAAAACCGACTAAATAAAAATTTCTTTGGGTTTATCGCGCAAATTGTATTCGGAAACCATCGAATAAGCATAAGCACCGGCGTTGCAAATCATCAAAACATCACCGGTATGCACCCGCGACAACCACCTGTCGTAAGCAAAGGTATCTTCCTCACACAGTTGTCCGACCACATCATATTTTTCGGCAGGTGCATCCATGTTGGATAAATTGACTATTTCGTGGTAAGCATTGTAATACATAGGTCTGATAAGATGATGAAAACCCGAATTAACACCCACAAATTTTTTTTGAAAACCCTTTTTTACAACATTTACCTGCGTTAATAAAACTCCTGCTTCACTAACCAAAAACTTACCGGGCTCAAACTTGACGGCAACCGGATAAGGAAATTCGTTTAACTTGTTTTGAACATAATTTGCATAAGCTTTCAAATCGATTTCGGGATCATCTTGTTTATATTTGACTTTAAAACCACTACCCAAATCAATGTACTTTAAATGTTTGAAATGACGGGCAAAATCAAAAATCAAATCTACCGAACGTGCCAAATCCTTCCATGTTTTGACATCGGAACCGGTATGAATATGTAACGAATCTATAAGCAAACCTCTCTCTTCATAAGATTTTATGATTTGTAACGATGTAAAAGGTATTCCGAATTTTGAATCTTGATGTGCCGTTGCTATTTTTTGATTTCCACCTATACTGTTTCCGGGATTGATACGTAAACCTATCGGGATTTTCGGATAATTTTGTAATACAAAATCAAAATATTCGACAGCCCCGATATGAATATGAATATTTTGTTTAAAAGCAAAAGACAATTCTTCAAAACCGGGGCAACTCGGAGTAAAAACAATTTGATCGGGATCAAAGCCCACTTGCAAAGCTCTTTTTATTTCATTGGGCGAAACTGCATCAATACCCAAACCCAAAGATTTTATATGTTTGAGAATATTGATATTTTCATTAGCCTTCATGGCATAATGAACCGTTACCGGCAATTTTGCCAAAGCTTCTTTTAATTGGTTGTTTTTTAAATCAATTATTTTCAAATCATACACATACAAGGGAGTTCCATGTGTTTGAACCAAATTCAACAATTCCGCTTTTCTTTGTTGCCAATAATTACACATAACTTAACGGTTTATATAAAAAATCAATTATCAACATCACTTACAATAAGTATTTCTGCCTGTTGCAACGCTTCATCTATCAAGGTTTCTATTGGTAATTTGGCACATTGTTCAAGCACATATTTGAGTTGTGCCTTGGTTTCGGGAGATTTGGGGGTAAACAAACCACAAGCGTCATCGTGTGGCAAAATGGAAATATCAAAGGTTCCGATTTGCCTTGCCGTTTCAATAATGTGCTTTTTGTCTAGTGCTACCAACGGTCGCAATACCAACATATCTGTTGCTGCTTCGGTCACCTTCATGTTTTCGAGAGTTTGCGAAGCAACTTGTCCCAAAGAATCGCCGGTTATGAGCGCTTTGGCTTTTTCCTTTGCGGCAATTTTTTCGCCTATTTTCAACATAATTCTTCGCAACAATATCAAACGTAAACGAGAATCGGCATTTTGAGCAATAGCTTCTTGTATAGCCAAAACCGGTATCAAATACAACTTGATTTGCCCTTGAAAATCGGTTAATTTTCGGGTTAATATTTTTACCTTTTCAATAGATTGCGGCGAGGTTTTAGGGACCGAATGAAAATGAGCTGCAGTTATATGTAAGCCTCGATTCATTGCCATAAAAGTTGCCACCGGAGAGTCTATCCCCCCCGACAACATACTGACAGCTTTGCCCGATGTGCCGACAGGTAAACCGCCAATACCTTGTATGATTTCGGAATAAATAATTGTATATTTGCCCCTAACCTTAATATGCAGCGTAAAATCGGGACGGGTTAAATCGACTTTTTTACCCAATTTTTCTACAATGGCACTTCCTACTTTAACCCCAATGTCCATAGAACTGAAAGGAACCGACTTGTTGATACGTTTACCCGTTACGGCAAAAGTTTCAAATTGGTCTTTGTATCGCTCAGCATGTTCCAAAGATTTGGCTATAATATCGTTCATGTCAATACCCGTGGTATCGGCTACATAAAATCCGGTGATACCGGGCGTATTTTTTACCTTACTAATGATTTCATTGAGAAGTTTTTCGGGTATATCTTTCACAATCTCAATAAAATAAGAACCACCATGCGATTTTGAAAAATCGAGATAAGATTGGTATCCATTTAATTTTCGTTTTAAATTACGCACCAATTGTTTGATAAAAATACGTTGATTTTTTCCTTTTAAATAAATCTCTTCAAAATTTATTATCAGAATTTTACTTGTCATGTTTTTTGATTAAAATAAGCACAAAGATACACAATTGAAACGGGTCATAAAAAAAATCCACTCCCAAAGGAGTGGAAATTGAATTTTAACCCTAATACGTAAATCTTTACGCAAATTTATTTCATATTTTTTAGCCAAGATTCTTGCACAAAGCCTTCTTTCATCAATTCTTCCAATTCATATTTGTCAAATTGATTTAAAATGGCTTGCATCAACCAGGGCTTACGTTTGCGAGCATATACCCAAAAATATAAATCGCCCATTAAACTCTTAGGTTGGAACCATTTTTTTTCGGGGTTTAATTTGCGATTATATCTAAATTGTTTCCACTTGTAAACACGGGTTAAGACATCGTCACGTTTACGCCACGGGCGGTCTTCGTCAAATTTTAGACGCCAAACCACTTCGAGTTCTTCTTTAAGACGCTTGGGTAAGATATCTTTTTTGGGCAAAATACAAGTATTGAAACGAGTAATGTAGTTTCCTTTATTTGGATTTGGATTGCCCCAAAGTTCTTTGATAAAACGTCTTACATAGTCTTCGGGTTTGTTGCTGTGATCTCTAAAATCCAATCCCATTTTTCTAATTTGCTCGTGAAGTTCGGGCGAACCTCTGCGTTTTGCTTCTACCAAAAAGGTGCCTAAATTTTTTCCTTTATACTTAAAACGGTGATTAACTCCGATTTTCACACCCTCGTTTATTGCTTCTTGCAATAAATCGAGCCATTTTTGCCGATTTTCGGCTCTTTTGCTTGGTTTTGTTGTAATCATAACTGTTAATTTTTATATTTCTCTATTTTTTATATTTCTCTTTCACTTAATATAACAAGGTGCTAAAACAAACCTAAACAATATAAAAAGTAGCAGGCTTATTGTTAATCGGACATCAATTGGCGTTCAATTTCTTCAAACTCAATTACATCAAGAGCTTCCTCTTCGGTAGGTGCTACGGGAACAAATTCCGGAATTTGTTCATAATTGAATTCGCCGGTTAAAAGGACCAAAGATTTATTGCGTCGAAAGCGTTCAATTTTGTCTTTATTCTTTTCTAAAACCGCTAATAAATCTTCTAAGGTGAGGTAGTCGGCAAAAATCCTAACTATTAAATGTTTGCCGTTGTTTTTATAAAGGTTTGCAAACATTGTATCAAGCTGTGCTTGGGATTTTGGCAACAATACCTCATACTTCATCTTAGACATTCAACTACTTTTTATATTTCTCAACACAAAGATATAAATATTTTTTTAAATAAAAAGTTAAAAATGAGATTTTTACATTTTTTATAATAATAATTAGATATAAAGTCAAATAATAAAAACTCCACAATAAAAACCAACAAAAAATATTAAATCATCAAGACAAGGCCGTCAAAACCGCTCTTAATTCGCCCCAATCATAGTCATCTCCGGCAATATTTTTTAGTTCGGAAAGCGAATTAAAGGTATTATTTTGGATAATTTGTTTGATTTTATTAAATTTTTCTTCGGATATCAAATCGGTTATTTTGACTTCACCGGTTGGCAAAAAATGGACTAAATGACCCATAATGGTATTTTCGGTCAAATCTCTTTCGGCAGCAATTTGTTGAATATTTTTTCCTTTTTTGAACAAATCGAGTGATATTTGTTTGGTATTGATCTTGGGTTTGATTATTTCGGGTTCATCTTCTTTGATTTCGATATTATTGGCAATACAGTAATTTAATATGGTTTCGATAATGGGTGCGCCGTATTTTTTTAATCGCACTTTTCCAATACCGCTTATTTTTTTGAGTTGTTTGGTGGTTACGGGCAATTTTTCACAGAGTTCATACAAAGTTTCTTGGGTAAAGATTTGAAAATGTGCCACACCTTCATTCATAGCCATTTCGGTGCGTAAGTCTCGCAACGCATCTAACAAATCGACATGTTCCACCAAGGTCGAAAAATCTACTTTTTTCTTTTTTTCGACCGGTAACTCCAACACGGCTTTGGCACGTTGTCGTAAAACATCAATCGGATCAAACGGTGTGGAAAGGTGACGGAGTATATATAATTTAATGTATAATAGTTTTTGAAATTCGTCCAAATGTTTTTCCAAATCTTTTTTTACTTGTTTATTTTCTACATCGTAAGCAAGTTGTTTGAAGGGTTTTTCGATATTTTCAAGGGTTTGTTCCAAAAAATATGCCGTTGCTTTTTGTAAGCGTTCTTGTATATGACTATCTTGAAGAGGAGCATCAATTCGGGCACTTATTTGTTGCAATTGCATCATAAAAGCCTCTTTTACTTTGAGCAGAGGTAAAAGCCCTTTGTCTTTTATCAAGGGTAAAATCTCTTTCATATTGCCTTTGACACTTGAAGAGTTTTTAAAATAAAGGTCAGAAAGGCGATTTAAAGGCAACAACAAAAGTTTGTAATCGAACAAATCGTAAACCGTATCTAAAAAGAATTGTTTTTTGGATTTATTAAGTTCGGTCAAATCGGGTTGTGATTGTGCCACTTGGTTGTTAAACCGGTGCACTCTTTTGTCATTAATTATTGCCGATGCTTGAACCGGTGTTTTCAAAACCAGTCCGTCCAAACTTTTGCATCGGCTCAATGCCACATAAGTTTGTCCGTGTGCAAAAGATAGTTCGGCGTCTATTATGGCTTTATCAAAGGTCAAGCCTTGACTTTTGTGAATGGTTATTGCCCACGAAAGTTTAAGAGGAATTTGTGCAAAACTACCTTGTATTTTTTCGGTTATGGCTTTGGTTTCCGCATCAATTTCGTAGGTTAAATTTTGCCAAACTTCTCTTTTTACTTCTATATCTTCCTCATCTCCGGGGCATCGAACAAAGATATTTTTTTCGTCTATATGAACAATCTTGCCTATTTTTCCGTTATAGTATCGTTTTTCAAAACTCGAATCATTTTTGATAAACATTACTTGAGCTCCTTTTTTTAAAGCTAATTTTTTGTCATTGGGATAAGTATGTTCGGGAAAAAAACCTTCGATATAAGCATGAAAATAATAAGTTTTTTCGTCAATGGCATCGAGTTTTTCTCTGTTAATTTTATCGGCTTTGTAGTTATGTGTTGTCAATAAAATATATTCTTCGTCATCGGGTGGTTCAAAATCGGGCATATAGCGTTCGTTGAGAATAGCTGCCGATTGCGGACTTAATTTATTGTCTCTGATTTCGTTGAGTATTTTAATAAAATTTTGATCTTGTTGGCGGTATATATGCTTCAATTCAATATTTACGGTTTTTGCTTGCCGAAAAGCCTTACTGCTAAAAAAATAAGGTGTTTCGTAATAATTTTTGAGTAAATTCCACTCGTTGGGTTTTACAACGGGAGCAAGTTGTTGCAAATCGCCGATCATCAAAACCTGTACACCACCGAAAACTTTGTTTCGGTCGCGGTATTTACGCAAAACTTCATCTATAGCGTCAAGCAAATCGGCTCGCACCATACTTATTTCATCTATAATCAACAAATCCAATGAACGAATAATGTCAATTTTTTTCTTTTTAA
>Ga0256834_1002041_pt1 | contig 13101 bp, 12 predicted proteins | sample 4281140metaG_FD_190536 | JGI IMG/M metagenome (GOLD analysis project Ga0256834, IMG submission 190536) | Hydrothermal vent microbial communities from East Pacific Rise, Pacific Ocean - 4281-140 | ecosystem: Environmental > Aquatic > Marine > Hydrothermal vents | place: Pacific Ocean: East... | reverse complement strand
GTTACACCACAAACAATTGTTACATTTGCCCCTATGGAACAACCCTTTTTAAGAAGTGTCTTTTTAAACTCATCTTTTCTCTGTATAAAAGCTCTTGGATTTATAACATTTGTAAAGACCATAGAAGGTCCTAAAAAAACATCATCTTCTATCTCTACACCTTCATAGATAGAGATATTATTTTGCACCTTTACGCCATTTCCTATTTTTACTTTTGGACCTACAACAGAGTTTTGTCCAAAAGAGCAGTTTTCTCCTATGGTTGTATGAGATAAGATATGAGAAAAGTGCCAGATTTTAGTGTTGTTTCCAATTTGCACATTGTCATCTATAAAACTACTCTCATGTACAAAATAGTTACTCAACTGTTACCTTTTTGCAAAACGGATGATATTCACCTTTTAGCCCCAATGGTTTAAAATTTCTAATAGTTGAAACTATCTCGATAGAGTTTCTAGCTTCATCAAGTCCAAATCCATTACCTTTAAATATCTCTTCATAACTTCTAGTATGAAGGTCAGTAAACCCTCCACTAAACTCTATCTCATCTCCATCAACTGTAATACTTCTATATGTTCTTTGTCCGCTTTTTTTTATATCTTCTGGAATATAGTCATAATTTACTGACAAAAACCATTTTACTCTTGCATTTTTTAGTTTTAGGTATCCTGCATTTGCAAACTCTGTTTTAAGATGCACAACATTCTCTTCAACACTGCCAAATATCCATGATAGCATATCATAAAAGTGTACTCCTATGTTACTAGCTATACCTCCACTTTTTGCTTCATCACCTTTCCATGAGATAAAGTACCATTTTCCTCTACTTGTAAGATATGTTAAATCTATATCATAAATCTTGTTTGGATTTTTGGCTAACTCTTTTTGTACTCTCTTTTTTAATGCTATGATTGAGGGATGAAGACGGAGTTGTAAGATATTATAAATCTTTTTGCCTGTTCTTTTTTCTACTTCTGCTAATGCATCGATATTCCAAGGATTTAAAACTAGAGGTTTTTCACATATAACATCTGCTCCACTTTTAAGACCCCATCTAATATGAGCATCGTGAAGATAATTTGGTGTAGTTATAGAGACATAATCAATTGGAGTTTTACCATTAAGTCTCATTTTATCTACATGTCTATCAAATCTTTCAAATTCAGTAAAAAAACTAGCTTCTGGAAAATAACTATCCATAATCCCTACACTATCACATTTATCCATCGCTGCTACAAGATTGTTTTTTGTATCTTTTATAGCCATCATGTGTCTTGGTGATATATAACCAGCTGCTCCAATAAGTGCAAAATTTTTCATACTCAAAACCTCCAAGTTGCTTTAGGAGCAATACCCTTAATATCTATCAATACAAACTCACCATCGATAATATCTTTATAATCCTCGTAAGCAAGCATCTTAAACTGTTCATGTGCTACAGCTAAAATCACTGCAGAATATTTTTTTATTTTAGTTTCAAATGGATTATCTATAAAACCATGTTTATAATGTTTTTTATTCTCAAATTGATCTACCCATGGATCATATACATCTACATTGCATCCATACTTTTTTAACTCTTCAATCACATCTACAACTTTTGTATTTCTCATATCAGGACAATTTTCTTTAAATGTAACTCCAAGCACCAAAATATTTGAATTTTTTATCTTTTTATCACTGTCTATCATCAATTTAATTGTCTTTTCTGCGATATATTTTCCGACACCATTATTTAACTGCCTAGAAGCTAATATAAGATTTGGTTTATATCCTAATTCTTCAGCTTTAAATGTAAGATAATATGGATCAACACCTATACAATGCCCACCCACAAGACCAGGAGTTAATTTTATAAAATTCCATTTAGTACCAGCTGCCTCAAGAACTGCTTTTGTGTCTATATCCATCGTATCAAAAATCATTGCTAACTCGTTCATAAGTGCTATATTTACATCTCGCTGGGTATTTTCTATCACTTTTGAAGCTTCTGCTATTTTGATACTAGGTGCAAGATGAGTACCTACTACAATAATACTTTTATATAAATCATCTACTCTTTTTGCAATCTCGGGCGTACTTCCACTAGTAACTTTAATAATCTTTGTTAGCGTTCGCTCTTTATCACCTGGATTTATTCTCTCAGGAGAGTAGCCACAATAAAAACCTTTATTAAATTTCAATCCTGAACCCTCTTCAAGAATTGGCACACAAACTTCCTCTGTCACTCCTGGATACACCGTACTCTCATAGATAACGATATCATTAAGTTTTAAAATTTTGGAGATATTTTCAGTAGATTTTTTAATAGGTGTCAAATCAGGACGATTTGCAGAATTTATTGGTGTTGGTACTGTTACAATATAGATATTACAATCTTTTATATCTTCAAAGCTTGTTGTATATGCTAGATTAGTTACACTATTTAACCTTTTATCATCTATTTCAAGTGTTCTATCATAACCTTTTTCTAATTCATCTATACGCTCTTGATTAATATCTAAACCAACTGTTTCATACTTATCACCAAACTCTACAGCCAATGGCAATCCAACATAGCCCAAGCCAATAATCGCAATTTTATTTTTCATTTAATATCTTCTCTCATAATGTAAAGATATTATAGTCTAAAGAGCTAAAAACTAAATTATTTTATTAAGCATTTATAAAAACTATTTTGAACTACCTATGCTAATCGCTGTAATTTATTTGATGATATATTTTCTATTATTAAACTTCTCCTAAAACCTAGATAATTTTATCTACCTAAACCTCTCTCCAACATATTCAAAAACTTATCTCTTCTAACTTCTCTAGCTCCCATAGATTTTAAATGATTTGAAGGCACCTGACAATCTATAAAATCATATCCCTCATTCTCTAATTTTTGGGCAAGTCTTACAAGTGCTACTTTTGATGCATCACTTTTTAGAGCAAACATCGATTCTCCACAAAAAACTCTACCCATCAAGATACCATAAAGTCCACCAATAAGCTCGCCCTCATAATAAGTTTCTGCACTCATAGCAAATCCCATTTCGTGTATATCTATATATTTTTCGATTACATCTTCTAGTATCCATGTGTTTTCATTTTGAAGCACTCTTACATCTCTACATTTCTTTATAACTTCAGCAAAATTGGTATCGAATCTTACTTCATATCTTTTTAAATTTTTTTGAAGACTTTTTGAAATTTTTATATCATCAAAATAAAGTACTAATCTAGGATCTGGACTCCACCAAAGTATGGGGTCGTTATCATTGTACCATGGGAAGATTCCTTGTCTATAAGCAGACAATATACGGTTAGGGTTTAAATCCCCACCCCAAGCTACTAAGCCCTCTTTAGAAGCTTCTCTTGGGTTTGGAAATATATGAGAAAACTTACTTATCTGAGGAATCAAACCTCTGCCAACTCTTTATACTCTATAATCAATTTATCATCTTTCATATCTAACATAACAACTCCACCGTTTTGAAGTTTTCCAAATAGCACTTCATCAGTAAGTGGTGTTTTTACCTCATCTTGTATAACTCTACTCATCACTCTAGCTCCAAGAAGTGAATCAAAGCCTTTATTTGCAAAATATTTTTTAGCTTCTTCACTTGATTCAACTGTAATTTTTTTCTCTTTTAACTGTGCTTCTAGCTCTGATAAAAGCTTCTCTACGATATTAACCATAACCTCTTCACCAAGTGGCTTGAAATGAACAACTGCATCTAAACGATTTCTAAACTCTGGTGCAAAGAAATCACCGATAGCTTCGTTTGCTTTATGACGATTATCTTTATGAAATCCAACTTGTGGAGCTGATCTAGTTCCTAGATTACTTGTCATGATAACTATCACATTTCTAAAATCAGTTTTTACACCGTCATTGTCAGTTAGTGTTGCATTATCCATCACTTGAAGAAGGATATTCATGATATCTGGATGAGCTTTTTCAACTTCATCTAACAAAAGTACAGTATAAGGGTGTTTACGGATAGCTTCTGTAAGCTGTCCACCCTCTTCATATCCTACATATCCAGGAGGAGCTCCTATGAGTCTTGAGACATTGTGTTTTTCCATATACTCACTCATATCAAATCTCTCAAAATGAACTCCCAAAGTATCTGCTAACTGTTTTGCAACTTCAGTTTTACCAACTCCAGTAGGTCCTGCAAAAAGAAAAGATCCTATTGGGGCATTTGGTCGCCCAAGTCCGGCTCTTGCTCTTTTTATAGATTTTGAGAGTTGTATGATGGCTTCATTTTGTCCAAATACTTTTGTTTTTAATTCGCCTTCAAGATTTTTTAAAACTGCTATATCATCAGAAGATACTTGACGGCTTGGTATATTTGCCATTTTAGCAACTACCTCTTCGATATCAGATACTGTAACTTCTGCCCTATTTTTTTCATCTATATGAAATGACGCTCCAACCTCATCAATCAAATCAATAGCAGAATCTGGCAAAAATCTATCATTTATATGTTTTTTACTAAGTTCCACTGCTGTTCTTATAGTATTGTCACCATAAGTTATGTTGTGATGTTCTTCATATTTATCTTTAAGACCTATGAGTATTTGATATGTATCTTCGATGCTAGGTTCATCTACATCTACTTTGGCAAACCTACGACTTAGTGCTTTATCTTTGTCAAAAAAGTTTCTATATTCAGAATAAGTTGTAGCACCTATACACTTTATACCACCACTCGCAAGGGCTGGTTTTAGTAAGTTTGAAAGATCCATTGAGCCTCCACTTGTAGAACCTGCTCCTACAATTGTATGTATCTCATCTATAAAAAGTATAGCATTTTTGATAGTTTCAAGTTCACTTAAAACCCCTTTGAGCCTCTTTTCAAAATCTCCTCTATATTTTGTACCTGAGAGTAATCCTCCGATATCAAGAGAAAATAGTGTGGCATTTTTTAAAATCTCTGGTGTTTGGTCATTTATAATCCTAAGTGCTAAGCCTTCAATGATTGCAGTCTTACCAACTCCAGGTTCTCCTACCAAAAGAGGGTTATTTTTCTTTCTTCTGCAAAGAACTTGCATCACACGATTTAGCTCATCTTCTCTTCCTATAACTGGATCTATCTTGCCACTCTTTGCAATTTCATTTAAATTGACTGTATAGTTTGCAAGATCACCATCCTCTTTGGGTGTTGCAACAGTTTCAGTCTTTTGTTTATCATCTGTTAATGATTGCATAATTTCAAGCTTAGAAACTCCTTGTTGCTTTAAAAGATATACGCTATAAGAGCGTTCTTCTTCAAACAAAGCTGCTAATAAATCACCAACACTTGCTTGCTTTTTATCAGCTCCTTTGATTTGAGTAATCATTGAATCTATAACACGAGCCAATGCAACTGTTTCAAAAGGATCGTGATAGTTATCTTCTGGTAACGGTTTAAAGACAGAGTCAAGATGTGTTTTGATTCTCTCGTGTAAAAACTCGGTATCTGCACCGATTTTCTTTAACAGCTCTATAGCTTGCTCATTTGTTAAGAGTGAAAAAAAGACATGCTCTATTGTTACATACTCATGCCTACTACTCTTTGCAAACTCTAACGCTTCATTTAATACGGAATTTAACTCTTTATTTAACATTATCTTTACTCTTCCTCCATAATTGCTTTTAATGGATATTCATTCTCTTTGGCTAATTTCTTTACTTGTGAAATTTTCGTCTCAGCAACCTCAAAAGTATACACACCGCAAACTCCCCTACCTTCCCTATGTATGTTTAACATAATATTGATAGCACTGTCTAGCTGATGTGCAAAAACCTCCATTAAGATCTCAACAACAAAGTCCATGCTGGTAAAATCGTCATTTAACAAAACAACTTTATATCTTTTTAGAAAAGAAATCTCTTCTTGCTCTTCTAGCTCTGTTAATTGATCATGTTTTGGTTCCAAAATTACCCTTTATTTTGTTTACATATTTATTATACATCTTTTTATTTAGCTAATAGTAAATAAAACAAAAGTTTTGTAAAAATATCGCTCTAACTTGTAGTTTGGTAATATTTTATATGAATATTTTTATAACCGCAACAAATACTGATATTGGAAAGACCTATACAACTTTAAAACTTCTAAAGCTTTGTGCAGAAAAAGGCTTTCGCGTTGGTGCATTTAAGCCTATTGAAACAGGTGTAGATAAAGTAGCCCAAGATGCAAAGCTTTTATTGAATTGCTGCCAAGAATTAAACAAAGAGTTTAGATTTGTAACAATAGATGATATCTGCCCCATACAACTTTTACTCCCCGCAGCTCCCTATATCGCAAATAGTGGTAAAAAAATTGATTTTAAAAGAGTAGATGATTGTTATAAAAAGCTTAAAGAAAAATGTGACATTTTATTTATAGAGGGTGCTGGAGGACTTTTAGTACCAGTGGAAGAGAATTTTTTTATAATAGATTTTATAAAATATTTCGACGCAGTTACACTTTTAGTGACACATGACGAATTAGGAGGCATAAACGATACACTTTTAAGCCTAGAAGCTTTGAACAGTAGAGAGTTAAAAACATTTTGGTGTGTAAATCTTCGCTACAATAGAGAAGATTTTGAAAAGATAACCCTCCCTTTTTATAAAGCAAAGTTTAAAAAAGTATTTATCTTACAAGATGATTTGGAAAAATTAACAAAAGAATTGATATATTTATCCCCATGAAACATTTGATAAATAGTAGAGATTTTGACATTCAAACCATTGAGGGCATCTTTAAAAAAGCTAAAACATTTAAAGAGAGCGGTTTTACAAATCTTTTAAAAGATAGACTTATTATCACTATATTTTTTGAAAACTCCACTAGAACAAAGAGTAGTTTTGAAGTAGCGGCCAAAAGACTTGGAGCCACAGTTGTGAGTCTTGATGTTTCGCAAAGCTCCTCTAGCAAAGGTGAAACTCTATTTGACACAGCAGCTAATCTAGATGCAATGGGTCCAGATGCGATTGTGGTAAGGCATAAAAATGCAGGAGTTCCTAAAATATTATCAAATTATGTAAATTGTCCTATTATAAACGGCGGTGACGGGGCAGGAGCTCACCCTACACAAGCAATTTTAGATCTTTTTACTATAAAAGAGGAGTTAGGTAAAGTTAAAGGCAAAAAGATAGCCATCGTAGGAGATATCAAAAACTCCAGAGTTGCAAATAGCAATGTTGAACTTTTAAGCCGTTTTGGACTTGAAGTCATCATGGTAGCACCTCCACACTTTATGCCTAAAACTAAAAACTTCCGACAGACTCACGATATAAATGAGATAATAGATGAAGTTGATATCATAATGAGCCTTCGTACTCAAACAGAACGACACTCAAACCAGATATATGCATCTTTAAAAGATTATGCAAAGGATTTTTGTATAACTAAAGAGTTAGTCAAAGATAGAAATATTTTACTACTGCATCCCGGCCCCGTACATAGAAATATTGATATCGATGATGATATGTTAAAAGATCCTAGATGCAAAGTATTAGAGCAGGTAAAAAATGGTGTATTTACCAGAATGGCAGTTCTAGAATATTTGATAAATGGATGAGATAAAACAAAAGCTTAATGACTTTGGCAGAAAAAGAGAGCCTATCTTTTTTGTTATAGATTTTGAAGCAAAAGAGCATTATATAAAACCTCTTAAAAGCCTTGATGATGATATATTTTTTTCCTTAAAAAAAGAGATAAAACCACATTTTAATAAAAAACTACCTTATAGATTTACTCCAATAGATTATCCTACATATAAAAAAGCATTTGATAAAATCCAAGAAGAGATAAAAAAGGGAAATAGTTATCTTATAAATCTAACCTTTAGCTCAAAACTAGAGATTGACTACACACTTAAAGAGATTTACGACTATACAGATGCAAAATTTAAACTCTATTTTAAAGATAAATTTGTCTGTTTTACCCCTGAGAGATTTGTAGAGATTAAAAAGAATAAAATTTATACATACCCTATGAAAGGAACTATAGAAGCTTCAATCCCAGATGCAAAAGAGAAGATTTTAAACAACAAAAAAGAGATGGCAGAACATGTAATGGTAGTAGATCTTTTGAGAAATGATTTAAGCCAAATTAGCAAAAAAGTTGAAGTTTTAAAGTTTCGTTACATTGAAAAGATAAAAGCGGGAGAGAGAGAACTTTTGCAAGTAAGTTCTAAAATAAAAGGAGAATTGAAGGAAAATTGGCAAGATAGTCTAGGAGATATCTTAACTTCCTTGTTACCCGCTGGTTCTATCACTGGAACACCTAAAAAAAGTACAACAAAAATCATCAAAGAGGTAGAAAACTATAATAGAGGATTTTTTAGTGGTGTTTTTGGAGTGTTTGATGCAGATGAGTTAGAGAGTGCGGTGATGATACGCTTTATTGAAAAAAATGGAGATGGATTAGTCTATAAAAGTGGCGGTGGGATTACAATAGATAGCGACCCCATATTGGAGTATCAAGAGATGTGTGAGAAAATTTATGTCCCTTTTTTTTGAAACAATAAAAGTTAAAAATGGAGATATTTTTAATCTAAAATATCATAATCTTAGATTAAACAAAACTATCTTAAATATTTTTAAAGTAAAAGCAAATTTTGATTTGAAAAATTTTATAAAAGTACCTGATGATAATAAGATGTATAGATGCAAAGTAATTTATAGTGATAAAATTGAATCTATTACATTTGAGCCATATAAGCCAAGAGTATTTAACTCTTTTAAAATGATAAAACATTGCATCTCATATCCTTACAAGAGTGTTAATAGAGAAGAGATTAATACATTGTACAAACAAAGGGATGGATGTGATGATATTATTTTGGTGAGAGATGGATTAATTCAAGATACTTCAATAGCAAATATAGTAATATATGATGGTTTAAAATGGTACACACCTAAAACTCCACTGCTCTTTGGGACTCAAAGAGCTAAGCTACTAGAAGATGAGATAATTGTTGAAAAAGATATACAAATTAAATATCTTAAAAATACAGTAAGTTTTGCTATAATAAATTCACTACTTGGTTTTCAAGAAATAAAAGATGTAAAATTACATATGTAGGGGTAGATACATGGCAAACAACTTTATAAATGATCATGATTTTTCAGATTTGATGGGTTTTCATATTCGTGATATAATTGAGCTATTGCTTAACAAAGGTGAGTTTTTCTCTGTACTTACAAATATAGCTGATATCTCGTTTGACCCACCACTACCTGCTGAAATATGCGATGATTTTAAACCTATAACACTTTTTGTGATTGCTGAATATACATTTGAAAGTTGTAGCATTGACGATGAAAATCTCTACTTTGAAGCTGGTTTTGGTCATCAAAATATAGGAAGTTTTATCACAATTCCACTAAATTCAATTGTGCAAATCATAATAGAAAATACACCTATATTTATAAATCTATCGCTAAAACAAAAAAGCAAAAAGAGAGATAATAATATTGATAAATCAACAAATATTTTCCTCTCAAATCCAGAAAATAAAAGTTTTTTTTAAAACCTTCGTCTAGACATAATAAAGCTTGTAACCTTTTCAATAAATGCATCATGTTTTCTATCTTTTAAGTATGCTACATAAAAAGGTCTTTTAAATGTCAAACCTTTTATTTTAGCGGTGAATAAGAGTCCACTCTCAATTTCATCTTCAACAACTTGCTTTGATATAAGTGCAACGGTTTGCTTTTCACTCTTGGATGACTTTAAAACAGTCTGTTTGATTGCAGTAGGGCTTGTAACAGTTGCTTTTATATCAAATGATTTACACTCAATCCCAACCTCTCCAAATATTTCAGCCATTAATCGTCTAGTATGTGACTCTTCCTCTCTACAAACCCAACCATAATTTTTTAAAGACTCAGGTCTTACAACCTTTGGTAAAGGTTGATTACTAAATAAAACAAATTCATCTTCAATCCACTCTCTATATATAATATTGTCTAAAAATATTGGTGATTCAATGATAGCAAGATCAACTTTTTTATCAAGCAATTGTTCTAAAATCTTTTCAGTAAGATCAACTTGTATCAAAACATCATTGTCAATAGCAATTTTGATATCATTAATGCAAGTTGGTAATACAAAATTTCCAACAGTAAAAGATGCACCTATAACAAAAGTAAGCTCTTTATTCATGATTTTTATAATCTCTTTTTCAACACTAACAACACACTTATCAAGTCTAAGTGCAACACGGTAAAGTTCTTCACCCGATTTTGTAAGCGTTATACCATTTTTCTTTCTCTCTACAATTCTAGTATCGAGATAATCCTCCAGCCATTTTATCTGTTGAGTAACTGCGGGTTGTGAAACACCGAGTTTTTTTGAAGCTTTTGAGAAACTTCTCTCTTTAACAACAGTCAAAAATGTCCCTAATTTTGCAAAATCTTTAAGCATGCGGAATCCTTAATTCTCTTATAATATTACTGTATTATAACAATAAATAATAAATATAGACATAAAATAACTACTTCTTATAAAACTTTTTATATAATAAATAAATATTTAAAAAAAGTTGTTAAGATGAAAAATATATATACAGATTTAAATGAAGCACAAAAAGAGGCAATGGAGCAACTTGATGGTCCTATACTTATACTTGCAGGGGCGGGAAGTGGCAAGACAAAAACTATTACTTCACGCATAGCTTATATGATTAACAATGGCATTCCACCATCTTCTATTTTGACTCTTACATTTACAAACAAAGCAGCAAGTGAGATGCGAAGCCGTGCTGCAACTTTGATAAATGGAGATGTTCCATATCAACCATTATTATGTACTTTTCATAAATTTGGATTACTATTTTTAAAGTTTCATATGCAATCTATTGGTCGCCCTAACTCATTTGTTATAATTGATATGGATGACAAAAAAAGAATTATAAAGAGTTTTGATACAGATTTAGCAATTCCTCTAATCTCTAGTGAAATTTCAAGATTTAAGAATAATCTATTGACCCCTCAAGAGGCACTTAACTCCGCTCAACTTCCAAACTATAAACAAATTGCAAATATTTATCAAAAATATGAATCATATTTGGAGCAAAATAATCTTGTAGATTTTGATGACTTATTAGCACTTCCATATAAAATATTAGAAAAAGATAAAGAGCTATGTAAAGAGACGAGTCAAAGATATCAGTACATCATGGTAGATGAGTATCAAGATACAAATGACTTACAATTTAAACTTCTACAAAAACTTTCAAGTGAACACAATAACCTTTGTGTTGTTGGTGATGATGACCAAAGCATCTATGGTTGGAGAGGTGCAAATATAAAAAATATCTTGGAGTTCCCTGATAAGTTTCCAGATACAAAAGTGATAAAACTAACAAAAAATTACCGCTCAACTGATACAATACTAAAAGCGGCAAATGATTTGATTGAACACAATAGGAACCGTTTAGGAAAGCAACTTCAAGGCACAAAAGATAAAGGTAAAGAGATAAATGTAATTCATCACGATGACGAGATTATGGAAGCTAGAAGCATTGCCCGAAAGATATCAACACTTATAGATGAAGGTGTAGACCCAAGAGATATAGCTGTACTTTATCGAATCAATGCACTTAGTCGTTCTATTGAAGAGGGATTAAACCGCTGCGGTGTTCCTTATAAAATGGTTGGTGGTTTAAAATTTTATGAAAGAGCAGAGATAAAAGACTTAATCTCTTATCTTAGAATAATAGCAAACCCAAATGATGACTTTTCACTCAGAAGAATCATAAACAGACCAAAAAGGGGGCTTGGTAAAGCAACTGTTGATAAGATTTTAAAAGCATCTTATGACAAAAAATGTTCAGTTTTTAGCTATCTAACAATACAAAAAGATGAGTTAGAAACTCTTGTTACAAAAAAAGCATTTAAAACTTTAGGAGAGTTTTGTCAAGATATAGAGGATATCAAACACTCTTGTGATGCATCAACTTATGAATTTATAGATAATCTTGAAAAGACATTTGGCATCAGAAAATATTATGAAGGGCTTCCTGATTCACTAGATCGTGTTACAAATATAGATGAATTTTATGGACTCTTTCGTGATTTTGTTATTCAAAACCCTGAATCTTCTCTCGATGATTTTTTAAATGACATTGCACTTCAAAGTGACCAAGATCAGATAGATGATAGAAGCATCTCTATTATGAGTATACATGCGAGCAAAGGTTTAGAGTTTGAATATCTTTTTGTTATCGGTCTTGAAGAGGGATTTTTCCCTCTAATAGGAGATGGTACAGATATTGAAGAGGAGAGGCGACTTGGATATGTTGCGATTACTAGGGCTAAAAAAGAGTTAACTTTGAGCTCATCTGCTAGTAGATATTATAAAGGTAAAAGAGCAGGTTTAGGTAAAAGTAGATTTTTATCTGAGTGTGGAGTTAGTAAAGGCTCTTTAAAGATAGAAAAATCCACTTCATACAAAAAAGGTGCATTAGTCAAACATAAAATCTTTGGTATTGGACGGGTTACGGAAGTGAGTAAAGTAAAAAGAGAGTTCAAATTAAAGATAAACTTTGCCGGTAAAACTCGTGATATTTTAGCTTCATTTGTGGAAAAAATTTGACAAAAAACTCCGTAGATAGACTCTTTGTAGCTTATAAAGATGCAAATATAGGCTCAAATAGATTTTTATCAAAGATAAAAAGAAGATACGGTATCAAAAAGGCAGGTTTTTCAGGTACTCTTGACCCATTTGCAAAAGGTGTTTTGATAATTGCCTTTGGAAAATATACTAAACTATTTCAATTTTTAAAAAAAACTCCCAAAACTTACAAAACAACACTTTGGCTAGGAGCGACAAGCGAAACACTAGACATCGAAAAAGTAACAAATGTAGAAATCATCAACCCCTTTAAAGAGGAACAAATCAAAGAAACACTCACCAAACTTTTAGGCGAGATAACTTACTTACCTCCAAAATATTGTGCAAAAAAAGTCAATGGAGTTAGAGCATATACATTAGCAAGAGAAGGGAAAGATGTAGATTTAAAATATATCACAAGCACTATATATGATATAAAATTACTTCACTATTCGCATCCTTTTATAAACTTTGAGATAACGATAAGCGAAGGCGGATATATAAGAAGTATGGG
>Ga0256834_1002040_pt1 | contig 13104 bp, 4 predicted proteins | sample 4281140metaG_FD_190536 | JGI IMG/M metagenome (GOLD analysis project Ga0256834, IMG submission 190536) | Hydrothermal vent microbial communities from East Pacific Rise, Pacific Ocean - 4281-140 | ecosystem: Environmental > Aquatic > Marine > Hydrothermal vents | place: Pacific Ocean: East Pacific... | reverse complement strand
TCGGTACACCAAGTGGCGTAAGTATTATGTCTACAGGCTCTCCATCTTTAGTATATGGCATGTCCTCTTCTGGTAAGACCTTAGAGATAACTCCTTTATTACCGTGGCGTCCAGCTAACTTATCTCCTACAGATATATTACGTAGCTGTGCTATCTCTACTTGGATCTTCTTGATTATACCTGACCCTATATTGTCTCCATTCTCTCTAGAGAATATTTGTACTCCTACAATACGCCCGCGCTTACCAGCTGGCATGCGCTTACTTGTATCTTTTACATCTTTGGCTTTATCTCCGAAGATTGAGCGCAGTAGTCTCTCCTCTGCTGTAAGCTGTGTCTCTCCCTTGGGAGTCACCTTGCCTACTAGTATGTCTCCAGGGCGTACCTCAGCACCTACGCGTATCACGCCCTCCTCGTCTAGGTTACGTAGCTTCATCTCACTAACATTTGGTATGTCATGAGTAGTAACTTCTGGGCCTAGTTTGGTATCTCTTACTACACACTCAAATTGCTCTATGTGTACTGATGTGAATTTACTATTTTTTACTAACTTCTCTGAGATAATAATAGCATCCTCATAGTTGGCTCCTGCCCAGCTCATAAACGCTACACGAGCATTCTGACCTACCGCTATCTGTCCACCGTCAGTACTTGAGGTGTCTGCTAACAAGTCACCCACCTTTACCTTTTGCCCAACTTTAACAGTTGCGCGGTGGTGGAAACAAGAGAAGTCATTTGTCCTCTCAAATGTCACTAGGTTGTACTCGTCTTTCTTACCTTTAGTATTTTTTATTATAATCTTCTTAGCGTCTACTGCCTCTACTGTACCAGCCTCTCGAGCCAATAGTATGCGGCCTGAGTCACGTGCTGCTACGCCTTCAATACCAGTAGCTACTACTGGTGCCTCAGGTATTACACATGGAGTAGCCTGCTTCTGCATGTTTGATCCCATAAGTGCGCGGTTTGCGTCATCATGGTCTACAAACGGTATCATTGTAGTAGCTACAGAGAAGGCTTGGTTAGTAGCAACCTCTATATAATCTACGTCTTTAGCAGGTACAAACATAGGCTCCGCGTTAAAGCGAACCTCTATCATCTTGTCAGTAAGTTTACCAGACTTGTCTCGTAATGTTGCACCGTGTGCAATCTTAAACTTCTCTTCGTCTAAAGCATTAAAGTATTTAACCTCCTTAGTGATCTTACCACCGCTTACCTTGGCGTATGGAGTCTCTATTATGCCGAAGTTGTTTATACGAGCATAACTTGCAAGACGCAATATTAGCCCAATATTACCACCCTCTGGTGTATGGATTGGGCACAGGCGGCCGTAGTGACTAGTGTGTACGTCACGTACCTCGAAGCCAGCACGCTCACGTGTAAGCCCTCCTGGGCCCAGGGCTGAGAGAGTACGCAAGTCCTCTAGCTCTGCTAGCACGTTCTGCTGACTCATGAATTGTGCAAGTGAGTTGGCTATAAAAAAGTCTTTAATAGCTGCAGAGAACGGTCTTGGGTTAAGAAATTGTACAGGTAGACTCGTCTCTACATCTACTGTAGACATCCTGTCTTGTACATTTCTCTTAAGGCGGCTCATACCTATACGTACTTGGCGCTGCATCATCTCTCCTACATAACGCACACGACGCATACCTAAGTGGTCTATATCGTCAGATTCAGCATCTTCAGCGGCATTAAGCTCAACTATCTTGTTAATTATAAATGACAAGTCAGTTATTGAGAGTGTTTGCTCTTTTAGGTCTTTGGGTCCAGTCTTTAGTCCGAACCTATCGTTAAAGCGGTAACGTCCAACCTCAGACAAGTCATATCGGTCAGAGCTAAATAAGCTCGTGATGAACTCTTTTGCATTCTCTGGTGTAGCTAAGTCACCGTCTCTTAGGTGTTTATATATATCTACAAATGCCTCTTTAGAGGTCTTGATAGGGTCAAGTGTCAGGGTCTTCTCTATAACCTCCTGAGTTGCCTCGTCTAGTTTTGCAAATAGCTTAGTGATGTCAGCATCCTTCTCGGCGCCAAAAGCTCTTAGAAGTGTTGTAACGGGGAATTTTCTCTTACGGTCTATCTTTACATATATAGCACCATCTGGCTCAGACTCTATCTCTAGCCATGCACCACGTGCAGGGATAATCTTAGCACTGAAGTACTCGTTACCCTTTAGCATTTGAGTCAGGAAAAATACACCGTAAGAACGAGCAAGTTGTGGTATCACAACCCTCTCTACTCCGTTGATTATGAATGTACCGTGGTTAGTCATTAGTGGGAAGTCTGTCAAGAATATCTCTTGGCTCTTGTCCTCGCCAGTAGTCTTATTTATAAGTTTGGCTGTAACCTTTAAGGGCGCCTCGTATGACACCTTCCTCTTCTTGGCATATTGCTCGTCGTATTTAGGTTTACCAAAGCTGAATTTAGATAATTCAAGAGAAAACTTTTTACCAGAGTAATCGTCTATGGGTGAAAATTCTTTAAACACCTCATATACACCCTCCTTAAGAAGCCACTGAAATGAGTGTAGTTGCTCCTCTACCAAGTTTGGCATCTCTGCCAATGGTTCTTGGTACTTACCAAAGTATTTTTGCTCCCTGCTACCGTAAGGTACAAATTCCTTACTAACGATAGACCCCGCTTTAGTTTTTGCCATTATATAGTTTATTTACGAGCTGATAATTTTATAAAATGCATCCATTTTTTGCCACTCATAACACAATCGCTCGCAAATGCAATCGCATAAATATACACCATCAAAATCACTTGTCAACAGTGCTGTCAATGGTTGTATGGGGATAACTCTCTATATAGAGAAGTTTTTCATAGCGTATAGCTCGTCTTCGTCATTAGTTTTTGCTACTGGAGTAGTCGCAACAGGGGTCTCTGGTACTGGTTCTACAGGTGGCACGCCTATGGCAAAAGGGTTAATAGGCTCTGTTGGTGGTACTTCAGTTTTACTACCATCGCTTGCACTGTCTTGTGGGCCAGCACCTTCGGCTGCGGCCTCTGCCTCTGCCTCTGCCTCTGCAAATGATTTTGCAATCTCTGCCCTGAACTCAGTCTCTGGGTCTTGTTGCCCCGCATCTACAGCAAACGGATTAAGAGGGTTACTTGACTTAGTCAGAGGATCTATATCTTTCTCTACTTGCGTACTAGCAAATGTATCATTAAACTTCTTTAGCGCCTCGGCTGCTGTGGCTGCCTCCGCGATGCCTGGTGCATTTACTTGATTATCGGTATTGCTACTATGTACCACTTGGGCACCTGGTAGATTAGACACCTCTTGAGGTGTCACTAACGTCTCTTTAGGTGTTGGCAACGATGCCGATTCACGCTCTGCCTCATGTTGTGCAAGCATGTCTAGTAGTCTCTGTAAGTCTTCTTGAGAGAAATAATCTATATGTACCTTACCGCCGTTGTTAGAGCGCTGCTCTATCTGTACTCTTGTGCCGAGCGTCTCTGTAAGCTCTTTCTCTAAGCCTATCAACTCAGGAGACAAGTCTTGCTTGCGTGCCTTGTCTGTAGCTATCCTACGAGCTATCCGCTCACTCTCTCTTACAGTCAGTTTTTTAGTAGTTATCTCTTTAAAGAGAGTATCTCTCTCTGCCACTCGCTCTCCTAGCATTAGTAGCGGCCTTGCATGCCCCTCACTTATTTCTCTGGCCACTAAGGCGTTTTGTATATACTCAGGCAGACCAAGTAGGCGTAGTGTATTAGACACATATTCGCGGCTTTTGCCCACCTTCTTGGCTATCTCTATGTGCTTAAGGTTAAACTCGTCTACAAGCTGCTTAAAGGCGTGTGCCCTGTCCATTGCGTTCAAGTCTTCTCGTTGCAGGTTCTCTATTATAGCTAGCTCTAGCTTCATCTTGTTAGACTCCTCTTGTGCTCTTATAATCACGGGCACCTGTGGTAAGCCAGCAATCTTACTAGCGCGTAGACGTCGCTCTCCTGCTATCAGCTCGTACTCTACGCTTATACCGCCGTCTTCACGCTCGGTCTCTTGTCTTGTGACTACAAGTGGCTGCAATACTCCGTACTGGCGTATAGAGTCTGCCAGCTCGGCTATCTTGTCATCATTAAACTCTTTACGTGGCTGGTACGGGTTAGGACTAATCCTGTTTACCTCTACCCAGAAAATGCTGTTATTATAAAATTCACTCATAGGTTATGTTATTAAGGCTATTCTACCACACAGTCACCTAGCACAAACTCAACTCTTGTGGACATCGCATAATTAAAGGGCTCATCAAGTACATGATGAGCCCTTTTGTTGTTTACGTAGCATCAGTTAATTCGATACCGCGTCAACAAGTTTTCTCACAAGAGTTGGGTCAAGCTCTGTATGAGATATGCTTATGCCTGTCGCCACGAGGAAGCAGTCCACATATGGCATATACTCTCTGATATTTTCAGGAGTAATACCGCTAGCTATTGCAAGAGGATGACCGTCTGCACCTTTGTGCATTAATTTGATTTTACTCAAATCTGCTGCTATGCCAGTACTGTATCCACTGGTTGTTATTATATCCATGCATCCTGCTGCCAATTCCGCAGCTCTACCTGGGTACTCTATCTGAGACTGCCCTTTAAAGGCAACCCCGCCGAAAAGTAAGCCATTCCAACCTGATTCGTAAACCTGGGATGATAGATATGCGGCATCTATGCAACCAGCATCAGTAATACCACCATCATCAACCCATAATCCATCTGCGGGTACGGTTAAATTATTAACTTTTTCCAAAGCAGCTATTGAAGAAAGGTCAAGGAAGTTCAAGCCAATCCACTTATGTGGGTACTGCTCTCTTACATGCTTGTAACAAGCAATCAGACCTTTCCATTTTATATCATGATTAATAAGGAATATGCCGTGGGCACCTCCTTCAAAAGCAATCTCAGTATTACGCAATGCCTGCTCTTTACTCTCTGCATGCACCACGGCTAGTAACACATGACTGTATTGCGCAAAGACATCTTGATATTTACTCATTTTCTTACCCTCTCTTTCTATGTTCAAAAATAATCTAGATAAACTCTACTAGAATAATAACACCAGGTCAACCTTAAAATATATACGGCGATATAGTAACTACGCTCGCACAAATTATAAACCTGTGTATAATTCTTTCAATGCCGTGGTGGCGGAATTGGTATACGCGATGGATTCAAAACCCATTGGTGAAAACCTTGCGGGTTCAAGTCCCGCCCACGGCACAATATAAGCGAAGCGTTATTGAGACGTGGGAGAAAAGTCTGGGAGACTTTTAGTCGGGAATTGAAAAGGTTGCCTGCAATTTTATTTCCTATTGGTAATAAAATGGCGACAACCTCTACTGATCCTGTAAGGATCAAGTCCCGCCCACGGCACAGATAGTAACAACTGGTATTAAAAGATACTTACAATATATACGTTAAACTCAGTATGTATACCTATGGCTAATGCTATACCAATAGGCATAAGCCACTTACTTGGCATACTCAATATAGTCATGACAATAACAGTGAGTGCATGCATCGGCACTGTGTATAGCAGCCTCTGGCCAAATACGCTTAAGTCCCCTGCCTGAAAAATATTATTAAGGTAAAGCATGCTCTCAGACAAACCAAACAATAAGCCGAACACCAGTGCCGCTAATAGTTTGGCATACCCGCTTGGCAGTTTATAAATCACAAATATAACAACAATTGATTTTGCTAGCTCCTCTACTAATACTGTGTTCTCAGTCAAGGCAACAACAGGTATTAAAATGGCAGGCAGCACCAACCCTGCCACCACTGCCAGCAGCCATATTACGGCGTTGCCTGGGCCAAATGGATTTTGAGGGCTTGTGTCTAACATATTACTTTAGTAGCTCTACATACTCACCAGATACCCAACCATCAATGCCTTTTGGCACTATTATATAATACCAACCAGCCTTCTGTGCCTCAAATGTGTACTCACTGCCCACACTCACCTTGCCGAGCTTAGTATAGGAAGTTGCTGGTTTTGCCCTCACGTTTAGATAACCTGTGGGTGTATCGGTTATAAGAAGCCTACCCTTACCCTCTGTGTCAGTAACCTCTTCTGGAGAATCTTTAGTTATTGAATCTGTACCTGTTTGCACTTGTTCACTATCTGAAACTAGAGGGCTCACTGCAGAAGTCGACTTATTAAATGTCTCAAAATTGGCTGACGCACCCTTGGTGTCTTCGTTCAATGCCGGTGTATCTGTCTTCTTAATATATACAGACGGATTACTACCACCTACTCCTGGTACCGATACTGTAGCACTACTCATAAGGTACTGTGGTACCGTAAGCATTAGGAGTCCTATTATAAACCCAGGGAAGCTTATTAATATAAGTACACCAAGCACGCTACCACTAAGCACCTTCACCATGTGTACTATACGACCCCAAAATGTCTCTGGGTCGTGCTCTATTAAATGCTCATGTACAAAATCTTGCTGAGTATCGGCAGCTCCTACCTCTTGTGCAGGTTCATTTATTGGCTCTATTTGAGGCTCAGGGTAGTTAAGGCCAGGTATACCCTTGCCGTGCCTACCTAACGCAGATATAAGCAATGTCTGCTGTCTCCACATAGCGAAGATGATAGCCGCCAATAGCCCGAAGCCAAACACCATGGCAAGCACTATCCCCCAAGTCGAGAAGGTCTGTATACCACCAATACTACCCACCAAACCATTAGATACACCAGAGCTTGTCACAAGGTCTTTAAGCTTATCTAAGGCAACGTTAGCAGTCTGCATACGGGTCACATTGTCTCTATATACTACTATGTGATTCTGTGGAGTATCGTAACTAGTAGCCTGAGACTGGCCCACCTTGGTAGCAAGACCATCTAACTCAGCTAACAGTAATGCACCCTGCGCCTCGTACTGTGTACCATCTAACACTTCTGAATATGACTTAGCCTGACTCTTCATAATCTTTAGGTCATCAGTATCAAACAGCCATATATCGGTTAACTCAACTTTTTTAGTTATAGATTCTCCGCCTTGTAACGTGATATCTGCAGACACAAAGTAGCTCTGTGCGTTAGTGTCATATTCGACCTCTAGGCCATTGGCATTCATTATGTCCTCTGGAGCAGCCTCCTTAGGTAAAGCCGCCCTAAATTTTACAGTTTGAGCCTCAGAGCTTGGGTTAGTTATTAAGAAGTGTAACTCTACGGAGTTAAACTGCATAAAGCTCTGCACTATAGGCTCGGTAGAGTTATTAGAGACTACTGCATTAATAGTATCTGACACCGCTTGTAGTTGGGCTAGTTTATTCTGTACATCCTTAAGTGTCTCTGTCTGTCTCTCGTTTATCTCTAGTAAGTCACTGAGGCCAGATACTTCTATGTTAATAGTCTTAGCTCCATCTAGAGCCTCTAGTAGTTGATTTGATGTAAGTTGCAACTGGTTAATAGTCGCAGTACCAGAGCCGACTACTGGCCCGTTAGCTGCTCCACCTGAGCTAGCTGGTGCCGCCGTCTCTGTTATTGCTGTGAAGCTTCTTGAGGCCGATGATGACTCTGTACCATAATAGTTAACTACTTTAAACCAGTAGTCTCCTACGTCTGGTACTGTGGCTGTAAGGGTTGTATTAAAGTCTATACCAGGAGTCACAAGCTTGGCCGCGCTACCATAGTACACATCGTCTCCGCCACCACATTTGTTGTCTTGTGTTGTAACTACACACCACTCATATTGATACTCGTATGATGCATTACCTTCATTAGAGATTGTGACACTTGCTGCCACAGAGTCTATTGTCAAGTCAGAGATAGAGTTGATTATGACCTGAGAAGGGGCTCCTGTAGCTTGCCAATAACTAACCCTCTTTATCGTATCGCCACCTACAGGGACAGCTACCACGGTCTCGTACAGGCCGGATGTTGCGCCCGATGGGATAGCATATGTGTACTCATATACACCTGTCTCTATGGATGTCATAGTTGTAACAGCTGGCACTACTATAGTACGTGCTGCGTCATATATTGTGATTGTAGGTGTAGAGGTTGCATCTACTGGGTCAGACTCATAATCCTCGATATTTAACTTCACCCTGTATGTGTTACCTACCTGCACAGCACTCTCGCTAGACAACTCTATGTTGTACAAGCCTTGTTGTGAGGTGCGTAAAGCTGCCACTGATGCTTGTAAGGTGTCTATCTTGTTGTCTACAGAGGTTAAGAGTGCACTTATAGTGTTAACCGTACTCTGTATGTCTGTGACTTTAGTATTTGTGTCTGTGGTAGTTACGGATATTGCATCTACTACAGTGTCCACTATGTCTATCTTTGCCTCATTAGCATTCAACTCAGTGATAACATTCGCCTGATTAGCACCAAGTGAACCCACTACAGTATGGTCCGATAACTGCTCGTCTAGCACGGCGTCAGCGACAGAGGCAGCAGTAACAGCACCATAACTTATGACATTACAACCGGCACTATTGTCTGTTATTTTTACTATACCACGCACTACTATATCGCCAGCTGTACAGCTAGACTCTATCTTGGCGTGCCCAGATAGAAAATCCATGCTTATACTATCTCCTGCGCCAGTTTTGTTAACTATTGCCAAGCCTCCAGAGTAGCCTCTTACACTAAGGTTACGTCCAGCACCTCCGAAGTCTATTGTTGGTGTACCAGTACCAGCAACAGAGCTACGAGAGTCTAGAATATTAACTGTCGTACCACTAGAGCCGGCAAGGGTAATAGTCGAAGCAGTTAAAGCACTATTGTATATAACTCCAGAAAATGCAGTTAGACCATTTATAAAACTGTCTCTTATTACAATGTCTCCGTTTACCGTACCACTAACCGTTAAGTTATCTAATGAAGTACCAACTGTGCTACCACCGCCGAGAACTATGGCACCCGAGTTTGCAGAGTGTCCACTAAAGGCATAATTAGCTAATGAAAGCCCACCTGGTACAGTTACCGTACCCCTTACGTACAGATGTGTTAGAGAGTTTGCTGCAGCAATTGTAAGTGCATCTGTTATATTACTTACAGGGTGCTCTTGATTACCTTTGGGGTACGCAGTACCTGTATATGCAGAGCTTGTATCTATGTATACAGCGGCATTAGCGAAGTTCTTAACCCTTTTTAATAGACCGACTGGTGTGGTAGAAACATAGTTAGTGCCGTCATTAGTGATACGTACCTTGGCCTGGTATACATCTTCATCTGGGAGGCCTGACGGTGTCTGGCTAAATGTAAATGTACCTCCAGCAGAAGGTGATGAACTAGTAGCATTATACATTACAACTCCACTATTATTCTCTAACCATACCTCAGCACTAGACGGACTTGTAATTACAGAACCATTGAGCTCTAACCATGCATTGATTTTCAGCGTGTCCGAATCTGTCTCAAAACCAACCGCAGCAGTTGTCTTATTAAGTACACTCTGTGCAGTCATAGTCAAGTTTAATGTGGTATCGGTCGTTACACTTTGGGTAACGGTCTTGGTGTTGTATCCAACCTTATCCATAATGATATCAAAAGATCCATACGGCCAATAGTAGGTAAACGGGCTACTTTTGTTCGCCGCGCCAGTACCATCTCCAGGGTTAAAGCTTACATCACTAAGGTGGTCGGAGTTAGAGGAGTTTTGTACATTAACTGTTATGGCGGCATCTCGTATAGTGAAATCTGCGTCAGACTCATCATAAGAGTCAGCGTCTGCAGAATCTACAACCTTAACCCTGACTGTAGTATTACTAGATAGGTCTGGTAGTGTCCAAGTAGCGTAAGTACCAGAGTTAGCAACAGCAGAGGCTATTGTATACGGGTATGTGCTACCTCCGTCAGTAGAGTACAAAATGTCTACATTAGACATCGAACCTACTGTCGTCCACGATATTGTCTTGTCTGGAGTAAGGGCTATCCAACTCTCAGAGCCGTTAGGTGCCGTGACAGTTAGGCCGCCCATGACTTTATACGTATCCGAGTCATCTTGTATAGACTGTTGGTCAGAGGTTACCTGCACTTTAGTGGCTGTACCTTGCTCAGAACTTGGTATGCCACTCCACGAGTACGAGCCTACTCCAGCCACCCCTATGGATACACCCGTGGCTACAGTGTAGTCAAATCCACTACCGTCTCCACTATCAGCCTTGATTGTTACAGTGGTGGCTGGGGTACCCACATATGCCCAAGTAATATTCTGTGTCTCTCCTACTGACCACTTGGTGCCAGTTGTAGGCGCAGTAACAGTGATAGACCCTTCTGTAGTATACGATGTACCAGTAGACCAACTTGACCAAGCCGTACCATCGTTATAACGGACTCTAAAGTAATACGTAGTATTCGCAGCCAACTCTGTAAGCCCACTTAAACTATTAGCAAATGTCCCGTTAGTAGTATTGACTGTGGTGGACACCTCTGCAGAGCCTGCTGTGCGCGCCCACTCTGGAGAGCTAAAGTCTGAGTTGTCGTCTACCTCCCAGGAGGTATCTGTATGAGCGTCGCCGTCACCATCATTATATACCGATGTTGAAAGTGCTGTATTACGAACCTGTAGAGTTGCGCCACCAGTAGGTGTAGAGTTGGTAGGTGTGTCCGGAGGTGCGTTAGCTAGAGTATAATCTACCGTCACACTTTTAAGCTCTGGAGTATACAATACATCGTCTGTTTCAAAAAAGGTTTTGTATTGAAAGTAACTATTGTCTATAACACCAGAGAGTGTAAAGGAGGGTGTGGAAATTGAGTTTGTAGTACCCCATTCATAATAAGTATTAGCCGTACCATCTGATCCAATAAAGCTCTCTCCGCTACAGGCAGCATCATTACAGCTCCTTACCTGCATTTTTATCTTTGATGATCCACGCTTATAGCCATCTAGTATCTCCGTGGCTGTAAGCGCCCTACTGTATACAGCTAACTCGTCTATATCTCCCTCCCAAGGAATAACATTTGGCGTGTGTGCAGCATCACCAATGATAAAAGAATCTGTTGAGCTACCATCCTCACTATTAGTTACACTAGCCTGCTCGGCACCATCAATATATATCTTTAGTGTGGTGCCACTTCTTGTAACAACCACATTTTGCCAAGTGTTTACCAGGTCACCTGTGCCAGTATCAGCATCTGCGCCGTAAGTCCCGTTTATTCTAAACTCATAACCTGAGCCCGCCCTCACAAACAAATCTGCATTAGCACCGGCTGTTGCACCTTTTGACCATATGAAGTCTGAATTATTAGAATCATGAAATATCCAAGTCGACACAGTAAAATCTGATGAAAATAGGGTGCTACTTATATTACCCATATCAACCTCGTCATTTACTCCGTCAAAGCCAATGGACGTATTTAGTCGCCCTGGCTGGCTATACAAAGAGCCACTATAAGTACCATTATTAGAGTTTCCAGATGTATCGATAACAGAACCACTTGTGTCATTTAAGTGCCACAGCCCGACACTACCAGTCATGTCTGCATTTCCGCTAATATATCCAGTCTCTATACCAGCATTATCTGGGAACTCCTTACCAACAGGCCTTGATGGCGACCACGCAATAGAGTTCCATACACTATCACTACCAACATTTTTTATATTTGAATCATATAAACCTGAAAAAGATTTTCCTTGTTTTCTATATATTTCCGTTATTTCACTAATGCTTAACTCTCTACTCCACACAGCAACCTCGTCCAATGTAAGATTTGAATAACCGCTTGTGCCACTGTATTCTGAACCGAGTTTTAGTGTGTATCCTGAGTCATCTATACCTGCTGTATTAGTGTGTGATACACTAGCAAAAGCAACTCCGTCTTTATAAATTTTGAATTTAGTTGGAGTCATAACAAACACGAGGTTGTACCACGTGTCTACCACAAGGCCACTAGACGCCGTGGCTACAGCAACACCTCCTCCACTATAACAAAAGAACTGCGTACCCCCAGTCGCGGTAACCCTCGCGCCACAACCAGATGTACCATTAGACGTGTCAAAAATATATTCATTATCAGCAAGGCTATGGGGCTTAATCCATACACTCACCGTCATTGTAGAATAAGTATCTATATTTAGGCCTGTGTCTACATAGTCATTAATACCATCAAACTTAATTGCGGTGTTCATTTTAGATGCCAAGGAGTACAGTACACCATTATATGCAGTACCTGTGTTGCCTTGCCCTGACTTATCAGTCAGTGCTCCACTGCTCTCATCTAAGTGGTACAATAGAGTATTATTTGTCATATCTATCCACCCTGTACTTACTGCATTTTCTGGGAAAACTCCTATCGGGTTATTTGTATTCGTACTCTCTATCCAATTATTTACACCATCCCACTGTGTATAACTATATGTGCCAGTATCAAACTCAACCTGTGTATCATCTACCGTAGTGTCTGCACTTGCACCCTGGGCACTAAACAGTGTATAGGCCCAATAGCCACCTAGTATCAATGTGGCAATAACCCAAATAGCAAAAACCATCCGCAGTGGTCTAAACTGAGGATGGTTAAGTATTATACTTATGTCACCAATTAGGCTGGCCTTCTTCTGTGGTGCTGGTACATCCATAGGTGCTTCTACGTTAATTTGCCTCTCAGTGTTACCTCTGTTGGATTGTTGCATAATAAGTAATTTTATTATACCAAATAACCAACAAGTTGGTACCATTTATGCACTGCTCTATGCCTATAAGATTTATATCTTACCTACAAGATCGAGCCCTGGCTCTAGAGTGTCTTGGCCTGCTGCCCAGCTAGCTGGACACACCTGACCATCATGCTCTGCTACAAATTTTGCGGCCTTAAGCTTACGGAGCAGCTCGCTGGCACTCCTGCCTATGCTGTTATCATTAATCTCTGCTAGTACTATCTTACCCTCTGGATTTATTACAAATGTACCTCTAAGTGCCAATCCTTCGTCTGGTATTAGTACGCCAAATGCCTCGCTTAGCATATGGTTAGCGTCTGCTGCCATAGGGTACTCTATCTGCCCTATCGCTGGTGAGCTATCGTGCCATGCCTTATGGGCAAATGCTGTATCAGTAGACACAGAGATAACTTCAGCCCCTTCAGTCTTAAAGGCGGCATAGTTAGCCTGCATCTCCTCAAGCTCTGTTGGACACACAAAGGTAAAGTCCGCAGGG
>Ga0256834_1002039_pt1 | contig 13116 bp, 12 predicted proteins | sample 4281140metaG_FD_190536 | JGI IMG/M metagenome (GOLD analysis project Ga0256834, IMG submission 190536) | Hydrothermal vent microbial communities from East Pacific Rise, Pacific Ocean - 4281-140 | ecosystem: Environmental > Aquatic > Marine > Hydrothermal vents | place: Pacific Ocean: East... | reverse complement strand
AGTAATAGAAATATTGAAAAAGAAGATTTACAGTGAAGAGGAGGGCTGGATGTTAGATTATAAGAGGTTAAGAGTGAAAGCTATTAAAAAATAAAAGGAAAATAGATGTCAAGGTCAAAACTCTGAACGGTGTTGAGGTGATCTATCTGTTAACTATAGGTAAAGATTTTCATACTAAAATACCTTTAATTAATTCAAGGAACATAAATGAAAAAAATAGTTTTGGGTGTTGTCCTTCTGTGTATAACACAGTTATCGGCGTATAGTGCAAGTTATAAGCTTGCAGACGAGGCAAAGAAGAGAGGTGATTATAAGAGTGCCATAACTTTTACGCTTGAACAGTTAGATGAGGATTTGAACTCTTATGGTGAAAATGCCAAAGAAGTAATCATCAGTTATGGTCAGTTAGGGTTTTTTTATGAAAAACTGGGAAAGTATGACAAGGCATTGAAATATAATTTAAAAGCGTTAAAGATAGAAAAAAAACTTTTACCGAAAAATGATCCTACAACGGCTACTACGTATAACAATATAGGCTCTGTCTATCGCAAGCAGGGAAAATATAAAGAGGCTCTTGAAAATTACGAAAAATCTTTAAAAATGCAAAAAATAGTTTACGGTAAGAAAGATTCCTTAATCGCAACGACCTATAACAGTATCGGCAGTGTATATCGTCAGCAGGGTAAATACGAGGAAGCACTTGAAAATTACGAAAAAGCCTTGAAAATACGGGAAGAAGCTTTAGGCAAAGAGCATGTCTCAACAGCCACAATATGTAACAATATTGGTATGGTATATTACAAACAGGGGAAACCGAAAGAAGCATTGAAAGAATTGGATAAAACGTTAAAAATACAGGAAAAAATATTGGGGAAAGAACATCCCTCTACGAAAAATACACAAAAAAATATTAATTATCTGAAAAAAGAGATGGAAAAAAATAATAAGAGATAGTAATTTAGGCAGTGTCGCAGTACAATAGTCAAAATGATTCTCCCATTTGAAAATGAATAGCATACTGCGAACTGCCATGGATATTCATTCCTAAATCTATCTGATTGGGAGCAATGGATGTGACGTAGTAGCTCCCCAGTCCCAGAGATGAATCGGAGCGTAAGTTTATTTGCCAATAAACTGTTTTCAGAGATGATGCCTTCTACTTCGATTCGGTCAAGAAGTGTGCCGCCAATGTGCTGTTAGATGACCCCTATCCATAATGCTTTTGCTACAGCTACAATGAGTATGATGCCTACGATATTGAAGATTAAGCCGTAGGTTGCCATGGTTTTAATGGAAATAACACCGGAACTCATGGCAATAGCATTTGGTGGAGTGGCGATGGGAAGCATAAAGGCATAGGAAGCACAGATAGTGGCTACCATCATGATAAGGGTGGCATCGACACCTGTCTGTTCCGCTACTTTGTACAAAATAGGAAGCATGATGGATATGAGTGCGGTATTGCTGGTGATCTCTGTTGTAAAGGTGACCATGGTGGCAATGATAAGTAAAAATACAAGAAGAGGCATATCTGAAAAAGCAATAAGATGTGAAGCAATTTCCCCTGCCATACCCGTTTTTGTAAACGCATCAGCTATGGCAAAACCGGCACCAAAAAGGAACATGATACGATAGGGGATGCTCTCTTTGTCATCCATCCAGTTCAAAATACTGAAAGGCGGTGCAAAAAGAAGCAGACCGGCAGAAAGCAAGATACCCGGTTCGCTTAATCCAAGACCGTTGTAGTAGGGTTTGATGGGGGCATTGATGAGAAGAAAGAAGATCAAAGCACCTATAATATAGAGTACTTTTTTCTGATCTCCGTTCAAAGGATCTGTTTTAAGATCAGTTTCAATTTTATGATCATGCAGTCCAAGACTCAATATAAAGCCAACCACCGTGAACATAACAATGACAAGTGGTGCGACCAGGTACATCCACTGGGCAAAAGGAATGGCAGGCATTCCCAAATCTTCCATGATACCCATGAGTATAAGGTTGGGCGGGGTACCGATAGGGGTTAATATCCCCCCGATACTTGCTCCATAGGCAATGCCCAGAGCCAAACGCATTTTGAGTTTCACTTCATCGGTCAGAAAAAGAGCGATGGGTAGAAGAAGCAGGGTGGTGGTCGTGTTGGAGAGTACTGAGCTTAAAAGCCCTGAGGTGATGATGAGTGCAAAGATAATACCGCGAACAGAACTGGGAAAGAGCCCTAGCATTTTATTGGCGATGATCTTATGCAGGCCTGTTTTTTCTACAGCAATGGCAATGAGGAATCCCCCAAGAAAAAGATAGATGATCGGGTTGGCATAGTTGACGGCAGCTTCTTTGGTGCTTAAGACACCGGCAGCAGGAAAAAGTACGATGGGAAGGAGGGAAACCACAGCTAAAGGAAGACCTTCATTGGTCCATAAGGTGACCATGAAGACGATGATCGCAACCATGAATGTTTGTTGCAATGTAAAAAAACTGAACATAGCTGCAAAACTGATCAGTCCTAAAAGTAAAGCAATCAAAATATGCTTTGTTTGTTCTTCCATAGACATTAGCTATTCCCCTTTTTAACAAAACTGTAACTATTTGCTTAAATTGTGCCCAAAAAAACTAAAAATAACTCTTAATTATAGTTTTAGTGAATACAAGTAAAATATGTTTAACTCAATGTAAGGGAACAACATGCAAACTGTGCAGTATAAAGAGCATGAAGTGACAGTTTCAAAAGTGATTTGTATCGGTCGGAACTATGTTGAGCATATAGAAGAATTGGGTAATGAGATTCCCTCTTCCATGGTGGTCTTCAATAAACCCAATTCGGCTATCAGTGATACGCTCTATTATTTCTCAGAACATTGCCGTTTTGAAGGTGAGATCTGTTTTTTAATGCGAAACAGTCAAATAGCCGGTATAGGATTTGGTCTGGATCTGACCCATGCAGATATACAGAACCATTTAAAATCCAAAGGTCTGCCCTGGGAGAGAGCCAAAGCATTTGACCATTCCGCCGTTTTGAGCGAGTTTGTTCCCTATAACGGTGATGTCACGACACTGGAAATGAAACTTTTTATCAATGACTCACTGATACAATTCGCCACCTATGATCTTATGATGTACAAACCTGCTGTCATGCTCTCCGAGATAAATTCTTTTATGAGCTTTGAAGACAATGATATCATTATGAGCGGTACACCCAAAGGGGTAGGTACTTATCATGTTGGAGATAGATTTGTCGGTCAGATATTTTCAGATGATACCCTCATACTTGAAAAATCCTGGATCGTCCAAGATCTAAAAGATTTATAATAATATCAGCTATTACAATTTCCTAAAGGAATATATATGTCACACCACCCTAAAAAAACCATAGCAAAGCATTGGCTACAGTTCACTGTTCTGCTTGTGGGACTCTTCATTTGGTTTATTCCTACACCCTCTGGACTTGAGACTCAGGCCTGGCATCTTTTTGCTGTTTTCATCACCGCGATCTTTGCCGTGATCATCAATGCAATGCCTATCTTTACCTCTTCGATCATTGCTTTGGCTACGGTCGTTTTGACTGGAACACTGACAACCAAGCAGGCCTACAGTGGATTTTCAGAAGGCTTCATTCTTCTTATTATTGTAGCATTTCTCATAGCACGTGGTGTGATCAAGTCCGGATTGGGGAAACGGATCGCTTTTCTGATCATCAGAAAATTTGGTACATCGAGTTTAAAGCTTGGTTACTCTATTGTCGCGGCAGATATGTTTATCTCTCCTGCTTTTCCGAGCAATACAGCACGTTCCGGTGTTTTGTACCCCATTGTCAATGCTTTGGCGGCAGACTCTGGTTCAAAAGTGGCAGACGGTACACGTAAAAAGATCGGTTCATTTCTGATGATGACCTCCATGGCAGGGTTGACACTCTCTTCCACACTTTGGCTTACAGCGATGGCAGCTAACCCAGCAGGTGCAAAAATGGCAAAAGATGTTGGTATTGATATCTCTTACGGTTCCTGGGCACTCGCTGCTTCGGTACCGGTTCTGGTTCTCTACTTTCTTGTACCGTGGGTTATATACAAAATTTATCCACCGGAACTCAAAGAGACACCGGAAGCTCCGAAAATTGCACAGGAAGCACTTGATAAAATGGGCCCGGTACATAAAAATGAGTGGATCATGGGTGCTACTTTTATAGGTATGGTATTTTTATGGATCATGTCCGGAACCTGGGGACTCGATAAGACAGCTGTAGCCTTTCTTGGACTGGGTATTTTGATGCTGACCAATATATTTACGCTTGATGATCTAAGAGGTGAGGGGAATGCATTGGGTACACTGGTATGGTTCGCCATCCTTTATTCCATGTCCAAATACTTGAATGAATTGGGTTTCATGGGCTGGGTGGGAGACCATATTTCTACCTCCGTAGCCGGTTTGTCATGGCCTGTAGTCTATGTTTCTCTCATTGTGGGATATGTGTTGATACACTATTTCTTCGTTTCACAAACCGCACAGATGTTGGCACTTTTCTCTGTCTTTCTTGGGGTTGCTATCAAAGCAGGTGTGCCTCCTGAAATGATGGCTTATATGCTTCTTTTTGCCACTAATTTCAATGCCATCATTACTCCTCAGGGCTCTTCGGCCAACGTGATCTATACAGGTTCAGGTTACATAGACGCGGGCGAGGTTTATAAAGTAGGTGGTATTGTGACCGCAGTCAATACTTTGGTCTTTCTAACCATAGGTACCGCATGGATGATGTTGATTTTATAATCAATTGTAATATTTAAACTTTTTTCTTATTTTGCTATGTTAATATTATGCATAATAACTTTAACAAAGACAGAAATCAAAAGGAGAAGGTTTATGGAAAAAGTATCTAAAAGACAGAATTTTTTAAAGAAGGGGGTGATGACACTCTCTGTGGCATGTGCTTCACTGATCTTGTTGAGTACAACAACTCTGGAGGCAAAAGGTCCTTTGACTACAGAAGTGAAGACACAGGCTGTGCAGAAAACTTCTTTAAGCGAAGAGCGTATTAATACTGTCCTTAAAGAAGCTTATGAAAAGTTCAAAAATAACCAGGATGGTAAAAATGCTGACTATATCAAAGCATTGGCTATCGTGGATTCAAAGATCTTTGGTATTACACTTGTAACTCCGAACGGAAAAGTCTATGAAATAGGAGATACGAAAGCAGAAGTTTCTATTCAGTCCATCTCTAAAGTATTTACAGCCTGTATGGTACTTCAGGAGAAAGGTAATAAATTTCTTCAGGAAAAAATTGGTGTGAATGCAACAGGACTTGCGTTTAACTCTATTATTGCTATTGAATTACATGGTGGGTCTGCCTCCAATCCATTTGTAAATGCCGGGGCAATCCAGGCTACCTCATGGGTAGAAGCGAAAGATTCTAAAGAGAGATGGGCAAAAATTTATGCCAATATGGATGATTTTGCAGGTAAAAAACTGAACTTCAATGAAGAAGTATATGATTCAGAAGTCAATGATAATAAAAACAATCAGGCGATCGCTAAAATACTTGATGCACGTGGAAGAATGGGATCAGACCCGCTTGAAGCCACCACTGTCTATACCAAGCAGTGTTCTGTGAATGTTTCTGCACATGATCTTGGGGTGATGGCTTCAACATTGGCTAACCATGGTACAAATCCTAAAACAGGTAAGAAAATCTTAGATGAAAAGCATGTACCAAAGATCTTGGCAGTCATGGCTACAGCTGGACTTTATGACAATGCCGGAGATTGGCTCTACAATACAGGAACACCTGCCAAATCCGGTGTTGGCGGCGGAATTCTTGCAGTAGTACCGGGTAAAATGGGGATCGGTATTGTTTCTCCTCCGCTTGACAAGTTTGGTAACTCTGTACGTGGTCAGTTGGCAGCAGAATATATTATTGAAAAATTGGGTATCAACCCATTGGCACAGTAAGGAGTAGAGGATGAAACTTTCGTATTCCAGAACATTGCTATGGGCATTGTTACCTGTAGTAGGTACTTCATTGAATGCCGCTGAATCTCTTGTCCAATCCAATGTCTTAGAGGATGACCATGCCTATGAAACAGTCTCTCATACAGATCAAAAAGAGGATGGGTATATTTTGGGTGACGGTTGGAAAGTCACCGGTGATCTTAGAGCAGGGTATGTGACGTATGACTATAGCAATGATCCTAAAAATTTCAATCCTGATGTAAATAGAGGACATAAAGATTCAAGAGGTTTTTATGTGATCCCAAAAATTTCCATTACTTCACCGACATTTAATGGATTTTCTTTTAAGATCACTGGTGCTGGAGTCACTGATTTCGGTATCAATGATGAGCTTTATGAAAGTAGAACCTTCGCCTTTGGTGATGGTGCTTCTTATGCTATCTTGCAGGAAGCATATGTGAAGTATGTCAATGGCGGGCATACTTTTCTTGCAGGAAATTATGAATTATCTACACCGATGGTCGATGCAGATGACTGGTACTTACTGGCCAATACCTTCCAGGGTGTATACTATAAAAATACGACTATTGAGAATATTACTTTTGCTGGCGGATATGTTTATCAGATGGCAGGTGTTTGGGATGGTGGAGCAACAAATGCCCATCGTTTCCACTCTATCGCGGATCAATCTTATGTAGATAAAAGAGACAAAGACAATGCCGGTGATGCCGGTATGTGGGCAGGAATGTTCCAGTATCAAAAAGATGAACATAATCTTCAACTTTGGGACTATTATGCAGTAGATCTTTACAATATTCTATTTGCACAGTATGATTATTTTGGAAAATTTGAAGGTGGAAATTATGATGCCGGTGCGCAATTTATTAATTTTAAAGAAGTTGGTGCTTTAGCAAGTAATAATTATACCGAGATTGACTACAGTATTTTTTCTCTTAGACTGGATGGAAAATTTGATAACGGATTTGACTTTTCAACCGGTGCAGCCTTTTATACGGATGGTCCCGGTGCGACTGAAACACTTGGATCCTGGGGTGGGTACCCATATTTGGCAAATGGTATGATCTTTCACTTCTTTGAAGCAGGTAATTTAAGAAATGCAAATTCTTATAAAGTACAACTTGGGTATGATTTGAGTCAAGTTGTAACGGAAGGGTTATGGATCGGTGCAAGATTTACCTATTTTGATCTAGATCCTAAATATTCAATATCATCTTTAAATGATTTGGGACAGGACTCTCAGAAAAATTATGGACTTCGTGTAAGTTATAATCATCCTGATGGATACTACTTTACCGGTACTTACGAGTATGTTGATCTAGATCAGCAGCCTACAATATCTGCACTTAGATTAATCGGTGGATATAAATTTTAAACAATTAGGATAATTATGAAACAGATCGCTATTGCTTTTCTTCTCTTTTCCATATCTGTGTTTGCACAGGACAGAGAACTGATACCTTTTTCAAAAACAGAATTTACTTACATAGATAAAGCAGGTAATGAAAAAGATATTGATATGACAGGGAAAGACTTTATCTTTGTATCGGTACGGGAAGAAGAGAGTGACGGTAGATTTTATGCTGTAGACAGAGATGGTACTGTTTGGCTAAGCGGCGGTATCTCTTCGGGTGAAGAGATTGGTTTTACACCTTCAGGTGTCTGGCGTGTTTTGTATAAAAAACGTTTCTATACTTCTAAGAAATACCCTGAACCCGATGGTTCGAACAATATGGATTACAGTCTCTTTTTTACTCCGTGGGGGCATGCACTTCATAAGGGAAGTATTAACAATACTTCGCATGGATGTATCCATGTGGAAGAAAATAATATCAGAAGGCTATTCGCCTGGGCGGGTAAAGGTGTACCTGTCCTTGTGTCTCGCCATCGGTATATCCACTTTGCAAGACCGGATCTGAAGCGTATTTACCTTACAGAAAAACAATATAGACGGGCAAGACACAGATAAATTTGAGTCTGATCTTGCCATTTGTTAAGGAGTGACAATGTCTTTGGAAAATCCTACTACCTGGCTCCTCCCTTTTTTAAATCATCATAAAGATATGGCTTTTTTCCTTGTTATTGGTATTGGTTATATTATTGGTAATCTGCGTATTGGATCTTTTTCTATGGGCTCTGTTGCTGGTGTACTCTTTGCCGGCCTGGTTTTTGGATATTTTGGTTTCCGGATCTCAGGTTCTGCACAAATGGTCGGTTTTGCACTCTTCATCTTTTCTGTAGGTTATCAGGCAGGTCCTGGATTTGTCGCTGTATTGAGGCAGGACGGTTTGAAATATTTTGTTCTTTCTATCGTGGTCGCATTCACAGGGTTTGCTTTGGCGGCAGTTTGGGCCAACTTTCTCTCTCTGCCACCGGGAATGTCTGCAGGTCTGTTAGCTGGTGGTCTCACCTCTTCTCCTACTTTGGCAGCGGCACAGGATGCAGTCAATTCAGGTACGGTCAGTATTGCAGAAGGATGGACGAAAGATCAGATCATAGACAATGTGGCTATGGGTTATGCAGTGACTTATATTTTCGGATTGGTCGGGCTCATTATGGTCATGAAATATATGCCAAAAATGTTAAATATCGATCTGGTGCAGGAATCAAAAGATTTTGAAAGCGGAAACAGTGAAAAATATGACTTGCCTGAAAATGTCGTGTTAAGAACCTATCGTATCACCAACCCGGAAATAAAATCCATGCCTTTGGAAAAGTTAAGAGAACTTTACTGGGATAAAACTTCAGTCGTGAAAGTAAAACGTGAAGATAGTTTTTACCCGATAGATGAAGACGGATTGGTCGTTGGAGACATCATTGAAGTGTTGGGACCGCGTAAATATTTTACCGACAAGATCTCTAAAATAGCAGAAGAAATCGTGACTGAATGGAAAAGTGACAATGCCCAGGATACTGCACAGGTTATTGTCTCCAATAAGGATGTGGTAGGTTTTACATTGGGTGAACTTCAGATTAACAGACGGTTCGGTCTGCTGTTAATGGAGATCAGAAGAGCAGGGAAGCATATTGACCATAATGAAAATACTGTTTTAAATGAGGGAGATGTTCTGACTGTAATCGGTGCACCTCAGCAGATCGAAGCAATGGGTGAATATATGGGTCAGATCGAGCGTGCGGGGGTTGAGACAGATATGATCACCTTATCCTTCGGTATCGTTATCGGTTTGATGATTGGTTCATTTTCTGTTACTTTTGGAGGTGTTTCTGTCGGACTGGGATCAGCGGGAGGGTTACTTGCCTCAGGATTGTTCATAGGATACCGCAGGAGTATTAGACCGACGTTTGCTCAACTTCCCGAAGCAACACGATGGTTTCTTATGGAATTCGGCCTTCTCCTTTTCATGGCGGGGGTAGGTATGCGTGCCGGAGGCGGTATTCTGGAAACACTGCAGCATAATGGTGTTGTACTGGTGGGGGCGGGTATGTGTGTAACGATCGTGCCTATTTTGGTCGGTTATTTTGTAGGACGTACATTGCTCAATATCTCTCCGGCATTGATCTTTGGAGCCATTACCGGTGCCATGACATCCGGTGCGGCTCTCTCTGTGGTCATTAAAGAAGCGAAGAGCCCTGTACCTGCATTGGGATATACCGGTACTTATGCTTTTGCCAATGTACTGCTTGTGATCGCAGGTTCGTTAATTATGGCATTTTAAAAACAAGAGAGAAGATGATATGACATATTTTAGCGATGGTATTTGCTCTGTCCGATTCAACTCTTTCTTTAAAATGCATGTACGTAAAACCTTTGACAATTATGTGATTCCTCACTGGTAGCTGTAATATCATAAGACCGTGACCATAAGATGAAATCTTTAGATGAAATATGAAGGCTTTCAGAGATAAATAGAGGATTTTCCATTATAATAAATGATTGTAAATGAAGGTCTATTATCTTAACATTGATTTGGATTAAATAAAAAGAAGTAGGGTACGGTATGAAAATAACGATCGTTTTAAATGGTAAGAAAGCAGGACTGCCGGAGGTACGCAACGCCATTGCGATCTTTCGTCAAGAGAGGGAAGATGTTCAAGTACGTGTAACTTATGAATATGGAGATGTGGCACGTTTCCTTGATGAAGCTATTCAAAACGGTGTAGATCGTTTTATCATCGGTGGTGGTGACGGTTCTGTCAATGAAGTGGTAGATGCGATGGCAAAGCTTCCAAGAGAAAAACGGCCGATACTTGCCATTTTACCACTGGGTACGGCAAACGACTTTGCTACGGCCTGTACTATTCCTCTGACACCTCTGGAAGCCTTGCGTTTTGCTGCTTCAGGCAGTACGAGTCCTATTGATATGGCAAGAGCCAATGAACGACATTTTGTCAATATGGCGACTGCCGGTTTTGGTGCAAAGGTGACCAGTGAGACACCGGTAGAGCTGAAAAACTTTTTGGGTGGTGGTGCCTATACGCTGACAGGTGTACTCAAAGCGATGGATTTTGTCCCGTATAAGAGCAAGATCGTGACGCCAAAGCATGAAATGGATCTTCACGGTATCTTTGCCGGAGCTATTTGTAACGGTAGACAGGCAGGCGGGGGACAGGTGCTTGCACCCCGTGCCATGATCAATGATGGTCTGCTCGATATTGTCAGTATTCTGAAGTTTAAACTGGTTGATATACCACAGGTACTTTGGGAGATACAGAATCCGTCTCAGGATGGCCAATTCATTAAATATCTGCAAACGCCATGGGTAGAGAGCAGTGCAGACAGTGAGATACCGGTCAACCTTGATGGTGAACCTTACAATGCGAAGAAAATACGTTTTGAAATCATTCCTTCAGCGATCGATCTTGTTATACCGAAAGATGCTCCTTGTCTGATATAGAAAATAAAAAATCCTTACGCGTTCTGCATTTCAGTGACATTCACGTAGGTATACAGATCCGTCATATGGGCTGGAAAAGATGGTTCTCGAAACGTGCTGTAGGTGCGATCAACCTTTTGCGTGGCCGAGCCAGATATTTTGATGAAGTGGAAGAAAAAATAGCTGCCATTGTTCGTTTGAAGGAAGAGCAGAATATTGATCTCGTCATTAATACCGGTGACTATACGGCTCTGGGGCTTGAAACAGAGTTAGAATTGGCAAAAAGTTTTGTAGAACCGCTTATGACCCCGCCTCAAAGATATTTGACCGTACCGGGCAACCATGACATTTATGTGCATGAAGGTAACTCCCATTACCGTTTCTCAGAACAGTTCTGTTCCGTGCTGCAAAATGATCTTCCTGAGTATTGCAGAGGAGGGCACTGGCCACTGGTACGTCTGGTAGGTGAGAATGTGGCTGTGGTTGCAGTCAATTCTTCGCGCCCAAACCCCTGGCCTTGGCGTTCTGACGGCGAGATCCCCTCGGAGCAGCTTGAAGCCTTGAGTGAAATACTGGCCGATGCACGTGTGAAAGACCGCTTTGTCTTTATCATCACCCATTATGCACCGCGGCTTGCCAATGGAGAGCCCGACAAAAAACTCCATGGGCTTATTAATGCAGATGCATTTTTGGAACGTTGTAAAGTTTTGCAAAAAGGTGCCATTTTGTTTGGACATATCCACAAGACCTATCAGATAGACATGAAAGGATTAAGTGTACCGTTGATCTGTGCAGGATCTGCCACGATGGAAGGACATGAAGGTCTGTGGATCTATGAAGTGGAGGAGAGGGTACTTCGTTCAAAACAGATGAAGTGGAACGGAAGTGCATATGTTTCTGCTCACCCCTGATAGATCTCTCCTCTGGCAGGGTAAGCCCTGCCGCTTCTTTAGAAATTCATTTAACTTTTTTTATCCTGCTTGTCTAAAGAGATCCACAAGATCCATTTTGTCTGTTTTCATCAAATCTGTTTCCAGTGTTTTGGTTATTTTTGCTTTTGCTGCAGGGCTGATGCGCTCCATGACACGCTTAAAGATCATATCGGGTATTGCAAGGTAGGTTGTCGTATTTTTCTTGCTGATGATGTTTGAAATATCTTCAGCGATCTCACGAATGACATCTTCTTCTTTTTCCTGGAGAAGTGAATGTCTTTCACCAATGCTTCCTCTGGAGAAAGTACCACGACCCTGGCTTCCACCCTTAAATCGTCCTGCCTGATCGGAAACCATTTCATGCAATCTCAAATGTGATTCATCATAGATCTTCTCATCAACCAGGTCAAGTTTGACATTTTTTGGTTTCATTCCTGCTTCTGCCTCAAGGTCACGAGGCATAGCATCATACACTTTCAACTCGCCTAAATTTGCCAAAATTACAAGATCACCAACTACCATGATAACTCCTTTTTTTATTATTGTATCCTAAAGTATGATACTTTGTCTATCACATGTACATAACATCAAAATAGCGATATACTTATATATTAACGGAGGGGAAATAATGACATTATGGACATTGCTTGGTGTGGGGATCCATCTTCTGGTAATTTTACGTATTTTGACACGCCAGCATCGGCAGCCGGCTTCACGTATTGCCTGGATCATAGTAGTGCTGGTTTTTCCCATTTTCGGCATTTTGGTTTACATCAATTTTGGTGAGGTCAATATTGGTCGCAGGCGTGTAAAAAAACTGCGTACGATCATTGAGAATATGCCTAAGTTTCCTCCGGCAGTACTGGGAGACGAGTCCAATCTGAAAACGAACATACCGGAACTTTATTCTCCTCTTTTTGCCGTGGGAAAATCCATTAACGGATTTCCTGCCGTTGGTGGGAACAGAGCAGAACTTCCTGCAGACTCCAATGCGGCAATAGATAGGATGGTTGCCGATATCGATGCGGCGAAAGAGCATGTGCATCTGAGTTTTTACATCTGGCTGCCTGACAACAACGGACGAAAAGTGGTCGAGGCACTCAAGCGGGCAGCCACCCGCGGTGTGACATGCAGGGCAATGGCCGACGATATCGGTTCACGTACCATGATACGTTCCAAGCACTGGACAGCCATGGAGAAAGCGGGTGTCAATTTGGCTGTACTTTTGCCTGTCGGCAATCTGCTGCTTCGACCATTTATGGGAAGGATAGACCTCAGAAACCACAGAAAGGTCGTTGTCATTGATGCAAATATCACTTACTGCGGAAGTCAGAACTGTGCTGATCCGGAATTCCGTGTCAAGCCGAAGTTCGCTCCCTGGGTGGATATTATGATGC
>Ga0256834_1002038_pt1 | contig 13116 bp, 15 predicted proteins | sample 4281140metaG_FD_190536 | JGI IMG/M metagenome (GOLD analysis project Ga0256834, IMG submission 190536) | Hydrothermal vent microbial communities from East Pacific Rise, Pacific Ocean - 4281-140 | ecosystem: Environmental > Aquatic > Marine > Hydrothermal vents | place: Pacific Ocean: East... | reverse complement strand
CACTATCAAAATTTGCTGTAAAACTAAATATATTCATATCTTTATTTTCTCTAAAGATAAGCATTAATTATCAATTATTAGTGTTTGCGGATATACAAACTTTTTTTCTTTAAAGAACATTTTAAAAATCTTGTAAACAATAATGCTACTTTTAAATTTTGTGTTTGTGGCTCTATCAATATTTGCCTTTCTTTTTAGATAGTTTTTTAGCCCCTTTAAGACTTTCGTTTAGCATCGTCTCTAGTTGACTGTTGGTACTACAAAACTCAACAGACATAATACTTTAAAAAGATTAAGCCAAATTTACCTCTAGAAGAAAAATAATTATTTACCCCTTTTACACCAATTTAAATTGGTATTAGGCCTTTTTTAATCTTAAAATAATCACTAAGGAATTGTTGTGTAGATTTTTCATAAATCACTCCTCAAAAATTGATTGAAGTAAATATCAAAAATTATCAGAAGTTTTTTAAATAAAAATTCATGCTGTAAATCAGAGATTATTAGGGTTTTAAACATACATAATAATTAAAATTCGGATTTTTAAAAATTACGCTCCTTTTTGAGGAAGTCAGCAGTTAATTTGCAATTTATTTTACTGATATTCAAAATAGTTATTAAATTACTGAAGCACTTGTCTAGAACTTCTTTTCAATAACAAATTGATGTAATTCAAAGACTTTGAGAATATAATTCATATCTACTCTCCACTATAGCTCACAAAATTTCTAGGAGTTTCATATAATGTAATAGAAAGATCGTGTCTTTTATCAATTTTAGGACGAAGTTTATTCCATATTACCACTACAATGTTTTCTGCAGTTGGGTTTAAGTTTTTAAATTCAGCAACTTCTTCATTTAAATTTTTATGATCGAAAGCATCTTCAATTTCAACCTTTATCAAACCTTTCAAGACTTTCATATCCATTACAAAACCTGTTTCTAGATCAATCTCACCAGTAACTGACACTGTTAAATCGTAATTATGCCCGTGATAAAGTGGATTGCTACACTTGCCAAAAATTGCCAAATTTTCCTCATCAGACAATCCTCTTTTATGCAATCTATGTGCAGCGTTAAAATGAGCTTTTCTATTTACGGTTACTTTCATGTGTTTATATTTATTGTTTTTTAACAGTCACATGCTGTTCGCTATTAATCATTCCTTAGATGTGAAAATTTAACATGTTCGTTTCATAAGACACTAATTTCACTCCCGAAGTCTCGGGGTTCACTAAAAACATTACTTGAATAAAAAACCTATCAACACTCATTATTCAAAACTAGATTCCTGCCTACACAGGAATGACAAACTATTATACCTTGGTCAAACGTTGATAATACTCTTTGAAAATAATTTTAAACCAAGCTGTATAAGTCTCTGGCAGCAAATCGACATCAGTTTTAACCTCTTCTAATGTCATCCATTTATAAGCTTTAACTTCTTCTGGATTAATTTCAGGATTCTCATTATACAAGCCAATCATTACATGATCTAATTCATGCTCTGTAAGCCCATTATCAAAAGGTGCTTTATAAATAAATGAAAAGACTTCTTTTAATTCCGTAACAAAACCCATTTCTTCAAATAAACGTCTTTTTCCTGCCTCAATATTGGTCTCACCTACTCGTTGATGACTACAACAGGTGTTTGTCCATAATAACGGAGAATGGTATTTACTCATAGCTCTTTGTTGCAATAACAATTCATCCTTTTCATTAAAAACAAAAACTGAAAATGCACGATGTAATACCGCCTTTTCATGAGCTTCTAACTTAGGCATCGTCCCAATTTGCTCATTAGCTTCATTTACCAATATTACCTGTTCTTCTTTCATAAATATTGGTGCAATTTAATCATTAAAATCATCCACATCAAAACTTTTAATTTTAATTGTGGTTATTTTATCTTCTATATGATTCCAAGCCATATAAACAATACCATTTACAATTTCTAACTGAGGAAATCCACTTGCTCTAGCAGATGACATTTTAGCGACCACAATAGGTTCAAACATTTTACCTTCTCTAGGTACTTTTATTATTTTTAATTCTGCACCAGCATCTGTGGATTCCATCCATGATACAAGTACATTATCTTCATCTAAAAAGGCAACATCTACTCTACCTATTGCTTTACCGCTACTTATTTCAATCGGCGTATCAAAACTCTTACCACTATCGTTAGAAAACACAATACTTACTTTAGGTATGGCATCAGCTTCTGTAAACCAAGCTACTGCCAAAGCTGTATTAAACGAAGCTACCTTGGGTCCATTAACTGGACAGCCATTAATTACCCAATAATCATTATGTATCGGTTTTGGTATTGTCCAACTTCCATCAAGTAAACGCGAAATATAAATATCTCTCACTTCATCATCTGTCCTATCTCGATATACTACAACAGGCCCTTTAGGAGTAATTGCAGCACTAGTCTGGCAGCAATCGCATGTTTTTGCATCAATCAAGGTATCATCTATAATTTCTCCAGTAGGTAATACTCTAGCAGCTCTAACATTCATCGCTCCATGACTGTTATGCTCATCATCATGACTTCCTCCGCCTGTATTTCTACCATCTAACCAAGTCACAAAGAAAGAGTCCTTTTTATAAGGTAAAAGCGTTACAAAACCATGTTCTGTTTTGGTACTATCTGTATGCAACAAAAAGTCATCTTTCCAAAGCTTACCTTTATCATTAGATAATTTCAAATGCACATCATAGGCAAAAGTTCTTGGGTCTGATTTTTGTAAATAATGAGCCAATATGTTCTCTTTATTTACTGCTATAGCAGGAAAATCAGCCCAATTTACAAACCAATTTTTCCCTCTGGCAATTTCTATAGGCTTTGACCAATACCCATTATTCAATGAGGAGAAATGTACTGAATGTACGGAGTCGTTTATTTTTTGAGTCCATGATAGATACAATTCATTTTTAGTACTAAATAAAAATGGTTGTTTACTATTGATTGGAATTAGTGGTTCAATAGTTGTAATTTTCTTTACTTTAGAATGCTCTTTTATTTTCTCTTTACAAGAAAGAAATAGTATACAAACCAAAAAAAAGCCCTTTATTTTCATCAGGTAGATTTATTAAAACTCAAATTTACAAAGTTTTGTTGAATACTTATATATTTGTATGCCTATAGCTCTTTATTAATTTGTATGCTAAAAATAAAATTTGTAGTTCTGTTAATTTTACTAACACTAATCAGTGTTACAGTCAGTTGTAAAACTGAAACAAAACAAAAGCCTATTAAAAAACAGGCTAAACCTAAATCAAAAAAGGAAGAAACAATAAAAACTAAAAAACCCTTTGACTCCATTAATCATAAAAATGCTGTTGATTTTTTAATTGCTTATGGTAAAGAACACAAATCAAACAAAGTGAAGTTTAAAACTCGATTGGGTTCTTTTATCGTGCTTTTATACGATGACACACCTCTTCATAGAGCTAATTTCATCTTTTTAGCTACTGTGGGCTATTTTAATACGACTTGTTTTCATAGAGTTGATAATAATTTTATTGTTCAAGGTGGTAATTCAGAAAATGGTCAAACTTTAGGCTTTCGAAACAAATATGAAAACTACACCATCCCTCCAGAATTTAGAAAACACCACAGACATAAATATGGTGCCTTAGCAGCAGCAAGAGATTGGGAAAATAACATCAGTAAAAAATCTACCCCATTTGAGTTTTATTTTATCCAATCAAGAAATGGAGCACATCATATTGATGGTGAACATACTGTTTTTGGAGAAATCATTTCAGGATTTGATACCTTAGATAAAATTGCAAAAGTAAGAACAGGTAGAGATGAATGGCCTTTAGATGATGTTTATATGGAGGTAACTGTGTTGAATTAAGATTTCCACTTAATACCACACCCCATACTAGGCTTTTGTATACTTGTATTCTCCTTACCTGCGAATAAACACTCTAATGCATTTCTTAAATCGCTCGCTGTAACTGGCAAACCATTATCAGGTCTAGAATCGTCTAATTGCCCTCGATACACCAATTTCAACGCAGCATCAAACACATAAGTATCAGGAGTACATGCAGCATCATAAGCCTTAGCTACATCTTGTGTTTCATCATACAAATACGGAAAGGGATACTTATTATCCTCAGCATGACTTTTCATTAAATCTGGAGCGTCTTGAGGATAATTCTCAACATCATTTGAAGAAATAGCAATAAAATTAATTCCTTTTGACTGGTAATCTTTTGCAACGCTAACCAATTGCTCATTCACATGAATGACAAAAGGACAGTGATTACAAATAAAAAATAATACTGTTCCCTTTTCCCCTCTATGGTCTGATAAGCTTATATGCTCATCACTTACAACATCTAATAAACTGAAATCTGGAGCTATCGTTCCTAAAGGAATCATATTTGATGGTGTTCTTGCCATTATCTAAATAATATTTGTAATTTTATACTTTAATTTTTGAGTTTAAAACTACTAAAAAAATGTCTAACACCATTACTTTTGACGATTTCACTAAAGTGGATATTAGAACAGGTACAATTATTGAAGTTAATGACTTTCCTAAAGCCAAAAAACCTGCCTATCAACTAAAAATAGATTTTGGTGAATTAGGCATCAAGCAATCTAGTGCTCAAATTACAGATTTGTATTCAAAAGAGGACTTATTGCACAAACAAATTACGGCAATCGTTAATTTTAAGCCAAAACAAATAGCCAATTTTATGAGTGAATGCTTGGTATTGGGCGTTGCCAATACTCAAGGAGAAATTGTATTATTAAAAGCTTCTTCATCTGTAAATAATGGTTCTCAAGTCAATTAATTATGGTAAAACCCATCAATAAAATACATTTACAAGAGCTTTCCGAAAAATTAGATGGAGAGCTTTTTTTTGATGAATTACACAAAAGTATTTATGCAACTGACGCTTCGGTATATCGAAAAATTCCACTCGCAGTTGCCTACCCAAAAAATACTGATGACTTAAAAATGCTTATCAATTTTGCACAAAACCATAAAATCACATTAATACCAAGAGCAGCTGGTACTTCTTTAGCTGGGCAATGTGTTGGTGAAGGTATTGTTGTAGACACTTCTAAACATTTTACAGAAATACTAGCCTTTGATGAGTTAGAAAAAACAGTTACTGTACAACCTGGTGTTATTCGCGATGAACTCAATCAGTTTCTAAAACCCTACGGACTCTTTTTTGGGCCCAATACTTCTACCAGTAACCGCTGCATGATGGGTGGAATGGTAGGCAACAACTCTTCAGGGACCACATCGATACAATATGGTGTTACAAGAGATAAAATTATTGATTTAAATTGTATATTATCAGATAGTTCTGAAGTATCATTTAAATCTTTAAATAAAGATGATTTTAATCAAAAATGTATTGGTAATGGCTTAGAAAATAAGATTTACAAAACCTTAAGAAATGAGCTTTCTAATAAAGAAAATCAACAAGAAATCCATAAAGAATTTCCTAAAACTTCTATCCATAGACGTAATACAGGATATGCTGTTGACGAGTTGCTCAATACCTCGGTGTTTTCTTCTAGTACAGAAAATATAAATTTAGCCAAAATCTTATGTGGTAGTGAAGGTACGTTGGCTTTCTCAACTGCCATCACTTTACAATTAGATGTGTTAGCTCCAGCAAAAAACATTACAGTGGCTGTCCATTTCAAAAGTATACAAGAAAGTTTAGAAGCAACAGTAATTGCGATGAAGCACAACCTGTATACTTGTGAATTAATGGATAAAACCATTTTAGATTGTACTAAAAGCAATCGTGAACAATTAAAAAACAGGTATTTCATTGAAGGTGATCCAGAAGCTGTACTCTTATTAGAAGTAAAAGCTACTACAGATAAAGAGACTGAAATTTTAGCAAATACACTCATTGACGACTTAAAAAAACATCAATTCGGCTACGCCTACCCAATGCTTTACAATGAAGAAAGCAATAAAGCAACAGAGCTACGTAAAGCTGGACTAGGCCTATTAGGTAATATTATTGGTGATGACAAGGCTGTAGCTTGTATTGAAGATACCGCTGTTGATTTAGAAGATTTACCTGCTTACATTACTGAATTTACGGCTATGATGGATAGTTACCATCAAAAAGCAGTGTATTATGCACATGCTGGAGCTGGAGAATTACACCTCCGTCCTATATTAAATTTAAAAAAATCTACTGATGTTGAGCTTTTTAAAACCATAACTACAGAAACGGCAAAACTGGTTAAAAAATACAAAGGTTCTTTTAGTGGAGAGCATGGTGATGGTATAGTCCGTGGTGAATTTTTACCTTTAATGATTGGTCATAAAAATTATGAGCTACTAAAACGTATCAAACACGTTTTTGACCCAAACAACATCTTTAATAAGGGAAAGATTATCGATGCTTATCCCATGGATGAATCTTTACGTTATACTATTGACCGAAAAGAACCTGAAATAGAAACTCTTTTAGATTTCTCTGATTCATTAGGGATTGTTCGTGCTGCAGAGAAATGCAATGGCTCTGGAGACTGTCGAAAGACCAGTAATGCTGGCGGAACCATGTGTCCGAGTTATAGAGCAACTTTAAATGAAAAGGATAGCACTAGAGCAAGAGCAAATGCTTTACGTGAATTTTTGACCAATTCTGACAAACTTAATAAATTCAATCATACAGAACTTAAAGAAGTATTTGATTTGTGTTTAAGCTGTAAGGCTTGTGCTAGCGAATGCCCTAGCAATGTTGATATTGCCAGTTTTAAAGCGGAGTTTTTATACCAATATCAAAAGGAAAATCCGCCTTCATTTAGAACCAAAATGTTTGCCAATAATGTCAAATACAATAAACTAGGAAGCTTATTCCCAACATTGACAAACCTAATTTTAAATACAGGTTTAACGAAAAAAATTATGGGTATTGCTCCACAAAGAAGCATTCCAAAACTAGCCAATAAAACCTTAAGGAAATGGGTTCAACAAAATACAGCACAATTAGAAGCTAAAAAACCTATAAAAGGATGTTTAACCTTGTTCTGTGATGAGTTTACCAATTACTACGACACTCAGGTTGGTATAGACACCATAAAACTACTTACAAGATTGGGTTATACCATTTCTTTTATTGACCACCACGAAAGCGGAAGAAGTCATATTTCTAAGGGATTTTTAGATGAAGCTAAAATATTAGCAGACCAAAACATTGCTATTTTTAAGGATCTTATTCATGACGACAATCCATTAGTTGGAATTGAACCCTCAGCCATATTATCTTTTAGAGATGAATATTTACGTTTAGCTGATGATAAAGATGCTGCAAAACACATTGCAAAACACACCTTCACTATTGAAGAGTTTCTCAAAAACGAGATTTTAAAAGGAAACATTACAGAAAATCAATTTACCCAAAAATCAAAGACTATCAAAATACACGGGCATTGTCATCAAAAAGCTTTGTCAAGTACAGAAGCTACTTTTACCCTATTAAATTTACCTAAAAACTATAAGGTAACTATAATCAATTCAGGTTGTTGTGGTATGGCAGGGTCATTTGGTTATGAAAAGGAACATTATAAACTCAGTATGCAAGTAGGTGAACAATCTCTTTTTTCAAAAATTAGAAAGTTTGAAACGACTACTGAAGTTTCTGCTTCTGGTACAAGCTGTAGACATCAAATTTATGACGGAACGAAAAAAACGGCCAATCATCCTGTACAATTATTATTCAAAGCATTAATTTAATCTTTATAAAATGAATAAAAACAACACGTTATCAATAGCATCACTACTATTAATCGTTTTAGGTATCGCTATGATTTACATTGGCGGGTTTTATGCTCCAAAAGTTATGTTACCTCCAATTATCACAGGTGTAGGTTTTTTTATTATCGCTTGGGTACTAAATGCTTTGAAAAAGGAATAATTATTTTATTTAGTTACCCTCCATAAAATCAACCCATTTAACAGCAAAATTTTCATCAATTAAACAAGAGGCTTTCTCTTTATTAGCTAAGTAATCAGAAAAAGGAGAATATTCAAAAGTCTCAATATTTCCTAAAAATAAATCCTTTTCAGACATAGAGACTCCTAATGTTAATCGTTTTTTTAAAACAGAGGAAAAGAAACTTCTAACCAGTTTATCTGAATTACCAATGCTATGTCCCTCATTAGGTTCAATGGCAAAACAACAAATTTTGTTAGCCTTTCTACTAGATAAAAAAACAGTATTAAGCTGTTTTTTTCTTTCACTTGATTCTTTTTCTCCTACAATTATTAATTCAGGAATCTCTTTTGAAATCTGACCATCGTAAAAAAGAAGTCCTTTTATATTTGCAAACGCAACAGTTTTATTAGGGTAATTAGATGAAAAAACATGACTAAATCTTCCTCCAGATGAAAAACCTCTTAATAACCTGATTTCGGTCTAAGGTTTGTTTGCAGTTTAGATGAATTTTCATTCAATTTGAAGACGGATTTTAGAAAGACTAACGGGTTAGTTTGAGGAAATTTGGCGAAAATTGGAAAAAATTCATCAAATCCGAAGGAAATATAAATAAAAGGCAATATTTTCATGTAAACTTTTTGAAATATCAAGATATTTATTCAAATTTTCCATTTCAAATCTCACCTTTTCTTTACAGTCTGCATATCAAAGCCTAGACCGAAATCAGGTTAATAGAAATGGTAAGTCGTTAACATACGCAACATCTCTCTTTATACTAATATTTTTAAGCCCTGTCATTAATGCGTTTACAGAAGTAAGCGTAGCAGAAGTAACATATACGCCTAGCAAAGCTAACTCTTCTTTTCTGGCATAGTCTTGCCATTCCTTGTGGTTTACTAGACCAATACCATTACCAAACCCGCCTGGAGCTAAAACCAAAATGTTTTTTGGAGTTATCCCATCAGGAATCCACAACCTAAAAACGGCTTTTGAGTTATTACTTTCAGAGTCTAAAAAAACTTCAAATGTCCAGTCATCAATAAATTTACCTATCTCTTCCTTCTCATCAATGTGAATCTGGTCTTGAGAATCACAAGAGCTACAAATTAAAAGTACTAATAACAAATACCGTAAGTCCATTTTGCTAATTTACTATAATTATAGGTTATTATAAAGAACAATTAATTACAGCCACAAACAGTCTATGGCATCAGTCAATAAATGAAATAAAAGTCCGATAGCTAAAACTCTTGTCCTATTTAAAAAGAGCAAAGATATGTAGGCAATTCCTGCCAAATATGTATGCAAAGGGTGAAAGTTGATACTACACCTGTGCGGATCAAAGATTGGTATTGCCAATAAATGATCTAAATCAATAAGCATAGTAAAAACAAGGATTAACCAGACTTTCCTCCAATTTTCACGAAAGAATAACCATGCAATTAACCCAGGAAATATTAAATGTAGTCCGTAATGGATAAAAAACCTCAAAACTTCCATTTAAAATTCTAGTTGTTGGTTTTCTAAATAGGTCAATGCATTGGTTCCTTCCATAAAGAGCAAATCTAAAATACTTAAATTTGGAATAAAGCCATGTTTGTCAGAAAAACCTTGTGTATACTCAGTTAATTCAATTTTTTGCTTAGATTTCGCATTGGCTAAATACCTCAAATCTAATTGGGAATTATAAGTTTTATGGTATTCTATTGTTTTTGATGAATTCAATGCTAATGACAAAAACTCAAGAATAGTTTCTTGACATTTTAAATTAAAATCTAATAAAAATTTAGGTTTATCCTCAAAAAGCGGATTAAATTCATCTTCATAAAACTCATAATATGGCGATGATCTGTATGCAGACTCTATTGATTTTCTATGTTGTTTTTGCCATCCAAAACTATAATCTATCAATACCTCTTTCGTTTTTTGAGTAGTCTTTGCATTTTTAATAGGGATATTTAACAATTGCTTGCCATTGGGACTGTAAATAAAGCAACGTGTTCTATAGGTCTGTTTTTGATAATTATCTTCTACCTCAAAAAGCACCTTATTTGCTTTAGCCAAAGCAATGTAATGTATGATGGGTGAAAAATATGTAGGATAAAGTATGATGATTTTAAAATCTTAATTTAGTTTTTTTATAATAATCATAAAGGAACAAAACAGCAATGGCACTCCAAATCAACCTATACACCCAAACATTCATTTCAATTCCAAAGATAGACTGTGAACCTGATACTTTCCAAAAACTATAGACTACATTTATAATAGCTATAACTCCAATGATCAATGATATAATACTTTTCATCAATTTCCCTTTATTATATTACAGACAGATAAATCTACGCCCTTTTCTTTTTTCTAAAAAACCCAACCACAAACCATAAGAATACAGCTCCTAAAAAGTATTTAAAATAAGATACTGGCTCCCCATCTCCACCAACAGTAGTAAACAGACGATCCCATCTTACTTTTTTCAATCCTTTTTCATTGGTTTCCCAGCTGAACCAAATCAAAACAGGTTTACCTACTACATGATTAAAAGGTACATAACCCCAAGCTCTGGCATCTAATGAGTTTTGACGATTGTCACCCATCATCCAATAATAATCTTGTTTAAAAGTATACGTATCAACATATTTACCATTAATCATAATCTCATCACCATTGATAATTAAATTATTTCCTTCATATTCTCTTATCAATCGTGTATAAAAGGGCATACTCTCTTTAGTCAGTTTTACGGTTACTCCTTTTTTAGGAATGTATATTGGTCCGAAATTATCAGTATTCCATCCCAATGAGGGTACATGAGGAAACACACCTCCATCAAAACCTTTTGCTTGCATAGATTTTGTCACACTCTTAACCACTGGGTTCTTAGCTATTAAAGCAGCTTCAGCATCTGTTAAAGTTAATCTATAATTCCCATCTTGTAAACGATAACCCTCTCTTACATTATATCTATTTATCAACGAAGCTTGATTAATTGGCTTACCTTCTGTATTTACATAAAAATTATATTGAATTTTTGCTCGGTCATTATATGTGGTACGTTTTCCGTTAATATATATATAGCCTTCACGTATTTCTAAAGAATCCCCTGCTATTGCTACACAACGTTTTACCAAATTTGTTTTTTTATCAATGGGCTTATAATAATTTCGTTTCGGATGAAAATCATTCATATCTAACAAAGTATCTGCTGGCTGATTAAACACCACAATACTATTGCGTTCTATTTTTTGAAACCCAGGAATTCTAAGATAAGGTAATTGTAATTTATTTAACCACGAAGTTTCTTTCTCTTCAAAATTATCACTAAACAGATATGATTTCTTTTTTAAAAGCGGTAAAGTATCATGTACCATTGGTGCAGCAATAGTTGTCATCGGTACTCTAGCACCATAATGGAACTTACTTACAAATAGAAAATCACCAATTAATAGTGTTTTTTCTAAAGAAGAAGACGGTATAGTATACGGCTGCATTACATAAGTATGTACCAAGGTTGCGGCTATTATAGCAAAAACAATTGAACTTACCCACTCTCCAAAAGCAGATCTAGGTGTTAGACTCCTTTCTTTTACATATTCTACATCTAACATATAATTGACATAATAAATGTAAAATCCTAAAGTTACAATCACTAAAAGAGTATCTAACCTTGAATTTTTACCAAAACTTCTAATGGTTTCAACCCAAATTACAGGAAACATAAATAAATTAACTACTGGAAAGAATAACAAAATTACCCACCACTTAGGTCGGTTGATAATTTGCATTAATACGATTGCATTATATATAGGTATTGCTGCCTCCCAAGCTTGTCTACCTGCTTTTATGTATAATTTCCAAGTCCCTAAAAAATGGATAACTTGTAGTATTAGAAAAAATAGTAACCACTGTGATAATGTCATTATTATATTATTTTATATTATTTATTTTTTGGATTACAAACCTAAAACATCTTTCATCTTAAATACTCCTTTTTTATTTTGTAGCCATTCTGCTGCAATAATAGCACCTAGAGCAAAGCCATCTCTATTATGAGCTGTATGCTTAATTTCAATTTCATCTACAATAGAGTTATATACTACCACATGTGTACCTGGTACTTTATCTATCCGCTTAGAAAGAATTGGTATTGTTTTCTCATCATTTGTTACATTCAAACTCCAATTTTTATTAGTTGTTTGTTCAATAACTCCCTCTGCCAATGTAATGGCCGTACCACTTGGGGCATCTAATTTTTGGGAATGATGTACTTCTTCCATACTTACTTTATACGTCTTAAATTTATTCATCATTTTAGCCAATTGCTTGTTCAATTCAAAAAATAAATTGACTCCTAAACTGTAATTTGACGCATAAATAAAAGCCCCATTATTTAATTTGCAACTAGCTACTGCTTCATTATATTTATCCAACCAACCCGTTGTTCCTGAAACAATAGGAATGTTTTTATTAAAGCATTTATTTATATTCTTAAACGCTTCATTAGGGACACTAAAATCAATAGCAACGTCTGCTTTAGACAAATCATAATCAACGGTATTGACATCAACTTTTGCTACAATTACATGTCCTCGTTCTAGTGCTATTCTTTCAATGGTTTTACCCATTTTTCCATAACCAAACAATGCAATATTCATCTCTTAAAAATTAAAGTTTACCATCAAGCCCACTCCAGCTTGATTAGTTTCAGGAACTGTAAAAATACTAGGATGAAATGAAATTTTCTTACTAAAACCTTTATCAGGTAAATGTGCATCTACATTAGCCTCTACAATGTTTAAAATATAAAACCCTATCGTAATAAAAAGTGACAAGTCTCTATTCTTTTTAAAGGTGGTTTGAGCACTTTCTAAAGCTTGTTTATCATAGATTGCGTTACCTTCAATACTACCATCAAATTCATGAGGTCTCTCTGCTATTTCAAGTTTAAAAGCCTCTCTATACCTATTGTATTTATTGTTATTATCAACATAAAAAAAAACACTTGTACCTATTGCTCCCCAGACTATTGGAGCTTTCCAGTATTTTTTATTATAGATTTGACCTAAACCAGGTAAAACAGCAGAATAAAACGCGGCTTTTGAAGGTGCTAAGATATCAATCTCATCAGCAATTACTAAAGCTGAATCAATTTTAGTTATTTTTAAA
>Ga0256834_1002037_pt1 | contig 13119 bp, 9 predicted proteins | sample 4281140metaG_FD_190536 | JGI IMG/M metagenome (GOLD analysis project Ga0256834, IMG submission 190536) | Hydrothermal vent microbial communities from East Pacific Rise, Pacific Ocean - 4281-140 | ecosystem: Environmental > Aquatic > Marine > Hydrothermal vents | place: Pacific Ocean: East Pacific... | reverse complement strand
TCAATTCTGAGTTTGAGCCAAATATTAAATCTGCTCTAGTTGCTGTCCATTTTTTTTCTCCTGTTTTTCTATCTTTCCCTACAAACTCTTCTTTAGAATCTGAAGTAGCTTCCCACTCTGTATTCATTTCCAATAGTTTAACAAAAAAATCATTGGTAAGTTTATCTTTATTTGTTGTGAAAATACCTTTTTTACTACCATCAAAATTTGCATTTAACGCTCGCATACCACCAACTAAAACAGTCATTTCTGGCGCTGTGAGTGTAAGTAATTGTGCTTTATCAACCAATAATTCTTCTGTAGATAGCGTGTATTTCGTTTTTAAATAATTACGAAAACCATCTGCCATTGGCTCCAAAAGATCAAACGAATTAATGTCTGTTTGTTCTTGAATAGCATCTGTGCGTCCTGGAATGAATGACACTTTAAAATTATATCCTGCATTACTAACTGCTTTTTCTACTCCAGCAGTACCTGCCAATACAATTAAATCTGCCATTGATACTTTTTTGGTTGCTGATTTAGCATTAAATTCTTTTTGAATTTTCTCTAAAGTTGTTAATACTTTTTTCAATTGTGTAGGATTATTCACTTCCCAATTTACCTGTGGTTCTAAGCGTATTCTTGCTCCGTTTGCTCCTCCTCTTCTATCAGAATTACGATACGTTGAAGCAGAAGCCCAAGCAGTAGTAACCATTTCACTAATAGTTAAACCTGAATTTAAAATTTTCTTCTTTAAAGCCTCAACATCATTATTAGAAATCATTTTATAGTTAGCAACCGGAATTGGATCTTGCCAAATCAAATCTTCTGTTGGTGCTTCTTGTCCAAGATACGTAGATTTTGGTCCCATATCTCTATGCGTTAATTTAAACCAAGCTCTTGAAAATGCTTCATCAAAAGTATCTGGATTTTTATAAAATTTCCGTGCTATTTTCTCATAAACAGGGTCAAATCTTAATGCTAAATCTGTAGTGAACATTCCTGGTTTAACCATTTTTTCTGAATCATAAGCATCTGGAACCATCATTTTTGGGTTTTTAGGTTCCCATTGATGTGCACCTGCCGGACTTTTGGTTAATTCCCATTCATTTTCAAATAAATTAAAAAAGAATAAATGACTCCATTTTGTAGGAGTAGATGTCCATACTACTTCTAAGCCAGATGTTATAGCATCAGCTCCTTTACCAGATTTATAATTACTTTTCCATCCTAAACCTTGTTCTTCTATAGGAGCTGCTTCTGGATCTGGTCCAACATGAGATGCACTAGCTGCTCCGTGAGCTTTACCAAGTGTATGACCACCAGCAATTAATGCAACTGTTTCTTCATCATTCATTCCCATTCTTCCAAAAGTTTCACGAATATCTTTTGCAGCTAAAAGTGGATCAGGATTACCGTTTGGCCCTTCAGGGTTTACATAAATTAATCCCATTTGAACCGCTGCTAAAGGATTTTCAAGTTTTCTATCTCCTTCATAACGCTTACTATCATCTAACCATTTTTCTTCAGCTCCCCAATAAACATCTTCATTTGGTTCCCAAACATCTGTTCTTCCTCCTGCGAAACCAAAGGTTTTAAACCCTGTAGATTCCAAAGCTACATTTCCTGTAAGAATCATTAAATCTGCCCAAGAAATTTTATTTCCATATTTTTTCTTAATCGGCCAAAGTAATCTTCTTGCTTTATCTAAATTCGCATTATCTGGCCAACTATTTTGCGGTGCAAAACGCTGTTGCGCAGATCTAGAGCCTCCACGTCCATCACCTGAACGATAAGTTCCTGCATTGTGCCAAGCCATTCTAATAAATAAACCTGCATAACTTCCGTAATCTGCTGGCCACCAATCTTGAGAATCTGATATGAGTGCACGTATATCTTTTTTTAATGCCAAGTAATCTAAGCTTTTAAACTCTTTAACATAATCAAACTCTTCATTCATTGGACTTGTTAGAGAAGAATGTTTCCGAAGTAAATCTAAATTTAATCGATTTGGCCACCAATCACTATTGGCTGCAGACCTTTTATTTAAATCACTTTTTTTAGTAACGGTTGCTCCCGAAAGGGCATCTGTTGCTTTATTTTGCTGACAAGCTGTAAAAAATATGCTTATCATTAGCAATCCGATAAATAATATTATTTTCTTCATAATTATAATTTAAGTATTAAACGTTTTTACAAACATATCTAAGTAAATACATTTTTTACATCAATATGCATTTATTATTCCTATATCAACATAAGTGTTCTCTATTGTTATTATATTAACATAAGTTATTTCTATTTTTACTGAAATTTATTCTCAGTAGAAAACATGAATTGTATTTATTAAAAAATACTAAAAATTTATTTAAAAATCTAATTAATTATTGACGGTAAGAAAACATTATTATAAGTCTATTGTAAGATTTTATTTAACAGGTTATAATAACTCCTTTAAATTCGTTATGCTTAATACAGTAAAAATATAATTATTTTATACAACCTAATAAGATTACTCTTATCTTTAGACATATAAAATATCGAGTCGAATATAATATATCTATCCGCTCGGCAGGCAAGTAAATTAATTTTAACTTGTTACCGTATTTGAGAACTAGATACTAAGAAGAAAATCTAAATAACAAAACAAATGAAAATAAAATTTATAATTATCATTTTATTAGTTGTGCCTTTATTTTTACAAGCACAAATAGAAAAATCTACTGAAGGAAATGTTGACAATCTACCAGTTAGAGAATACACACTAACACTTAAACAAGAAAAAGTAAATAAAGCAGGAAAAGAAGTCATGGGAATGACTATTAACGGTAGTATCCCTGGACCAACACTTGAGTTTACTGAAGGTGAATATGCTGTAATTTATGTTAAAAACGAAATGGATGTAGAAACTTCTATTCATTGGCATGGATTATTGCTACCCAATTTTTATGATGGTGTTCCATATTTAACAACACCACCTATTGAGCCTGGGCATACTTTAAAATACGAGTTCGCTATCAAACAGTCTGGTACGTATTGGTATCACGGGCATACAATGTTACAAGAGCAAGTAGGTGTTTTTGGTTCGTTTATAATTCATCCTAAAAAAGAAACCTTAAACTATGATAAAGAATTGGTTTTAATGCTCTCTGATTGGACTAACGAAAAGCCCATGAGTGTTTTACGAAACTTAAAACGTGGAAACGAGTGGTATAATTATAGAAAAGGAACTTCAACACCATTAAATCAGGTAATAAAAAGAGGAGCTTTAGGTGCTCAACTCAAGTTTTGGAAGCAACGAATGGAAGGTGCCGATATTGCAGATATTTACTATCCAGCATTCTTAATTAATGGAGAAAAATCTATTGAATATCCCGAATTTAAACCCGGCGAAAAAGTACGGTTACGTGTCATAGATGGAGGAGCTTCTACTTCATTCTGGATAACTTTTGGAAGTGGTAATCCGATTTTAGTTTCTGCTGATGGATTGGATATTGTTCCTATTAAAAAGGATAAAACGTTTATTGCTATTGCCGAAGCCTATGATTATATTATTACTATCCCCAAAAATGGAAAAATTGAATTCAAAATAACGGCACAAGATGGTTCAGGTACTGCATCAGCCTTTTTAGGAAATGGAGAAACGCTCAAAGCACCTGATGTAATGCAACCAGATAAAATTGGGATGATGATGAAAATGGCAAAAATGGATATGAAAATGGGAGCGCACGCATTAAAATTCAGACCTAAAAAAGACGAACGTTACGAAATGAAAAAGGAGTATGGTATGCAAATGAGTAATAAAGAAATGTCTGGCATGAAAATAAAAGGTTCAGATACAATGAAAATGCCAAAGGAAACTTCAGTAAAACAAGAAGATTCAATGAAAATGGAAACTAAAGAAAATACTTCTCCTTATACGTATGATTATTTAAAATCACCAGAAAAAACAAATTTTGATAAAAACATTCCCGTAAAAGAAATATTACTAAATCTTACTGGAAATATGCAGCGTTATATTTGGAGTATGAATGGTGTGCCTTTATCTGAAGCCGATAAAATTAAAATAAAAGGAAATCAGGTTACAAGAATTATACTTAACAATTTAACCATGATGCATCATCCAATGCACTTACACGGTCATTTTTTTAGAGTGCTTAACAAAAATGGTGATTATTCACCTTTAAAACACACGGTTAATGTACCTCCAATGGAATCGGTTACTATTGAGTTCTATGGAAATGAATATGGCGATTGGTTTTTTCATTGCCATATATTATACCACTTAATGGGAGGAATGGCTCGTGTAATAAGTTATGATACTCCAAGAGATATACGAATGAAAGGATTTCCAATTAAAACGGGAGTAGCCGAAACAGACAGATATTATTCTTGGGGATTATTAGATGTAGCTTCAAACGCAATATCATTAAATGTCTCAACTTCAAATATTAGAAATCAATTTAACGTCTCTTTTGAATACGGGTGGAATGAAAATATAGAAGCAGAAGTTACTTACGAATATTATCTACATGATTATTTACGTATTTTTGGAGGAGTAAATATTGAAAATGAAATTGTAGATAATTTAAACGAATTTAATACAATTGCAGTAGCAGGTATTCGGTACTTAACACCTTACCTGTTTAGTTTAGATGCTCGTATTGATAGCGAACTAAGAACACGAGTTTCTTTAGGCAGAAGCATTATGCTATTTCCAAGATTTTCAATATTTGGATATTATGAGTATCAAATTGATTTGGGAATTGTAAATAATTTACCAACAAATAAAAATTATATATCAGAAACCGTTTGGAGTGCAGGAGCAGAATATATGTTATCAAGAAACTTTTCCTTATTAGCAAGTTATGACAATCGTTTTGGAACTGGTGGTGGATTGTCAATACGATTCTAAAATAAAATTAGTTATAAATCTAACAAAAGGTTTTTTTTATAAGTATTCTAAAATATAGTGAATTTTAAGTTCTAGAATCTCATATATACCAAATTATTGATATAAATATTTATTAAATCTTCGTTTTATAACCAATCTATTTTTAGCAACTAAATTATGTGCAAACAAAAAATAAAAATAAAAATTAAGCCACTATTTTTTATTTTAATTCTTATAGTATGGAGTAATCAAATATTTGCTCAGAATGGAATAACAATAAAGAATAAAGGTCTTTTAACTATTGGAGATAAAATTGAAATTCAATCTGAAATACTTAATGAAAATAGAATTTTAAACATATATCTTCCCAACAATTATTCAAAAAACTCTTTAAAAAAATACCCTGTAATTTATTTATTAGATGGTTCAATAAATGAAGATTTTATTCACATTTCAGGACTTGTTCAATTTGGCTCATTCTCTTGGATTGATATAATACCAGAATCAATTGTAGTTGGGATAGCAAATATTGATAGAAAGCGAGATTTCACTTTTCCAACAAGTATAAAAAAACATAAAAAAGAATTTCCAACAACAGGTAAATCTAAAAATTTTATAAATTTTATTAAAAATGAACTACAACCTTTTATTGATAAAAATTACAGAACAGATTCCGTTAAAACAATAATAGGACAATCACTTGGTGGGCTTTTAGCTACTGAAATTCTATTTAAAAGCCCCAATTTATTTAATAATTACATAATAGTTAGCCCAAGTTTATGGTGGGATAATGAATCGTTGCTAAAATATGTTCCAAAAGAATATGCTTCTAATAAATCCATTTTTATTGCTGTTGGTAAAGAAGGTGAAATCATGGAAAATGAAGCTAAAAAATTATATGAAAAATTACAATCCGGTAATAAAATGAATACAGAACTCTATTTTGAATTTTTTGAAAAACAAAATCATGGAGATGTTTTACATTTAGCTATCTATAATGCATTTGAAAAAATATTTAATGAACAAAAAGAATAGGACCACTACCCTATTAAAATATATCTAAGATTATACTCTAAACTTAAAGAAATTGATAGCTTTTTTTATCTAACATTAAATATTACTTTTATTAAAAAATAATAAACACTTCATGAGACAAAACATAACCAAAATATTCTTTTTAGCTTTTATTACAATTTTAGTGGCTTGTAATAATAAAGAAAAGGTTATACGCAAATCTATAAGTTTAGAGCAAACTATTTATTATGGTGGAGAAATTGTAACGATGGAAGGGAAAGAGGCATCTACAGTAGAAGTTGTAGTGACCGAAAATGATAAAATTACATTCACTGGAAAATTAACAAAAGCCAAAGAGGAGTATAGGAATGCTAAAATGCATAATTTAAAAGGAAAAACTATGTTTCCCGGATTAATTGAGCAACATTTACATCCATTTTTAGGAGCATTAACTTTAGTAATGAATGTAATTGCTCCAGAACCTTGGGAGTTACCCTCCAAAACTTGGAAAGGTGTTTCTACTCCAAAAGATTACATTTCAACTTTAACTTCTATTGAAAAAAAGATGGATGATCCTAATAAAATACTTATGACTTGGGGTTATCACAACAATTTCCACGGAGAAATGAACCGAGAAATACTTGATAAGATTAGTGATATACGGCCAATACTTGTATGGCATCGCTCATGTCATGAATTTTATTTAAATACTCCTTTAATGAAAAAACTAGGTTTAAATAATAAATGGCTATCTAATTTTAACGATGATGTCAAAGCTCAAATTGATTTAAATACAGGGCATTTCTATGAAGCTGGTGTTATTATTGCTTTATTACCAAAAATATTTCCAATAATTGGTACAAATGAGCTCATGGAAAAAGGCCTCAAACAAATGGTAGAAATTCTTCATAATAATGGTGTAACAGCTTATAATGAACCCGGAGCATTTATTTTTCCAAGTCACTTACCTATTTACAAAGCTATTTTAGGCGCTAAATCAACACCTATGTATTCTTTTTTTATACCTGGATCTAAAAGACCTTTCTTTCAACATAAAAAAGAAGGAGATGAAGCCGTTATTAAAGCTGTTGAAAAAATTACAAAAATATTTCCTGATACCGGAAAAATACGATTTTTTAAAAATCAAATAAAAATATTATTTGATGGTGCCATCGTTTCACAATTAATGATGATGAAAGATGGTTATTTGGATGGACATTCTGGAGAGTGGATTCAAAATCCACAAGAGATATCAGATGTATTTGATATCTTTTGGCCACTAGATTATCAAATACATGTTCATGTAAATGGAGACAAAGGTTTAGAAGAACTTTTGAAGGTGATAGAGCGTAAAATGAAAGAGTACCCCAGAAAAGATCACAGGACCACTATTGTCCATTTTGCGAATTCAAATGAAGAGCAAGTAAAAAAACTCGCCAAATTAGGCTGTATTGTTAGTGCCAATCCTTACTATGTAACTGCATTTTCAGATAAATATGCCAAAGTTGGCTTAGGTCCAGAAAGAGCGAATGCAATGGTACGGCTGGCTTCAGTTGAAAAATTAGGGATACCTATATCTTTACATTCTGATTTACCTATAGCTCCTGCAAATCCGTTATATCTTGCCTGGTGTGCCACTACTCGTGAAACATTAAACGGAAATCACCCTCGCAAAGACTTAGCATTATCCTTACATCAAGCACTAAGAGCCATCACTATTGATGCTGCTCAATCATGGAGAATGGAAAATAAATTAGGAAGTATTAAGGTTGGTAAAATTGCTAACTTCACCATAATGAATAAAAATCCTTATAAAATTGGTGCTGAAAAATTAAAAAATATTAAAATTTGGGGAACTGTATTCGAAGGAAGTATTTTTCCTTGTAAGAACTAATTTTTTTAAATTAAAAACAGCAAACGATATGACAAAACCTCATGAAAAAATAAATATCTTAAATGCTAAACGATTTAAAGAAGTACTACTTAATGGAGATTGGGTAGCAGCTACAAATTTTAAAGATCAGTTATCAGACCTAACATGGAAACAAGCCACAACAAAAATAGGTACGCTAAATACCATAGCCATGCTTACCTACCATATCAACTATTACATAGCAGGAATATTAAATGTTTTTGAAGGAGGTTCTTTAAACATAAGAGATAAATACAGTTTTAATCTTCCAAAAATTAATTCACAAAAAGATTGGGAGATATTACTAGATAAAATGTGGAATAATGCAGAAAAATTTGCCAACTTGCTTGAACAAATGCCAAACAAAAAACTAAAGGAAGTATTTGTAGATGAGAAATACGGAAGCTATCAAAGAAATATTGATGCCATGATTGAACATAGTTACTACCATTTAGGACAAATTTCTTTGATTAAGAAAATGTTATTAGAAAAAAATGAAAATTAATATAATTCTAAAACTTAATAAAAACTATTCAATATATTTTCACCATAAAAATAACCTCCTAAAAATGAACTCCTTTTTTAAACTAACAATTATTATTTTAACTTTTGTAAGTTGTTCTAAAAATGACAAAATTACACCTATTGATAATTGCGTAACAGAAAATTATTTTTCAGAATACAATTCTAAAAATTTTAATATGGGTTTTACTACTTGGAGTTTTGGACCTAATGTAGAAGATGTAGATGACACCTATCAATTTATCAAAAACAATACAGATATTTATGCTGAACATATTGATTCTAAAATTCCCTGGAATGCCTGGATACATAATTTGACATTACCTTTAGAATTTACAAATGAAATTGACAGTAGAGTTTCAAGAAGAATCACAAATCACAAACTTTTACTTTCAGTTAGTTTATTAAACGCTGAAAGAAGTGAACTTGCCGAAGATTTTGACGGAACAATTCCAACTTACGCAAACCTCAATGATATTAAAATTGAAAATGCCTACTTTAAACATATTCAATATTTAGTTAACCAATTTTCACCCAATTATTTAGTAATTGCAATTGAAGTTAATGAATTAAGATTAAGAACCGAAAGTAAATGGGGAGCATATAAATTACTAATTAAAAATGTAAAATCACGAATAAAACAATTGTATCCAACTCTTAAAATTTCAGAATCAATATCGTTACATAATTTATATGAACCACCTATTTCAAATCCTACTGAATATATCAATGAAATTGTAACCTATATGAATCAAATGGATTTTGTTTCAATTAGCTTCTACCCTTTTTTAAAAAATCAGCATTCTGACATCGAATTTCAGCAAACTTTTGACTTTTTACACAATAGAATTAATAAACCTATTGCTTTTGTAGAAACAAGCCATATTGCAGAGAACTTGTCTGTACAAAATTTAAATTTATTCATTGAAAGTAATGAGTGTGAACAAAATACTTACTTGGAAACTCTTTTAACAAATGCACAAGAACATAATTATGAATTTGTAATTTGGTGGGCATATAGAGATTTTGATGCGCTTTGGGAAACTTTCCCTCCAGAAGTAAAAGATTTAGGAAAACTCTGGAGAGATACAGGGCTGCTTGATGAAAATGGAAATAAGAGACTATCGTTCATTACTTGGGAATACATTTTAAATAAATAACGCAAAGCAATTGTTATATTTAGAATTGAAAAATTAAAACTATATTTAATCATTAATCTATCTAAACACAATAGATATCAACAAATGAAAATAAAAGTATGCTTAATTCAAGATAGTCCTGTTTTTTTTGATAAAGAAAAAACACTTTGTAAAGTTGAAAAGCTTACCAAACAATATGCTAAAAAAGATTGTAAATTGATTGTTTTTCCTGAGTCGTTTATTCCAGGGTATCCAAGAGGTTTTTCTTTTGGAGCAACAATAGGAAGCAGAACAATTGAAGGCAGAAATTTGTATTTAGAGTATCATAAAAATAGTATTGACGTAGTTAGTAAAGATTTAAAAAGACTTGAACAGCTATCCAAGTCTGAAAATATTTATTTAGTAATAGGAATTACAGAAAAAGAAAATATTAATGGTAGTCTGTTTTGCTCAATGCTATACATTTCTCCAACAGATGGATTATTGGGTGTACATAGAAAAATTAAACCTACAGGAACCGAAAGAGTTATTTGGAGTGAAGCAGATGGAGATTCTTTAGTTACATTTCAAACTAAAATAGGAAAACTTGGAGGACTTATTTGTTGGGAAAATTATATGCCCCTAGCACGAATGGCAATGTATAGAAAGGGTGTTGAAATTTATATCGCTCCAACAGCAGATGCAAGAGAAGAATGGACCTCTACTATGCAGCATATCGCATTAGAAGGTAGGTGTTTTGTATTAGGATGTAATCAATTCTTTACAAAATCTATGTATCCAAAAAAATATCAACCTTTAGTACTAAGTGAACCAGAAAACATGTGTCGGGGAGGAAGTATTATTGTTTCTCCTTCGGGCAAAATAATTGCAGGGCCACTATTCGATAAATCTGGTGCATTAATCGCAGAATTAGATTTAGATGAAATCAATTTAAACAAATTAGATTTTGATGTTATTGGGCATTATTCAAGAAATGATATATTTCAATTTAATGTACTAAATCAACCCGAAATAAAGAAAGAAAAAGATACTACACAGTAACATTTAAAAAAATCTTAGTTTTAAACATCTAATTTACATCACTTTTACTTACTGATATGAAGAGGCGAAAATTTATTAAAAAAAGTATCTATGGAACACTTGGTATAGGTTTATTTACTGGTTTATACTCTTGGAAAATAGAACCTTTTTGGCTAGAATTTGTTAAAAAAAGTATGCCTATAAAAAATTTATCAGATCAACTAGCAGGGTTAACAGTAATGCAAATTAGCGATATGCATATTGGTAATAAATTTGATTGGAATTATATTATTGAATCTTTTCAAAAAGCTCAAAAATTGAATCCAGATTTTGTAGTTTATACAGGAGATTATGTTACGTATGAAGATGAAAAACAAATTACACAGCTCAGCAAAGTTTTAAAATATCTTGTAAAAGGTAAATTAGGAACTATTGGTATTTTAGGAAATCATGATTATGGCGAAAATTGGAAAGATAAAGAACTCTCTGATAGACTCACAAAATTGCTAAAAAAATCTGGTATTAACATTTTGAGAAATGAACAAAAAGAGATTGAAGGTATTAATTTTATTGGTTTTGATGACTATTGGGGAGCTAATTTTAATCCGCAAAAAGTAATGTCACACTATGATGATAGCAAAGCAAACCTTGTATTATGTCATAACCCAGATGTTTGTGATTTAGATGTTTGGAATGGTTATCAAGGTTGGATATTGTCTGGGCATACTCATGGGGGACAACTTAAACCTCCTTTTTTAAAATCTCCGTTTCTCCCAGTGAAAAATAAAAGATATTCATCTGGAGAAATAGACTTATATGATGGAAGGACACTTTATATTAATAGAGCATTAGGAAACATTGTGCAATTAAGGTTTAATGTAAGACCTGAAATAACAGTCTTTAAATTAAAAAAAGTATAAACTACTCAAAAAACACTAAGTTTTTTTAAATATTTATTGAAATTTCTTATGAATACAAATAATCACATTAGTATATTATAATATTATAATATATTTGTGTTTAACATAAATAAATAGAAGATATGTCAAAAATTGATTACGTAAAAAACAGTGCCATATTTAAAGCACTTTCGAATCCTATTAGACTTGAGATGGTTGATTTTTTATTAGATGATGAATGTTGTGTTACTGACGTAGTAAATGAACTTGGCATTTCCCAATCTGCATCTTCTCAACACTTAGCAATACTTAAAAATAGTGGAATTGTGTATCCTGAAAAGCATGGTACCAAAACCTGCTATAAAGTAAATAATAAATTAACCAAAGAAATCATAAAACTTTTAAAGAAAAATCAAAATGTGTAAAGTTTTAACCTTTTAATATGAAAAACATAAAACTTGGTCTTAAGGAAAACTGGGCGCAATTTACAATTTTGGTAATTGTAAATGCATTTGTTGGTGGAATGGTAGGTTTAGAACGTACTATTTTTCCAAAATTTGCTGAACTTGAATTCGGAATTGCTTCCAAAACAGCAATTTTATCATTTATTATTGCTTTTGGTATAACTAAAGCAATTACCAATTATTTCACAGGAAAACTCGCTAATAAATTTGGAAGAAAAAACCTCTTACTTCTAGGTTGGTTATTTGCAATTCCAATTCCCTTTATTTTAATAAACGCATCTTCGTGGAACTGGGTTATTTTTGCTAATATCCTTTTAGGTATAAATCAAGGATTAACTTGGAGTAGTACTGTAGTTATGAAGATTGACTTGGTAGGTGAAAAAGATAGAGGGCTTGCAATGGGAATTAATGAATTTGCGGGTTATTTTGCTGTTGGAATTGTTGCATTTCTCACCGGAATTATTGCCCAAAAATACGGTATAACACCATATCCATTTTATTTAGGTATTGGCATTTCTATATTAGGTTTCTTTTTATCATTAATTTTTGTAAAGGACACAAGGAAATTTGTACATAAAGAACAAGAAACTACTCAAACAGATAAATTACAACATGTATTTTTAGAAACCTCTTTTAAAAACAAAACATTAAGTTCTATTACTCAGGCAGGATTGGTAAACAATTTAAACGACGGAATGATTTGGGGACTTTTACCCATTCTTTTACTTTCTTTAAACTACGATTCTCAAAATATCGGAATTATTGCAGCAATTTACCCAGCAGTATGGGGGATTGGACAATTAGTTACTGGTAAAATGGCTGATATCTATTCAAAAAAAGGAATGCTTTTTTGGGGAATGTTAGCTCAAGGTATTGCTATTTTATTAATTCCTTTTTTTACAAGTTTTTATCAATTAATAATTATTGCAAGTATTTTAGGGCTTGGAACGGCATTAGTTTACCCTACCTTTTTATCTGCAATTGCAGATGCAACACACCCTAGGCAAAGAGCAGAAAGTATTGGTGTTTTCAGATTGTGGAGAGATTTAGGCTATGCTATTGGAGCGATAGTTTCAGGTATTATAGCTGATTTATTTGGTGTACAATATGCTATTTTAGCTATCGGAATTATCACTATTTTATCATCTATGGTAATTAAATTTAGAATGCCTAAAAACTAAAAACAAATCTGAAGTATTTAATTTTATGTTTGTACATTAGTATGTCGTTTATCACAAATTAATATTGAAATGAAATATGCTGTTATTCTAAT
>Ga0256834_1002036_pt1 | contig 13122 bp, 11 predicted proteins | sample 4281140metaG_FD_190536 | JGI IMG/M metagenome (GOLD analysis project Ga0256834, IMG submission 190536) | Hydrothermal vent microbial communities from East Pacific Rise, Pacific Ocean - 4281-140 | ecosystem: Environmental > Aquatic > Marine > Hydrothermal vents | place: Pacific Ocean: East... | reverse complement strand
TGCTTTGCTGTACAGATTGGTTAAATAAGGCTACTAACTCTTCATTATTTGCTTTTATTCTGATATCTAAAATATCATTTACCTGCAATTTGTAAGGCTCATTTAATATTTTATATACCGTTTTTTTTGAAGATGGTTGTCCTTGAAAATAGATGAGCTCTTTATTAGGAATACATGAAGTAAACAAAACTCCTAAAGAGAATAGAATTAATATTTTACGTATCATTTCAATTTTTTACTAAGTTGCAAATATAATTTTAAATTATTTACTAACCTTAATTATTTCTCCCTATTTTCGAGCGGTAAATAACAGACATGCTATTCCAACTAAAATCATATCTATTCTTTCTATTAAAATCTAAGAATAAACATGGACTTCACTCTCCATTTGTTTATCATTTAGCAACTCGTTGTTTTTATGACAAGACTAAAAAAGGATGGTATGAGAAATTACTCAGCTATAGAAATTCATTATTAAAGACTACTTCTATTATTACCATTGAAGACTTTGGAGCTGGTTCAAAATCATTACAATCTAATCAACGTAAAGTTTCACATATTGCCAAGAATGCTGGTATTACTAACAAAAGAGCTCAACTCTTAGGTCGATTTTCAAATTATCTAAAAGCTACAACTATTTTAGAAATTGGAACTTCTGTAGGGCTATCAACTGCGAGTATGAGTCTGGGCAACCCAACTAGTACTATTATTTCTTTGGAAGGATGCAAAAATACCGCTACCATAGCAAAGGAACATTTTGAGAAATTTAATTTAAAAAACATTAAAATTATTATTGGCAATTTCGAAAAAACCTTACCCTTAGCTATTGCCAACACCACTTTTGACCTTGTGTTTTTTGATGGTAACCATCAAAAACAACCAACTATCGACTATTTTGAGCAATGTCTTTCACATATAAATAATAATTCTGTATTTATTTTTGATGACATTTATTGGAGTAAAGGAATGCAAGAAGCTTGGCAATACATCAAGAACCACTCTAAAGTTACAGTGAGTATTGACACTTTTCATTGGGGAATTGTATTTTTCAGAAAAGAACAAGAGAAAGAACATTTTGTAATTAGGGTCTAAATTTAATTACACTGACTTTCTCTTCAATTTAATAATACCATTCAAAACCACCGTTATTAAAATCAATAAAGCTCCATAATAAAAATTTGTAGTCATTATTTCTTTTTGTTTAAAAATAATAATTGCTAATATAACGCCATAAATAGGTTCTAAATTAATGGTAAGCATCATGGTAAAAGGACTTATACTTTTTAACACATCAGTTGAAGCTACAAAAGCATAAGCTGTACATATTGAGGCTAAAATCATTAAATACAACCAATCGGTTTTTGAGAGTATAAAAAAATCTAATGAAATTGCTCCTTTAAGTAATAAAACAATCCCTATAAACAATGATGCGAATAGCAATTCATAAAAAGAAATAATAATTGCTTTATGAGTTTTAATTAAACTGGCATTTAGAATTGAAAAACTGGCAGATAAAAATGATGAAAATAACGCAACCCCAATTCCAATAATATATTTACTTTCAGCTTGAAATATAATAATTAGGCCTACAATTGCCAATAATGAAAAGAACAATTCATAGCCTATTATTTTCTTTTTAAATAACAACCACTGAATTAGAGTTGTAAACAAAGCTCCTGTTGACATTGTTGCTAAAGCAATAGAAACATTTGCTATTTTTATAGCATAAAAAAAAGTTATCCAATGTATACCAATCAGCATCCCTCCAAATAAAAATTGTAACAACTTTCTGAAAGACATTTTAAAACTAGTTTTTGTAATTACTAAATATATTAGTAGTAAAATGACAGCGAAGGTCACTCTATACCAAACTAACGGAATTGCACCTATACTTATTAACGCTCCTAGAATAGCTGTAAAGCCCCAAATAAATATAATAAAATGTAAATGTAAATAATTTTTAACTTTAGCGTTTAGCATTGATATACAGATAAATAGCAATTAATCCAAATAAAATATTTGGTACCCAAACCATAAACAAGGGGTTATATGCGGCGGCGGCACCTAACACTTCAGTTATTTTCATAAAAAAAACATACATAAACATCAGGCTTATACCAGATGCCAAATTAACACCTATACCTCCTCTTCTTTTTCTTGAAGCCAAAGAAGCTGCAATGACAGTCAAAATTACAGTTGACACAGGTAATGTTGTACGAGAATATAACTCCACTCTATACTTATTTAAATTTTTTACGCCTCTTTCTTCTGAAGTTTTTATGTGTTTATATAATTTATACGATGGCATTTCACTTGCCAAATAATCTACATACAACAGGTCTTTTGGAAAAAAATTGAAGGTAGTATCTATTTTTTTTCCTACCTCAATACTATCTTTTTTCTGATACAACCAACGCTTTTTATAATTAGACAAGGTAAAGGTGCTGTCTTTTTTATTCCATTTAATACTTTTACTAATCAGAATATATTTTAATTTCAACCCTTCAAAGTGTTGATAAGAAAAATCATTTCCATTTTCTCTCTCTAAGTTGAAACTTCTAAAATATACAACATCATTATCTGACAATTGTAGATTTACATTATTTACATAGGTTTTTGTTTTTTTTATTTTACGCAAATAAGCTTCATTAAATGCCTCAAATTTTTTATCAGAAATATGCAAAAAAAAATGATTTACAATTAAAGAAACCAACCCTAATAGTACTGCACCTATTAGATAGGGTCTTAAAAATCTTTTATAAGGGATGCCCGAACTGTGTATGGCTACAATTTCAGTATTTGATGCTAATTTAGATGTAAATAAAATAGTAGAAATAAATAATGCCAATGGCATAAAAGTATTGCCATAATTAAGCACAAAAGGAATATAATAATCACTTACAATTTCACTAACTCCTAAATTAGTATGCTCTAAAAACTTTCCTATTTTTTCAGTGATATCTATCGCAACAGCAATAGGTATCAATATCAATAAGGTAAAGAAAAAAGTAGTAAAGTATTTTTTTAATATGTATTTATCTAGAATTTTCAAATTGTATGCATTCCGTTCGGTTAATGAGATTCCCGCTCCCGAAGCCTCGGGACGAGAATGACATAATAAATTAAAGCCTCTTATCCATTTGTTTGACCATCATAGTCTTCCAAGTGGTAAAATCTCCGGCTAAGATATGTTTTCTTGCTTCACGAAGCAACCATAAATAAAATCCGAGATTGTGAATGGTCGCAATTTGCTTTCCTAAATATTCTTTTGCAGCAAAAAGATGACGTAAATAAGCTTTTGAATACTGCAGGTCTACCGAAGTAATATTCATTTCATCTATGGGTGAGAAATCATCTTCCCATTTTTTATTTTTAATATTAATGGTGCCATGTGCCGTAAACAGCATGCCGTTTCTAGCATTTCTGGTTGGCATTACACAATCAAACATATCAACCCCCAAAGCAACATTTTCTAATAAATTTATTGGTGTACCAACGCCCATTAAATAACGTGGTTTATCTTCAGGTAAAATACTACAAACAATATCGGTCATTTCATACATTTCTTCAGCAGGCTCACCAACTGACAAACCTCCAATAGCATTTGCTTCTGCTCCTACAGAGGCAATAAACTCTGCAGATTGTTTTCGCAAATCTTTATAGGTACTTCCTTGTACTATAGGCAGAAAAGTTTGATCGTACCCATACTTTACAGGAGTTTTTTCTAAATGATTGATACATCTTTTTAACCAACGATGTGTCATGTGCATAGAACGTTTTGCATAATTATATTCACAAGGGTATGGTGTACATTCATCAAAAGCCATAATAATATCAGCACCAATACTTCGTTGTACATCCATTGAAAATTCAGGTGAAAAAAAATGACTAGAACCATCAATATGCGATTTAAACTTCACACCTTCTTCTGTGATTTTATTATTCCCCGAAAGGGAATATACTTGGTAGCCGCCACTATCAGTAAGAATCGGACGATCCCAACTCATAAATTTATGCAAACCACCCGCTTTTTCTAATACTTGAATTTTCGGACGCAGGTATAAATGATAAGTATTCCCTAAAATAACATCAGCATTGATATCATCTTTCAACTCATGTTGATGTACTCCCTTAACGGATGCAACAGTACCAACAGGCATGAAAATAGGCGTTTCAATAGCACCATGATCTGTAGTAATTGTACCTGCTCTGGCTTTGCTATTTAAGTCTTTTCCTTTTAATTCAAACTTCATATATTATTTTTACAAATGCAAAAATAGTGTTTTAAACTTAGCACTCGCAAAGAATATTTTAGTTTAAGATAAGCTTCACATTCTTAGAACTATTCATTGAAGTATTCTGAATCTTTAAATAATAAATCCCTTTAATTAAATGCTCAAGGTTTAAACTTTTATTTTGTGTGGTAAATTTATCTTTTAGAATTAAACTTCCTTTGATATCATAAATAAAAAATTCTAGTTTATTTCCTTGTGGATTTGTTATATGTAGCAATCTATCCGTAGGAATAGGATAAACCTGAATGGTATTTAATACTACATCATCAATTGCCAAAGTGTTACTTTCAAAAGGAACAAAGTTTGCTTTAACTCCATAAATAATAGCATCTGTACCGTGTTCATGAGCACCGATATCTGGTGCTGAACCCTGATAATAATCAGAAAAATTAGGAATAACAATACCTTTATCAAAACCTAAACTGTTTACTGCTAATTTAAAATTACCAGTTTTAGTCGTAAAACTAAAACTTGGAGCTCCGTTAACATAAGTAGGTACTCCGCTAATACCATGTTCTTCATGTCCGTTTGGATAAGGATGATTTGTAAGATCATAGTCAAAATTATTATCAATATTTCCTGAAGATCGGATTGCGATTGAGTTTGTCGTTTCATCTCTTACATGAAAAATATTATTACGTGTATCACAATGTAAAATATACCTGTTTGAACCGTCACTAGTTCCTAAACCACCTGTCCCCTGATTATTAGGTTGTAAAATGGTATTATTAAACATATACATATGCCCTGTCATCCAATCGATTGAATGTGCAAAGCCCATTTTAACAAATCCACCATACTGTCCGTAAACACTATTTGGCATACTACCTGCTTTGCCCGTAACATTTCTCCAAATGTACAGAGGTCCTACAGAAGTAGCTGCATTACCTATACCAATAAAAACCTCTTCAATATAATTATTCCAAATTCTTACATTGGTATTACTTCCTTCTGATTCTATACCGTCATCAAAACAATTGGCAAGGTAATTACCATAGATATCTGAATCAGAGCCTGGAAACCCTGCATAACTTGCATTACTCCACATTCCTAAAATATCATTGAAATAATGATCTTTATCAGACCAAATTTCATTGTACCGAATAACATTATTACCAATATTACATTGGCCAAGTGCAATTCCTTGTGGGCCGTCTGGATGATAATTAGACTTCTTATCAGGATCAGAAGCTGGATCATGCAGTTCTGCCCATGAATTTGTATCCCATCTAGGATGATGAATTTTATTTCGTTGAATAACAACATGATGTGCATCATCAGAACCTGCATAGACACCAGCCTGATACCCCTTACCAAAACCTGTTCCGACAACATCTTCTTCACCCCAATTACTCATATTACAATCTTCAATAATGATATGATGTGAATTGTATAGTCTAATAGCACTCTCAGCAGCATTTTTTAAGGTAAAACCTCGTAAAATAATATATTCGCAATCAATAAGTCGAATACATTGAGGCGAACCGTCTTGAATATCTATTGTTTTTCCCATTCCATTGATAAGAATATACCCATTTGCTGATCCTTTCAAGGATCCGTAACTTAATCTTGTTGTTAGATTTTCAATGTCTTTTGTTTCACCGATTGGAAACTCTTCATTCCACGTTGAAGCTTGTAATGTTGTAGTCGTTTGAGTTCCTTCTAAGCTCAAACGAATATCATAGGTTGTGTTGGGTATAAGGTTTACAATACTACCTCTATAATCTGCTTTATCGTATCGTTTTCCAGTCTTAGGATTTGTTCCTGCTCCGGCAATGGGATTGTATTTCATAGAAAGTGCATTTTTCCATGTATTTTGACCTGTAGTTTTGTATTCTACCAAAACTTGTTTAGCAGAAGAGCCACCGGCAGGTGACCAATACACACTTAAATTATGAAATGTTGAAACTGTAGATGCATTTTGTGCAAAGACAGTAATTATTGAAATAAAACTTAAAAAAGTAAGGCTAAAGCGTATAAGGCTTCTTCTTTTTGGTTCTGATAGCTGATACATAAGAAGTAGGTTTTAATTTACTACTAAAAGTACATTTAAAATCTAAAGACATTCTTAAGCCAAAAATCTTGATTAGTTTTTCTCAGTCTCATCTTCTTTAAGATAAGCGAGTATATTATCAATATCTTCTTCTGACAGTTGAGGGTTCGCTGGTATAGGAATTTTATAAAGCCCCGTTTCATAAACTTTTATAGCTAAACTGTCACCACTATCAATCATTGCTTGCCCATCTTTAATAAAAGCATGTAGCCATTTTCTGTTACGTTTATTAGTAATCCCTTTTAATGGGACTGCAATGAACTTTTTCTCTAACTTATGACAAGCCACACAATTATTATTAAATAATTTTTTACCTTTAAATTTTATTTCTTCTAAATCTTCAACAATAACCTTTTCTATTTCATCTTCTTTAAGATAAGCGAGTATATTATCAATATCCTCTTCAGAAAGATTAGGGTAAGTTAACATTGGTATTTTATTATACGCTTCATAAACTTGTATTGCTAATAAGTCTCCACTTTCTCTCAAGGCTTTATTATCTTTAATAAAAGCATGTAGCCATTCCTTTTCACGTGTATTGGAAATCCCTTTTAAAGGAGGCCCAACCAATCTCTTATTCAGTTTATGACAAGCCGCACAATTGCTATTAAATAACTTTTTACCCTTAATTTTACTTTCATCTAAGGGTCTAAACGCCTCTTTTTTTGTTGGAAAATCATCAATATAAGCTAAAATTTTTTCAGTTTCTTTTTCATTTAAATGGGTATGACAGGGTATTTTATCATATTCATTAAAAATTGAATTTGCAAAATAATCGCCACTTTTTATAAGCTTATCACTATCTTCAAGCCATGCATAAAGCCATACTGCATCATGTTTTTGCCCAAGACCTTCTAAAGGTGGACCAACCAATTTTTTATCAAACCTATGACAGGCAAAGCATTTATCATTAAATAACTCTTTACCACTTTTTGCAATTACTTCTTGTGCGAATAAATTGATTGGAGCAATTACTAACAGCATTAAAACTAACTTTATACTATTCATAATTTGATTGTTATTGTTTCTATTTTATCTACCTAACTTCCGTCTTCGAGCTCCTAACTATTTACACATTAAATCTAAAATTCATCATATCACCATCTTGTACAATATACTCTTTACCTTCTACGGCTAATTTACCAGCTTCTCTCACTTTCTTTTCACCACCAAGTGTTACAAAATCATCATACTTAATAACCTCAGCACGAATAAACCCTTTTTCAAAATCGGTATGAATCACACCTGCTGCTTGAGGTGCCGTGTCACCAATATGAATGGTCCAAGCTCTTACCTCTTTTACTCCTGCCGTAAAATAAGTTTGTAAATTTAATAATGCATAAGCTGCTCTTATTAATTTTGAAGCTCCAGGTTCAGACAAACCAATGTCTTCTAAAAACAATTGTCGTTCTTCATAGTCATCTAACTCATTAATATCTGCCTCAGTACCTACTGCCAAAATTAGCAATTCTGCACCTTCCCCTTTTATAGCCTCTTTGACGGCATCTACATGTGCATTTCCATTTACTGCTGAATTATCATCAACATTACATAAATACAATACAGGTTTATCAGTCAATAACTGTAATGGTTTAATATATTCTTCTCGTTCTTTTTCTGATAAATCTATCGCTCTAACAGAGCTTGCACCTTCTAAACCATCTTTAACTTTTGACAATACGTCAAACTCTTTTTGAGCATCTTTATCCCCAGTTCTCGATGCCTTTTTAACACGGTCTAATTTTTTTTCAACCGTTTCTAAATCTTTAATTTGCAATTCAAAATCGATAATCTCTTTATCACGTACTGGATCAATAGTAGTTTCTACGTGAACAATATTGTCATTGTCGAAACAACGTAATACATGAATAATAGCATCAGTTTCTCTAATATTTGCTAAGAATTTATTCCCTAAACCTTCACCTTTGCTTGCTCCTTTTACCAAACCAGCAATATCAACAATTTCTACAATAGCAGGTTGAACTTTTTCTGGATTAACTATTTCTGACAATTTTTCTAAACGTTCATCAGGTACATTGACCACTCCAACATTTGGCTCAATAGTACAAAACGGAAAGTTTGCACTTTGTGCCTTGGCATTTGATAAACAATTAAATAATGTTGATTTTCCTACATTTGGTAATCCTACAATTCCGGCCTTCATATTTTTAAAATTTGAGATGCAAATTTATAGTAAATTACTTACTAATTTGTTAAGTTGTTGAGATTTTTCACACTAAGAATTCGCGTTACTATTATTGACTTATTAAGCTCTTAAAATTTAAGCTAACAAACTTGAAATTTGCTATTTGAGTATTTAGCAGTACCTATTCAGGATGCATAAAGCGTTGTTTTTCTAACAACGTTTCTTCAGTTTCTACATGTTCATCATCTGGTATACAACAGTCTACTGGGCAAACTGCAGCACATTGAGGCTCGTCATGAAAACCTTTACATTCAGTACATTTATCTGGCACTATATAATACAATTCATCACTTACAGGTTCTTGATTTTGATCTGCATCAACGGCATTTCCATTATTTAAAACTATTTTACCCTCTAAAGAAGTACCATCTTTATACTTCCATTCTTCAGCTCCTTCATAAATAGCAGTATTCGGACATTCAGGCTCACATGCTCCACAATTTATACATTCATCGGTTATTATAATTGCCATTTGTTTATTTAGATTAAATTTGTGGTCACAAACTTACAAAACTATCCCAATATATTAGGATTGAAAACAACTATAAATGACACTAAAACAAAGAATTATTGCTTTTGCAAAATTAGGCGATTTTTTAAAACAATTCTCACAAGATAAGTTTGAAAAAAATGATGCTATTCCTTTTAATGACCTGTTTTTTGATGGCTTTAAACTTCAACTAAAACATGCTAGAGAAGCTAATAGTTGGTTCACATTAGATCATGTCGTTTTTACTTTCAAAAATTGGTCTGAACTATTAAACCAAGAGGCTTTACACCAATGGACATCTTCTTATGATTTGACATCTATTGAGGCTAAGACTATTGCTGTAATTATGGCAGGAAACATTCCGCTAGTTGGCTTTCATGATTTTTTATCGGTACTACTCTCTGGACATAAAATTTTAATAAAACAATCATCAAATGACAAACATATTCTACCGCTACTAACTAAGTATTTAGAATATGTTGAACCAGAGTTTAAAGGATACATCAATTTTAATGAAGGAAAATTAACCGATTTTGATGCGACAATAGCTACTGGAAGTAATAATACGGCTCGTTATTTTGAGTATTATTTCGGGAAATACCCACACATTATCAGAAATAATAGAAATAGCCTTGCTGTACTTACTGGTAATGAAAGTAACGAAGAACTTAAAAAATTAGGCGAAGATATCTTTCGTTATTTCGGATTGGGATGCCGAAGTGTTTCAAAAATATTTGTACCTAAAGAATATGATTTTGACCAGCTTTTTAAAGCTGTTTACGACTATAAAGACATCATCAATTATAAAAAATACGAAAACAATTACGATTATAATAAAGCGGTGTATTTGATGAGTGAGTTTAAACTCATTGAAAACGGGTTTTTAATGCTCAAAGAAGATCCTAGCTATGCCTCACCTATTGCAACTTTATTTTATGAATATTATGATGACATCTCTATTTTAGAAGAGCAACTAAAAAAAGATGCGACTCAAATTCAATGTATTGTTAGCAATGCCATAGAAAATTCAGTGAAATTTGGAGAAACTCAACACCCTACATTAACTGACTATGCAGATGGTGTAGATACGATGGTGTTTTTAAGCAAATTATAACCCTCTTTGTCCTTCGGACATTTCCCCGAAGGGGAAAAACTAACTCTCAACTCTTCTGAACAAACTCAGAACTAAATTGATTATAAATATTACTTGAGCAATTATCAAACCTGTTACACTATATTCAAATAAGTCTTCATAAAGCCTATAATTTTCAAGATTCTCAATCATCTTTGAAGGTTCAATATCGGCACCTCTAGGAGCAAAAAATAAAATAGCTAAACAACTAAATGTAATTAGCACATGTATAATAGTCAACGAGCTGACTGGCTCAAAATTTTCACTATAATAAGCTAAATAATATGCCAATCCTGTACTAAATAACAACAATATTAATGGAACAATCAACATATATATTGACATCACAAAATAAGTGTCTTTAATATTAATATCTATAAGTTTATCAGAATTTATAAAAACATAAAAAATCAAAAAAGGGATAGCTCCCCAAAAAATATAGGGTGTTTTTTTTAGTAAATTATACACCGTCAAACTCTGTCTCTAGATTGATATAATCTAAAAACTCACGTTTTACGGCATTGTCTTTAAACTGACCTCCAAACTCAGAAGTTACAGTACTGCTGGCAGTATCTCTAATTCCTCGAGAGTTTACACACAAATGTTTTGCATCTATCACACAGGCAACATCATCTGTCCCTAATGCTTTTTGCAGTTCTTGTACAATTTGCATGGTCAAACGCTCTTGCACTTGCGGACGCTTGGCATAATAATCAACGATACGATTCATTTTTGACAAACCAATTACGTTTCCTTTAGAAATATAAGCCACATGAGCCTTACCAATTATAGGTAATAAATGATGTTCGCAAGTAGAATACAGCGTAATATTTTTTTCTACCAACATTTCACCGTACTTATAGTTATTATCAAAAGTAGAAAGCTTCGGTTTCTTTTCAGGATTCAGTCCACCAAAAATTTCATTGACAAACATCTTAGCAACTCTACGTGGTGTACCTTTCAAACTATCATCAGTTAAATCCATACCCAATGTATGTAAAATGTGTGCGACATCTTCTTCAATAGCTTGCATTTTCTCATCATCAGAAATTGCAAAAGCATCATCACGCACAGGGTTATTAGCAGACGTTGCTATATGGTCATTTCCCAGTTCATCTTCCATACATTTTCCGTTTTTTCCTTCAAACATTGTTTTTATTTTTATAATTCGTTGAAGTGATCTATTGTTATAAAACACCCCTAATTAGCTACGCTCAATATTTTTAATAATCCTCAAGAGGACAATCTTCTAAACCAACTTTTAAGAATTAATCAATCTTCATACAAAATTACGAATTCTGTACTACTTTTAGCAATTCTTCTACTTTATAGTGTTGTTGCTCTCCGTTTTTTACATTTTTAAGTGTAAAAATAGCACCTTCAACATTAGTTATTGCATAGTCAATTTTACGATTGACCACATATTTCCATTGTTTTTGCTGCTGCTTATTGCTTTGTGCCACATCAGGATATAACTCACATTTTATATTATTTTCTCTCAATACTTTTACTGCTTTTAAAAGCGATAAAACTTTCGATTCATCATAATTTAAAAACACCACTTTTGGCTTAGAGACGATCTCTTCATTGAACAACTCCAATTCTTCTAAGACTAAATAAATTCGGTCTAAACCAAAAGAAATTCCGATTCCACTCATATCTTTTAACCCGAATACTCCTGTTAAATCGTCATAACGACCACCACCACCAATAGAACCCATTTTTACTTTTTTAGTTTGCACTTCAAAAATGGCTCCTGTATAATAATTTAGGCCTCTGGCTAAAGTTACATCTAACTCTAAATTAGCCGATTGCAAGCCTAACTCGTCTATGGTATCAATTACAAATTGTAAATCGGCAACACCTTGTATTCCTTCGTCGGAATCTTGCAACATTACTTTCAACTGATTTAATTTCTCTGTATTTGAGCCGTTCAATTCAAATAAGGGATTCAATTTTTCAATGGCTTTTTCAGAGATTCCTTTCGTCAACATTTCTTTTCTAACACCCTCTATACCAATCTTATCCAACTTATCTAAAGCTACCGTAAAATCAATTAATTTATCTTGTGCTCCAATAATTTCTGCAATACCCGACAGTATTTTCCGATTGTTAATTTTAATGATGGTTTCAGTTAAACCTAATTTGGTAAACACCTCATCATACAATTGAACAAACTCCACTTCTTGCCATAAAGACTTACTACCAACTACATCGGCATCACATTGATAAAACTCTCTAAAACGTCCTTTTTGCGGTCTATCTGCACGCCAAACGGGTTGTATTTGATACCGTTTAAACGGAAAGGTAATTTCATTTTGGTGCTGCACTACGTATCGTGCAAAAGGTACGGTTAAGTCGTAACGGAGGGCTTTTTCTGAGATAATTGGTGTTAATTTTTTTTGATTCAAAGAACCCAAAATTTCCAATCTATAATAATCTCGAATATGCATTTTATATACTAATTCTGATAAATCATCTGATCCATTTTTAATTTGATAAACATCATAATGAACCCATGTAATAAAATGTTCTTTATACCTTTCAAATAATAATTCAAATCGTTTTAATACAAATTTAGAAGGCCCTAAACCGATTGAAGTTTTATACCTAGAAAAAATTTCATCCCAATTAAAAGATATTTCATTCCATCTCCTGTTATAATCTGAATTCTCTTCATGTTTTTTTAATATAAAAGTCTGTCCTTTAACTTGTTTAAAAATATCAACTGCAAATTCTTCAAACTCAAAATAATTACTAAATTCTTCACGGAGAGATTTTGCATAATCTCCCGAATTCAAAATTTTAAAAATCAACCGATCGCCTTCATCTCCATATTTACCGAGTAAAGTACTTGACTTTTCAAAAGCTGGTGTTTCAATAGGTTGGAATCCGAAATTTTCAAAAGCAAGCTGTATCGTAGTAAAGATATAGTTACGTTTGGCT
>Ga0256834_1002035_pt1 | contig 13127 bp, 11 predicted proteins | sample 4281140metaG_FD_190536 | JGI IMG/M metagenome (GOLD analysis project Ga0256834, IMG submission 190536) | Hydrothermal vent microbial communities from East Pacific Rise, Pacific Ocean - 4281-140 | ecosystem: Environmental > Aquatic > Marine > Hydrothermal vents | place: Pacific Ocean: East... | reverse complement strand
TAAAAGAAATGACTAACTGGGGGTTCACTCAAAACCAATCTAATTCCGACATTATTGTAACCTACACTTTGTTAATTAGAGATATGGTAGATACTCGTATTGATTCTGCTGTGGTGTATAAACCTTGGTTGGATACACAACAAGATAGCTTTAATTATACAGAGGGCGCTTTTACCCTCGTTTTTATGGAAGATAAAACTGGCAATATTCTTGCGCAATCTCAATTAGAGAGCATTATGGATCGTAACCCAAAAAAGTTTAAGTCGGCAATTCCACACATGATAAAAAAAATGTTTAGTCGAATAGAGAATGAAGTTAAAGAGAATAATATATAATACACTTTTTTTTGCTTTACTATTAACGCCAGTATTAGGCGTTGGTCAGCCTTCGGTTAGTAATGAAAGTTTTTCTGTTATTAAAGAGGCGTACTCTTATGATAAAGCCTTGCCTCTAAAAGCCACCCTGTTTGAGGTAAAACAATATCCAACTTTTACCAGAACAACAATACATTATTCAGGCGTTAGAGAAAGAGTAGGAGCTTACCTGGCCATTCCCAAAAAAGGAACAGAGCCTTTTCCTGTTGTATTATTAATAGATGGCATGGGGGGCTCAAAAGAACGATGGTTTAAAAAAGAAGATTGGCCTAATGGCTTAGAAACCGTTGAGGCCTTGCTGGAAAAAGGGTTTGCTGTGTTTACCATTGATGCTGCCATGCACGGTGAACGGTTTGATTCAACAGGAGTTTTTCCAAAGCCGGCTTTGTTTAGAAAAAAAAACCTGATGTATAGTGTTCATGATATAATTAAACAAACCGTGCAAGATTACAGGCGAGGTCTAGATTTTCTTGAAACGAGAGAAGAAATAGATATTGGAAAAGTTGGAGCCTATGGCCTAAGTATGGGAGGAGCTATTACGTTTATTCTCACAGGGCTTGAGGAAAGAGTTAAAGCTGCGGTTGTAGGTGTTGCCGTAGTCTATGGCAATAACAACAGCCTTGTAAATGCGTATAATTTTACTCCTCGTATTACAACTAAGCCTGTTTTAATGCTAATGGGAGATCATGATGGGTATTATACGCCAGAATCAGCAACTCAATTATTTAATACAATTGGAGGAGAACATAATAAACTTATCATTTTTGAAGGAGGACACAAGATGCCACCAAGCTATATTCCAATGATAGCCGATTGGTTTGTTTATGGGCTCCGTTAGCTAAATAATTACAGATAGGCCACCTCATTCTTTAATTTCCTACATTATATTGTTTCTTTGCCTTAATGAAAATTCTAGTAATCGAAGATGAGATTAGGGTTTCTTCTTTTATAAAGAAGGGCTTAGAAGAACAAGGCGAAGAAGTTGTTCAAGCATTTGATGGCCAAACAGGATTAAATTTAGCGTGTCAACTTAGCTTTGATGTTATTATTCTTGATGTGATAATGCCTGTGATGAATGGAATCGAAGTGTGTAATCAGCTAAAAAATCATCATCATATTAATGCCCCAATTTTAATGCTAACCGCATTGGGTACCACCGATGATGTGGTACTTGGGCTGGAAACAGGAGCAGATGATTATTTAACTAAACCGTTTAAATTTAAGGAGCTACTAGCCAGACTAAACGCATTAAACCGAAGAAAAAAGCCCATTAATGCACCTGTTGAGCTTATTCAGGCACAAGGAGTTGAGATGAACTTAACGACCAAAGAGGTTAAGCAAAAAGGATCCACAATTAAGCTAACGGCCAGAGAGTTTAAACTACTTGAGTATTTATTAAAGAACAAAAACCGTGTGGTTACCCGAACGGATATTTTAGAAAATGTGTGGGAAGTGGATTTTGACCTTGGCACTAATGTAATTGATGTGTATATCAATTACTTGCGCAAAAAAGCAGGAAAAGGATTAGATACTAAACTAATAGAAACCATTATTGGTATGGGTTATATCATAAAGGACTAGCGTTTGTGAACAGAAAGTTCATCCATATAACACATGAGAAGATCATTTTTTATGTAACCATTGAAGACAACTTATAAACACATGAAAATTAGCACACGTCTATCATTGGCATTTTCGCTTATTGCAAGTGCCATATTTATAGTGTTTGGTGCTATGGTGTATTGGTTTGCAGATAATCATAGAAACACAGAATTTCAAGAAAGGTTAAATGAACGTGTTATCTTAACTGAAAAGATATTTCTGGAAAAAGAAACATTTAGCCAAAGTGAATTCGAAATTATTACAGAACAATTTTCAAATACTTTATTCCAAGAAACAGAAGAAGTAGTAGAAACGCAAGGAGCAAAAATACTTATGTTTAAGTATAAATACCCACAAGAGGTTGCGAAAGAACTTCAGCAAAGAGACACCTATTTTTTTGGATACAATAATACGCAAGGCTTAAGCAAGCAATTTACCATTAATGGTAAAAAGTATATTATTATAGTTACAGCGGTTGATGAAACTGGCATTAAAAACTTAGCCTTTCTAAAAAATAGAATCATCCTACTTATTTTAATGGGAATACCACTTTTATTCATTGGGAGCTTTGCCATTACAAAAAAAGCATTGCTGCCATTAACCCAAAAAATTAAGCATGCTAATGCTATTGGGGCATCTAATTTACATCAGCGTTTAAAGGTTATTAATTCAGAAGATGAGATTGGTAAACTGGCAATCGCCTTTAATAATTTGCTTGATAGGCTCGAAGCTTCGTTTGAAGCACAAAAAGCTTTTATTTCTAATGCTTCGCACGAAATTCGAAACCCCTTAACAGCTATTATTGGAGAAGCGGAAGTTGCAGCAAGTAAAATACGTGAGCCTAAGGATTATATTGAGTCATTAAACCATATTTTAACCGAGGCCGAAACCCTCAACACCACGGTAAACAACTTGCTTCAATTATCAAAAATTAATGCCAATGAGGCAGGTATACAATTTGATCCAATTGACTTGGCATCTTTTATAAACGAAGTTAAAACAAGTTTTGATTTTGTAACACCAGCCAATAACATTCGGTTTTTATCCGACCAAAATACAAGCACTGTTACTATTGTAGGAAACAAAGGGTTATTAAAAGCAGCCTTATTTAATATGTTTGATAATGCGTGCAAATTTTCCTCTAACCAAGAAGTTATCATCAAACTATCGGTTGTAGAAAATCAAGTTCACTTAATTATTTCTGATAAAGGTATAGGTATTTCAAAATCTGATATTACCCAAATTAAGGCACCTTTTTATCGAGGAAATAATACCTTTCAAATTAAAGGGTCTGGCATTGGCTTATCACTAACCGATAAAATCATTGCCCTTCATAACGGAGAACTTTCTATACAATCGGAAATAGGAGAAGGCACGGAGGTTACGATAGTGCTCCCATTGCACCTGCCCTAGTTGGTTCGGCAGGCCTCCTTTTTTGTTCTGACAAAGGAAGAACCAAATTCTAATCTTATTTTAATGTCTGTTTAACCTCGTTCTAATAACATATTTCTATCATTGCAGAAAAAATTCTATAATGATGAGTGAAAATAATAGTAACGGAGGGTTGTTTGCAAACATAAAACAAGACCTGCCAGCAAGTATTGTAGTACTATTTGTAGCTATACCTCTTTGTTTAGGTATAGCATTAGCAAGTGGAGCCTCTCTGTTTTCAGGCTTAATAGCAGGAATTGTAGGAGGAATAGTGGTTGGTAGTTTAAGTAATTCATCTCTAGGAGTTAGTGGACCAGCAGCAGGATTAGCTGTAATTGTGCTAAACTCAATTCAATCATTAGGAGCTTTCGAAATTTTTCTTGTAGCTGTTGTAATTGCAGGAGCTATTCAAATATTGATGGGTTTCTTAAAAGGGGGAGTAATCGCTTATTATTTTCCTTCTGCCGTAATTAAAGGAATGTTGGCTGGTATAGGTATTATTATTTTTCTAAAGCAAATTCCTCATGCTTTTGGCTATGATGCCGACTACGAAGGAGATTTATCTTTTTGGCAAAAAGATGGGGAAAATACGTTTACAGAACTATTTAAGATGCTCGATCACATTTCACCAGGGGCATTAATTGTAAGTGTTATTTCTTTATTAATACTTCTAACTTGGGATAATATTCTAGCTAAAAAGCATAAAGTATTCCAGCTTATCCAAGGCCCTATTGTAGCTGTTGTATTTGGCGTATTTTATAATATTCTAGCTTCAACTTATTTTCCGGCTTATGCGATTAATGCAAGTCATTTGGTAAGTGTTCCTGTGGCTGATAGCCTTTCCGGGTTTGCTTCACTGTTTGCCTTTCCTGATTTTAGTCATGCGCTAAGCAGCGATGTGTGGGTGGTTGCATTAACTATTGCCATTGTAGCAAGTTTAGAAACATTGCTTAGTGTTGAAGCTACAGATAAACTAGATCCGTTTAAGCGTACAACTAATACCAACCGAGAGCTTATGGCACAAGGCACAGGTAATATGATCTCAGGATTATTAGGTGGCTTGCCAATTACACAAGTAATTGTTCGTAGTTCTGCTAATATTCAATCAGGTGGGCGAACCAAACTTTCTGCCATAATGCACGGGATTTTCTTGCTGCTATGTGTGTTTTCAATCCCCTTTATATTGAACATGATTCCTCTTGCAGTACTTGCAAGTGTATTGTTTGTGGTGGGCTATAAATTAGCCAAACCAAGCTTGTTTAAACAGATGTACCAGTTAGGAATGTCGCAGTTTTTACCATTTATAATTACCATTTTAGGAATTGTTTTTACTGATTTATTGAAGGGAATAGGAATTGGTTTAACTGTAGGCATACTTATGATCTTAAGAAACAGTATTAAGAACTCTCACTTTTTGCACAAAAAAGAGGAGGATAATGGGTATCATAAGGTAAAAATGACTCTGGCCGAAGAAGTAACTTTCCTAAACAAAGGGGCAATTTTAAAAGAGTTGAACAGCCTTCCGAGAGAAACTCAATTAACTATTGACATGAGCAAATCGGCACATATAGATTACGATGTGTTGGAGATTATTGATAACTACAAAAATACTGCTGAGAGCAAAGGTGTAACAGTAGTGCTCATTAATAGAGGAGAAGAACAAACCGCAGATTATTAACTAAAATTGGCCCAAACTCTAATCAAAATGAACGGCAAGAGCAATAAGTTAAAATTCTTAGTATTGATTGACTTTTCTCAAAATGCCTATAAAGCATTGAAATATACGATTTCATTAGCTAAAGTAGTGAATGGTAAAATTGTTTTGCTCTATGTTGCGTCTCCTCGAAACCTTGTTAAATCCGATAATCCTTCGATCGCCTTACGCTCGATGGAGATAGATAAAAGCAAAGCAGAGGTGCAGTTAAAGTCTATTATAGAAATGATAGAGGCAGAAGGAATAACCGCAGAATATGTGAATACTATTGGTAATATTTCAACAAAAATGAAAGAGTATGCCAACTTGCTGAGCCCTAGCTTAATTGTACTTGGCAAGAGTAGCCATATAGAGCAGAATTTAGGTGAAGTTACCGAGCACTTACTTTATCGAAATAATGATAATGTACTCATTATTGGGAGTGATAACCAGTTTAGTGAAGATACTTCCATTTCTGTGGAGTGTAATGAAAACTCTTTAGGGGATTATAGTTCCAACCTTCTATTATGGTTGAATGTAAATACTAGATCTCCGATTAGGTTTTATGTGAATAAAAGAAAACGAAGAGAGAAAGCATTTTCCTTTCCAGAAAATTGGTCAAATATAAAAAACGCAGAACATAAAATTTGCTATAAAAACAATCAGCATTTTTCTGTTGCTAATGGGTTAGAAAAACACCTTTCCGAAGAGAACATAGAATTGGTTTGTATTGGAAGAAAACGAGCAAACCCCTCATTGTTTTCTAAATTATTCAATCAACCGAAAACAATATTAGAAATTATAAAAAATACTCAAATACCATTAATGTTAATGGGTAAAATAGCATAAAAAATTAATTATGAGAACACAAACAAAGGATATTCAAGAAAATTTAACTCCGGCTAAAGCGCACCAAATATTAGTAGAAGGCAATGGCCGATTTGTTCAAAATGTAAAAGCACAACGTAATTTAAAAGACCAAGTACTTGAAACAAGTGAAGGCCAGTTTCCTTTTGCAGTTATACTTAGTTGTATCGATTCTCGTGTGCCAGCAGAGTTGGTTTTTGATCAAGGCATTGGAGATATTTTTAGCATACGAGTAGCTGGTAATATTATTAATGAAGATGTACTAGGCTCTATGGAATACGGGTGTAAGGTTGCCGGCTCTAAGATTGTAGTAGTTATGGGCCATACAAAATGTGGTGCCGTAAATGCAGCTTGCAATAATGTAGAACTTGGAAATATTACACCACTATTGAGTAAGATAAAACCAGCAGTGGAGCTTATTAGAAAAGGTGATGAACCAATGGAGGAAAGTGCGATTGAAGAAGTGGCTGTTAAAAACGTGAATTTATCGATTTCTCAAATTAGAAGAGAGAGCCCGATCTTGGCTGAAATGGAAGAGAATGGAGAAATTGAATTAGTGGGTGCTGTGTACAGCGTTTCTAGTGGACAAGTAGAATTTATTTAAATAGGTAGTGAGTATAGGGGGGAACGAGAAAAAGAACAAGTAAACATGTGCATCAATAAACGATTGATAATCCTTTTTATCGCCCTCCCTTTTTCTGCCTTTGGGCAAGAAAGCGATTTGGGTAACTGGTTGCTTTATTTTGGCAATAAAAATATTAGTAAAAAACTAAATTGGCACCACGAGGTACAATACAGAAACTATAATGCTATCGGTGATTTAGAACAGCTTCTATTAAGAACAGGAGTTGGGTACAACCTTAGCGAGAAAAACAATAACTTACTTTTGGGTTACGGTTTTATTAGAAGTGAAAACTACCTTGACGGCTCTTCTAAAAAGCAAATTGTAAATGAGCACCGTATCTATCAACAGTTTATAAATAAACATCAAGTTGCAAGAGTTTACCTGCAACATAGATTCCGTTTTGAGCAACGTTTTGTCGAAGACGTTTTTAAAATGAGGTTCAGATACTTTTTGGCTTTTAATATTCCAATTACAAATGCTAAAATGGAAGCTAAGACCTTTTATTTATCTGTCTATAATGAGCTATTTCTAAATACCGAAGGAGATATTTTTGATAGGAACAGACTTTATGGTGGGCTTGGCTATAAAGTAAACAAAACAGTACGATTTGAATTGGGCTATATGAATCAGTTTTTTAGCGAGGGCGGTCGCGACCAATTAAATATGGTGGTATTTGTTAATTTACCTGATTAATTTAACGCCCGATAGTTTATGGAACCAGTTTCTATTTTATTTTAGTGTACCAAAATTTCAAACATGTACACATTCTTAGCTCTTATACAAAGTCTCATTTTATTAGTTCTATCGCTTATCCATTTTAGTTGGGTGTTTGGTAGTACATGGGGTTTAGATAAAGCGCTCCCCACAAATCCAGAGGGCATTAAAGTGTTAAATCCAAGCAAATTCGACAGTGCTATTGTTGCCATAGGCTTATTGCTTTTTGCCATCTTCTACTTGCTAAAAGGCGACTTTATTTCGCTTAGTGTGCCAAGCTACATATTACGATATGCAGGTTGGACAATCTCTGCCATTTTTATACTCAGAGCCATTGGAGACTTTAAATATATTGGCTTTTTTAAAAAAGTTAAATCTACAGAGTTTGCAAAACTCGATACCATGCTGTATTCCCCTCTTTGCTTAGGGTTGGGAGTTATTGCCCTATGGATAGAGGTATAAAAAGCCCTCTTTATGGATTTAGACAAGAGGGCTGATTTTTTTAATTACTTAAAATTGAATGGCACTAATAATTTTATTTTTTTCGTTTATAAAAACGCGGTTGTCAATGTCATCAATAATGTAGTTAGGAGTTTTATCAAGAAGTTCAATTTTTTTAATTATTTCACCAGTAGCTTTGTTCATCATATACACAAAATTTCTTCCTTCAGTTTCGGTAGTTTCCTTTTTTGCAAGGATAAACTTAAAATCTTTAGTGCTTTTGGAATTAAAATAACGGGTATTGGTAATTTCAAAAACAGGCTCCATTACTCCTGCTCCAGTACCTACATATACACCAACTACCGCACTTGTTTCTTCTATTGCACCTGTGTCATCAACATTTCTATTCGTAATAGTTTTTAGCTTATCTAAATTTTCCATTGCACCTTCTAGATCAAAATCAATACCAGCCATATTTAGACCAATTTGAGCCAATTGGGTATAATCTGTTGTAGATACTGGCTTAAAATATTTAGTATATAACACGTTTCCTTCAGGAGTTAGTACAGAAGCATATTGATCGGCTGTTATAAAATAGCCAGTAGGCACATACTCTGCCACCAAAGGTGTTTTTTTCTTAACTTCCAATAGCTCAATATCCTCAGCAAATAACTCAATTGAGCCAGTTTCTAAATCAAATTTATATCCTTTTTTATTTTCAAATAAAATCACCCTGTTTTCTTTGTCATCAAAAGTTACTGCGGGTATCGACTTAAATTTTACATCTTTTTTCCAGAGGTCTTTTCCATCTGCATAGTTTAATATATTGGAGCGTTCGGTTGAAATATAAAGAACTCCACTTTTAGTAGGAGTAATATAATATGCATAACCTTTGACTTTTGAATCCCATACTTTTTTTCCATTTTTATCTACTACTGATATTGAACCGTCTTTCTCGTCTTTACCAATAGCAATATAGCCGTCTTCAAAAGGTATAACTTCATCCAAATATTCTATTTTATAACTTTTCTTCCAGATGAGCTCCCCTGTTTCTGGTTTTATTAAATTAAAACCTTCGGTTTCAACCAACACTAAATTTCCATTAGCATCCTCTGTAATATCGACCAAGGTTCCTTTTAACTTGAGCTTACCAGGGGTTATGTCATTTCCAGTTTTAGGGTCTAATACTGTTAATTTTTTACTTCCTTTAACTCCTAAATACAGGCTATTATTTCTATCAGAATAAACCAATGCACGCATTCTTTTGTCTGCTATATTATTCCATAGTTGCTGCCCAGTGTTTAAGTCGAAAGAAATCGTTTGCACCTTAAGGCCAATAATTAGTTGGGTATTGTCTTTTGTTATAATAGGGCCATGTTGCACAAACCCAAATCCTTGGACATTGCTAATTTTTTCAGAAATCCCTTTTGCAGGCCCAATGCTTGCAAACCATTCGCTTTCCCATGTTTTTAGGCTAAATTTCATTAGGCTTCTATCTTCAGAACTTGCCAATTCAAATAAAATAAATCCTTGATCAATCATTAGGTGATACTTTTTAAAACTATACTCACCTTCTTTGGTATTATAGAGAACATCTCCATTTGCCGCATTAATAATAATACCTCTTTTTCGACTACCAAGAGGTGTATATTCGGCTATAAACAAAGGGAGCCCATCAATATTTTGGAACGATGCCTTACTAACCCCAACTAGATTCTTGTTGTTCCACATTGTTTCTCCTGTGTTATTGTCTAAAGCAGAAAGCCCATTGGATCCAGAAGTAATGATGTAACCATTATTGCTTTGTTTAATCCATCCGATTTTGGTTAGGTTTCCACCACCAAGATCAACTTGCCAAAGTTTTTCTTGAGCGTTTACTACCTGAATTGATATGATTGTACATATCAACAACATACTAAATTTGATCGTTTTCATAATAATGATAGGGTTATAAGTAAATTTATTGATTGTATTTTTAAGGTGTAAATATTGTGATGAAAAATAATCTATAGTGTTTTTACAATGTAGAGGTCAAAAAACAGGCTTGTAATTAAAAATGGGGGTTAATTATTTAGTAAAACCGACCCTCTTCTTGTTCTCAATTTTAAACTTAAACATTTGGTTTATCACCCCCCGTTTTTAGGCTTATTTGGCTTTTTGGGTACAACTTGCTTTTCTTTTTGCTTAATATCTGCTGCTGCTTTCTGTATTTGCTCCTGAGATTTTCCTTTTAAATATTCTGGCAAGTCCATACCGGCCATATTAAACATTTCTTGCAACGGAGGAACAGATTTATAAAGCCCTGAAATAAAGTTAGCCGTAGAAGTTTTTTCTCCTGTGCCATTACCTCCATCCCAAACAGTAATTTTATCAATTTTAATATTTTTTATAGCTTCGGCTTGCAACCTTACCAATTCTGGCAGCTTATCTGCTACTAATAACAGTACCGCATCTTTGGAATCATTACCTGCCGCATTTACAATTTGCTTTAACCCTTCTGCTTGCTTGGTTAGTACTTCATAAATACCTTGAGCCTCTGCTTGCTTTCTAAAAAGAATGGCATCGGCTTCACCTCTTGCTTTTCGCCTAATCATTTCAGCTTCTGCTTCAGCAGCAATTTCTACCCTTTCTTTATCAATTTGAGCAGGTACTACAATATCAGCCGCTTGTGCAGCCTTGTCTCTGGTGGCACGGGCTTTTTCAGCTATTTGCTCAGCAGCATAAGCTTCTTCCAGAGCTTTTGCCGTTTGTACTTTTTCAGCGGCTGTTGAAATACGTTTTGCTTCCGCTTCTTTTTCTATACGTAAGGCATCGGACTTGGCCACTACAATTTTGGCTGTGTTTTCTCCTTCTACAGCTCGGGCATTGGCATCTGCCACTTGCACACGCTGGTCTTGGTGTGCATTTGCTTCCCCAATGGCTCCATCTCTATCTTTTTCAGCAACAGACTGTTTCGCATCGTTTATGGCTTTAGCTGCGGCTTCTTTACCAAGAGCCTCTATATACCCCGATTCATCTTTAATGTCGGTAACGTTAACGTTTATAAGCTTCAGGCCTATTTTCTTAAGCTCTGCTCCTACATTAGAGGCAACATTTGCCAAGAATTTATCGCGGTTGCTATTAATTTCTTCAATATCCATGGTAGCAACAACGAGTCGTAATTGGCCAAAAATAATATCTTTTGCTAAATCGTGGATGCTTTCTTGGCTCTGACCCAAGAGCCTTTCGGCTGCATTATTCATAACCCCGGGCTCAGTAGAAATACCAACAGTAAACCTTGAAGGCACATCCACACGGATATTTTGCCTACTAAGGGCGTTGGTAAGCATTACTTCAATGGAAATTGGGGTTAAATCTAAGAATTCATAATCTTGAAAAACGGGCCAAATAAAAGAAGCTCCACCGTGGATACAGTTGGCGGATCCTCCTCCAACTTTTCCATACACTACTAAAATTCGATCAGAAGGACACCGTTTATAACGTTTAAAAAATGTGATTATAATAATGAAAACAAATAATGCCGCAAAGGCAAAAACAGGTAAGGCTAATACACTCATTATGATTTACTTTTTGTAACAATTAAAATATTATTATTGGCAATTTCAGAAACCGAAACTACGGTTCCTTGGGGTAAATTTTCTTTGTCATCGGTTAAGGCTTCAAGCGTCCGTAGGGTTCCTTGCACTTGCACTTGTATTTGGCCTATATTTCCTCTTTGGGCTTTAACCTCCATATATACCTCACCTACAGCTCCTACGGCATTTTTCATTTTTAAGGTGCCACTTGCGGTTGCTTTGCCTAAGAAGTAAAATAAGCTTCCCATTATTCCCATCATAGCAATTCCGCCAATAAAAGAAATAATCATGGAAACCCCATTGCTCAACCCAGAATCTAAACAAGCTATACCTGCCCAAGCAAAAATGGTGAAAAAGGCCACTAAGTTTTTTAGTGTAAAAAACTGAAACCCAATTCCATCATCTGTTTCTACATCAAAATCTGCCCCTCCATCTTCGGGTATATCTCCGCCAAAAAAAGTTAAGAGCAGTTGCAGGATAAAAAAGACAGTAAATGGAATGGCTATCCCCCAATAAATTTTTTCTAAGAGCTCAAGCGTGTCCCACCATCCAGGAAAGTCTGTAAACATAGGTGTTAAATTATTTCTAGCTCAAATTAGATTATTTATTTGAAAATAGAAAGAAAATTGAAGTAATAAATTTAAAAATTTAAAGGTCAACACTTTCTTTTTCTTTCAAAATGGGTTAGATAGGGCTTGCTGAACAACTATGACTATCCGTATTGTTGTGTGCCATCATTTGCAGCTTTTTTGTATAGTCTGAAAAGCACACAATTAGTTCACTGCCAAACTTCAAATTTCACCGCTTCGAACTTCCTTTCTATTCGGATGCTTAGAATTGCGCAGGAACGTTTTGTGGTTTGCTTGCCCGCCACCTGTTCGCAGAAGCTTTAGCGGAGGCGCAAAGGGCAAGCTCAAACAGCCGTTCATTTAATCCAAAGCCAAAACGCAATTAGGACGATTCGCCCAAGCCAGTTTCATTTGCTCTTTCGAGTGCTTGCACTCGAAAATTTTTGCCATTAAGGCATAATTGATCAAAAATTACCTTCTGCCAAAATTTGCAAATAAATTCAGGCATTTCAGCCATCTAAATTGACTTTTGGAGCGGCTAAATTTTCTAAACGGACACACAACATAAACTATATGCCATAGGGGTTATGCGCTGAAGTCCAAGTTCGTCTGTATTTGCTAATTCCGCCAAATATTTGCTTTGGGTAGTGGTATGTTTTGATTTGTTCCAAATCAAATATCTGCCTCAGTGGGTTATCTCAAATTATTCGTAACTTAGTCCTACGGGACATATAGTCCGAGCGTTGGTAATAATTAAGATCAAATAACTAGTACTAGACAAAATTTATCCTATGAAAACATTAATGACATTAGCATTTTTAATCATGACTTCTTATGTATATAGTCAAGATACAATAAGACATATATCTGGGAAAGATATAATCGCAAAAGTTATAGAGATAAATATAGAAGATATCAAGTATAAAAAATATAGCAATATTAATGGACCAACATATTCTTTGGACATAAAAAATATAATCAGCATTACATATCAAAATGGAGAAAAAGAAACTTTCAAGACAGAAATGGAGAAAAATCCTGACAGTGTATTAGATGACAATGAACTATTTGAAAAATTAACAACAAAGAACAATAAGGTCTATATTGATTCTGAAAATGCAAATGCTATTATACATGCGACAAATGCTATTGGAATATGGGGTTACTGGATAATTACTAAAAATAGAGAAGAAGCTGATTTTATTTTAAAGTTCAATATAAGGTTTGCAGGGTTAG
>Ga0256834_1002034_pt1 | contig 13129 bp, 14 predicted proteins | sample 4281140metaG_FD_190536 | JGI IMG/M metagenome (GOLD analysis project Ga0256834, IMG submission 190536) | Hydrothermal vent microbial communities from East Pacific Rise, Pacific Ocean - 4281-140 | ecosystem: Environmental > Aquatic > Marine > Hydrothermal vents | place: Pacific Ocean: East... | reverse complement strand
GAAGCTTTTTTCAAAAAACATGTTACAAGTATTAGAAAAAACAACATTTCTTATGAGGTTTTATCATATGATGGTGTTTATTTAAATTGCTTAAATTTATCAAATAAGAAAAAAGAAAAATTAAGGTGGAAGAAAGACAATCTTATATTAGTTGATGTAACCTTATTGTATTAACAATACAAATTGCCCCAATGGCTTGGACTTGTAGTCCGAGCAATAAACAAAAAAGAAAAGCTACTTTAGAAATAGAGTGGTTTTTTTATATTGATTTTCAGACATCATAAATATTACTATTGAAAATAGTATTTTCGTAGTTATTAAAATAGTCTATGAAAAAACTAACTCCAATTATTCCATTATTTAAAAGGTTTATAAAAGATACAGAAACAGGTAAACGCTTAAAAAAGAATGGTGAAAAAATTAAAGCAGGCTCTATTGATAATTATAAATATGCTTTAAATAACCTTACAAAATTTTCTATTTAAACGGGTTTTGAGTTACGTATTTGTGATGCTTCTAAATTGAACAAAAGAGAATACACTTCTGAGAAAAATTATTGGAAGAAGTTTTATAAAAAGTTCACTACTTATTTATACAAAAACGGATGTTTCGATAATTATGTTGGTAATAATATTAAAATTATTAGAACTTTTTTTAATTACTTAAAAAATGATATAGATTTTCAAACAGGTGATTTTCAACGATTATTTTATGTAAGAAATGAAGAAATTGAAATATTAGTGCTGTCACCCGAGCAGTTAAAGTTTTTAATTCATAATAAGGAATTTGAAGAAGGTTTAACATCTTCATTAAAACGAATAAAAGATATATTTGTATTTGGATGTACAACAGGGTTAAGATATTCAGATATTTTTTTATTAACTAATAAAAATTTTGAACAGCAACAAGACGATTGGTATTTAAAATTAAAGTCTAAAAAAACAAAAACCTTTAGTTATATTAAACTACCCGACTACGCTATATCAATTTATCTAAAAACTAAACCTAAAAATAATAATGGTTTGGTTTTTAAGAAAATAGCTTTAATAAATTTCAACAAACATTTAAAGTCTATTGGTGAAAAAGCTAATTTTACTGCTCCAATTGAATTTTTAAGAGAAAAGCAAGGGTTTACTAAAAATAATAACTCTTCATCTAAAATTCAATATAGATTTTGTGATAAAATGAGCTCTCATATGATGAGGCGTACAGCTATAACAACATTATTAATTTTAGGAATGCCTGAACATTTGGTACGTAAAATTAGTGGACATAGTTATAATAGTAATTCTTTTAACCGCTATGTGCATTATGCACAATCTTATATGGATAAAGAAATTGAAAAAGTTCATGTTAAATTAGAAATGTATGATTGATATGCTTCAAATTAATGAGCTTGATAAAACCATTATACACTTTAGATTCACTTATTAAATCTATAAAGCTAATTTAATACTTAAAAACTACCAACAGTAGCAACTCTTTTTTCTTGCTTACTCGTTACGGGAACGTAAAATATTTTCGTGCCATAGAAACCATTACTATATTTTTTACCAAGGTCTCTCGACTTTAACAGGAACCATAAACTCATTGAATTTAATTCCATCAACAACGTGAAATTTTTCATCTAATGTTGTAGCATATACTGAACCTGTATCACTCACTCCATAGCCTTCTTTTTTATATAAATTTTCTAATTGAGTGAATTCTCTTGCTTTAACTAGTTTAAGAATCAAATCAATTGTCGGTTTGTAATATTCATCTACTTTATTAATTATTACTACATCTGAATGTTTACTAGTTGAATATAAACTATAAATTTCATTTTTTAAACAAAAAAATGTCTCAACATGCAAATCCGAAAAATCACCGTTTGGATATTTAAATATTTCAATCAAAATAGTACTGTCAAGTCTCTCTTGAACTTCATTAAAATATTTTTTAAATATTTTTTTTCTTGACTTCTCTTTTATAATAGTATTATTAAACTGATTAGTTTCAGGATATTTTTCTCTATAAAACTTATTAAGTTCTATTACATTAGATGACTGACAGCCAACTAATAGTAATATCACAATATTAATTATTAATTTTTTCATAGATTAATTTTAATTTTCTATACCTATTTCTTGTAACTTACCTACTTCGATTGAAAAAGTTCTTTTATTAAGAAATAAACCTTTTGGCCAAAATAGTTTTGATGGTCCATAAGGAGAACCATCAAGCGTTCCATAGTGTGTTCTTAACGGTAATTTTAAAGCACTCCTAAATATATTTTCAAAATGAGAAGCAAAGTTTTCATCAAATGAAGCCGTTTGACCTTCCATAGTAAACCATTCATTTCTGTTTTTCTGTCCTTTATATGCTGAATATAAATGCCCCAATTCATGTACAAGAGTTATTTCATAAGGACTCTTAATCACACCATCTTCGGTTGGGGTTTTAACTGTTGCCTTAGGATCTATTTTAATTCTTCCTCTCGTAGAATGTTTATTTCTTTCATAAACAATGGAATAAACCTCTTTTGAGGTGGCTATTTCATGAAGTAATCCTGATTTTCCTAATTTTCCATTATTAATAACAATTGAAGATGTAGCATAATCTAATTTTCTCAAAGCACCCTGAGTTTTTAATAAGAAGTCATCATTCCCTGAATACGCATTTCCATGTTTGTCGATTAAACTTCCATTCTTATATTGATAATTTACACCGTCTTTTACAACATAAATTACACCTCCGTTAATATCAATAGTAATTAATGGGTTATTTCCCATACCAATATATGGGCTACTAAATTCACCTGCTGGGTCTGGACTCAACCATCTACCAATTCTTCCATCCCAAAGCCTTAGTTGAAAAGTATCTTTACCAGTTTCAGAATCTTTTTCTTGTCCTTGGAAGGCATATCTGTACAATTCACCACCTACCATTTGTCTATTCGGCATAGGCATTCCAAAAGGATATGTTTATAATATTTTAAAGAACGTATTTCAAATTTAACAAACGCTACCTATTTCTAAGTAGCTTCTCTTTTTATTTATTGCTCGGACTACAAGTCCGAGCCATCAGGTTAATTAAAATAACCTTCAAGTCTTACATTAAATTGAGCATCAATACCTATTACAGGATCTTCGAGAATAACCTTAGTAAACACCATAGTCAATTTTATAATTAACATATCCTTTTCCCATTTTACCTTCCGTATTATTCTTTGAGAATTGTTTTTAATTTCTTCATCAAAAATTGGATTACCATATTTTAACGAAATCTCTCGTTTAATATCATTAAATTTTACTTGAAATTCCTTTTGATTTTGAGTAAGGTCATTCAAATATTTGATATTCTTTTTAGGATTAAAAACAGGGTTATAAAGCCCCCAATTATACCATATTCCTTTAATTATAGAATCCTTATCATAAAAATACCAAGTATGTAAGTTAGGTTTGAATCTAGATTTTCTTTCATAAATTAAAGGATAATTAGTTTCATTAATAACATCATTTGAGAATGGGTCTTTCCAAAGGTTAAATTTAAAAAAACCTTTCTCAATTGATTGTTTTCTTTTTTCAATTTCTTTGTAGAATGACAAAGGTTTTTTTTGAAAAATAACCTCTTGAGAAGAACAAGCAATAAAAAATAATAACAAAAAAGGAATCAAATATTTCATAATCTAAATTTAGAGATTTTCAAATAATATGGCTAAAAAAACTATTATTATTGCGCCAAATAATATATTTCTTGGCTCATATTTATGAGAGTTTTCTTCATCAAAATCAGTTTTAGCTAATTTAATTAGCCAGATAAATAATGCTCCAATAAAACGAAAAATATTTTTTAAAAAATGCATGGATTAAAATTTTCGACCAATATATATATTAAAATATGTTGAAAAATCAATATTTTTATTAAAATAATTGTTGACTTCAGTTTTTACAAAAGATATGTTTCCTTGACGGTATTGTTGTGGCGTAGGTCCTCCCAAACTTTGAGAGGAAAGATAAAGACCAATTGTCTCAGATGCACCTTTAAACATAAATTTCAAAACTCTTCGATTAACTTTATTATCTATAACTTTATTAATTATTGGTTGCCCTAAATCAAAAGCAAGCCCTACAACTTCAGATTTGTCAATTGATGAGGGTGTTAAACTATTTCCTGGGACACCATGATTAAACAAAATTTTATCAATTTGAATACTCGTGGAATTAAATAATTCTAATTTTGTCGAAAATCTGTAATTATCAACTGATTGACCTATAGATTTTTTAAAAATATCACTTTTAAAATCATCAATGAATCCATTATAATCATCTACAGGTGTAAATTGATTAGTCCAAGTTGAAAAGCCAAATAGTTTATTAACAACAAACATTCTTCCATAATCTTGGTGTCCAAATTCAAATGAATAATAATCAACTAAATCACCACCTCTTGTGCCAATTTGCTCTTTTGAACCATCTCTTCTAATTAAATATTCGTTATCAGTGCTACCTCCATCAGGGTCTGTTAAAACTATTGGATTGTTTCCCATTCCTAAATATGGACTTGCAAACTCATGCATTGGATCCGTAGTCAACCATCTTCCAATTCTTCCATCCCAAAGTCTTAATTGAAATGCTTCTTTTCCAGTTTCGGGGTCTTTTTCTTGTCCTTGAAAGGCGTATCTGTACAATTCACCACCTACCATTTGCCTATTCGGCATTGGCATTCCAAAAGGATAGTAATCTTAATTACTTAAACACTTTATTTAAAAGAACTTAATGGAGTAACACCTTTAATGAATTATGCTATATTTTGCAATTTTCAACTGATCTTAAACCAGTTTTTTAAAAGAAATAAAAATATCAAAGAAATTTGACAAATCCTAAATTCTAGTGTTATTTTAATTTCTAAGATTTGTAAAAAAAGTACGGTTAAACCATAAAATTAGTTGAATTAAAAAATCTAATTTTATGAGTTGTTGTACATTATTTTCAAATAAAAAATTAACCTTAAATAAAAACAAATGAAGTTATTGAAAATTGCTTTATTATTAACAATTACATTATTATTAAATAGTTGTGCGTCAGGATACAAAATGATTAACCCTGATAAATTAACTTTCAATTCTAAAACCGAAAACCAAGGAGTTACTCTTGAATATAAATATAATTTATTAGATAAAAAATATGCAAAAAAAGAAATAAAAAAAGGAGTAAGACTTGTAGCTGTTAAAATTTTAAATAATTCTGATAAAGATTTAACTTTTGGAAGAGATTTGTTGTTAACGAATTCAAAAGGAAAACATATTTCAATTTAGGAAAATAAAAGAACTCTTAATATGTTAGAACAAAAACCAGCTTCATATTTATGGTATTTATTATTAACCCCAATGAATTTATACACTTATAAGACAAATTCTTATGGTGGACAAGAAACCTCAAGTTCAACTCCAATAGGATTAATTGTTGGACCAGGATTAGCTGGAGGAAATTTTATAGCAGCAAGCTCTGCAAATAAAAAGTTTGAGTCAGAAATCCTTGAATATGATATTATTGGTAGAGTAATTAAGAAAGGAGAAACTGTAAATGGACTAATAGGAATAATCTCTGATAATTATGAATTATTAAAATTAAAGATTCAATAAAAACAATGTACAACAATGGCTAAAAAAATTGCTTTTTTATGCAGAATATAGAGATTAAAGTAACTTTAAACCAAAGCAATAAACATCAGGAAATTACGGTTTACCAACCGCAACTTTCCTTAGCCAAACCTGTCAGAAAGTATAAAATATATAAATAACATAAAATTTAATTGCCTTTAGCGGTAAGCTAATTTTTAATTATTTTTTAAAATAAAAATATGAACGTAAATAAAATTTGTATCCTCTTCCTTTTTGTAGTTATAAGCTCTTGTAAAACCGTTATTGTAAACAAGCAAACTCAAAAAATTGCATCTTCAGCCTTAGAATTAGCAACTATTGGTATAGCGAAACCAAATTTACAAATCAATAATTTTGAAGTAAATGCTATACCGCAGTTAAATGAAAAAATTAGAGTTACAGCTAAAATACTACCTTTTAATAAAACCACTTTTAAAGCATACATCAAAGCATCAACTTTACAAGGAAAAAAAAGTATGATTAAGTATGTAGACTCTTTACTTAACAAGCCTAGGTATGTTGTACTAAAAATAACAGATTACGTTACGTTGCTTGAAGAGTTGAATGATAAACAAAATTTAACTGTTTTTAATTATTTAAAAACGGTACCTAAAGCTAAATTAGTAACTTCAATAGCTATGGTATTTGACACCAATGTTTTAAATGAAATGAGCCAAGCCGAAGAACTGTATTTAAGCAATGTTAAGTATAAAAAATATGACTTAGAACTGTATAAAGACAAAAAACTTTACAAAACAATTGAGTTAACAAAAGGCACCACGTTTACCTATAAATTATCCTCGTTTTGTTGGAGAGAAAACCACAAGCACCAACCAATATTAGTGAATATTATTGATGAACATTCAAGCTGTAACAACAATACGTACAAAAGTTACCAACAAGTAATTAAAAACAAAAAAATTGTTAAATTTTAAATGAAAATGAAAATGAAAAATAAAATAATTGGAATAAGTTTAATTGCATTTTTAATATATAGCTGTGAAGAAGTGTTTTTTGAGGATGATATTTCTGAGGCTACTATAGGTTTAATTGCACCAACAGATAACACTGTTTTTGATACGCAACATATCAATTTAAACTGGACTCCTATTGAAGGAGCTGAAGAATATGAATTGCAAATAGTATCACCTTCTTTTTTGAATGCAAATCAAATAGTAGTGGATACCATACTTACGAAAACTACTTTTCAAGCTGAGTTAAGCCCTAACGAATTCCAATGGAGAGTAAAAGGAATTAATAATGCATACAACACAAATTACAGTACAAATAGTTTTAGTATTGTTACTTTAAACCCAAATGAAACTGTAAAACTAATAAATCCAGAAAATAATTTAATAAGCAATCATTTAGAACAACATTTAAGTTGGGAAGCTGTTGATTTTGCCAATAATTACAGGTTGCAGCTTTGGAAACCTGACACCAGTGGTGAAAAGGTACAAGATGTACTAGTGAAATCTACCGATACTATTATTAACTTTAATGAAGGTGCTTATATTTGGCAAATCCGTGCTGAGAATGATGAAAATAGCACTTTATATGCTTCTCATTCAATTTTAATTGATGCAACTGCCCCAAATACACCACAATTGTCAACACCTGTTAATTTAAAAGAAACGATCAACAGAACAATTCAATTTAGTTGGGAGAGAGAAAATATAGAAGGAAGTGCAGAACTTGACAGCTTATTTATATTCAAAAATGAAACGCTCACCCAAATTGTATATAAAGAAAAAATTTCAACAAGTCTAATTGAGTTAGAACTAAATCCGGATACTTATTATTGGTATGTAAAGTCCTATGATATTGCAGGTAATGAAAGTGAAAGGAGTGAAATTTTCTTGTTTACCATATTAGAAGGGATTGCTGATAGCAGTGTTGAATTAGTAAGTCCAGAAGATAATTTATTCACTAATGTTAGCACACAAATATTAAGTTGGACTAGTTTAACATACGCTAATGATTACAACGTACAAGTTTTAAAAGCAGACGGAACTAATGAATTGGTTTTTGACGTTATTACTGATCAAATTGAAAAGGAAATTTCATTTCAGGATGGCTCTTATAACTGGCAAGTTAGAGCCCAAAATGTTACTCAGAATACTGAGTATACAACAAGAAGTATTTTGATTGACACCAACTCACCAAATACTCCCGTACAAGTAGCTCCTGAAAATTTACTAGAACAAGTTGAAAAAACTATTCATTTTCAGTATGAAAGGCAAGCTATTGAAGGAAGTGAAGAAATTGATAGTTTATTTGTGTATGCTGATATAGCATTAACTAATTTAGTTGTAAAAGCAGCGGTTAGCAATAACAATCATTATCAGGAATTTGAAATAGGAACTTATTACTGGTATTTAAAAGCGTATGATAAGGCAGGAAATGAAAGCACCAACAGTACTATTAATTCATTCACCATTTTAGAAGATTTTACATTAAAAACTATTGAATTGATTTCTCCAGATGATGAATTAATAACAAATTTTTCACAACAAACATTACAATGGAATGTAATTGATGAGGCTTTAGATTACAGAGTACTAATCCATAAGGTAGATGACAATGTAATACTATCTGATTTTACGTTACCAATTACATCGAAAACAATCACTTTTGAGGATGGCTATTATACTTGGGAAGTAAGGGGTCAAAACGCGACTCAAAACACACAATATACCTCTAGAAACATTTTGATTGACACAACACCACCAAACATAAATGTTTTACAAAACCCAACGAATGAAGAAGTTCTAAATAGTACTACAGTCCATTTTATTTGGAATAGAGAAACTACAGAAGGAAGTATTGAAAAAAGCACCATTTATGTCTACACTGATATAGCTTTAACTGATTTGGTTTTTAGCAGTGAAGTTTTGGAAAACTCCCTGTATAGAGACCTTGTTCCAGGAGTTTATTACTGGCAAGTTAAAACTACTGATGAAGCTGGAAACTCAAGTGATAATAGTGTTGTTTTCTCTTTCACTATTGAATAAATGAAATGAAGAATAAGAAAAATATTTATTTTTTAGTACCAGCAGTACTACTTATTTGGGGATTTATTAGCTATAAAATTTATGCTACATTAAATCTGGAGAATGATGCTTTGATAGTTGACAATAACGATATTGAATTTAAACCTGAAAAAATTAAAGAAGTTGAAAAATTCACGATAAAAGCAGATTACAGAGACCCTTTTTTAGGAAAATTATTTACGAATAAGACTCCAAAAAAATCAATTAAAAAGAGGGTGAAGCCCATAGTTGAGTTTCCAAAGATAACCTATAACGGTATGATTTTTCCAAAAGAAGCTGACAGGCTTACATTATTTTTAATAATGGTAAACAACAAGCAACAATTCTTGTCTGTAGGAAAACAAGTTGATGGTGTTAAGTTATTAAAAGGGAATAACAAAGAAATAACCATTAGTTTTAAAAACAACAAAAAAACGATTTCAATTCAGGAGTGAAAAATTTTTTAAATAAAAAAGTGGCTGCGGGCGCATTGCAATACACATTGTTTATTGCTGTACTTGTTGTTTTGTTAGTTTCAACATTTTTAACGTTATCTTTTTTACAAAATCAATTTAAAATTACAGCTGATTTTCAAATACAAAGTATTCAAAATGCAGATTTGGGGTTTGATTATATTTCAAATAATGAAATCCCCTATGATCAGGAAACAACAGTAAAGCTTCCAACAGATCCTTCAAGTCAATTAGTCATAACAAAAAAGCATTGGGGTATATTTGACCTTCTTGATGTACAATCGAATGTTAAAACTGCCACATTTATAAAAATAGGACTTATGGGTGGCTTTCAATCAGAAAAACCCGCCTTATATTTAAAAGATAACAATCACGCTTTAGTTTTGGTAGGAAACACAAAAATTCAAGGAAATGCATTTATACCAAAAAATGGTGTAAAAAGAGGAAATATAGCAGGGCATTCTTATTATAGAGATAGATTGATTTATGGAATCACCAAGCAAAGTAATATGAAATTACCTACTATAAAAAACAAGGGATTTATTGAGCAACTTTCTAATGGGTTAATAAGTGTTGAGGATGCGATTTTTATAGAACTTTATGAGAATTTAAAAATAATAAATTCATTTAACAAGCCAATACAACTATATAAACAGCAAGGAACTGTTAATTTACGTGATATTAAGCTTATAGGAAATATCATCATCCAATCTGATACACTTATAAAAATTGATAGAACCACTATTTTAAATGACGTGCTGCTAATAGCTCCAAATATAACGGTAATGGATGGGGTAACAGGAAATTTTCAAGCCATTGCTTCAAAAAATATTACAGTTGGTTCTAATTGTAACTTAACTTATCCAAGTGCTCTTGTTTTGAATGAAGATGAAATCAAAACTTCCAAAAAAAATAAAAACGTTGAACCTGCACAAATATTTATAAATTCAAATTCGTCCATAAAAGGAATTGTAGCTTTTTTATCTAAAAATGAGAAATCCAATTATAAATCCCAACTGTACATAGATGAAAATTCATTTATTACAGGTGAAGTGTACTGTGACCAAAACTTGGAATTAAAAGGGAGTGTTTATGGTAGTGTATATACCAATAATTTTATCACAAAACAATTTGGTTCTGTATATCAAAATCATATTTATAATGGAAGTATTTTACAAAATAAACTACCACAACAATATGTAGGAATTCAGATTGAAAATTCTATTTCAAAAGTGTCAAAATGGTTGTATTAAAAAAAGTAAAAGCATCAACGTTAGTGGAAACAATAACGGCATCTATAATTATAATTATAGTGTTTGCTATTGCTTCACTCACCTTAAATAATGTGTTTGCATCTACTATAAAAAATGATACCAATCAAATAGAAAATTACATACACAAATTAGAATATGAATATGTAAATAATAATTTTTCAATTCCTTATAATGAGAAACATGAAAATTGGGGGATAAGTATTTCTAAAGTAGAAGAAAATAATATAGGTTGGTTAATGTTTAAGGCTGAAAATTCTATAACAAAAAAAAGTATTGTAAAAAGAAGGATGTATGTTGAAGAGTAAAAAAATACAAAGTTTTACCATCACTGAAATGCTGGTTGTAATGATATTAACTACAATAGTTATTTCCATTGCAATTTTAGTATTGAATTTAGTTCAAAAAGAGTTAAAAGGAATTCAACAAATTTTTAAAAACAATACAGAATTAAGGACTTTAGAACAAACACTTTGGAACGATTTTAATAAAAATGAAGTCATTATTGAAACTAAAAACAATCATTTGATTTGTATTTCACCCTTAGATACTGTTATATACCAATTTAAAGAAAATTATGTTTTACGAGATACCGATACATTAAAGATTTCAATTGAACAAAAAGGTTTTTTTATAGATATGAAAGAGGCATTAACTAGCGTAGATGCCATTGAAATAAAACTTTCTAAAGAATTTCAAAACAAACAATTATTTATTTTTAAAGCAAAGGCGGCTTCCTATTATATGAACAACAATGGCATTTAACTTAGATAACATACCAAAAAATCAAAAGTCAAAGGATTCAGGGATATCTTCCATTGATTATATTTTAAAAAAAGAAATCACTTTTTTCAGCAAGCCATTTTCAAACAAAAAGAAAGAAGCTTTTTACACAGAGTTAAGTGTTTTACTCAATGCTGGTATCACTTTAAAAAATTCTTTATCTCTAATTGGTGAAGAACAAAAGAAAAAAATTGACACAGAACTTATTGAAAACATTATAAAAAATATAATAGTAGGTAAATCATTATCGGAGGCTATAAAAATAGCCAACGTATTTACTGAATATGAATATTACTCATTAAAAATTGGAGAAGAAACAGGTAGCTTACAAAAAGTCACCAATGAATTAGGGTTATTTTATAGAAGGAAAAATGAACAGCGAAGGAATATATTAAATGCCCTATCATATCCTATTATAGTATTGATTACAGCTCTATTTGCAGTAATTTTTATGTTGCAATTTGTAGTGCCCATGTTTGTCGGTATATTTAAACAAAATAAAGTAGAACTTCCTTGGCTTACAAAAGTTATTGTAGCCGCTTCCGAAGGCTTTCAACATAATTTTGGTAGTATTGTATTTCTAATTTTAGCTTTCATAATAATGCGATTTTTTATTTCAAAAAAACAATGGTATAAAAAATTCACTTCTAATTTATTACTGAAAATACCTTATGTAGGAGAGTTGCTAAGAAAAATATATATAGCACAGTTTACACAAGCCACAGCTTTACTAGTAGGTGCAAAAGTACCATTATTGAGTTGTATCCAATTGACAAAAAAAATGATTGATTTTTATCCGTTGCAATTTGCACTGAGCAATATTGAAAAAGAAATTATTCAGGGTAAAGAATTAAGTGAGAGTTTAGGGAACTACCCTATTTTTGATAGAAAAATGATTTCCTTATTAAAAGTAGCTGAACAAACCAATCAAAATGAATATATTTTTGAAAGATTAACTAGACAATATAATGAAGATATCCAACATCAATCAAAGTTGTTAAGTACCGTGCTTGAACCTTTAATTATTGTATTTCTTGGTGCCTTAGTTGGAGTAATTTTAATTGCAATGTATTTACCAATGTTTAAATTGAGCACAGTGATTGGATAAAACAAATTGACTTATAGTCTTACTACAATTAAAAACGAAGTGGGTATGGTTTTCTGTTTATTTTCCTTGGTTTCTCTTGAATTAGCTAAAACTAGGTACACTAAACCTTATTGTAAATTTGCATTATTAATTAATTGTTTAGGGATTTTTATTTGAATGTTTCTTTCTCCAAATAATTCATTGAGTTTAATGATCATTTTTTTAGGATTATCAATGGTGAATTTGGGAAAAACCATCATGAATTGGCTTTTGGCACTCCCTTTTATTTTACTAGGTAGTAAATAAGTAAAGACGGGTTCCTTTGAGATAGTTTGAGAAGATTTTTTCTTAAAACCATTACTATTAGAAATGAAAAAATATAAAAAATTCACATCATAATCAATATTAGATTTGTTTTTAATCTCCATTAGAAAATACAGAGAATTATCTCTATAAATAATATTGTTTACTGTTAATTTAATTTGATGTTTTCTTTTAGAGCGTATTATTTTTTTCTTGGAATTCACCAGTAATTTAGAACAGGTTTGTTCGTAAATCTTGAATTGATCTGAAATTAAAGTATCAATGGCTAATGAAGTCTTTTCACCAGTCTTTAAAACGTTAGAACTTAGTTTTTCATTCCCGATAGCTTCTTTTTCAGGTATAAAATAATTTAGTTTCTGGAGCTTTTCGGCATATTTCAAGATATAAGAATATACCTGACCATTAGTAGTGATTGCTAATAGATTACTTTCTACTCCGGGAGTAGCCTGTAATATCCCAAAATATTGGGCTTTTTCCTTATTATAAGAAAATACAAAATTTGACTTCCCAACAAT
>Ga0256834_1002033_pt1 | contig 13134 bp, 10 predicted proteins | sample 4281140metaG_FD_190536 | JGI IMG/M metagenome (GOLD analysis project Ga0256834, IMG submission 190536) | Hydrothermal vent microbial communities from East Pacific Rise, Pacific Ocean - 4281-140 | ecosystem: Environmental > Aquatic > Marine > Hydrothermal vents | place: Pacific Ocean: East... | reverse complement strand
CACCAAACCGCAAGAAAGTTTAACTAGCGGATTGCCGCATTATCGGTTGCAAAATTCTTAAGAGGAAAAATGAGCAAAATTGTTTTAATGGCTGGAGGAACAGGCGGGCATTTATTTCCCGCTATGGCTTTGGCGCAAGAATTGCACAGAAATGGGCATGAAGTTTACTTAATGAGTGATAGTCGAGTTGATGCCTTTGGGCAGGGGTTTCCTGCAAAAGAAATTCATGTCGTGCCGTCTGCTACGCCCTCAATTAGCCACCCAATAAAATTTATCAAAGCGGGTTTTACTATTGTTAAAGGTATTTTTATTGCTTGGCGAAAATTGAGTAAAATTAAACCTGATGTAGTGGTTGGTTTTGGTGGTTATCCAGTTTTTCCGCCGTTGCTTGCTGCCTCTTTAATGGGGATTCCTAGTATTTTGCACGAGCAAAATGCGGTGCTAGGGCGGGCGAATAGAGCTTTGGCTCGTTTTGCCGATGCGTTGGCACTTAGTTTTGAGTTTACCTCATTTGCCGATAGGTTTCGCCTAGATCAAGTTGTAACGGGTAATCCAGTGCGTGATAGGGTAATTCAAACTGCAAAAACTATTTCATACTCAAAGCTTAAAAAAACCGATAAAATTAAATTGTTAGTATTTGGTGGCTCGCAAGGGGCGAGGGTTTTTTCAGATTTAGTGCCAGAGGCGATTGCGCTAATGGATAAGGATTTACGCAAAAGGCTTGATATTGTTCAGCAGTGCCGGACTGAGGATTTAGAGCGGGTGGCATCGAGTTATGCTAAGGCGAAAGTTAATGTTGAATTGGCGGCATTTTTTACTGATTTGCCTGAAAGAATGGGGCAGAGCCATTTGGTTATTGCTCGCTCGGGTGCTTCAAGTGTTGCTGAACTTACGGTATTGGGGCGACCTGCTATTTTGATTCCACTGCCTAGCTCGCTTGATGGTGATCAGGCGAATAATGCGGCTTTTATTGAAGCAAGTGGTGGTGGCTGGTTGCTTGAGCAAGCCTCTATTTCGCCGCTTTCACTTGCCAAACAATTACAAACATTGTTCAACGAGCCAGAAATACTTAATGATGCGGCGAAAAATGCGAAATTGCTTGCTCAGCCTGATGCGGTGATTAAACTAGCGAAATTAGTTGAGAAATATTCGAAATTATAAAGGATTATCATAGATGAAAATGCCACGAGAAATTGGACCAGTTCATTTTGTTGGAATTGGCGGAATTGGCATGAGTGGAATTGCTGAAATTTTGCACGGGCAGGGATATACTGTGCGGGGATCAGACATGGCGTTAAGTGCCAATGTTAGGCGGTTGCTTGATATGGGTATTGAGGTGGAGATTGGGCAAAAAGCTGATAACCTTAAAGATAGCGCTGTGGTGGTTATTTCTAGTGCGATTAAAAAAGATAATCCTGAATTAAGAGCCGCAAGGGCGCAGGGTTTGCCTGTTGTTAGGCGGGCGGAAATGCTTGCTGAAATTATGCGGTTTAAAAATGCGATTGCGATTGGTGGTACACATGGCAAAACTACAACGACTTCGCTGGTATCAGCATTGCTTGATGCGGGCAATCTTGACCCAACGGTGATTAATGGTGGCATTATTAATGCCTATGGCACAAATGCGCGTGAGGGTGCGGGCGATTGGATGGTGGTTGAGGCAGATGAGAGTGATGGCACTTTTATCAAGCTTCCTGCTGATGTCGCGGTGGTTACGAATATTGATCCTGAGCATTTAGATTATTATGGGAGCTTTGATAAGTTAAAGCAGGCATTTATTACCTTTGTTGAGAATGTGCCTTTTTATGGGTTTGCGGTTATGTGCCTTGATCACCCAGAGGTGCAGGCATTGGTTGGTGAGGTTGAAGATCGCCGGGTGATAACTTATGGGCAGAACCCGCAAGCAGATGTTCGCCTTTGTAATTTAGAGAATAAAAATGGAGTGTCGCATTTTGATATTGAATTGCGAGATAGAATTACAAAAGAAGAACGTATAATTAAAGATTTGCAGTTGCCAATGCCCGGACTTCACAATGCGATGAATGCAACGGCGGCGATTGCGGTGGCAGATCAGCTTGGGGTTAGTGAAGAAGATATACGCCAAGGGTTGAAAAATTTTGCAGGCGTGAACCGTCGTTTTACCAAAACTGGTGAGGTTAATGGCATTAGCATTATTGATGATTATGCGCATCACCCGGTTGAAATTTCATCAGTGCTTAGGGCGGCTCGTCAATCTGCTAAGCGTGATGTTATCGCAATTATGCAACCACATAGATATACTCGTCTTAGTGATTTATTTGAAGATTTTTCCGCCTGTTTTAATGATGCAGATACGGTGGTGATTGCGCCAGTTTTTGCCGCAGGTGAGCAGCCGATTGAGGGCATGGGATATAGAGATTTAGCACGAAATATACGTGCACTTGGGCATCGTGATGTCAGGGTGATAGAGGGAGCGGGCGAGCTTGCTTCTTTAATTGCTGAGCGGGCGAAAAAAGGTGACTATGTGGTGTTTTTAGGTGCGGGAAATATCACGCAATGGGCAATGGATTTACCAAAAGAATTAGCGCTATATTTGGGTGAGGAAGTGGTATGATTTATCCTGATTTACTCGATACATTTGGAGAGTGGAAAAATGAAATACGTGGACGTTTAACGCCTAATCAAAAAATGGCTGAAATATCTTGGTTTCGGGTTGGTGGGGCTGTGCAGTTGTTATTTCAGCCCGCTGATGAAGCTGATTTGCAGTTATTTTTGAAAAACATTGACCCCAAAATAAAAGTAAGAGTGATGGGGCTTGGATCGAACCTGCTTATTCGTGATGGTGGACTTAGTGGGGTTATGATTAAGCTTTCTGCTCGTGGTTTTGGTAATATTGAGGTGCTAGAAAATTATCAAATTAAAGTTGGCACTGCTAACCCTGATGTAAGGGTGGCAAAGGCGGCGGCGGAAGCGGGAATTGATGGTTTGACCTTTTATCGTGGGATACCGGGAGGCATTGGTGGGGCGCTATATATGAATGCGGGCTGTTATGGCACTGAGACTAAAGATAGATTAGTTAAATTGCGGGGGGTGAGTCGTAGTGGTGAAATTATCACGCTTAGCAATGAAGACATGGGTTATAAATATCGTAAATCTAATGCGCCTGAGGGGGTAATTTTTACCTCTGCTACTTATCAGGGGTTTGGCGGTGATGCTGATGAGATTAAAGCGAATATGGCGCAAATTACCGATAGGCGAGAGGGATCGCAACCAGTAAAATCTCGCACTGGTGGCTCAACTTTTAAGAATCCCAAGGGGCATTCTAGTTGGGAATTAATTGATGCGGCGGGTTGTCGTGGTTTGCAAATTGGCAATGCGCAGGTTTCAGAATTGCATTGTAATTTTTTACTCAATTTGGGTGATGCTAGCGCTCATGATATTGAGTTGCTTGGCGAAACTGTTCGCAATCGTGTGCGAGAAAATTCTGGGATTGAATTGCAGTGGGAAATAAGGCGTATGGGCAATTTTGAAAAAGATAAACAAGTGCGTGAATTTCTTGATGGTGAAGTGTTTATGGGTAAGGTATAATTGATGAAATCAAAACGCTTAGAGGGTTTAGATTTTGCAAGGTTTTTTGCCTTTGCTGGCATGGTATATGTTAATTTTCATATTGTTACTGGTGCAGGCTCTGGGGCGTTTTGGGTTGAGGAATTTTTGTTAGCACTTGAGGGCAAAGCGGCGGCGACTTTTGTGGTTTTGGCTGGCATTGGTTTTGGCTTAGCTTATAAAAGCAAGTCAGATAGTTTTAATAAAACCATGTTTAAACGGGCGTTGTTTTTATTGGTAATTGGTCTGATAAATATGTTGATTTTTCCTGCTGATATTATTCATTATTATGCGATTTATTTTATATTTGCTTTGTTGTTGATTCGCTTTTCAACTAAAATACTAACAATAGTTGCTTTGTTAATGCCATTGGTTTTTTTAGTGCTAGTTTTTGTGATTGATTATGAAACTTCGTGGAATTGGAAGACACTAGATTATGCTGATTTTTGGACGCTGAACGGCTTTGTTAGAAATTTATTTTATAATGGTTTTCACCCTGTAATTCCGTGGTTAAGTTTTTTATTGTTGGGCATAATAATTTCACGCTTTGATTTGCATTCAAAGCTTTTGCATAAAAAAATGATGATTGCTGGTTTTGCAATGTTAGTAGCGGCTTATAGTATTTCTGCTTTATTCTCAGGCATAGATGCCGAGCTTTTCTCACTCTCACCAATGCCGCCTTTGCCAAATTATATGCTTGCTGGCACGGGTGCGGCAATGCTGGTTATTGGTGTTTCATTATTTATATTTAATGGCAGAAAAAACTTGCTGCTTGCTCCACTCACTATCACGGGTAGGCAGGCGCTAACGCTTTATATTGCACATATTATTATTGGCATGGGTACACTTGATGGGCTTGGTTTGCTTGGTGGGCAAAGTGCCGAGGAAGCGATATATTTTGCAAGTTTGTTTATTATTGCTTCAATTATTTATGCAATGATTTGGGCAAGGTTTTTCAAAGCTGGGCCGTTCGAATGGCTTTTAAGAAGATTAGCGGGTTAGGAAAATACATGAATAAAAAAGTTGCACTTCTTATGGGTGGGCTTTCTGTTGAGCGAGAAGTTTCGCTGGCTAGCGGAGCAGAAATTGCCAAGGCTTTAACTGAGTTAGGGCATGAGGTGGTTGAGGTTGATGTAGATAAAGATGTCAGCCAAAGGCTTACTGAAATTAATCCTGATGTGGTGTTTAATGCTTTGCATGGTCGTTATGGCGAAGATGGAATAATTCAGGGCGTGCTTGAAATGTTGCAAATTCCTTATACTCATAGTGGTGTGTTATCTTCTGCTTTGGCTATGGATAAACATCAATCTAAAATTGTGTTCAAAGTTAGCGGTATTCCGGTTGCAAATCATATTATTGCTTCACGTGGTGAGATTGCGGCAAAGCATATTATGCCGCCGCCTTATGTGGTTAAGCCTGTTAATGAGGGATCTAGTGTTGGGATTTTTTTGGTGAAAAATGAAAGCACCCACCCGATTCAAGAAATTCTGCGCCCTGATTGGCAGGGGGGTGAAGAGTTGATGGTTGAGCGATATATCAAGGGGCGTGAATTAACTTGTGCGGTGATGGGCGATGTGGCGCTTGGTGTGATTGAAATTACTACCGATATGAATTTTTACAATTATGAAGCTAAATATGAAGACAATGGCTCGCAACATTTGCTACCTGCGCCAATTTCAAAAAGCATTTATAAACAAGTTCAGACTTTAAGCCTAAAGGCGCATAGGGTGCTTGGCTGTAAGGGTATTAGCCGTACTGATTTTCGTTATAATGATTTAGGGCATGGTAATGCTGAATTGGTATGCCTAGAAACTAACACGCAACCGGGTATGACAAAAACGTCTTTAGTGCCAGAATTGGCTCTGCATGCGGGGCATGATTTTGTTGAATTAGTTAACTGGATTTTGGAGGACGCAAGTTGCAACAGATAGGTCAGGATAATAATAGTGATTTGACCAATATAGTTGTCACTCCAAAACATTTAGAAAAGCAAACGCTAAAAGCTAGGAAAAAAACTAACCCGATTATTGCTCAGGCAAATAATTTTTGGGTGTTGCATAAAAAGTTGCTAATAAGGGTGATTTTGGCTTTGTTAGTTTTTATATTGCTTGCGGCTACGTTTAATTATCGTGCAGAAATTGGCAAAGGTTTTAAGGCTATCTCATCTACTTTTAGCGGTGAGTTTGCACAATTAGGTTTTGCAATAGATGAGATTTCTATCACGGGGCAAGATTTAACTAATGAGAGCGATGTGGTGAAGGCGTTAGAGATAAATGAAGCTAGCTCTACAATTAGTTTTAATAGCAATGAAGCTAGAGAGAGATTGTTGCAACTACCCTCAGTCAAGAGTGCGACTATTCGTAAAATTTATCCATCGCAAATTGTGATAAATCTTATTGAGAAAAAACCAGTGGCTCGTTGGCGGGTGGCGGGCAAAACTTATGTCATTGATGCAAAGGGTGATAGGCTTGCTATTGCTGTTGATGGGGTTGATGATGGTTTAATGTTGGTAATTGGCGTGGGTGCAGAAAAAAACGCAAATGTTATTGTGCAAACCATCAAGCGATACTCTAGTATTAATGAGGGTTTGGTGGCGTTAAGTAAAATAGCTGATAGGCGTTGGGATTTGCTTTACAATAATGGTTTAAGAGTGCAATTACCAGAATTTGGGGTGGCTAAAGCTCTTGCTAAACTTGTAGAGTATCAAAAAGAATATTCGCTGTTAGATAGAGATGTATCGTTAATAGATTTACGTTTAGAAGATGAATTAGTTGTTCGTCTTATTAAGCGTGAAGAAGAAATTTCAGTAAAAGAAACTAATTAAATGATTACAAATTCAATGACAGCAAGATTAAAGCCAGTGCAAGCGGGGCGGGCTTCTTTAGTGTCTGTTTTAGACATTGGATCAACTAAGATAAGCTGCATTGTTGCACGCCTAACTCCTCATACAGAGGGGCGATCGCTGCGTGGTAGATCGCATGCAACCGAGGTGATTGGGTTTGGCTATGGTGCATCAAGCGGCATGAAGGGCGGCATTATTGTTGATCTTAAAAAAGCTGAAACCGCTATTAGATCAGTTGTGAGCATGGCAGAAAAACAGGCGGGTTTAACTATTGAATCTGTAATTGTGAATGTAAGCGGTGGTAATTTAGGATCGCAAACATTAAGCGCTAGTGTTTTGCTTGGTGGGCAAGAGGTGGAAAAAGCAGATTTAGCCAAGGTGCTAAAATCAGTTAATGATTGCTCAGTGCAAGAGAATCGCTCAATCATTCATGCTTTGCCAATTGGATATTCACTTGATGGGCAACGTGGAATTGAAAATCCATGTGGTATGGTAGGTGAAAAATTGGGGATAGATGTTGCAGTCATTAGCGCAAAAACCCATGCAATGCGAAATATTGAGTTGGCGCTCAATCACTGCCATATTCAAGTGCAGGCATTAATTGCAACGCCTTATGCTAGTGCTTTGTCAACTTTGGTTGATGACGAGGCGCAATTGGGCATTGCTTGCATAGATTTTGGTGGGGCAAACACAACTATATCGGTGTTTAGCGAAGGGCAGTTGGTTCATTGTGATTCATTAAATATTGGCGGGCAGGATATTACGCTAGAAATTGCTAGGCAACTTTCTATCAGTATTGATGATGCAGAGCGAATTAAAACTTTTTATGCCAGTGTGTTACCCGGTCAGCTCGATGAGAGAGAGTTAATTCCTATCACGCCGATTGGGGCAATAAAGGGTGAAGCGCCCAATGCCATTACTCGCTCAAATTTAAATAGAATTATTCGCCCAAAGGTTGAAGAGATTTTGGCTTTGGTGCGAGAGCGTATGGCTAGTGCTGGCATGATGGACGTGGCGGGGCGGCGTTTTGTGCTTACTGGTGGGGCTAGTGAGTTTACTGGTTTATCTGAATTGGCAACAAGAATGCTATCTCGTCATGTGAGAATGGGGCGGCCTTTGGGTATTGCTAGTTTGCCAGAAATGGCAAAAAGCCCAGCCTTTGCAACTATTGCAGGAATGTTGATTTATCCGCAAATTTGTCATCAAGAATTTATTGTGCCAAAAACTGGAATTATTTTTGGTATAAACAATGGTTATTTTTCACGTATTAGCAACTGGTTAGTTACTAACTTTAATAAACCAAGTTAAGGTAATTGTAATTTTTATAAACAATTTTTAGTAAATTATTTTGTGTTTTTTGTATCAAAATACGCCTTTATTAATAAAATCGTTGCAATTGTTATCTTTGGGTTAACGATTTAGTGGGTAAATATTAGGTAATTCGCACCAAATATTACGCTATCCAGAGGGATCTAAAATGACAATTAACCTTACAATTCCTGATATTAAAGAACTTAAGCCTAAAATCACCGTGTTTGGCGTTGGTGGTGCTGGGGGTAATGCGGTTAATAATATGATAGATTCTGGGCTTGAGGGCGTGGAATTTGTTGTAGCAAATACTGATGCACAAGCACTCGCTTTATCAAAGGCTCAAAGAGTTATTCAGCTTGGCGCAACTGTTACTGAGGGTTTAGGCGCTGGTTCGCACCCAGAAGTTGGACGGGCGGCGGCAGAGGAAAGTTTTGACGAGATTAACGATCATCTTAGTGGTTCGCACATGGTGTTTATTACTGCTGGTATGGGCGGTGGCACTGGCACAGGTGCGGCACCAGTTGTTGCGCGTGCAGCACGTGAACAGGGCATATTGACGGTTGGTGTTGTCACTAAACCATTTCAATTTGAGGGCAATCGTCGTATGCAACTTGCCGATGAGGGTATTGATGAATTGCATCGCCATGTTGATACGCAGATTGTTATTCCAAACCAAAATCTATTTCGGGTAGCTAATGATAAAACAACATTTGCCGATGCTTTTTCGATGGCTGATGAGGTGCTATATTCTGGTGTTGCTTGCATTACAGATTTAATGATTAAAGAGGGTCTTATTAATCTTGATTTTGCTGATGTTCGTGCTGTGATGCGTGGAATGGGTAAGGCGATGATGGGAACAGGGGAGGCATCTGGCGAAGATCGCGCTCGTCATGCGGCAGAAGCGGCGATTGCTAATCCGTTGCTTGATGATGTTTCAATGCAAGGCGCTCGAGGTTTGTTGATTTCTATCACTGGTGGTAGTGATTTAACGCTTTATGAAGTTGATGAGGCGGCTAATCGTATTCGTGAAGAAGTCGATGGTGATGCTAATATTATTCTTGGTGCTACTTTTGATAATAAACTTGATGGTGCAATTCGTGTGTCAGTGGTGGCAACAGGTACGGATGCGGCAATGGTGCAGGCGATGGATCCTGTCTCGCCTAATGTTGAGAGGGCGTTAAAAGTTGATGCAATGCCAAAACAGTCAATTAAAGCTCCACAAAAAGTTGAAACACAAGTAGAGAATGCAATTGCAAAAGCTATTAGACCGAGTGCAAACTCAATGGGTGAGAAGATGAAAAATGATGGCGTTATTGTTGAGCCTTATGTGCCAAATGCTTTGCCTTCAAGGACAATAGATGAAATGCCAGTGTTAAGAGAAGCTGAACTTCCAAAAGTTCATATTCCTTCAAAAGCTCAAAGACCTATTGTTACTCGTAGAATGCCCAAGTCTGAAGATTTCTCGCAAGCACCTGTAATGGATAAAAAAGAAGTTGCGCTTGAAAATAAGCCACGTGCTATGTTAAAAAAATTAGCATCGAAAGTGGGTTTAAGAATTAATTCAGCAAGCGAAAAAAGTCATTTAGATGATATGGCAGCGCAAAATGCTATTGAGTCGGGTAATGATTTATCACAAAGAAAAGTGAATTCGGGTAGCGCTGGTTCAATGGATATTCATGGTCGTGCCAGTGAAAAGCATGCAAATAAGCAACAGTTGCAAAAAGATCACTTGGAAATACCATCATTTTTACGTAAAAATAGCTAATATTGATAATATCTGGTAATCATTTGCCGACGCGGGTTTCGCGTCGGTTTTTTTTAAGCTATAGGAATATATAACTAGTTAAGTTCATGCGGGGGTTGTAAATGCAAAGTCTTTCTGTGCGCCAATGCACATTAGCAAGTATGGTAAAGTTTAGTGGGCTTGGGGTTCATTGTGGTTTGCCCGTCAATCTTTCTATTGCGCCTGCTGATGCTGATAGCGGCATTCAAATTTGCCGTATTCTTAATGATAAAAAAGTAACAGATCCTGTAAATGTTCATTATTCAAGGGTTCTTAGTACAACCCTTTGCACAACGCTTGATTTAGGAAATTCTATTAGTGTAGCAACAATTGAGCATGTGGTATCAGCGCTTAGTGGGCTTGGTGTTGATAATGCGTTGATTACTATTGATGCTGGGGAATGTCCGATTCTAGACGGCTCTGCTATACTATTTGCACAGGCAATTATTGAGGCTGGGATTAAAATTCAACCAGAAAAACGCAAGTTTATAAAAATATTAAGGTCAGTAATTGTGCGAAATAATGACGCATATGCAGTGCTTGAACCCTATAACGGTAGGGCGCTTGACCTTGAAATTGATTTTGATAGTTCAGTAATTGGTCGTCAAAGAATGATTATGGATTGGACACCAAGAAAATTTTTTGAAAATGTTGCTAAAGCGCGAACATTTGGCTTTGTAAAAGAAGCAAAAGTTTTGCGCCAAGGTGGACATGCGCTTGGATCGTCATTAGAAAACTCTATTGCGGTAGAGAATGATAAAATTTTAAACCCTGAAGGTTTGCGGTTTGAAGATGAGTTTGTTCGTCATAAAATGCTTGATGCAATTGGTGATTTAGCGCTTGGTGGTCTACCAATTTATGGCATGTTTCGTTCGTTTAAGGGCGGGCATGGCTTAAATGCGCTTGTATTGTCTAGCCTATTTGCAAATAGTGATAATTATGAAATAGTGCAAGCAGATGAATTGCCGCTTGTCTTTGATGCTTTAGATGATTTGCCCGATGAGATGAATATTGAATCTTTTATACGCTCTGTTGGTTAGTTTTTTTAGTAAATATTATGTTTGCCATATTTTGGTGCGATTGTGGATTTAGTGCCAAGCATAGTGATAATAGGATAGTGTTTTGGTTTTTGAGATGATTAAAAAAAATATTAGTAGAGCGTTTCGCCTAAGTGTTATTATGTTAGCTGTGTTGGGGTTAAGCGCTTGTTCGGGATTTAACTTGTTTGCTTCTAAAAAAATTACCCAAGAAGAAATTATTGCTCCTGAAATTCTTTATAAAACTGCGCTTGCTGATATGGATAGGCTTTATTATAAGGCGGCATTAAAAGGGTTAGCAAAATTAGAGCGTCAGCACCCTTATTCTGAATATGCTGAAAAAGCCAAATTAATGACGGTTTATGCAAATTTTCGTACAGGACGCTATCCTGATGCGATTCTTGCTGCTGATAGATATTTAGCACTTTATCCATCTTCAAAGGAAGTTCCTTATATTTTATATCTTAAAGGCACATCTTATTATGCGCAAATTAAAGATATTACTCGAGATCAGCAGTTAGCCCAAGATTCAATTGATACACTTCGAATGTTAGTTAGCACTTACCCTAATTCAAAATATACTGACGATGCACGTGAAAGCTTGCGGGTTGCTTATGATCAAATTGCGGGTAAAGAAATGTCAGTTGGGCGTTATTATCAAGGTAACGGGCAATATACGGCGGCAATAAATCGCTTCCGTACAGTTGTACAAAAACATCAAACCTCAACTCATATTGAAGAGGCCTTATTTAGGCTGGTAGAAAGCTATTTAGCGCTTGGCTTGGTTAATGAGGCCAAAACATCAGCAGCAGTTTTGGGGCATAATTACGCTTCTTCAACATGGTATAAATCTGCCTATGAATTGTTGCAAAAACAGGGATTAGCGCCAGAACTTGTTGATAAAACTCTGTTTGATGCTAATAATGGATAAATTTTCTTAAACAAAAGGGTGACATGCTCTTAGCTCTATCCATTAAAAATATCGTTTTAATTGACCAATTAAATCTAGAGCTCAGCGAGGGCTTAAGTGCGCTTAGTGGTGAGACGGGTGCGGGTAAATCTATTTTGCTTGATGCGCTGACTCTGGCACTTGGTGGGCGGGGCGAAAAGTCTTTAGTTCGGTCGGGCGAAAAGAGCGGCACTGTGGTTGCTGAAGTAGTTTTGCCCAAAAATCACCCTGCACAATTGGCAATTGAGGCGGCGGGGATTGAGGCTGAAGACCAGTTGGTGCTTAAGCGATTGCAATATGATGATGGGCGCACTCGTGGTTTTATTAATGATCAACCTGTATCTGCTTCTTTAATGCGAAAAATTGGCGCAATGATTGTTGAAATTCATGGTCAGCATGATGATAGGGCGTTGGTTGATGGCGCAACTCATAGGATTTTGCTTGATGATTTTGGGGCATTAAAAAATCTGGCGCAAAAGCTGCAAAATTTATATCAGCAACTTGTAATGGCTGATGAAGCGGTGGCGGTGCAGCAGGCGAAAATTGAAAAAGCCAGACAAGATGAAGAATATGCCCGCCATGTGGTTGAAGAGCTTAGTGTTTTGGCGATAGAGGCGGGGGAAGAGGAAAAGCTCAGCGCTCAGAGACAAAAATTAATGCAGCTTGAAAAGGCGGCAGATGAGGTGAATGATTGCGATGAGATTCTTAATGGCAAATCTTCGCCTGCGTCAAATTTGGCTAGCCTGATGCGGCGACTGGCTCGTAAATCTGATAGTGAAGCGGCGTTATTTGCACCTGTAATTGAGGCGCTTGATGCGTCTTTGCTTTCGCTTGATCGAGTGGGCGAGGCGCTTGAGGACATCAAACGGCAGATGATTTTTGACCCTTCAGATTTAGAAAATGCGGAAGAAAGATTATTTGCGCTTAGGGCAATGGCGAAAAAGCATAATGTTATGTGCGAGCAATTACCCGATATTTTGGCTCGATATAAAGGTGAGTTAGAAGCGTTGAATAGCGGTGAGGAAAATCTGGCGGTGTTGATTAAAGCGGCGCAAAAGGCTCGTAATCAATATTTGCAAATTGCTGGAGATTTAAGCAGCAAGCGAGCGAAAACTATTATGGCGCTTGAAAAATCGGTGGCAAAAGAATTGCCTGATCTCAAGCTTGGGGCGGCAAAATTTATTGTCGATCATAAAATAGAAGAAGGGCGGGTTTCGCCTTTTGGGTTTGATAATATTGCTTTTCATGTGCAAACGAACCCCGGCACAAAAGCTGGTCCGATGATGAAAGTTGCTTCGGGGGGTGAGTTGTCGCGTTTTTTATTGGCGCTTAAGGTAGTGTTGGCAGAAAAAGGCTCTGTGCCAGTTTTGATTTTTGATGAAATTGACACGGGAGTAGGCGGGGCAGTGGCAGATGCGATTGGGCGGAGATTGGCTCGTTTAGCAAAACAAGTGCAGGTGATTTGTGTTACCCATGCGCCGCAAGTTGCAGCAAGGGCGAAAAATCATATGCTGATAGAAAAGCAATTATTGGCTGATGGCAAAGCAATGCGAACTCATGTGAAACTGCTTAGCCAAGAGCCAAGACTTGAAGAAGTGGCACGCATGCTTTCGGGTGAGAAAATATC
>Ga0256834_1002032_pt1 | contig 13149 bp, 18 predicted proteins | sample 4281140metaG_FD_190536 | JGI IMG/M metagenome (GOLD analysis project Ga0256834, IMG submission 190536) | Hydrothermal vent microbial communities from East Pacific Rise, Pacific Ocean - 4281-140 | ecosystem: Environmental > Aquatic > Marine > Hydrothermal vents | place: Pacific Ocean: East... | reverse complement strand
TATTATAACTCTTCAAGATTTTTACGACTTTATATGTAGCAAAATATCTTGTGATTAATGGCTAAGTGGAGCGGTAAAACTAAGGGTAATGTTCTTGGGTATCGTATTTTTATAACCACTATAAAGCTATTCGGAATAGATTTAGCCTATTTTATCCTAAATTTTGTTTCGTTTTACTTCTACTTATTTCTTGGAAACCAAAGGAAAATTTTAGCTAATTTTTATGCCCACAGGGTAGGTGTAAAAAAACATTTGATTCAAAAAACCATTCGAAATAATTTTATTCAAATTGGGCATAGCATTATCGATAAAATTGCCTTTTCAGTAAATAGAGCTTCTCAAATTACATATCGAGATTCTGGAGAAGACTATTTACGTGAACTAGCAAATAATAAACAAGGCGCATTTTTAATTTCTGCACATGTTGGCAATTGGGATATTGCTGGTAATTTGTTAAATGGAATAAATGCGAATGTGAGTGTTGTTATGTATCAAAATGAATATGAAAAAATTCAAACATTACTATCTTCTCAAAAAAAAGAAGCAAGTTTTAGCATAATTTCCATTTCAGATGACCTCTCTCATTTGGTAAAAATATATGCAGCAATTAAAAGAGGGGACTTAGTTTGTATGCATGCTGATAGGTATTTGGATGGAGCTAAGACAGAGCTAATTGATTTTTTTGGTAAACCTGCTAAATTCCCTTCGGGGCCTTTTCAAATGATAGAAAAATTGAAGGCTCCTTATTCATTCGTATTTGCAATAAAAGAAGAGAAATATAAATATTATTTTACAGCTTCTAAACCCAGTTTTCAAACTAATAAAAAAGCAAGGGAAATTGCAGTAGAGTTTGTAACCTTGCTAGAGAAAAAAGTAAGAGATTATCCAGAGCAATGGTTCAATTACTATGATTTTTATTCAACAAATTAAAAGTGATTATTAGTCCTGTAGAAATAATGAATTATATTCCTCAACGCCCCCCATTTGTTATGGTTGGCGAAATTTGTAGTGTAACTGAGCAACAAATTATTACTCGCTTTTTAATAGAAAAAGAAAACATCTTACTTCAAGATAACTGTTTATCTGTTTCTGGATTATTGGAAAATATAGCTCAATCTGCAGCAGCCCAAGCAGGCTTTGCAAGCATAAAAAATGGGAATAAAGTACCAATGGGTTTTATAGGAGCCATTAGCAAAGTACAAGTAAACAAGTTGCCCTTGGTAGGCAATATTATTGAAACGTCTGTAAAAATAGTGCAGGAAGTATTCGGTATAACCCTTATTTCAGGAGAGGTAATACATAATGAAGAAATACTTATTAGCTGCCAACTGAAAATTATGATTGACCAATCTAAAAATTAATGAAATTTATAGAAAAAAGTACACTTGTACGCGTACGGTTTTCAGAGTCGGATGCCATGGGAGTGGTTTGGCACGGGAATTACCTTAAATATTTTGAAGATGGGAGAGAATCCTTAGGCAAAAAGTTTGAAATGACTTATCAAGATATGTATGCGAAAGGATTTGTGGTTCCTATTGTTAATGTAAATCTTAATTACAAAGCACCCATCCATTTTGGAGATGAAATGGAAATTACAACAAGGCTTATTTTTACAAAAGCAGCTAAGCTTGTTCATGAATATAAAGTGTATAATTTATCTTCGAATAAACTTAGTTGTGTAGGTAAAACAGAACAAGTTTTTTTAAAAGAAAAGTCCAGATCATTAGAATTATTTACACCCCAGTTTTATGTAGAGTGGCTAAATAAAATAACGTGGCAAACCCAATGATATATATTGGTGCTGAACAAATTATATCCTCATTAGGCAACTCTGCTTCTGAAAACTTTAACAATGCATTAAAGGGTATTTCGGGTGTTAAAAAGCATATTGATTGCAATTTATATGCTAAAAAACCATTAGGCTTACTCCAAAATTTCGAACTTATACCAGGCTTTTCTAAAGTGGAGTCAATGTGTATTAAATCGGGCTTAGAAAGTTTATCTCTTATTAATAATAGTAATTTAGCCGATAAATGGCTAATAATAATTAGCACCACTAAAGGAGATATAGATAAATTGAAAGGGGGAGATGTAGATGGGGCAAAACCAACTTTTTTAGCTAAAAGAATAGCTAAAAAATTACCAATTGCTTCTGAAATAATGGTGGTTTCTAATGCGTGTATTTCAGGCTTGGCCGCCACTATAAATGCGCACGATTTAGTGAAGACTGGGGCTTACGATCACGTATTGGTTATAGGTGTTGATGTTGTATCGGAGTTTACAACCCTTGGGTTCGAATCTTTTTATGCACTAAGCGATTCGCCTTTAGCACCATTTGACAAACATAGAAAGGGACTTTCTCTGGGCGAAGCTGTTTCATCTGTAGTTATTTCTGCAACCAAAGAACTTTTTTTATCTACGCCAATTAAACTTTGTGGAGGTGTAACTACAAACGATGCTAATCATATTTCTGGGCCTTCAAGAACTGCCGAAGGCTTGGTTAGGGCTATTAATTTGGTGCTTCAACGATCAAAAGTAGAAGCAAGTGCCATAGATTTTATTTCTGCCCACGGTACGGGTACACTTTTTAATGACGATATGGAATCAATTGCTTTTACAAAAAGCAAACTCGATAAAGTGCCAACCAATAGTATGAAAGGGTATTTTGGGCATACATTAGGTGCTGCTGGCGTGCTAGAGCTGTCTATGTCTATACAATCAATAAGGAATAATAAGTTGGTTAAAACTCTGGGCTGTACAACGCCAGGCACCGTAAATAAAATAAACATACTCTTGAAAAATAAAGATATACCCGTAAATACTGTTTTAAAAACAGCTTCTGGGTTTGGAGGATGTAATGCAGCAATAATTCTTAAAAGTTGAGAGAATGAAAGCAAAAGCAATTGTGCGAATTTCGAATACGAAAATTGAATTAAATGGCAATGTTCAATTTAAACACATTGCCGATGGTAGGAGAGAATTGCCACTCAAGCTAATTTATAATGAACTAGAGATTAACTATCCTAAGTTTTATAAAATGGATAACCTGTCGAAACTAGGATTTTTGGGAGTAGAAATGCTTAAAAAGGTGATTGATTTTAATAGTTTCGAATCGGATAGAATCGCTCAAATTTTTCAAAATAGTTATTCAAGTTTAGATACTGATGTGGTACACCAACAATTAATTAATGAAGAAAAAATGCCAAGCCCAGCTATATTTGTTTATACGCTCCCCAATATAGTTATGGGCGAAATAGCTATAAGAAATAAATTTTATGGCGAAAATCTATTTACCTTAGTAGATGAATTTTTACCACAAAAATGGATTCAGTTGGTAAGCCTTCAGTTTAAAGCAGGTAAGGCAGATGCTGTTGTAGGAGGGTGGATAGAAATATTTAAAAACAACTTTGATTTGAGGTTGTTTTTTATTGATAAATTAGATTATCAGGTAGGATTTAAAGTTATATAATAATTTTGAAAATGGATTTGAAAGAAGAACTTAAACAGCATTTAATAGAACAGTTAAACTTAGAAGAAGTAGATGCAGCAGATATTGAAAATGATGCTGCTCTTTTTGGCGATGGGCTTGGATTAGACTCCATAGATGCCTTAGAGCTTATTGTGTTATTAGATACTCACTATAATATTAAAATTAATAACCCTGAACAAGGGAAAGAGATTTTTCAATCTGTAAATTCAATGGCAGAGTTTATTAGCCAAAATCGTGACTAATAATGAAAGTTTTTGTTACTGGTTTAGGTGTAGTTTCTGCATTAGGTGTTGGGGTTAATGCCAATTTTAAGGCTTTACAAAAATCCATTACAGGTATTGGCTTAAATACATTGCTTAAAGGGCTTACAGAGCCTACTTATGTAGGGGAATTAGATTTATCAAATCAGGATATGAAAAGAATGCTAGGCTTTTCAAAAAATGATGGGATTCCTCGAACCGCTCTTTTGGGAATGTTAGCAGCAAAAGAAGCTTTAGGAAATACTATCTTAAATGGAGAGCGGTCAGGTTTTATAAGTGGCACAACCGTTGGAGGGATGGATTTAACAGAAGACTATTTTAAAGAAGCTTTTGATAATGAAGACCATAAAAAAGTATTGAGCATTAAAACACATGATTTAGGCACTGTAACCAATTTTATTGCTAACTTTTGTGGAAATCCTAATTATGTAAATACAATCTCTACGGCTTGTTCTTCTTCTGCAAATAGCATTTTATTAGGTGCTCGAATGATTAGGGCTGGCTTGTTGGATAAGGTATTAGTAGGAGGAGCAGATGCTCTTTCGAGGTTTACCATACATGGGTTCCGTTCGTTAATGATATACGATAACCAACCTTGTAAACCATTTGATGCTGCTAGAAATGGTTTGAACTTAGGGGAAGGAGCAGGGTATATTTTATTAGAAAATGACACAAGCATATCTCAAACTAAGAATAATATTTATGCTGAACTAAGTGGTTGGAATAATGCCAATGATGCATTTCATCAAACGGGTACCTCACCAAACGGAGATGGTGCTTTAAAAGCAATGAAAGGAGCACTTAATGCAGCAAGTTTAAACCCTACAGATATAGACTATATAAATGCCCATGGCACGGCTACAAAAAATAACGATTCTTCTGAATTAAATGCGTTAGCAATTTTGTTTAAAAAACAACAAATAGCATTTAGCTCTACCAAAAGCTATACAGGCCATACATTAGGAGCCTCAGGAGGAATTGAAGCCGTATTTTCAATACTCAGCTTAAAAAATAAATGTGTTTTCCCAATTTTAAATTGGCTCAATCTCATGGAGCAAAAATTTAAACAGCCAGTTACAACTTACCAAGTTAATGTTAAAATTAATAACGTTATGAGCAACTCCTTTGGGTTTGGGGGCAATAGCACTTCATTAATTTTTTCTAAGGTATGAATAACTACATGTACTCTTCAAGTGCCATAAGCACTATTGGCAACTCTACAGAAGCAAATTTATTGCAGTTATTAATACCCATAGAAAAAAACAAAGCATTGATTGAACCTGCTTACAAAGAATTTATAAACCCCATGCTACTAAGGCGCATGGGAAAAGCCACCAAAATGTCTGTAGTTTGTGCGCTAAAATGTCTTAAAAAAGTGGATGTTACCAACCTAAATGCAATCATAGTTGGTACTGGATTAGGTGCTATTGCCGATACCGAAAAATTTTTAACCATTGCCTCTCAACAAGGAGAAAAAATACTGCCACCAACCTCTTTTATACAATCTGGCCATAATACAATAGCGGGGCAAATTGCGTTATTATTAAAAAACGACTCTTATAATATGACGCATGTACAACAGGGTTTATCATTTGAATATGCCTTGAAAGATGCCGTTTTATCGGTGCAAGAAGGCGCACAATTAGCACTTGTAGGTGCTGTAGATGAATACACACCTTTACTGCAAAATTTTGCAGAAAGGCTTAAATTAGAAGAATCTGTCAAAAATCAACTGTTAGAAGGTGCAGCCTTTTTTACACTAGGAGGTTCTCCTAAAAAAGCAATTGCAAAAATTAAAGCAGTTTCTATAAGTTCGTTTAAGAGTGTAAGAGATACCTTAATTAAGGAATTATCTAAATTTGACCTGCGGCTAGAAGACCTGTCATTAGGATTTGTGGGGTACAACCTTGCAAAAGCTACTATTAAAGAGCTTCCATTTAAAACAATTAACTATACCAATTATACTGGGCGTTTTTTCTCAAGTTCTGCAGTTGGCTTACATTTGGCCACACATTTTTTACAACACGCAGAAACTGACCCTCAATACCTAGCCGTTATAAATATAGCTTCAAAAAATAAATTAGGACTTATAATAGTAGAACGTGTTTAAATTTAAACTGAGCATATTAACTTATATGTTGTGCCTAGTTGGGGTAGTTATTTCGTTAAATTACAGTTTAAATGCAATGCTAGCAGCTATACTGGTAATAACACTACTGTATATATTTTTCTTGTTTGCCATGAGCATGCTAATACAGTTTAATTTTTATATTAAAACCATTAATGAAAATACGGTACAGAAAATTGCTTTAACTTTTGACGATGGCCCACATCCTGTACACACATTGCCAATTCTTAATATATTAGACGAATTAAATGTAAAGGCTGTATTTTTTATGATTGGCAAAAACGTTAAGGATTATCCTGAAATTGCAAAAGAAGTGAGTAGGCGTGGGCATCAAATTGGAGTGCATAGCCAAAACCACGCTATAAATTTTGGTTTTATGAGTGATAAGAAGCTAACCAATGAATTAAAAAATTGTGTAGTTGAAATAGAGGCTGCAACTGGCTTTAAACCGGTTTTGTTTAGGCCTCCATTCGGAGTTACAAATCCTAAAATAGCAAAAGCAGTTTGGGCGCAAAACTTAATTACCATTGGTTGGAGTATTCGCTCGTTTGATACGGTAACTAAATCTGCCGATGTAATTTGTAAGAGAATAGTAAGCAAATTAAAAGGTAATAGCATTGTTTTATTGCACGATAGAATGCCTTTAACAGTAATTGCTTTGCCTCTTATTATACAAAATATAAGAAGCAAAGGACTCGAAATAGGCAAATTAACTATATAAGATTATACCAAATGAGCCACAATTTAATAGCAACTGTAATTAGTTTTTTGGTTTTAAGCTCTGTTGGCATAAGAGCACAAACCATTGAATCATTATTTTTAGAAAGGTTGCATGCATTTAATGCTACAACCACTTCTATTCAAAGCGATTTTGTGCAAACACGAAGGCTGGCAATTATGGAAGAACCTTTAATCTCAAAAGGTAAGTTTTATTATAAAAAACCGGGACTAATGAAATGGGATCAGCAGTTGCCAACACCCTATTATTTTATTATAAATGGGAACAAAGTAATTCGATTCAATGGTAAAGAGCGTAAGGTAATGTCTTCCAGCAGTCCTCAAATTGCTCATTTTAAAGACTTTATCTTAGGCACCATAGATGGCAGTATGTTTGAGTCAAATAAATACTCCTCTCTATTTATAAAAAATAATAACTTTATAAGAGTTGAGTTGTTGCCATTGCAAAAAACTATGGCTAAGAGGCTAGAGAAAATAGAACTAGTATTTGTGTATAAAAGTATGGTGTTAAAGGAATTGATTATTACAGAAGTTGGAGGCGATAAAATGGAAATTGTATTTAGTAATTGGCAGATAAATACCATTGAAAATAATACAATTTTTAACTAATATGAGAGACGATGTATTTAAAAATTTAATAAAATTTGGAGTACTTAGAGTAGTAGATACTTACAGCTATGAATTGCCGTTTTTTATAAATGCCGATAGTGAAGTTTTTATAGGGCATTTTCCCAAACAGCCAATTATGCCAGGGGTTGTAATGGTTGAAATTATTAAAAGGGCTACTGAAATTGCAGTAGATAACAAAGTAGATATGGTTTCTGCTAGCAATTTTAAATTTTTAAAAATGGTGGAGCCAAATGAACATAAAGAAGCTGTGTTACATTTTACAATAAAAAATAAGGATGACACTTGGAGAGTTAAAGCACAGCTAAAAATAAATAATGCAATCTATTTTAAATCAGATGCCATCTACAAGTCTCGGTCATAAAGTTGCTCATTGCATTATTATTGCTACCTATAATAATGATAAAACTCTACAAAGTGTAATAACTAGAACCTTAGCGGTTTGTAAGGATGTAATAATTATTAATGATGGATCTACCGATAATACACCATCAATTTTGAATAATAATCCTGCTGTTCACCTTATTAGCTATCAAATAAATAGAGGTAAAGGGCATGCACTTTCTCTTGGTTTTAAAAAAGCGATGGAACTTGGGTTTGACTATGCCATAACCATTGATTCTGATGGACAGCATTACCCAGAAGACATTCCTAAACTTGTTGATAAACTGCAGGCTAACGTTGGTAAATTAATAATGGGTTCTCGTAATATGAGCCAAGCTGATGTGCCAAATAAAAGTAGCTTTGGAAATAAATTCTCTAATTTTTGGTTTTGGGCAGAAACTGGCATAAAACTTTCGGATACGCAAACGGGGTTTAGGGCATACCCACTGAAAAAAATGAGCAATATGTATTTTTTTACTCAAAAATTTGAGTTCGAAATTGAAATTATTGTAAGGTTAGCTTGGCATAATGTACAGTTTGCTGAGGTGCCTGTAAGGGTTAACTACCCTAAAGATAGAGTGAGCCATTTTAGACCATTTAAAGATTTTGCACGTATAAGTGTACTCAATACTGTGTTGGTTGTTTTGGCCTATTTATTTTATTTGCCCCGTTTAATAGTTCTTAATTTTTCAGCAAAAAAAATAGGAGCAAAGCTAAAAACCGAATTTTTAAAAGATATTAATCATCCATTTAAACTTGCTTCTGCAGTAGGCCTTGGCTTGTTTTTTGGAATTTTACCTATATGGGGTTTTCAAATGATGACTGCTTTTGCAGTAGCAAGCTATTTTAAATTAAATAAGGCACTGGTCTTATTGGTTTCAAATATTAGTATTCCACCTATGATACCCCTAATTGTGTTTGTAAGTTTTAAGTTAGGGTCTTGGTTTGTTAAAGAGCCAGTATCATTTGTAGCTATTAATCAAGTTGATTCTCAAACAATTTATTTGCAGCTCAAACAATATATAATTGGCTCTTCGTTACTCGCTGTTTTTCTTGGCTTAGTAGGGTTTGCAATTGTTTTGTTTATTTCAGTTTTAACAAAGTGGAAAAGAAAGTAGGTTTAATTATTTATAGAGGTAAGCATATAGCTACATACAACATGCTTGATATGCTTCAATTAGAGATTGATAATAAAAAAACAATGCCTTCTAAAGCTTGTTATACAGTTAATGAAAACAAAAAATTAAACGAATAATTATCAAGAGTTAAATCACATCAGGAATACAAATTTGCAAAAAATAACCACAGAGTTCACAGAGCTACAACCACAGAGATTTCAAAACTTTGTGTCCTTTGCGCCTTCTCAGCGATCTTTGTGGTTAAATATGTATATAAGTGCTTACCTCTAATTATTTATAGTCAACTTATTGAGTGTTTTTCAGTCCTTAGTTATAAGCTGTTGTGTCTATATTATTTCCTCTTGTACCATTTAGTCTTTTCCAAAACCCCTCTCTTTCGGTAATGGAAACAAAATTTTCTTTAAAAGCCTTATCAAATTTAATAATAGGGTTAAGGGCACTTAGGCTATCATAAACAATTGGAATTATATCAATTTCGCCTTTCATTGTATTTTTAATAAACCGTTTTAACATTTTTGCTTGATAGGTATCAGTAGCTAAAGCAATTTGCTTAAAGCCCATTTTCTTGGCCATTTTAGTAGAATAATATACATTTTCTGTACTGTGTTCGGCTTTGTTTTCAGTAAATATATGCTCTTTAGGTATGCCCAATTCTATGGCATATAAGGCCATTATTTCTGCCTCGTAATATGGCGAATAAACAGCCGAGCCAGAATATATTATGTTATTGGCTATCCCTCTATCATAAAGGAACTTAGACCAATATACCCTAATTTTCATAACATCACTCCATTGGCCATTTTCAAAAGGTACACCAGGCACAATTATGGCATCGTAAGTTTTGTTCTGCGATTGAATGAGCATCTCTCGGGCTTTTTGCGAAGAAAAGGAACATCCGTTCATACACAATAGCGTAATAAAGAGCAATGTGGAAAATAGGTAGTTGTTTTTCATAAATCTTATGAGCCATTGGTGAGTACATAGGTTAACCTTAAAAATAAGTAAACACTATAGTTAAATATATATTCTGGTAACTCAAAATAATTGATGTTAAAAATTATAGTTTGTATTGGTTGTTTTTTTACTAGCGATGGTGTTTTTTTACATTCGTTAAAACTTAGTTAAATACAATTAAAAATTAAATTATGAAAAAAGTACTATTGTTTTCACTTGTGATGGCAAGTGTTGTGTTTTCATCTCAGGCACAAGATAAAAAAATGAGTATTGGTATAGGGTTTGGTGGAGCTTCCGCTTCCGACAAAGATGATGCAGGGCTAAAAGACAGTGGGTTTGGAATTAATTTTTACGCTAATGTAATGTATAATTTAAGTTCAAAACTTTCAGTTGGGCTTGAGTATAATGGCAGTGGAGTTGTTATTGGAGATTTTGACGGAGCAACAACATTAAAGGCAACAAGCATTAACGGTAATTTGTTAAAAGCAAAGTACTTTCTTGGCGAAGGCAGGAAAAAGTTTTTTGTTGGAGCAATGGTTGGGCTTTATGGTATAAGGCCAAGTTTAGTAATTGTGGATGATTTAACTGGAGATGTAGCTCTAACACTAGATAGAAAAATGAGTTTTGGATTTGCTCCTGAAATTGGCATTCATTTAGGGTCGTTTCAAATAGCCACCTCATATCATTTTCCTGGTACTTATAAATCTGATTTTGCTAGTGTAGGTAATATTAAATATAGTGTTTGGCAGTTTAATATTGGCTGGAACATTGGGTTAATAGATAATTAAAAGCGTAAATACAATATACAAAAAGAGACTAGTGTTAAGTCAAGTGTACTGTGTCGTATAAGTTGCCGACATTTTTGGGCTAGACAATGCAAAAAATATGCCCATAGCCGTAGCTACGGAAATATTTTTTAAAGAAGTATAGGGCAAAAATGTCAAAGCTTGGTTCGGCTAAAGTATGCTTGACTTGACACTAGAATTCATTGTTATTTGCTAAAAAGCACTAATTATTAGTGCTTTTTAGTATAGTTGATTTTATTTCTTACCAATAAAGCAACAATGAACAGTAGCCTTTCTTTTGGCCAGTCGACTACCTATTCTGGAGAATGAAGAGCCATTTCGATTTAATCGAAATTATTCGATTTTAACCACTAAACTTACATGCTATAATATTTTGATGATTAAGTATTTCTTTTCAACTTCTTCATTACTTAGTTTTATTTTAAAATGAAATTTTATAGTTCAGGTTTTAAGGTTTCCCCATTATATTTTTCCTGACCGATGTTTTCGGATTTAATTTTTGTTTCATAAGGATCAAGTCCAAATTCTAAAGGAAAAATTTTCAAGAAATAAAACCTTTTTTTATTCCTTGAAAATTAGGAAGTATTGCTGACTAAACCTTGCTTAAATCCTTTCTGATAATTTCATAAAACTTAGCTTGTGAAAATGGATTTTCCGGAATGTCTGCAATGTGTAAAAATGGAGATTAAAATACTAAATCTTTATTTTTGGTTTTTACAGGGCTCTTTTTAGTTCTTTATTATGCACAATATTATTTGGAATAATTTTAAATAGGCCAAATAAATGATTGAATACTTGAACAATTATAGAATTATTAATATATTGAAAATTCATTAGTTAATAATTGTTTTGAGCAACAGCGTTTCAAATAGACATATCAGCCCTGAGAAACTAGCTAAAATTTCTGAAATCTTTTCAGGTTTGGCGTATCCCGTTCGAATTCAAATCTTGGAGCTATTAGAAGATGGGAACGATTATGCCGTTAATGAGATTCTTGAAAAAGTGCAAATAGAGGCATCTTTATTATCTCATCATCTTTCAAAAATGAAAAATATTGGAATTATCGATTCTTACCGTAAGGGAAGATTTATTTACTATCGACTAGCTCTAAAAGAAATTAGCAAAGTGTTCGATTGCATTTATTCATGCGAACTGAAATTATAAAATAAACTAAATTAAAACCGCCAGCAAAATGAGTGATTTAAAAGTTGTACAAACCCTTGATACCAGCGGACTTTCTTGTCCTATGCCGGTTGTAAAAACAAAAAAAGCAATTAATGCAATTGAGGTTGGAGAAATCCTTGAAATGATTGCTACCGATCCGGGGTCTATTCCTGATATGGAAGCGTGGGCTCGCCAAACAGGACACGAATTAATGGAGTCTCATGACGAAGGTTCAAAATTTCGATTCCTGATAAAAAAAACGCATTAATACCAAATCAAAATCCAATATACTATGGAAAATAAACCAAAAAAACTAGCACTTATATCCAGTCAGGGTACACTTGATTGGGCGTATCCGCCATTTATACTGGCTACCGCAGCAGCAGCTATGGACTGGGAAGTAGGTATTTTCTTTACCTTTTATGGTTTGCCATTGCTAAAAAAAGATATAAAGGCCAAAGTTTCGCCTGCCAGTAACCCTGCTATGCCTATGAAAATGCCATTTGGGCCTGAAGGATTTAAAAACTTTAATTGGCCAATGCCAAATATGCTTATGGGTAATATGCCCTTTTTTGAAGATGCAGCAACAGGGTTGATGAAAAAGACCTTTAAAGATAAGGGAGTAGCCACCATAGAGGAACTGCGGGACATGGCAGTGGAAATGGATGTAAAATTGATTGGTTGCCAAATGACTATGGATGTATTTGGCTTCAAAAAAGAAGAGTTTATTGACGAAGCAGAAATTGGTGGAGCCGCTACTTTTCTGGAGTTTGCCTCGGATGCCAATGTGAGCCTGTTTGTTTAACGTAACAAATGAGTCCCAAAATCAGATTTGTTGATGCCGGAACTGTTTCAGGACTTAGGTCACAATCTATTTACCATGGGCTAGGATACGCTCAAACTACTAAAACGCCAGATACAATTGTGCTGGCAACTCCGGGAACGCCTTATATGTGTGTAGGTTTTTTTCAGGATGTAGAACATGAGCTTGATATACATTATTGCCGAACAAATGAATTGCCTGTAATCAGACGGGAAACAGGTGGAGGGGCTGTTTACATAGATAAAGGGCAGTTATTTGTTCAGTGGATATTTCAACACAGTTCACTACCAATGCGAGTGGACCAGCGGTTTCAACTCTTTGTAAAACCATTGATAGAAACCTATAAGTTCTTTGGAATTAATGCATACTACCACGCAATCAACGATGTGCATGTTGATGGGAAAAAAATAGTTGGAACAGGAGCTGCTACCATTGGTGAAGCTGAAGTTGTAACAGGAAATTTTTTGTTTGACTTCAATTACAGTACAATGATTGATGCCATCAATGTACCGAGTGATGCTTTTCGGGAGACTGTTCGCAGAAACCTGCATCATTACCTTACCACTATGAACAGTGAGTTAGACAAATTGCCACCTCGAAACGAAGTGATTTCTGTGTACAGAGAGAAATGCCAAG
>Ga0256834_1002030_pt1 | contig 13152 bp, 15 predicted proteins | sample 4281140metaG_FD_190536 | JGI IMG/M metagenome (GOLD analysis project Ga0256834, IMG submission 190536) | Hydrothermal vent microbial communities from East Pacific Rise, Pacific Ocean - 4281-140 | ecosystem: Environmental > Aquatic > Marine > Hydrothermal vents | place: Pacific Ocean: East... | reverse complement strand
AAAGCAATTACTATTTTTAAATATGGTCTGAATTATATCGCAAACCATTTATTAAACGCTTTAAATCAAAACGTTATAAATATATTTGATTTTTTGTCATGTACTTAGCAAATTGTTTTAAATCTGCTCTTAGCGGATGATGCTCTAACTTTATTACCAATTGCATTTTCAATATTTATTGGCTCTAGTTTATAATTAGTATTATTTTTGTATATTTGAGAATGAAATTATACTTACTTGATTTACATGCAACAGAACGTAATTCTGTTATTTCAGAAATAATTAAGTTAAGTACTATAAATACAGATACTGTTTGCGATTTTCAAAAAATGCATAGAAGTTTGTTAAATAACAAACAAGGAAAATGTCCACATTGCAATCGTAAAGTTTGGTTTTAAATGTGGTTCTCAACGTTATAAATGTAAATCTTGTAAGCGTAGTTTTACGGAATTTACTGGTACTTGGATTTCTGGTTTACAACATAAAAACAAGATTGATGATTATGTTAGAGGTAAAAAAGCAAGATGAAATAGTTACTAAAATTAAACCTATATTTGTAGTAACAACAACTATTACAAACAATATGATAAATCAATATATACACGAAGAGTGGAAAGATTTCACATTAAATGATGCTGATCCAGCATTAATGGCATATCGAATTTCCAATCATGGTAGAGTCAGAATTAAAACCAAAACACAAACACGATTTAGATTGCTAACAAGGTTTGCAAAAATGAAACGATTTAATATGTTTTTTTATAAAAAGAAAGGTAATAAAGTAGCTTCATTTTATGTACATAGAGCAGTGGCAATTATGTTTGATGAAAACAGAGAAAATAAAAAATTTGTTATTCATTTAGATCACAATCCTACAAATAATGCCATTACTAATTTAAAATGGGTTGACAGAGCAGAACTAGTAATTCATCAAAACAAAAACCCAAAAAGAAGAGCCAGCAAAAGATACAAATTAAACGAAGGAACCGTTAGAATAATTAAAAGAAAACTAGCAGATCCTAAAAATAGAACTCGTGTAAAAATGATTGCCAAACAATTTGGTGTAACAACCATGCAAATTTGGCGCATAAAATCTGGCGAGAATTGGAGTCATATAAAATTAGAAGAAAAAGAGTAATGAATCAACAAAAATGCGTAGAATGCGGAGATTCTTTTAAAGGTAGAATCGACAAAAAATATTGCTCTGATTATTGTAGAAATACCTATAATAATAAGATAAATAAAGACGCTAAAAACTTAATTAGAAACACCAATAATCGTTTACGAAAAAACTACAAAGTATTAACCGAACTAAATATTTCTGGTAAAACAAAAACTACAAGATCTAAATTGATAAGTAAAAATTTCGATTTTAATTTTTTCACTCAAATTTATACTACAAAAACAGGCAATGTTTATTATTATATTTACGATCAAGGTTATTTAGAATTAGACAACGAAATGTATTTATTAATTAAAAGAGATTAATTTATAAATAATTATGTTAAATTAGGCAACCAAATCTCTCTCAAAATGAAACCAAACTACACCAAAGTAATTTCGTTATTAATAATTATTGCAACCATTTATTATAGTTTTTATGCGCTTTTACCAAATAAAATAAGTGATAAAAATACAGAACTCACTAAATTTTCTACCCAAAGAGCTTTAGTACATTTAAAAGAAATTGCACAAAAACCACATTATGTTGGTACAAAAGAACACAGTAAAGTAAAAAATTATTTAATAAATCAATTAGAAAAATTAGGTTTACAGGTTTCGGTTCAAAATCAGATAGCGATAAATAAAAAGTGGCGTGCTGGTGTAAAAGCAGAAAATATTATTGCAAAAATTGAAGGTTCAGATCCCAAAAGCAAATCTTTAGTTTTATTAACGCATTACGATTCCGCAGTACATTCTGCAATTGGCGCAAGCGATGCTGGATCTGGAGTTGTTACTATTTTAGAAGGTGTTAGAGCATATTTAGCAACAAACCCAAAACCTAAAAATGACATTATCATACTATTTACAGATGCCGAAGAAATAGGTTTATTAGGCGCAAATGCTTTTGTAAATCATCATGCTTGGGCAGATAATGTTGGTTTGGTTTTAAATTTTGAAGCGCGTGGTTCTGGCGGACCAAGTTATATGTTATTAGAAACTAATGGCGGTAATAAAGAACTCATCAAAGCATTTAACAAAGCAAAACCGAATTTTCCTGTAGCAAATTCATTAATGTATAGTATTTATAAGGCCTTGCCAAACGATACCGATTTAACTGTTTTTAGAGAAGATGCAAACCTTAACGGATTTAATTTTGCATTTATAGACGATCATTACGATTATCATACTGTACAAGATTCTTACCAAAGATTAGACAGAAATACTTTAGAGCAACAAGGCGATTATTTAATGACATTATTGCCATATTTTGCGAATGCTAACTTAGAAAACTTAAACGATACAACCGATTTAATCTATTTTTCATTTCCTAAAATGGGTTTGATAACGTATCCGTTTTCATGGGTTTTAGCAATGTTTATTATTGGTGCAATTCTATTTTTTATAATTACATTTATTGGTGTTCAAAAAAATAAATTAACCACTAAAGCAATGTTTGCAGGTTTTGCGCCTTTTTTAGGCGCCTTATTAATTTCAGGATTAATTACTATGTTTGGTTGGAAATTAATAAAAATAATACATCCACAATACAACGATATTTTACATGGTTTTACCTATAACGGTCATTTATATATAACGGCTTTTGTTTGTCTAACTTTAGCAATTTTATTTTGGTTGTACAAACGTTATTTCAAACAATATAGCGCAGAAAACTTACTAGTTGCACCATTATTTATTTGGGGAATTATCAATTTATTAATTGTTATATATTTAAAAGGCGCAGGATTTTTTATTTTACCTGTTTATTTGTCCTTAATTATATTAGCAATTTTACTTTTTTCAAAGGAAAACAGCAAGATAAAAACGTTATTTATAACACTTTTAGCAATACCAACTTTAATAGTTTTCGCACCATTAATTAAGATGTTTCCTGTTGGTTTAGGTTTAAAAATGTTGGTAATAAGTGCTGTTTTTGTGGTGCTTATTTTCGGTTTATTAGTTCCTTTATTTCATCAGTATAAAAACACTAAAAAACTAAGTTATCTGTTTTTAATAATAAGTGGTTTAGCATTTATTTCTGCTTCGCTTAAAGCGGATTATTCCGTAGATAGAAAACAACCAACTAGTTTAATATACCTTATTGATGCTGATAAAGGCGAAGCATATTTTGCTTCATACGAATCTAAAGTAAACGCATATAATGAAGCATATTTAACAAACGACCCAACAAAAGGCAGTTTTGATAAAGGTACTACAGCAAGTAAATATAATTCCCGATTTAAATTGCATAAAAAAACCAATGTTTTAGGTTTTAAAGAACCAATTATTACTAAATTATTAGATACTATAATCAATAACGATAGACAGATTGGTCTACAGATAATTTCACAACGAAATTCTAACCGATTAGAATTATTGGTAAAAGACTCCTTAAATTTTAAAGAGTTTATCGTAAACGGAGAAAATTTAAGAAAGAAAAAAGATGGTAAATTCCTTTTTCATACCGGAAAATACAAAAATCTATTAAGTTATTATTTTACGGAAAACGATTCCATTTTAAATTTAAATTTTGTGCTACCAAAAAACGAAAACCCAAGCATTACAATTTACGATACCAAGTATGATTTATTCACCAATAAATTATTAAATATAAAACCAAGAACAGATCCTAAAATGATGCCAACACCATTTGTTATTAATGATGCAACTATAATCAGAAAAACAATAGGCTTATAGTTTTATAAAAAAATGAGGAAAGTATATAGAAAAGGAGCAATTGGCGCGTTAACCGACGAGTATGAAAAAGCACCTGATGAACTAAAAGTTATATTGTTAAAAATTTCGGATGATACGTTTAAAAAAATAAATGAAAAAGTATCGGAACAAGATTTTCAATATAATTATCTCCAAACTTTTTTCTTATGTGGTTTGTAAATGGTTGATGACAGACAAAGAATTATTGAATACTATAATTAAAACTTCTTGGACAACTTACGATTTAGAAGCATTAATTGAACATTCAATTGTTCATGTTTTAAGACATAGACTTCAAATAGAAAAAATGACTATATAAATACGGAATATAACAACCGAATAAATAAAGTCACTTTTTCAATGCTGGTAATTACTAAAAATATTTTAAATGTTATTTCTAATATCACTTAATTTTAAATCTACAAGTAATTTTCCATCTCTAAAAATCTCTTTTAATTCACCTGTTTGTTCTTCTTGCCAAGTTACTTGATCTATCATTTTATAGATGCCATTTTCCTTTATGATTTTTAATAAACCTTTAGCAGATTTTTTTGTGCCGTCATCTGTAATTGGATTTTTGTAGATTTCTCTACCTTTAGTATTTACTTCACCATAAGTTGCTTTCATTGCAAAACCAAAAGTGTCACGCGTGTTGTATTGATATGTGAAAGAACCAATACCTAAAACAATATTTGTAGACGCAAATCCTTTTTTCTTTAGTAGTTCACAGATTTGTTTTGTTCTTTCTATAGTAATACTATCGCCATAAATTGCACCAATATGTTGGTCTAATTCTTTGTACCCTTTAGTGTTTATTTTTCCGCCAAAAACTTCCCAAAGTAATTGGATAACTCCTTTTCGTTCTTCTTCGGATTTTCCGTTTGGATTACCACAAATAATAGTTACCGGATTACCGCTATCAGGTCTAATAACAACCTTTCCGTTTCTTGCTAAAATATCTTTTTTTAGGTTTGGTAGATATTCTGTAAGCACTTTCCATAAATCCCAAGTATCGGAAACTATAGATACAATTCCGTTAGGATAAACTTCTGTAATTAAGCGTTTAAAAGTTTCTTGTTCTTTAGAATTTGTGCCCATACTCATTACGGAATGTTCGGTTGCAGCGACAGATTTACCAACTATTTCTTTATCGGAATTAGCATTGTAATAATCTTCTAAAAAATCGATTGTTGGTATGGTATCTGTTCCTAAAAAAGATAATAAGTGACCAGCAGAGCTTATGGTTGCTGCCTCTAAACCTGCCATGCCTCGCATCGAAAAGTCATGTGCTTGCCAATCTACAAATTCAGGAGCTGAAGAGGTTTCTTGAGCATATTTATCTAATATTTTTCGGTATTCTTTTGCTAAAGTAGCCGAATTACAAGGTAACCAAATTGTTGTAGATAATATAGTTTCGAAGTAATTGGTTAACCAAAAAAATTGAGGTAAACTGTTATACATAGTAAGCATTGGTACTTTTATTGGTACCGAAACGCCTTCGGGCAATGCTTTAAAAACCATTGGTATGTAACCTAAATCATGTAAATCTTCTATATGTTTTATACCAACTTGGTTTTCACCTAAATAATTATTGATTCGTCTAGTATATTTTTTACAAATTTCTTTTTTAGGTTTATTAAAAAAATTCTCATTAAATTCTTTTATAATATATTTTTTAAGGAAATATTGTAAACCAAAAAAAACGACTTTCTCGACACCTTCAATTCTGCTTTTTCTTGGTGTCCAATTGCTATAAACTAGCGTTGTTTGATTTGGATATTGTCTTCTGTGGTCAACTTTGTAACCGTCTGTTAATAATAATGGATTCATAATATTTATATTTTGTAGTACAAAGATATAAATATTATTTGTTTTGCGTATTATTTACGCAAACTATTTTTTATTAAAATAAAAAATAGTTAATGTGGCAATTTACTTTTAACTGCATGATATAATATAGTGCCAAGCATAGCACCAAAAAGAACAATTAATATAGCGCCAACACCTTGACCTAATAATATATAAAATGGTCCAGGACATGCGCCAGCTAATGCCCAACCTAATCCGAAAATGATACCACCAATTATATTTCTAAATTTACCAGATTTTTTTGGCGTAAATTCAATTTCATTTCCATCTATTGTTTTTAAATTTGTTCTTTTTATTATTTGAACTAAAATAATACCTAAAACAACTGCCGAACCAATAATACCATACATATGAAAAGATTGAAATTTAAACATTTCAAATATTCTATACCAAGAAATTGCTTCTGATTTTGATAATACTATACCAAAAAATATACCTGCAAGTAAAAATTTTATTAACTTCATAATTTTAATTTAGTGCCTAGAGTTATGAATACTTAAAGTGCCTAAAGTTTAGTTTGGCTATGTTAAGTGTTTTTTTCTAATGCGTTTTAATAATTTATTTGACTGAAAATTTAACTTTAGGCACTTATAACTTTAGCACACTTTAAGTACTTTTTTAAGAAAATATTAAAGGATAAATAAACCAAGTCATTGTTAGACCACCTATAAAAAAACCAATAACTGCTATTAATGATGGTAATTCTAACATACTTAAACCTACTATTGCATGACCAGATGTGCAACCGCCAGCATATCTTGCACCAAAACCAACTAAAAGACCTGCAATTAATAATATCGAAATTCCTTTTACGGAAATTAAATTAAGATTAAAAAGTTCTTCTGGCATATATGTTTTCCCTGCGTTTTGAAAACCTAATTCGTTTAAATCAGCGATTGTTTGAGCACTTATTGCAACTGTTTTGTCTGGTGTTAAATAATTCATTGCTATAAAACCACCAATTATTAAACCTATCATAAAAGTGAGGTTCCATGCGCTTTTTTTCCAATCTAATTTAAAATAATCTACTAATTTTCCAGCGCCAAGCATTGCGCAAGTGCTTTCTAAATTAGAAGAAATTCCTAATCGTTTACCGAAATAATACATTAAAAACATGGTTAATGAAATCAATGGTCCTGCAACATACCAAGGCCAAGGTTGAGAAATGAATTCCATAAAATATAATTTTAGTTAGTATATCAAAATTATAGCAATTATTATTTAAAAATGTAGCAATTGTTACAAATATGATAAAAATCATATTTAATTAATAATTTTATTGTCATTTTAAAAGATTCTGCTGAAAAAAAGCGGAATTAATTCGAATAACTAAATTTTCTAAAAATTTAGATTCTCATTAATATTCTAAAACTTCAATTTTTTTACGAAATAACTTTATTTTCCCTTCGTTTTCTAATTGTTTTAAGAGTCTAGAAACAACAACTCTAGAGGTATTTAAATCTAATGCAATCTGAAGATGTGTAGCATTTAAAGTAGTTTCTCGCATTATTTTCACTTTATCTTGCAAGTATTTTAACAATCGTTGATCCATTCGCATAAATGCTAACGTATCGATTGCTTCAATCATTTCGTTTAACCTTTCGCTATAACTTTCAATCACAAAAACTCGCCAAGATTGATATTTTTCTAACCATTCAGAAAGTTTTGCTACTGGTAAAAATATTGCTTCAGAATCTTTTTCTGCAACGCCTCTAACTTTAGATTTACTATAATTTAATTTACTATCGCCTGATTTGTTATAGTTTAAACAATTCACAAAAGAAATGGCACAAGTATCACCTCTTTCTAAAAAATACAATACAATTTCATCACCATTATCATCTTCGCGAACAATTTTTATAGCGCCATTTAATAAAAGTGGAATGTGTGTAATACTTCCGCCAACATCAATTAAAAGTTCATTTTCTTTTATGACTTTGTAAACGCCAAATTTTTCAATTTCTTTTAATAATTCTGGTTCAAATACAACACTAAAATAATCTTGTAATTTTTCTTGCATTTTATTCTTAGTTAGGTTGTAAAGTTAGTCATATTTTTTTTAATGTAACTTAAGATACATTTGGTTGCACCAATATTATCATTTACATAGTTTAGTGTTATTTCACTTGTATTCTTTAATAATTTTGGGTTTTTTAAAAATAAGATGTTATCTATAAAATCTTTTTCATTGTTAATTACAAAGCATCCTTTTTTATCAATTAATTCTACTGCTTCTTTAAATTTATCATATTTAGGACCAATTAATATAGGTACGCCATAAGTTGCTGCTTCCAAAATATTATGGATACCATTACCAAAACCACCGCCAATATAAGCAATGGTTGCATGTTTGTAAATTTTTGATAATAAACCAATTGTATCTAAAATTAAGACTTGTTCTTCTTGTTTATGTAAATGAAATTCAGAATACAAAATTGTTTTTTTATTTATTTTGTTCTTTAATTTCTTAATTTCGGTTGGTTTAATATTATGCGGTGCAATAATGAATTGTTGTTCTGTTGTAGCGTACTTATTGATGTAATTTATAATTATTTCTTCGTCTTGATGCCATGTACTACCAGCAACTAAAACAAAATTGGTGTCGTTTTTTAAAAACTTTTCCATGAAATCTAATGTATAATCCTGTTTAGAAATATTAGAAACACTATCAAATCGAGTATCTCCAGAAACCGTTACATTATTAAAACCTATGGTGTTTAATAATTTTTCGGAATTTATATCTTGTACAAAAAAGTGATTAAAAGCTTTTAAAGAATTACGCATAAAGTTTTTCGCAAAACTATTTGATTTAAAAAATACTTGACTTTTCCTAAAAATAGCAGAAACTAACAATGTATTAATATTTCTGTTTTTAAGTTCTTTTAAAATATTTGGCCAAAATTCATATTTAACAAAAATGCTTATTTCGGGATGCACTAAATCTAAAAATCGATTTACATTCTTTTTTGTATCTAAAGGTAAATAACAAATTACATCTGCAAATTCATAATTTTGACGAATCTCATAACCAGAAGGAGAAAAAAAAGTCAACACAATTTTAAAAGTTGGGTTTTCAATTTTAAAGGTTTCAATTATTGGTCTACCTTGTTCAAATTCACCTAAAGAGGCGCAATGAAACCAAACAACTCTGTCTGTTTTTTTTAAAACGGAAAGTTGTTGAAATGTATCTTTTCTTCCGTTAAGGAATAGTTTAATTTTTTTATTAAAAAAACTTATTGGAATTAACAGAAAACCAAATACTAAGACAAATATGTTGTAGAGAAAATACATTAGTAACGACAAAAATAGAAACTAATCTATAGCAACCATCTTTTTTTTTGATAAATAATTTTTAAAAAGGGTGTTTTTCCCCTTTTACAGTAATCTAATTAGATATAATTTTGCGTCATAATTATTACGTTGGGAAAATTGCTTTAAAATATATATAATAGTTGTTAGTTGAACTACCATCAAAATTTCGAAACCCTTTTAGAATTTTTTTGGTAGTTTTTTATTTGTGAGATTCTAAAAAATTATTTTCGGTTTTTTAGCAAATCGAACAAATCCCGCTTTTTTAGCGGGATATTGGTTTAATACTTCAATCCTTGGATCTCCTGATTTTTCTTTACTATATATTGGGTTCAGGATTTCTTTTGAGGTTTAACACCATTTATTTTACAACTAATTCTTACTTCATAATAATTTATTTGTATTTTTGATGCAGAAAATTTATTTCCATGAAAAAAATACAAATGGTTGACCTCCAAGGTCAATATAAGCATATTAAACCACAAATTAATAAAGCTTTTGAAAGCATTTTAGATACTGCATATTATATTGGTGGTCCTGAAGTAAAAGGATTTGCAAATGATTTAGAAAAATATTTAGATGTAAAACACGTTATTCCTTGTGCAAATGGTACTGATGCGTTACAAATTACCATGATGGGTTTAGGTTTAAAACCAGGTGACGAAGTAATTACGGTAGATTTCACATTTGCAGCAACGGTTGAGGTTATTGCTTTATTGAATTTAACACCAGTTTTGGTAGATGTAGATGAAGATACATTTAACATAAATATTGATGCTTTAAAAAAGGCAATTACACCTAAAACTAAAGCAATTGTGCCAGTTCATTTATTTGGTCAATGTGCAAATATGGAAGCGATTTTAGAAATAGCTAAACAACACAATTTATTTGTTATAGAAGATAATGCACAAGCAATTGGTGCAGATTATACGTTTGCCAACGGAACAAAACAAAAAGCCGGAACCATGGGTAATGTTGGTACGACTTCGTTTTTTCCATCTAAAAATTTAGGTTGTTATGGTGATGGCGGTGCAATTTTTACTAATGATGATGATTTGGCACACATTATTCGCGGTGTTGTAAATCACGGAATGTACAAACGATATTATCATGATGTTGTTGGTGTAAATTCTCGTTTAGATAGTTTACAAGCAGCAGTTTTACAAATAAAATTACCTTTGTTAGATTCGTATTGCGAAGCAAGACAAAAAGCAGCAAAATTTTATAGCGATGCTTTTGCAAGTAGTGATAAAATCGAAGCGCCAATTATTAGTGATTTTTCTACACATGTTTTTCATCAATATACATTAAAAACTAAAAATGTAGATCGTAATGCATTGCATCAACACTTATTAGATAAAGGAATACCAAACGCAATTTATTATCCGGTGCCTTTACATGCGCAAAAAGCTTACGCGGATGAACGTTATAATGAAGACGATTTTAAAGTAACCAACAAATTAATAGAAACCGTTATTTCATTGCCAATGCATACAGAATTAGACGAAGAACAACAACAATTTATTGTAGATACTATTTTGGAATTTTGCAAATAATACTAACTCACACCGTGACTTAAAGTCACGGTGTGAGTAAAATAATAAATATGAAAATATTAGTAACTGGCGGTTTAGGTTTTATAGGTTCACATACAGTTGTAGAATTACAAAACGAAGGTTTTGAAGTAGTTATTATAGATGATTTATCAAACTCAACAATAGATGTTCTTGACGGAATTATAGCAATAACTAATAAAAAACCAGAATTTCATCAAATAGATTTAAAAGATAAATCTAAAGTTAGTAATTTTTTCAAATCTAATAAAATTGATGGTGTAATCCATTTTGCAGCTTCAAAAGCAGTTGGAGAAAGCGTAAATGAACCACTTAAATATTACGAAAATAATATTACTACGTTAATTTATTTATTGCAAGAAATGCAAAAAAATAAGATGAATAACTTAATTTTCAGTTCTTCATGTACTGTTTATGGTCAAGCCGATGAATTGCCAATTACAGAAAAAGCACCAATTAAAAAAGCAGAATCTCCTTACGGAAACACCAAACAAATGGGTGAAGAAATAATTGAAGATACTACTAAAGTAAGTAAATTAAATGCGATTGCATTACGTTATTTTAACCCAATTGGTGGACACGATAGTGTTTTAATTGGTGAATTACCTATTGGCGTACCACAAAATTTGATTCCGTATGTAACCCAAACTGCAGCTGGAATTCGTGAATGTTTATCTGTTTTCGGAGACGATTACGATACGCCAGACGGAACAGCAGTTCGTGATTATATTCACGTAGTCGATTTAGCAAAAGCACACATTATTGCCATGAAACGTTTGTTGTCAAAAAATAACAAATCACAAATGGAATTCTTTAATATTGGTACAGGAAAAGGAAGTTCTGTCTTAGACGTAATTAAGGCTTTTGAAGAAGCAAATAATCAAAAATTAAATTATAAAATCGAACCAAGAAGAGTAGGAGATATTACCGTAGCATATGCAGATACAACTTTAGCAAATAATGAGTTGGGTTGGCAAAGTGAATTGACACTGCAAGATTCTTTACGTAGTGCTTGGCTTTGGCAGCAGAAACAATAATAGCACTACTACGATTTTATGGGTAAATAAAAAAAATCTCGCAAAGTCGAAGTTCTCAAAAAGACGTAATTACATTTTGCTATGCAAACATTTGCGACTTAAAACCCATAATTTTATTAGTGCCTCTGCGACTTTGCGAGAAAATAATAAATGTGCTGAACAAAATTTACCATCTAACTTTAACGATGCTTTCGGAAAAATTAAAAAAGGATTTAAGGCGAATATATTGATTTTAGATAAAAATCCGTTAGAAAATTTAGAATGGGAAACGACTTGATGTATCTTCTTTCTTGAAACAATAAAATACACTCGCACCGTGACTTCGAGTTACGGTGTGAGTAAAAAAAAGTCAAATCTATGTTCTAATAAAACAAATAAAAATGAAAAATACACTCACACTATTAACCACATTATTTTTATTCATTTCTTGTTCATCCCAAAACGGAAAAATAACAAGTCGCACAGATTTTAACTGGAAAGATTATCCAAAATTAGCAAAAAGAATTTCCGATAACGGAAAACTAAAAGACAAATACAATTACTTAAACCAAGTAAAAATTGAAAAAATAACCTACTTAAGTGACGGATTAAAAGTTGTTGGTTATATCGCTTCACCAAAAAACACCACAGAAAAATTACCATGTGTAATCTATAATAGAGGCGGAAATAAAGAGTTTGGCAAATTAAACGAATACAAAGCAGTATTTATTTTAGCACAAATGGCAAATTGGGGTTACCATGTTGCGGCAAGTCAATATCGTGGTAATGATGGCGGCGAAGGAAAAGAAGAATTTGGCGGAAAAGATGTGAATGATATATTAAATTTAATTCCGTTATTCGATAATATTAAAAATGCAGATACTTCTAAAATGGGAATTTATGGTTGGTCTCGTGGCGGAATGATGACTTATTTAACACTTACAAAAACGAATAAATTTAAAGCAGCAATTGTTGGTGGCGCAGTAAGTGATTTAAGAATGACAATGGAAACCCGAAAAGATACTTTTGAAACCGTATATATTGAAAACATTCCTAATTATTTAAGTAATAAATCAAAAGCATTAAATTTACGTTCTGCAGTAAATCAAGTAGAAAACATAACTAAAACAACACCTATTTTAATGTTTCATGGCACTTCAGATTGGCGAGTTACACCAGAACAATCTATTTCATTATCTCAAAAATTTATTAAGCATCAAATACCACATCGTTTAATTCTTTTTGAAGGAGGCGATCATGGTTTAAGAGAATTTAATGATGAAGTAGACCAGATGGCAAAAAAATGGCTAGAGGATTATTTAAAAAACGGAAAAGCATTACCTGATTTAAAACCACATGGAAAATGATAAACAAGTATTTTTATGTCTGAATTTGAAAAGTATAAAAAATATTTAGTAGGAGAAACGCTCAACAATCTATTTCATTCTGATTTAAGTAAAGGTATAGAACATTTAAATGGTTTAGGAGATGCGCATTATTTTTCAACA